>ERZ778495.163-NODE-163-length-74390-cov-5.316271_pt1 | contig 74390 bp, 71 predicted proteins | sample MGYA00433100_ERZ778495 | MGnify/ENA primary metagenome ERZ778495 (study PRJEB29527, sample SAMN07138962) | mouse gut metagenome | material: feces | host: mouse | place: China:Nanjing | collected 2016-01-25 ...
GGTCGTGGAAACAGCGCGCTCATGCGGCGCAAGTATTCCCATATGACCGCCGAGACACGGTCCGCAGGTCGGCGCGGAAACTACCATTCCCGCCTCGACAAATATCTCAAGCAGTCCGTTTCTGAGCGCGTCGAGATAAATCTGCTGAGTTGCCGGGATAACGATAGCGCGGACGCCCTTAGCCACCTTCTTGCCCTTAACGACAGCCGCCGCGACCTCAAGATCGCTGTAACGTCCGTTGGTGCAGGAACCAATAACTACCTGATCGATCTTGACCTCGCCCACCTCGTCGATAGTCTTTGTATTCTCGGGGAGGTGCGGGAAAGCTACCGTTGACTTAATCGTTGACAAATCAATATCGATAACGCGGTTATAATGCGCATCGGGGTCTGCCTTAAACGTTTCAAAGGTTCGATCCGTTCTTCCCTTCACATATGCGAGAGTTACCTCGTCCACCTCGAAAATGCCGTTCTTCGCACCCGCTTCGATAGCCATATTCGCCATACAAAGCCTGTCGTCCATGGAGAGGTTCTTCAACCCCTCGCCCATGAACTCCATCGACTGATACAGAGCGCCGTCAACGCCTATCATTCCGATAATGTGGAGTATCACGTCCTTGCCGCTCACCCACTTGTTGAGCTTGCCCGTAAGGTTGAACTTGATCGCTCCCGGAACCTTGAACCACGCTTCGCCCGTTGCCATGCCCGCCGCCATATCGGTCGAGCCTACGCCCGTCGAGAACGCTCCGAGAGCGCCGTATGTACAGGTGTGCGAATCCGCGCCGATAACGCAGTCGCTTGGCACTACCAGACCTTTTTCGGGCAGAAGAGCGTGCTCTATGCCAACGTTTCCCACGTCGTAAAAATTCACGATATCGTACTTATCCGCAAAATTCCTGCACTGCTGGCACTGAATAGCCGCCTTGATGTCCTTGTTCGGCGTGAAGTGATCCATTACAAGCGATATCTTGCTTTTGTCGAATACGCCCGTAAATCCGTTTTTGTTGAACTCGTTGATAGCAACGGGGCTTGTGATATCGTTGCCGAGAACCATATCCAGCTTAGCTTTGATAAGCTGACCCTCGGTAACGCTCTCCAGACCCGCGTGCTTTGCGAGAATTTTCTGCGTCATTGTCATTCCCATTTTTGTTCCCTCCTGTGTGATTTATCGGGTATTTATATATCCCTTTTTAATTATACATTTTTATTATACCACATTTTTTGCGGTGTGTAAAGGGTTTTTGTGGAATTTTTATTGAAGAAACAAAGTTAGTTTGGGCGGCTACGCTTTTGTTACATTTATTTTATAGCTGCCGACCATTTCCTTACACTCCGCACTAAGCGTATAGGTATCGGTTTTTTCAAGCGTCCAGTAGGTTTTCAGTTTTCTTGCGCTGTCCAAAGTTTTTACCTCGCTGCCATCGGAATTTTCCAGCATTACAGTCAGCTCGCCGCCTTTTATATCCGACGAGAACGATATGCGCAATCTGTCACCTGTTTCCGCGTAAAACGAGAAAGACGACGAGGCGGTTTTCGGCGAACTGAACGAGCTGCTCATATTACCGAGTGTTTTCGGACGCATTATCAACAGCACGGTGAGAACCGCTGCCATAGCAAGTGTCACTATTGTAATTATTATAACGATCTCCTTTTTCATTGTGATCCCCTTTCGGCATAACATAATTTATCAACAAGTAAATTATACCACACAGTACATTGTTTTGCAAGGTAGGTGTTATACAAAAAATCCCTCTCCTACCGAAAGGGATTTTGTTCAATATTGACAAATAAATAATTTAACCATTCAAGCACTTTAAAACCAATTCCTTGCACTTTGCAGGATTAGCCTGACCCTTGGAAGCTTTCATGCACTGCCCGACAAGGAATCCGAGCGCGTTGGTCTTGCCGCCGCGGTAATCGTCGACCGACTTCTGATTTGCTGCCATTACCTCGTTTACGAGCTTTTCAATGGCGCTGTCGTCGGATATCTGCACTAAGCCCTTTTCCTCGATAACCTTGTCGATATCGGCGTTGTTTTGAATTATCTCCTCGAAGATTATCTTGCCCGAATTGTTGGATATCTTACCGCTTTCGATAAGCGTGATTATCTTCACGAGCTTTTCCGCGGTGAGGTTGCTGTCCGCGATATCCTTGCCTGTTTCGTTCATATACTTGGAAACGTCCGCGAGCACCCAGTTGGACACGTTCTTTGCTGTGCAGCCTCCGAGCTTTATGCACTCGTCAAACAGACGGCAGCGCGGCAGGTTCTCCGCGATAAGCTCCGCGTCAACCTGAGACAGCCCCAATTCCTTGACGTAGCGCTTTATCTTCGCGTTGGGCAGCTCGGGCAGCGAATTTTTAAGCTCCTCTACCCTCTCGAGCGGCATATAGATCGTGGTAAGGTCGGGCTCGGGAAAATAACGGTAATCCTGCGCGTCCTCCTTGGAGCGGAGCAGGATATTCATTCCCTTCTGGTCGTCCCAGCGCCGCGTTTCCTGATAGATCTCTTCCCCGCGCTCCAACGCTTCTATCTGGCGGTTTGCCTCGTAATCGATAGCACGCATAGCGCCAGAGAACGAGTTTACGTTCTTCATCTCGACGCGCTTGCCGAATTCGGTAGAGCCCTTTGGACGAACGGAAACGTTCACGTCGCAGCGGATTGAGCCCTCCTGCATTTTACAGTCGGATATGTCGATGTACTGCAATATCGACTTCAAAGTGTCAAGGTACGCCTTTGCCTCGGCGCTGGAGCGCATATCCGGCTCGGAGACTATCTCGATAAGCGGTACGCCGCAGCGGTTGAAGTCGACGAGTGAGCCCTGAAATGCGTCGTTATGCAGCATTTTACCCGCGTCCTCTTCGATATGGATACGTGTTATGCCAATGCGCTTTTCCTCGCCGTTCATCATTATCTCGACATAGCCGTGCTCGCAAAGCGGGATATCCGCCTGCGATATCTGGTATGCCTTGGGCAGGTCGGGATAGAAGTAATTCTTTCTGTCCTGTTTGCATACGTTGTTAATCGAGCAATTGGTCGCGTGACCCATTTTCACCGCGTAATCTACTACCTTTTCGTTAAGCGTCGGGAGCGTTCCCGGCATACCCGTGCATATCGGGCATATCTGGGTGTTTACCTCAAGTCCGAACGCGTTCTTACAGTTACAGTATATCTTGGTCTTGGTGTTCAGCTCCGCGTGGACTTCAAGACCCACTATCGTTTCGTATTCCATTTTGTTCTCCTTATTTTATACGCGCAAATACGCGTCGCTGTTCGTCACTTCGTTCCTCGCAGCTCATAATACCCCGCAACCGAGCGTTCGGCTTTGCCGAACACTCTCTGCTTCGGTTTTATCGCTTTTGCGCTTGTATTTTATACGTTTACGGGCTTTGCTTCGCCGTAATTTTTTTCAACAGCAAATGCCGCATTCAAAAGCGTCTGCTCCGAAAACTTTTTACCGATAAACTGCAAGCCCGCGGGCATATCATTCACCTTACCGCAAGGCACGCTTATCGCGGGCAAGCCTGCGATATTGACCGTTACGGTGCAGATGTCGGCGGCGTACATCTTGGTCGGGTCGCCGATGTTCTCGCCGAGCCTGAACGCCGTAGCGGGAGTTGCGGGAGTTGCTATCACGTCGCACTTCTCAAACGCCGCGTTGAATTCCCCGACGATATCGAGCGCGACAAGCTTTGCTTTTTTGTAATACGCGTCGAAGAAACCGCTCGACAGCACGAACGTACCGAGCATTATGCGGCGCTTTACCTCATCGCCGAAGCCCTCGCTGCGCGTTTTCTCATACATATCAATAAGGCTGTCGTAATTCTCGGTGCGGTAGCCGTACTTTACGCCGTCAAAACGCGCTAGGTTTGAGCTTGCCTCCGCCGAGGAGATGATGTAGTACGCGTTCAGGGCGTATTTGGTGCTGGGCAGCGAGATATTAACTATCTCCGCGCCCTGCTTCTCCAAGTCCTTTACCGCGTTCATTACGGTCTCCTTGACCGAATTGTCCACGCCCTCTCCGTAATATTCCTCGGGAATTCCAATCTTCAAGCCCTTTACGTCGCTGCTGAGCAACGCGGTGAAATCGGGATAATCACGGTCGACGGAGGTCGCGTCCATATTATCGTGACCGCAGATAACAGAGTACAGCATTGCTGTATCGGTAACGTTTCTGCCGAACGGTCCTATCTGGTCGAGCGAGCTTGCGAACGCCACAAGACCGTAACGCGAAACGCTGCCGTAAGTAGGCTTCAAGCCGACTACTCCGCAATAGGATGCGGGCATTCTGATAGAGCCGCCCGTATCCGAGCCGAGAGAAATGACCGCCGAACCCGCCGCGACAGCTGCCGCCGAACCGCCCGAGGAACCGCCGGGAACGCAGTCAAGGTTATGCGGATTGTGCGTTTTCTTGAAATAGGAATTCTCGGTGGACGAGCCCATTGCGAATTCATCCATATTTAACTTGCCCGTTACCACCATATCCGCAGAGTCGACCTTTTTCATTACGAACGCATCAAACGGCGGAACGTAATTATACAGCATTTTCGACGCGCAGGTGGTCAGCAATCCTTTAGTGCTGATGTTGTCCTTGATACCTATGGGTATTCCCGCCAGCGGGTGGAGCGCTTCCTTTGCGCGCTTTTCGTCGACCTCGCGCGCCTTTTTCAGCGCCTCCTCGCCGCATACAGTCAGATACGCGCCGACCTTTTCTTCTGTTGCCGCCGCTCTGTCAAGCACGGATTTGGTAAGCTCCTCGCTGCTGCATTTCTTCTCGGAAAGCATTTTCGACAGCTCGTGAGCCGAATATTCGTAAAGTTCCATTGTTTAGTATTCCTTTCTCATTCTACCGTCTTGGGTACGACTACGCACCCCGCCTGCATTTTCGGCGCGTTTGCCAAAAGCTCGTTTCTGGTAAGCTTGTCCTTGCCCTCAACGTCCTCGCGGAGCTTCATGGGGTGCTCGGGATCAAGTCCCGACGCGTCACCCGATACCTCGGGGAGCTGCTCCACCATTGCGACTATGCTCTCCATGTCCTTCTCGAATTTCGCCAGCTTGTCATCCTCGATACGCAGACGCGCAAGCTTTGCGAGATGTTTTACATCAATGCTCATTTCTTTTATCTCCTTTCAAACCTACCCAAATATAATTTACTTTTCCACAATAAAAATCAACCGTCATGTAAGCAGCGTCGGTTTCCGCTTTAAATGTCACACTGTCGTCCTTGATTATTACGGGGTCTCCGAAAAGCTTCTCCGCATCGGATACTGCCGAATCAAAGGACAGCCCCGCGATCTCGGTTTCGATCAGACCGCTGTACCAGCCGCGCTGTTCATATAGCTTTTCCCTTAATTCGCCCGAAATGCCTTGGTCGGTAGCTATAAAACCCAACATTAAATCGGTAATCGATACGGAATTTAAATCGCCGCCGTAATTCTCAAAGGTCGCCGTTCCAATTGACTTCCCTTGATACAGGAGACCGCATGAGGTGGATCTGCCGACTGTTGCCATGTTCTCCTCTTTCAACGAAAAATTCTCACCGAAGTCATTTATCGTACACGGCAAAGAAACCTCCTGTCCGAAAACCGTTATGCTTTTGACAGCTTTATCCGGGTCGAAAACCGCCTCGCCATCGGTAACGCTCTCCGTTTCGCTTTGAGTAACACTTTCCTCACGGCTCTGCGAAGCACTCCGCTCATCGCTTGCCGACATGGATCTTTCCTCTTTCGCGCACCCCGTCAGCCCGAACAGCATGACTGCAATAAACAGCGCGGAGATCGGCTTTGCAAGATGTTTTGCATCAATGCTAATTTTGATCCCTCCCGATCTTATTCCACGCGGACGTACAGCCACGTTACATTGTCGTTTTCGTCAAACCTAAGTCCCAGAAAATTATCGTCCTCGGACTTGCCCATTTCTCGGTAGAACCACATTCCCTCTTCCTCTGCGGACGGCTCTCCGAAAGTATCAAGCACCTCCGACATCTTAGAGCCGAGCGTTATGCCGTTGACGGACAGCGTATCGTTTTCCGCGCCGCTGTTTGCTCCGATGACCAATGAACGCAGTACCCTCTTGCTTTCCTCAAGGTCGGCTGTCTTTTCGGTGTATGTTACCCCCGCGACGGGCTCGCCGTTATATTTCAGCGCGTAATTTCCGACGGTGTAGCCCTCGCCGAGCTTTTCGGCGGTCAGCGGCTTTTCAACGGCATTCCCGTTGAGCGTGACCGTCAGTTTGCCCGCTGTCAAACCGTCATTTGAACACGCCGTCAGCCCGAACAGCATAATTACAGTGAGCAGTGTGAAAATCAGCTTTCTTATCGTCATTCCGCCTCTCCTATCATCTGTAAAAACTGTTCCTCGGTAAGCACGGGAACACCAAGCTCGTTCGCCTTGTTGAGCTTGCTGCCCGCTTCCTCGCCGGCTACTACATAGCTTGTCTTTTTCGACACCGAGCCGCTGCACTTGCCGCCGCGCTTTTCTATCATTTCCTTCGCCTCATCGCGTTTCAGCGTCGGTAGGGTGCCCGTAAGCACGAACGTCAGACCTGCCAGCTTGTCCGAGACCTTTTGCCCGGAGTAGTTCATATTCAGCCCAAGCTGTTTAAGGCGGTTTATCAAGGCTATTCTGTGCGGCTCACGCATTGCCGTGTAGACCGACTGCGCAAGTATCTCGCCGAAACCGTCTATCGCGGCTATATCGTCAGTCTCGGCGGCGATAATGCTGTCCATACTGCCATATTTCTGACATAGCAGCGTTGCCGCCCGCTGCCCGATACCGCGTATTCCAAGCGCGAATATCAGCCTGTCAAGCTCGTTATTCTTTGACTTCTCGATATTATCCAGAAGATTTTGCGCGGACTTTGTCCCAAAACGCTCCAAAGCCGTCAATTCCTGTAGATCCAATGTATACAGGTCGGCAACGGTATGCACCAAGTCCGCTTGCACAAGCTGCTCGACTATCGCCTCTCCGAGACCGTCTATGTTCATTGCCGCGCGGGAAGCGAAATGCTCTATTGAACGCAGAAGCTGCGCGGGACACTCGATATTCTGGCAGCGTATTACCGCCTCGTCCTCATCGCGCACCGCCTTTGAGCCGCACACGGGGCAGATATCGGGAATGTGGAACGGCTCGGAATCCTCGCCGTGAGCCACCGACTTGACTACCTCGGGAATTATGTCACCCGCCTTGCGGACGATAATCCTGTCGCCTATGCGGATATCGCGCTCGGTGATGAAATCCTGATTATGAAGCACTGCCCTTCCGACGCTCGTTCCCGCAAGCTGAACGGGATCAAACACCGCAACGGGGGTTAATGCGCCCGTTCTTCCAACGTTGATCTCGATCTCACGGAGAGTGGTCTCCTTTTCCTCGGGCGGGTATTTGAACGCCACCGCCCACTTGGGAACTTTAGTCGTCTCGCCGATCTCCGCTCGGAGCGCTATGTTATTCACCTTGACGACCGCGCCGTCTATGTCGAACGGCAGCGAACGCCGCATTTGTCCGATCTCCTCAATGCGCTCCACTATCTCGTCCGCGGTGTGGCAGACGCGGTAATCGGGGATAACATGAAATCCGAGCTCTTCCATAAATTCAAGCGTTTCGGAATGGGTCTTAAACTCCCTGCCCTCCGCGCGCTGAATGTTAAAGCAGAATATGTCCAGCTTTCGCGAGGCGGTTATTTTGCTGTCCTTTTGCCGCAGAGAGCCCGCCGCTGCGTTCCTCGGGTTTTTCGGAAGCGGTTCGCCGTTCTTTTCCTGTAACTCGCACAGCTCCGCGAAGCTCGAACGCGGCATATACACCTCGCCGCGCACCTCGAACAGCGGGAGTTTTTCGGGAATGTTCAACGGTATAGTACGGATCGTTTTAAGATTGGGCGTGATATCCTCGCCGATAAATCCGTCTCCGCGCGTTGAACCGAGCGTTAACACTCCGTCGCGGTATTCGAGCGAGACCGACAAACCGTCTATCTTTGGCTCTACAGTAAATTCGTACGCGCCCTCCCCGCGAACGCGCTCTACAAACGCCCTTACCTCGTCGACGCTGAAAACGTCCTGCAAGCTGCCCATCTGCACCTCGTGGCGCACCTTTGCGAAAGTGTTCTGCGCAGTGCCGCCCACACGCTGTGACGGCGAATCCTCCGTCAACAGCTCGGGGAAGTCCTGCTCAAGACCGCGCAGCTCGCGCATTAAAGCGTCGTATTCGTCGTCCTCGAGAGTCGGCGCATCCAGATCGTAGTAGTTGTGGTTTGCCTTTTCGAGCTGTATCTTCAGCTTGCCGACCCGTTTTTTTGCTTCGTTTATATCCAAAATAATCTCTCCTGTTTTTAATCTATAACCGCGCCGAAATCGTTGAGCGTTCCCGCAAGGTCGCCCGACTCGGTAACGACATGAGTGTACGCATCGGGAACTCTGCCGACTATTACCGTTTCCGCTGCGACTATCGTTGTCGTGACGGGCACTCTCGTGGAAAATCCCGGGATTATAGCGTCAACGTCTGCGTTGATTTCGATAACGATCCTGTGCAGGGTCTGATTGATACCCGCGGCAGTGAACTCGCTGATTATGGAGGTGGTTGCGTAGCCTAGCGGCTGAACGCTCATTCCAACGTTGAAGCCCCTGCCGTGCAACAGCTGAACGCCGGTGAGCGTGCCTATCGGTATCTCGATATTTATCGCCGACAGCCGCTCGATCTCGCGTTCAACGCGCTCGGCGACCTCGGTTTTCAGGCGGTTGATGTTCATCACGTTGCTTTCAACGGAGATGACCTCGCCGTCGTTATTTGTCGACAAATTGACGAGTGAGGAGTACTCCGCGCCGCCGCGCTCTATCTCGGCAAGCACCGCGTTGTTGATAATGCGCGAGACCGTTTCGTGGCACTCGTAGGCGTTTATCGTCTCTACTATCGGGCGAAAACTCAGGTCGGCGATAAAGAACAATCCTATCAATATCAGCGCAAGAGCTATCAGCTTTATGCCCAGTCGGCGGAAAAATTTACGCGTTTTTGTCATCATAACTCACCCCTTCCCCTATTTTATGTTTATTAGGGAAATGTGTGAATTATGGCTTTGTCCGAAATTATTGACCTATAAAGGCTTCAAATGCTTTATATGCCGCGTACACGTCGGTTTTCGCGGTTATTTCAAACGGCGCGTGCATACTCATTACGGGCACGCCCACGTCAATAGTGTCAACGTTGAGATTGGCGATATACGCCGCGACCGTTCCGCCGCCGCCGATATCGACCTTGCCGAGCTCGCCCGTCTGCCAGATAACGCCCTTGCTGTCGAGCAAATGCCTTACCTCGCCGACAAACTCCGCAGACGCGTCCGAGGTACCGCTCTTTCCGCGCGAGCCCGTGTACTTGGTAACGCAAACGCCGCCGTTCAGCACACATGCGTTGTTTTTCTCAAAAACGTCGGGAAACGTCGGATCGTATGCCGCGTTAACGTCAGCGGAAAGGCATCTCGAATTGGACAGCACTTCTCTGCCGCGAACGCCGAACGTCGCCGCGAGATCGGCGATAAAATACTTCAGATACGCCGAGCGCAGACCCGTGTTGCCGTCCGAACCCGTCTCCTCCTTATCGGTAAGGATAGCTACCGCAGTCCTCTTGACCGACTTCGCGTTCAGTATCGCCATAAGCTCGGTATACGCGCAAACTCTGTCGTCCTGACCGTACCCGCCGACAAGACTTCTGTCAAAGCCGATATCACGCGCCTTGAACGCGGGGACTGCCTCAAGTTCCGCCGAAAGGAAGTCTCCCTCGATTATGCCGTACTTCTCATTCAATATCATCATAAGGCTGAGCTTTATTCTCTCGCTTGCCTCATCGTCCTTGAACGGACGCGAGCCTATGATGATGTTCAGTTCCTCGCCGCGGATAAGCTCGGTAGTCGGGCGCTTGTACTGCGAATTCGCTAGGTGCGGGAGCAGGTCGGAAACGCAGAATACGGGATCGCTGTCGTCCTCGCCTATCGTTACGGTTATCTTTGTACCGTCCGCCTTGACGATAACACCGTGCAGAGACAGTGGAACGGTGGGCCACTGATACTTCTTGATTCCGCCGTAGTAGTGAGTCTTGAAGTAGCCTATATCGTCCTTTTCGTAGAGGGGGTTCTGCTTCATATCAAGGCGCGGGGAGTCGATATGCGCCGCAACGAGATTAACGCCGTTCTCGATAGGCTCTTTGCCGATCACTGCGAGTATTATCGATTTCTCGCGGTTCACATAGTATATCTTGTCGCCGGTCTTGTAGGTCTTGTTTTTGTCGAACGAAACAAAGCCCTTAGCCTTAGCCTCGCGCTCGATGAATACCGTTGCCTCGCGCTCGGTCTTTGCAGCGTCGAGGAACGCCTTGTAGCCCTCGCAGAACTTATCGCACTTCTTTATTTCCGCGTCGCTCATACGCAGATACGCGTTCTTCTTTTGCAGGAAAAGCTGTTCTTTAAGCTCTTTCGCCGTTATATTTTCTTTCTTTGCCATAATAAACCATTCCTTTCAATCATTTATCATAAAGCTCGATATACATATCCATAGCTTTAGTTATCTTGTCAACATAATGCGCGGTGTCGGGTATCGGGATAACATCCAGATGAACGCCGTCCTTTGAATATCGGCTGTCCTCAAGCCATTCGTTGACCCCGCCCCTCCCCGCGTGGTAAGCCGCCGCAACCGTTTCTACATTGCCGAATTCCTCATAGAGATAGCCGAGAAGTCTGCACCCGAAGTCGATATTGGTTTTCGGGTCGTACATATCGTAGTAGACGGTTTCCTCGTCGTCCGACTTGAATTTTATCCAGTCGAAAGTGTCCTCCATTATCTGCATAAGCCCACGCGCACCGACGTTTGATACCGCGTCGGGACGAAAACCGCTCTCGGTCTTTATCACCGCGTATACCAGATATTTACTGATGCGGTTTTCCTTTGCGTAACGCTCGACATAATCCTGATATCCGAGCGGATAGGTCTTTTCAAGATAATAACGATATCCGAAATACCCGACAATACCGATAATCAATGCAAATATCAGCACTACGGCAATCATCACGGGAGCTGTGCTCCGTTTACGTCTGTATCTGTTCATTGTCTGTCTCTGTCCTTAATTTCTCTGTTATTCGTTTCGCGCTTGATATTAGCTCTTCAAGCGTGCCGTTGTTTTCTATATTGAAGTCGCAGCGCTCCTTGAAGAACTCCGCGCCGTGCTGCGAGGAAAGCCGCTCGCGGGCTTGTTCCGGAGTTATTTTGTCGCGCTTGATAATGCGTTCCGCGCATTTGTCCGTGTCCGACGTAACGCTCACTATTTTGTCGCAGACCATTTCGAGCTTAGCCTCGAAGAGCGTCGGCGCATCAAGCAGAACACAGCCTCTTGACGATTTTATCCCTCGAATTATCCCGTTCACAATGTACGGAAAAATTATTCGCTGATAAAGTCCGCGTTTTTCCTCATCGGTGAAGATGAGCTTTGCGGTCGCAGTGCGGTTCAGAGTGCCGTCTGGGTTCAGCAGCTCCCCCGTAAACCGCCGCGGTATCTCGTCAAGGAATCGTCGGTTATTGGCGGTTTTTCGCGCGATATCGTCACAATCGATAATGCTAAAGCCGCTCTCTGCGAATACTTTGCATACAGTTGACTTCCCCGCGCCGCTCTGCCCCGTCAAGCCTATTATCATAATGTTTGGCAAATTTACCATTATTATACCTCATACACGAAAAGCCTTCTGTAAACGGTCTTGTACCAATCATCGCAATGTTTTTTTCCAATGAAGCCAATGTATTTTGTCCTCATAGCCTATCTTTCGGTAAAAATCATTTCCGCCGCCGGTCCTATACTCGGCACCGAGCGCCTTCAGGCGTCTGTAATGCTGTGTAAGCGCCGCTGCCGCCAGTCCTCTTTTTCTGTATTCGGGAACCGTACACAACGGCTCCATATAAGCCAGCTTATTCCCGGAAACCCACCACATTCCCGAAAAGCACACATAATCGTCATTATCATCGGCGATAATTACATTATATTGATAAGTTGAGTGCGGCGGCGGTGCGATAGTTGAGCTTAAAACACCGTTATATGCTCTATGCGGATCCCACGTCTTTTCGTAATTTGGTTTCTCCCAATTCTCAAACGCTCCGAGTTCTTCGGAATTAAAGCCGTTCCACATACATTTCGCAAGTTTCAGGGGATCGGCGTTGAGCGGATCGACGAAATGAAATCCCTCGGGAAGTTCATAATTTAATTCCGAGCTTTTAAAATCGAACAGCATATCCACATTTTCATACGCGACCTTATAGCCTCTTTTTTCAGCCGCCCGTATCAATGCCCTCTGTTCCGGAAAGAGAACCGGTTCTTTTTCTCCGCCGATATCTGGAAAGCTTTTTTCTGCATATTCGATCATTTCATCAGCCATCTCCTCATAACCGGGACGCAAATTGAAAAAGATGTTTGTAACGGGGTCTTCAGTAAAAACAAATCCCACAACCTTATCGCCGTCTATCCAGAATCTGTTAAGATGAAGATATTCCTTATTCATCCACGAAGACGTTATCGCATACTCAAAAAAAGGAGCAGCCGCGCCGTTATTATAGTGAGGATCGTATATCTCGGTCATAAAATCCCAGACAAGATCAATATCCGTTAATATCTGCAATTGTTTGGTTTTTATTTTTTTCATTTACTATCCCCCATTTTGATAATCTTAAATCCCGCCGCGCGGAGCAGCCGGTTATACACCGCAAGCCCCATTCCGCTCTGCTCGGGCATTTCCACTAGAACGGTTTTCGCGCCGAGATCATCCACCCTGCGCAGCAGCGCGAACAGTCGCTGCGCCTGTATCTCGGGTGTACTGCCATAGTCGAGGAAAACCCCATGCTCGGATACTCCCGCGCCTAACGCAATCAATTTATTTTCATATCGTGAACGCTTGGTGCAGTACTCCTCGAACGCCTTTCCGTGAGCGTTGACGACATACACGTCCGCTTTCGGGGAATAATGCTTGTACTTCATTCCGGGCGAGAGAACGCGCTCGTCCTTTTCCGGCTGCGCCGTGACCGCCTTGTCGACCTCCACCTTGCAGAACTGCGACAGCATTTCCGCCGTAATTCCTCCGGGGCGCAGAATGTGTATTTTATCGCCCTTAAAGCAGATGACCGTGCTTTCCACGCCGACAGCGCACTCGCCGCCGTCGATTATAAGCGGTATCCTGCCGTTCATATCCTCAAAAACGTGCCGCGCCGTTGTCGGGCTCGGCTTGCCCGAAAGGTTAGCCGAGGGCGCGGCGAGCGGAAATCCGCACTTTCTGATTATCTCGCGTGCGGCTTCGCTTGCGGGCATTCTCACAGCTACCGTGTCAAGTCCGCCGCTCGTCACGCTTGGTATCTTATCCGACTTCGGAAATATCATGGTCAGCGGTCCGCCCCAGAACCGCTCTGCAAGCACTTTCGCGGTATCGGGTATCTCCCTCACGAGCGGCGAGAGCATTTTCATACTCGAAATATGCACGATAAGCGGATTGTCCTGCGGTCTGCCCTTGGCAAGGAATATCTTTTTCACGGCGTTTTCGTTCAACGCGTCCGCCGCGAGACCGTAGACCGTTTCAGTCGGTATCGCGACAAGCTCGCCGTGCTCCAGCAGCTCCGCCGCCTCGCAAACGCTCTCCCTGCCGTAAGGCATCAGCCTTGTATCATAATTCACGTCTATTACCCCTGTTTCAGCAGCTTTGCGGAATAATCCGCGACACGGAGTGCCTCAAAGACCTCATCGCAGCCGCCGTTCATCATATCATCGAGCTTGTACAGCGTTAATCCTATGCGGTGGTCGGTAACCCGCGACTGCGGGAAATTGTAGGTACGTATGCGCTCCGAGCGGTCGCCAGTTCCGACTTGTATGCGTCGCTCCTCGGCTATCGCGCTGTCGCGCGCGGTCTGCTCCGCTTCGTAAAGGCGGCTGTACAGCATTTTCATTGCCTTGTCCTTGTTCTTCATCTGCGAACGCTCTTCCTGACATTCAACCACCATTCCCGACGGGTGGTGGATTATGCGCACCGCGGACTCGGTCTTGTTGATGTGCTGACCGCCCGCTCCGCTGGAGCGAAACGTTTGTATCGTCAGGTCTGCGGGATTGATATTCACGTCGACCTCCTCGACCTCGGGCAGCACCGCGACAGTCACCGTCGAGGTCTGTATGCGCCCCTGCGACTCAGTCTCTGGAATGCGCTGAACCCTGTGAACTCCGCTTTCATATTTCAGCTTAGCGTACACACCATCGCCCTCTACCCCGAAGCTTATCTCGCGATAGCCCCCGAGCTCTGTGGGATTGCTGCTCATTATGTCGATCCTCCAGCCTTGACGAGCTGCATACATTGAATACATTCTGAACATCGAATTCGCAAACAGCGCCGCTTCCTCGCCGCCCGCTCCGGCGCGTATCTCGACGATAACGCTCTTGTCGTCGTCGGGGTCGCGCGGCAGGAGCAGTATCTTCAACTCCTCGCTGAACTTTTCCATTTCACTTTTCGCGGAAAGCATTTCCTCCTCCGCCATTTCACGGAATTCCGCATCGTGAGCGCTGTCGTCAAGCGCCGATTTGGCGTCCTCGTAATCATGCTCCGCTTTAAGATACTGCCTATACATATCTATAAGCGGGGTCAAGCTTTTATATTCGCGCATAAGCTCCGTGTACAGCTTGTTGTCCGCGACCACCTTGGGGTCGGAAAGCTTCGCGTTTATCTCGTCATATCGTGCCTGCGCCATACCGATTTTCTCCAGCATTTTCCACCTCCGTTAAACTTACCGCTTCTTTGGAAAAACCGTCGACGCTAACCTTTTTCCTCCGCAATATCGCGGATAACGGACTTTATCTTCTTCTCACACTTTGACCGCGCGGTCATAAACGTATGTCCGCAGCCCATACACATCAGCTTGAAGTCCGCGCCTACGCGCAGTACTCTCATTTGGCTGCTGCCGCAGCCCGGGTGGTTCTTCTTCATTACAAGAATGTCTCCAACATTGATATCCACGATATCGCCCCTTTTCCATATAATCATACATAGTATAGTATAACACATTGCAGCTGAATTTGCAATATTTTACCGTTATTTTTTCAAAAATTTGCATAATTTTTGCTCAAAAAATTTTTTTTTTGGAAAAAGGGGTTGACAAATCACTTTATTTTTGGTATAATATCAACGTTGCACAATCGATCCACTAGCTCAGGCGGTAGAGCACCTGACTTTTAATCAGGGTGTCCCGGGTTCGATTCCCGGGTGGATCACCAAATATAGTTAACAGTTGAAAATTTTAGTTGGAGTTTATTTTCAACTAAAATTTTTAACTGTTTTTTATATGCGCCCGTAGCTCAGCTGGATAGAGCAATAGCCTCCGACGCTATGTGTCGTGCGTTCGAATCGCATCGGGCGTACCAGCGGCAAACTGCCGCTCCTATTCCCAGTGAAGCGTTGTCTTTACTGGGAATTGTATTTTCTGTACGGCTGAAAGAAAATCTATTTCATAGTGGTCAGACATAAAATTGCCTTTATGATCCGTACTGTTATACGGTTTGTAGAGGTTTTTTTAATTTAATAATGGCAATTGCGATGTTACACATAGTGGGCAACAATACAAAACTATATTTATTGTATGAGGTGATTTGTTTTGGGAGACGGCGAACTTCACAAGGGGCACAGACAAAGAATGTTCAAAAAATTTGTCGAAAACGGCATTAACTGTTTTGAGGATCACGAACAGCTTGAAATGCTTCTTTTCTCGATCTATACTCGGTGCAATACCAATGAGATCAGCCACAGACTGATCTCGCGCTTCGGATCTGTTGAAAAGGTGTTCGAGGCGAGTATCGACGAGCTTAAGGCGGTCAAGGACGTTGGTGAAACTGCAGCAATAAGGATCAGCTTCTTCGGTGAATTTTTCAGGGTATTGACCACAAAAAAGCCGAAAAATATCTCACTCAACTCGTCAAAGAAAATCATTGAATATTGCTGCTCTCTTTACACTTTGCCAACATCAAGGGAGATAATCTACGCGCTTTATCTCGACAGCAAGCTCAACCTTATATCGCAATCCGAGGTAGGCAGAGGAAGCACTGATTTCGCTAACCTTGACGCGAGAACCGCCGTTCAGGGCGCGATCGCTGCTGACTGCGTAAATATGGTGCTTGTACACAATCACCCGTCAGGCAGCAGTCTTGTCTCAAACGCAGATATCAACACCACTCGCGAGTTTGCCGATCTTCTCCAAAAGATAAGACTTTCGCTCACCGACCACATTATTGTTTGCGGAGATACGGGTCATTCGCTGCGCTCCATGGAGCTAATGAAAGATATTTGGAGCTGATTTTCAAATTCCCTATTGACAAAGACTAAGTTCACGTGTATAATATACTTATGAATATGATTATAAAAAGGAGAGTTATTGTAACGTGGACACGTCTAAATCGTTAAAGAAGTTTGAGCTTCATTCCGAATACAAGCCTACGGGCGATCAGCCCGAGGCTATTTCCATGCTGTCCGAAGGGGTACTGCGCGGCGACAAGGAGCAGACTCTGCTCGGCGTTACGGGATCGGGCAAGACCTTCACAATGGCGAATATTATCGCAAATGTGAACAAGCCCACTCTCATACTCGCTCATAACAAGACGCTCGCAGCGCAGCTCTGCTCGGAGTTTCGTGAGTTTTTCCCAAATAACGCTGTGGAATTTTTTGTCAGTTATTACGATTACTACCAGCCCGAAGCCTATATTCCCTCCACCGACGCGTACATTGAAAAGGACAGCGCGATAAACGACGAGATAGACCGTCTGCGGCACTCGGCGACCGCCTCTCTTGCGGAGCGTCGCGACGTTATTATTGTATCGTCCGTATCTTGCATTTACTCGCTCGGAAGTCCCGACGATTACCGATCTAATACGCTTTCTCTTCGGCAGGGGCAAGAGATATCGCGCGAGGAAGTTATACAAAAGCTCGTTGAGATGCAATATGAAAGAAACGAGCTTAATTTCGTGCGTAATAAATTCCGCGTAAAGGGCGATACTCTGGAGATTTTCCCCGCAGGCAGCACCAACGAAACAGCAGTCCGCGTGGAGTTCTTCGGCGATGAGATAGACAGGCTCAGCGAATTCGAAGTTGTTACCGGCAACACTCGCGCCACTATTCTGCACACCATGATTTTCCCCGCCTCGCATTACATTATCGGAAGGGAGAAAATGGAGGAGGCTTTAGAGGAGCTTGAAAACGAAATGGAAGAACGCGTTAAGTTCTTCAAGGACAATAACAAGCTCGTAGAGGCGCAGAGAATTGAACAGCGCACCCGCTACGATATGGAAATGCTGCGCGAAATCGGCACCTGCAAAGGCGTTGAAAACTACTCGCGCGTATTGGCACGCAGGCCCCCGGGGAGCACTCCGATAACGCTTATAGACCACTTCCCCGAGGATTTTCTGCTTATGGTGGACGAGAGCCACGTAACCCTGCCTCAGGTTCGCGGAATGTACGGCGGCGACGTCGCGCGAAAGAAAAACCTCGTGGATTACGGGTTCAGACTGCCGTGCGCTTACGACAACAGACCGCTCAACTTTGACGAGTTCTACGGGAAAATACCGCAGGCGGTTTTCGTTTCGGCAACTCCGGGCGATTTTGAACGCGACCGCTCAACGCAGATAGTCGAACAGATAATACGTCCTACGGGACTGCTAGATCCGGAAATTATCGTCAAGCCCACCGAGGGACAGATCGAGGACTTGATCTCCGAGATAAACATCCGCATTGAAAAGAAACAGCGCGTTCTTGTAACCACGCTCACCAAAAAAATGGCGGAGGACTTGACCGAGTACCTTGACAAGGCGGGAATACAAGTCCGCTATATGCACCACGACATCGACACTATCGAGCGTATGGAGATAATACGCGATCTGCGCTCCGGAGAGTTCGACGTGCTGGTCGGGATAAATCTGCTCCGCGAGGGTCTGGATATCCCCGAGGTCTCGCTGGTGGCTATTCTCGACGCGGACAAGGAGGGCTTTCTGCGCTCGGAAACATCGCTCGTTCAGACGATAGGACGCGCCGCGCGCAACTCCGAGGGTACGGTAATAATGTACGCGGACGAGGTCACGCGGTCAATGGAGCTGGCTATCACCGAAACTCAGCGCCGTCGCGAGATACAGAAACGCTACAATACCGAAAACGGGATTATCCCGAAAACCATTATCAAGGACGTTCGCGACGTTCTGGAGATCACCAAAAAGACCGACGACAGGAAACGCAATGGCAAGAAGTCAGACCTGCGCAAGCTCCCTCGCCGCGAACGCGAGAAGCTGATAGCGCAGTACACCGTCGAGATGAAAAAGGCGGCAAAGCTCCTGGACTTTGAGCACGCAGCTTATCTGCGAGACAGGATAAAGGAGTTGCAGGAATAATGTATATCTCAGACAATATAATCAGAAACAGGCTGAAAAATGTGTAATTTATCTGGGGCAGAGGAAAAACCACCGTTTCCAACAGACTGCGCGATAAATACAGCTTTTATGTTTACAGAACGGATGACGGCAGAGATAGACTCCGCAAGGCTGCTGATCCCCTCTATCAGCCGTATATGTGCTATGACTTTGAAAAGGAATACAACGTCAAGGACTTCTGGGCGCTGCCGCGCAAGGTTATCGACGAAAGAGAAAAGCACTTTCTTGCCGAAATGACACCTATGATCTTTATTGATCTTATGATTTTATCGGAAACGCATAACGTAATAATATGTGAGGGCGATATTGACTACAAGGCGGTAATTCCCGTTGCGGCTCATACGGTTCATCTGTGCAACCGCGGAACTAAGTTTGACTTTTTCAACCGCCCCGATCATGAGAGTCTTGATACAATAAAAGAACGAACCGATCTTTCCGAAACCGAAAAGGAAAGCATTATCCAAAACGCATACTCCTCCGTGGGCGGGAATGAAGGAATAATTCCCGAATGGGTCATCAAAAACGGCGTTAAGAATATTATGTGGGACGATAGTACAAGTATTGAACAGACCGTTTCTGAGGTCGAGGAATATTTTGAATTCCGGCTTTAACGTAATGTCCAAGGAGTGAAAAGTTGGAGGGTAAGATTATGGCAGCGGATTTTTCAAAGATAACCCCCTGCGGCGGTGACTGCGAGCAATGCGGATTTTACCACGACGGCGGCTGCGCCGGATGCCGCGAAAACGGCGGAAAGTGCGTTAAGATGTGGGAAAACGGCTGCGCGATATTCAAGTGCTGCGAGGAACACAACGCGTATTTCTGCGGCGCATGCTATGAATTTCCTTGCGGGTTTCTCAAGGACAAGCTAGCCGAATGGGATAAAGACGGTATTGTCAAGCTCGAAAAGCTGGCATATGAATACCGAAACGGATAAATGTACAAAAGAAACAGGAGAAAGAAAATGGCTAACGATAAGATAATTATAAAGGGCGCGAGGGAGCACAACCTCAACAGCATCGACGTGACGATACCGCGCGATAAGCTGGTCGTGTTGACGGGAGTTTCAGGGTCGGGGAAGTCCTCGCTAGCGTTCGACACGATATTCGCGGACGGTCAGCGGCGCTATATGGAGAGCCTTTCCTCATATGCGCGGCAGTTCCTCGGACAAATGGAAAAGCCCGACGTTGACAGCATTGAGGGGCTTTCCCCCGCGATCTCGATTGACCAGAAAACTACCTCTAAGAACCCGCGCTCCACGGTTGGCACGGTAACGGAGATTTACGACTATCTGCGACTGATGTACGCGCGGATCGGCATCCCCCACTGCCCCATCTGCGGCCGCGAGATAAAGCAGCAGACTGTTGACGAGATCGTCGATCAGGTGCTCGCGCTGCCAGAAAAGACGAAGTTTCAGGTGCTCGCGCCCGTTGTCCGCGGACGCAAAGGCGAACACAAAAAGGAGTTTGAGGCGGCACGGAAGTCGGGATTTTCGCGCGTACGTGTTGATGGGATAACCTACGATCTGTCCGAGAAAATTTCGCTTGAAAAGAACATCAAGCACTCCATTGAAATAATCGTCGACCGTCTTGTTATCAAAGACGGGCTGAAAACGCGCCTTTCCGAGAGCATTGAAACGGCGGGAGCGCTTACCGGGGGACTTATCTACATTGATATAATAGACGGCGAGGAATTACATTTTTCGCAGAGCTACTCCTGCCCCGAGCACGGAGTTTCGGTGGACGACTTAACGCCGCGTATGTTCTCGTTCAATAATCCGTTCGGCGCTTGTCCCGAGTGTACCGGTCTCGGCAGCTATCGGCGAATTGATCCCGACCTTATTCTGCCGAATATGGATCTGTCGATAAAGAACGGAGGCATCAAGGCTTACGGGTGGACGTATAACGAGGGCACTATTGCGGCGATGTACTTCGACGCGCTTGCGGAGCGCAATGGTTTTTCCGTCGAGCAGCCGCTTTCGGAGCTTCCGAAAAAGGCAATAGACGAGATACTTTACGGCACCAAGGGCGAAAAGATACTTGTCAAACGATCGCGCAATCAAGGAGGAGGACAGTACTACACCGATTTTGAAGGCGTTGCCAATAATTTACAGCGCCGCTACAACGAATCTAACGCCGCGATGTATTCCCATGACGCGCTTGAAGACTTCATGAGCGACGCAATCTGCCCGAAGTGTCACGGCGAACGTCTTAACGACGTGTCTCTGGCGGTCACGGTCGGCGGACTGAACATCAGCGATTTCTGTAAGATGTCGGTGATTAACGCTCTGGAGTTTATCGAGAATTTGCAGCTCTCCGAGCGCGACAGAATGATCGCGGGACAGATACTCAAGGAAATCAAATCGCGGCTCGGATTTCTGCGAAGCGTGGGGTTGGAGTATCTTACGCTGTCGCGTTCGGCGGGAACGCTCTCGGGCGGCGAGAGCCAGCGCATTCGCTTGGCTACGCAGATCGGCAGCGCTCTTACGGGCGTGCTGTATATTCTGGACGAGCCGTCAATCGGACTTCACCAACGCGACAACGACAAACTGATAGCCACGCTGAAAAACCTCCGCGACCTAGGCAACACGCTGATAGTCGTCGAGCACGATGAAGACACCATGCGCGCGGCAGACTGGATAGTCGATATCGGACCCAAGGCGGGAGTACACGGCGGAAACGTCGTGTACAGCGGAAATGTGAATGGTATCCTTAAATGCAGTAAGTCGATTACGGGGCAGTATCTGAGCGGAAAGAAAAGTATTCCCATTCCCGAAAAGCGCCGCACTCCCGATGACAGATGGCTGAGCGTTATCGGCGCGGAGGAGAACAACCTCAAAAAGGTGAACATCGACATTCCTATCGGCGTGTTTACCTGCGTTACGGGAGTTTCTGGCAGCGGAAAAAGCTCGCTCGTCAATGAGATAGTGTACAAGCACCTTTTCGGAAAGCTGAATAAGGGGCGCGTCCGCGCGGGTAAATTCAAGGATATGAAGGGGCTGGAAAACCTCGACAAGGTAATTATGATCGACCAGTCTCCAATCGGCAGAACTCCGCGCTCCAATCCCGCAACGTACACGGGAGTGTTCACGGATATACGCGATCTGTTCGCGCAGACCAACGACGCTAAAACGCGCGGCTACGCGGCGGGGCGGTTTTCGTTCAACGTCAAGGGCGGTCGCTGCGAGGCATGCGAGGGCGATGGAATTCTAAAGATAGAAATGCACTTCCTGCCTGATATTTTCGTACCGTGCGAGGTCTGCAAGGGTCATCGCTACAACCGTGAAACGCTTGAAGTAAAGTACAAGGGAAAGAACATCTATGACGTGCTTGAGATGACGGTATCCGAGGGCGTGGAATTCTTCACCAACATTCCCAGAATTTTCAACAAGCTTAAAACCCTTGAGGAGGTCGGCTTGGGGTATATTAAGATCGGACAGTCCTCCACCACCCTTTCGGGCGGCGAGGCGCAGCGCATAAAGCTTGCGACGGAGCTGTCCAAGCGCTCTACGGGAAAGACGATCTACATTCTCGATGAGCCTACGACGGGTCTTCACTCCGCGGACGTGAAAAAGCTGATCGACATACTCCAGAGGCTTACCGACGCGGGCAATACCGTGCTTGTTATCGAGCATAATCTTGACGTTATTAAAACCGCCGACTACATTATCGATATGGGTCCCGAAGGCGGCGACAAGGGCGGAACGGTAATAGCGAAGGGTACTCCCGAACAGATAGCAAAGAATAAAAAATCATATACTGGCGAATATTTGAAAAGAATGTTATAAAAAGGTTGACAAAAACCGAAATTTATGGTAAAATCTGTATTGTAACATTTTTTGAGAAAGGAAGGTTTTTTAATGTCAGACGAAAAGAAACCTCAGACCGAGAAAAAGCCGGGTGCTTTCGGAAAAATACTTAAGGAGTTCCAGACCTTTATTTCCAGAGGAAACGTTTTGGATATGGCTGTCGGCGTTATCATAGGCGGCGCGTTTACGGCTATCGTCAACTCGCTTGTTAACGATATCCTTATGCCGTTTATCGGTTTGATAATGGCGGGTATCAACCTTAAGGCGCTTTCCGTAACCTTACCGTGGACTATCGGCGACAATCCTCCCGTAACGATTTTATTCGGCAGCTTTTTGCAGTCTATCATCACTTTCCTGCTGACCGCTATCTGCGTATTCGCTATCGTCAAGGTAATGAACGTGATCAAGGATAAGACGAACAAAAAGAAAAAAGAGGAGGCTCCCGCGGCTCCGCCGGCGCCCGATCCCCAGATCGTGCTGCTCACCGAGATACGCGACCTGCTGAAAACTCAGTCTACTTACTACGAGACCGACGAAAATATCGAGGAAACGGAAGAATAATTATGCTCTGCCCGCTGTCATCGGCGGGCTGTTCTTTATTGGAGTTACTTATGATACGTGAAATAAACAGCGGCGACTATCGACAGCTCATGGAGCTGTATCTTCATCTACACGAAACGAATATACCCGACTGCGAAACAGCGGCGGAGACATGGGAGCATATACTCGCGGACAAGAATTATCATATTGTCGTCGCGGAAGAGGAGGGTAAGCTCGTTTCCTCCTGCACCGTCGTAATCGTGCCGAATTTAACGCGCGGTCCGCGCCCGTATGCGCGCGTTGAGAACGTCGTTACTCACGCCGATTACCGCGGAAAAGGATTGGCTACCGCGTGCCTTGACCGCGCGAGAGAAATAGCCGTCGCGGCAGGGTGCTACAATATCGCGCTGCTGACGGGTTCAAAGCTGGAAAGCACGCTCAAATTCTACGAGAACGCGGGATATAAACAAGAGAAAACGGGATTTATTCAATGGCTGTGAATACAAAAAAGGGCAAGCCGAAACTTGCCCTTTATTATTACATCTGCTTGCGAACCTTGATATGAACCTCGCGGAGCTGCTGCTCGGTGACCTCGGTAGGCGCGCCCAAAAGCAGATCCTGCGCGTTGGAGTTGAGCGGGAACGCGATTATCTCGCGAATGCTCTCCTCGCCCGTGAGGAGCATTATCATTCTGTCCACGCCCGGTGCCATTCCCGCGTGAGGCGGCGCTCCATACTTGAACGCGTTATACAGCGCTCCGAATTTGCTTGCTACGTCCTCCTCGGTGTAGCCCGCGATCTCGAACGCCTTTATCATTATATCCAAGTCATGGTTGCGGACAGCGCCCGACGACAGCTCTACGCCATTGCAGACAATATCGTACTGATAAGCGAGAATGTCCAAGGGATTCTTGTTCAGCAGCGCGTTGAGACCGCCCTGCGGCATGGAAAACGGGTTGTGTGTGAAGATGATCTTGCCCGTTTCCTCGTCAAGCTCGTACATCGGGAAATCAACGATAAAGCAAAGCTCGAAACGGCTCTCGTCGATTAGGTTCATTCGCTTTGCGACCTCAGTGCGTATCTGACCCGCGAACTTCGGCGCGTTTTTCTTGCTGTCGGCGATGAAGTACAGCACATCGCCGATCTCAAGCTCGCAGCGCTTAGCAAGCTCGTCGCGCTGTTCGTCGTTGAGGAATTTGTCGATAGGACCGTTATACTTGAATTTTCTGCCATCCTCGCCCTCTTCTACCTTGAAGTAGCCTAAGCCCTTCATGCCGACCTCGTTTGTGGCGAAGTCCTCCATATTCTTGAAAAAGCTCTTGGACTGGCTCGCCATTTTCGGAACACGGATGCCGCGGACGGTCTTGTTGCAGAAAGGCTTGAAGTCGCTGTCTACAAACAGGTCGGACAGCTCCTTGATAACGAGCGGGTTGCGCAGGTCGGGCTTATCCGAGCCGTAGGTGAGCATCGCCTCCTCAAAAGGAATTCTGCGGAACGGCGCAGGACTTACCTGTTTATCGGAAAACTTCGCAAACGTCTCCGAGAGGACTTCTTCGGCTACCGCAAAAACGTCCTCCTGCGTCGCGAACGACATCTCGAAATCGAGCTGATAGAACTCGCCGGGAGAGCGGTCGGCACGCGCGTCCTCGTCGCGAAAACACGGCGCTATCTGAAAGTACTTGTCAAATCCCGATACCATGTAGATCTGCTTGAATATCTGCGGAGCCTGCGGCAGCGCATAGAACTTACCGTGGTGCTTGCGGCTCGGGATAAGATAGTCGCGCGCGCCCTCGGGGGACGACGTGGACAGAATGGGAGTTTGCAGCTCGAGAAAGCCCATTTCGGTCATCTTATTGCGAAGGAACGAAATCACCTGCGAGCGGAAGATGATATTATCGTGCATTTTTTTGTTGCGCAGGTCAAGGTAGCGATACTTCAGACGCAGATCCTCTTTGGTCTTGCGCGACTCGTCAACATCGAACGGGAGCTGTTCGGGGATAACCTTGCCGAGAATGCGGACTTCCTCCGCCTCAATCTCGACCGTACCCGTCTCGATCTTGTCATTATAGGTGCTCTCATCGCGCTTGAGAACGGTGCCGGCGATAGATACCGCGCACTCCTTGCGGATACCCTCGAGCAGCGACTCGTTGTGGAATACAATCTGCACCTGACCGTAATGATCGCGCAGGTCTACGAACATAATTCCGCCGTGGTCGCGGATATTCTCCACCCAACCCGCCGCGCGGACCCTTTTTCCGATATCCTTTTCGCTCACCGCGTTGCAGTACTGCGTACGGTATTCATTTTCTCTGAACAAAATATTCAATCCTTTCACTAACCTCTATGGTTATTTATTGCAAAATAATCTCAAAATATACAATATTTAGCATTTCGGATAACTCCGAGTTATTGTATTTAACAATTTATTATACCACTTATACGCGGAATTGTCAAGTTTTATAAGAGCTTTTTTACAAATTTTCGGTATATTTCGTCCCATATTACGGAATGTATGAAAAAATATATTGACAATGGCGGCGGATTTCGTTATAATAAATAATGTATGTGGCGGAAAATATGGGGTACAGTTATATGAATAAACCTGATAAAATCAAAAAGAAAAAAAGCAACAAATTAAACCTTATTATCTGCGGTATAGCGTTTATCGTCATGATAGTTTATCTGCTGTTTGTGGACAAGCTCGAGAACGTGCTGAACGCGCTGCGGAATATCAATCCGATCTTTCTCGTCGTGTGTATTTTGTTTATGTTGGGCTACTGGCTCTGCGAGAGCGCTACCGTTCATGTGATACTTAAAGCGCTCCATCCGAGAGCCCGTTTCTGGCATACATGGCTTGATACCATTATCGGACAGTATTTCAACTGCATTACCCCCTGCGCTTCGGGCGGTCAGCCTATGCAGGCTTACTATTTCGTACAGCTCGGCGTACCGCTCGGAGCGGGACTTACGGCTCTGCTGTCGCGGTTTATCGTGTATCAGTTCGTACTGACGGCGTATTCGGTGTTTACTCTCGTTGTAGGGTTCAATCAATTTGGCGGTGATCTCTCGCAAAAAGGCTTGATGCCATTTGTTCTGATAGGATTCGTTATCAACACGGCGGTCATCGTGTTCCTGCTAAGCATAGCGCTGTGGAAAAACGGCACGGTCAAGGCGGCAAACGGAATAATAACGCTGCTCACGAAAATGCATATCGTCAAAAAGCCTATGCACTGGCGGCTGTATTTTACGCGCGAGGTCAACAAATTCCACGAAAATTTTAAGTTCCTCAAAAAAAATGTATGGATAATCGTCAAGTCATGTTTCTTTACGTTTATTCAACTCACGCTGTACCTCAGCATTTCCTATGTGCTGTACAGAGGGTTTGGACTTGAGGGAGAAAGCCTGCTGAAGATCATCTCCTATCAAGCGTATGTGTTGATGATATCGTCGTTTATACCGCTGCCGGGAGCTATGGGCGCGGCGGAGCTGGGATATTCGGGATTTTTTAGGGATATGTTTGGAGCGTATACGGGTGTGTCGACCATGCTGTGGAGAATATTCACGTTCTATCTGCCGATACTGGTGGGAATGGGATTTATGCTGACCTTAAAGAACAAGGGCATTGAAGCACCCGATAAAGTTGACATGGATAAGATGGAGCAAGCGATCTCAAAGGAGATCGGCGGCGATCAATAACAGTGAGTAACGGGAGAAATAATGATGTAGAACATTCTGACTGCCGAAACAATAAAAAATAAAGGAAGATCAACAGATGGCTGATTTAAAGCATGAAATTGAAAGGCGAAGGACCTTTGCGATAATCTCACACCCCGACGCGGGTAAGACTACGCTGACGGAGAAGTTTTTGCTGTACGGCGGAGCTATCTCTCTGGCGGGCGCTGTCAAGGGCAAGAAGAACGCTCGTCACGCGACCTCCGACTGGATGGAGATCGAAAAGCAGCGCGGAATTTCCGTCACCTCGTCGGTAATGCAGTTCAACTATGAAGGGTACTGCATAAACATTCTGGACACCCCGGGACATCAGGATTTCTCGGAGGATACCTACCGCACGCTTATGGCGGCTGATTCGGCGGTAATGGTAATCGACGCGGCAAAGGGCGTCGAAAATCAGACGCGCAAGCTGTTCAAGGTCTGCACACTGCGGAATATCCCGATATTCACGTTCATCAACAAAATGGATCGCGAGAGCCGTAATCCGTTCGATCTGCTGGAAGAGATTGAAAACGAGCTTGGGATAAGGACCTATCCCGTCAACTGGCCTATCGGCTCGGGCAAGGAGTTCAAAGGCGTTTACGACCGCGAGAACCGTCATATAATCTCGTTCGAGGCGAACAACGGAACGCGCGAGGTCGCGAAAACCGAGGTCGACTTAAACGACGAAAATCTCGCGGAGCTTATCGGAAATACCAACTACAACACCCTCCGCGACGACGTGGAGCTGCTCGACGGCGCTTCGGAGGAATTCGACGCGGAGCTTGTCAACAGCGGAAAGCTGTCGCCTGTGTTCTTTGGGTCGGCACTCACGAACTTCGGAGTCGAACCGTTCCTCGAGAACTTCCTGAAAATGACCACTCCTCCCCTGCCACGCACCACCGAGGGTGGTATCGTCGATCCGTTTGACGAGAGCTTTTCGGCGTTCATTTTCAAGATACAGGCAAATATGAACAAGGCACACCGCGACAGAATAGCGTTTATGCGAATCGTCAGCGGAAAGTTCGACAAGGATATGGAGGTTATGCACGTCCAGAATAACCGCGTAATGCGCTTGTCTCAGCCGCAGCAAATAATGGCGAACGACCGCGAGGTCATTCAGGAGGCGTATGCGGGCGACATTATGGGTGTATTTGACCCGGGAGTGTTCTCGATAGGCGATACCGTCTGCGCGCCCAAGAGCAAGGTCATCTTCGAGGGTATACCGACATTTGCGCCCGAGCACTTCGCGCGTATACGTCAGAAGGACACGCTGAAGAGAAAGCAGTTTATAAAGGGCACCACGCAGATAGCACAGGAAGGCGCGATACAGATATTCTCCGAGCCGCAGAGCGGTTTCGAGGAGGTCATAGTGGGCGTTGTCGGAGTGCTGCAATTCGAGGTGCTGGAGTACCGGCTGAAGAACGAGTACAATGTCGACATTATCCGAGAGGACTTGTCCTACGAATATATCCGCTGGATAACGAGCGAAAAGCACCTTGCAGGCGGTCTGGACGAGCTTCAAAAGCTGATACTCACCTCCGATACCAAGCTCATTCAGGACGTCAAGGGCAACTATCTGCTGATATTCACAAGCGAGTGGAATATCAAGTGGGCGCTCGACAAAAACGAGGGACTGGAGCTTGCGGAGTTCAATCGCGACTGATTGACGTTTTTCCCGTTTTCGCGGGCAAAACCGTCACAAATTCAATAAAAATTGCCGAATTCGACGACCGAATTCGGCATATTTTATGCCCTGTTTGAATTATAATTAAAGTACAAGCGAGGTGACAACGTTATACCGTGACTGTTTACATTGACGTTCTGGTTATACTTAACCTGTACATAAATTATTTTCTGATAAGATCAAGCGTGCTCGTTATGCGGCGGAGTGTTTCGGCTAAGCGGTGTCTGCTCGCGGCGGCGGTCGGCGCGGCGAGTTCGCTTGTGATACTGTTGCCCGAGCTGCCGTTTATCGTTATCGCGCTGGAAAAGCTCGTTATCGGTGGACTTATCACGTTCGCGGCATTCGGCAGACAGAAGCCCGTCGATTTTGCGGTGTGCGCGTTGTTTTTCCTGCTGGTGAGCTTCGTATACGCGGGGCTTATGACGGCGCTGTGGACATTCTGCGCACCTTACGGAATGGTCTTCGGCAACGGCGTGGCGTACTTCAACATACCGATCGCGGCGATAATCGCGTTTACGGCGGCTGCTTATTTCGCAGTAAGACTGGTACGTTACTTCGCGGACAGGCGGCTGCGGTGCGGCAAGATATGTAATGTGAGGATATCCGCGAACGGAACGGAGATACAGCTTCGCGGTCTCTGCGACACTGGGAACGGACTGTGCGACATATTCAGCGGCAAGCCCGTTATTGTGTGCAGATACGAAAAAATCGCCGAGATAACTCCGAAAAACGCTCGGGATTTCCTCGACGGCTCTCTTGACGAGAGCGGCGGACTGCGGCTTATTCCGTGCAGGACTGTGGCATCGGAGACGCTGCTTCCGATCTTCAGGGCTGACGGCATAACCGTTGACGGGAAATCGGCGGACGCGCTTGTGGGAGTAACGAAAAATCCGCTCGGCAGCGATATCGACTGCATTTTTGACCCGAAAATAATATCAATAGGACACCTCTAAAAATCGGTTTGAAAAAGGTAGACACAAAGCGTCAACTCTCCAAAACGGGAGAATAAGTCGGATGCAAGGAGGTTTTATAAAGCAGACGGCGTACTCTGCCCTTTTGCTCAAACAAGATATTAAGAGGTGTCCGAATTTTTAATACGGAGGAATGGCTATGCTAAGGAAATTTTTACGGCAGATACGGCTTGCACTTGATAAATTATTCACCAAGAAAGCCGAAAATTACATTCACTACATCAACGGCTCGGAGCAGCTCCCCGCGCCGCTCAGCAAAGAGGAAGAAGAGGCTGCGTTTAAGCTTATGGAGACCGATTTCGACAAGGCGCGAGACATGCTGATAGTGCATAATCTGCGACTTGTCGTGTATATCGCCAAGAAATTCGAGAACACGGGGATATGGCTTGAGGATCTGATCTCTATCGGGACTGTCGGGCTTATCAAGGCGGTCAATACGTTCAGCGTGGGGAAGAACATCAAGCTCGCGACTTACGCGTCGCGGTGCATTGAAAACGAAATTCTGATGTATCTGCGCAAGTACTCGCAATACCGCTACGATATCTCCATTGACGAGCCTCTGAACGTCGATTGGGACGGCAACGAGCTGCTGCTCTCGGACGTCCTCGGCACGGACAGCGACTGTGTAAACTCCCATATTGAGGAGGAAGTCGAAAAGCAGCTGCTCCACGACGCGGTAAACCACCTCGGCGCGCGTGAGAAAAAAATAATGGAAATGCGCTTCGGGCTGAATGGCTGCAAGGAGAAAACACAAAAGGAGGTCGCGGACGAGATCGGCATTTCGCAGAGCTACATCTCGCGGCTTGAAAAACGTATTATAAAGCAGCTCCGCGAGGAATTGGAGAAGGTGTGCAACTAAATTCTGTTTTTGATTTTATTGAGCGCACCCTTTTCCAATCTTGAAACCTGTGCTTGGCTTATTCCAATTTCCTTTGCAACCTCAACCTGTGTTTTCCCTCGGAAAAAGCGCAGGTTGAGTATCCTTTTCTCACGTTTTCCCAGCTGTGCTATGGCTTCCTTGAGAGATATCTCGTTCAGCCAGTTCATATCGTCGTTATGGTCGCCGAGCTGATCAAGGACGTAGATGGTGTCGCCCGACTCGGAAAACACGGGCTCGTACAGCGAGATCGGCTCGCTTATTGCTTCAAGAGCGATAACAACGTCCTGTCTCGGTACGCCTATCTCCTTGGCGATGTCCTCAACGCGCGGCTCACAGCCCTTTTCCGCGGTCAGCTTTTCCTTTGCCTGCATAGCCTTATACGCCAGATCGCGAACGGAACGGCTCACGCGCACGGGAGCGTTGTCGCGAAGATAACGACGCAGCTCGCCCATTATCATAGGTACGGCATACGTCGAGAACCGCACGGGCTGAGTAATGTCGAAGTTATCTATCGCCTTGATAAGCCCGATACAGCCTACCTGAAACAGATCGTCCGCGCTCTCTCCCCTGCCCATAAAGCGCTGTATAACGCTGAGCACAAGGCGCAGATTGCCGCGGATAAGTTCCTCGCGAGCTTGCATATCACCCTGCTTTACGCGCTTTAACAGCTCCATTTTTTCTGCTTCCTTAAGCACCTTCAGCTTAGATGTGTTGACCCCGCTTATCTCGACCTTGTTATAGTACATATTTCCGACCTCCGTTACTTGGTACAAGTATTATTGTCGGAAATCGGTTTTGATATTCTCCAAAAAATGTGCGAGAAAAAATTTCACATAAAAAAACACAGAGCATAACGCCCTGTGTTTTTTATTCAATAAAGCTGTATGCCTTTTCATTTTCGGTCAATACGCGGAGCTCTTTTCCGTCGCTTATTATCACGATATTTCCGTTGGCGGCAGTGGAATACGCCTCCTCGCAGCCGTTCTCAGCCAGCCTGTCAAGCACCTCGCTCCTCGGGTGACCATAATAGTTTATCGCGCCCGTCTCGAACACTGCTATCTTCGGCGAGACCTGCTGCAAGAATTCCACGCTGCTCGAGCCTGCGCTCCCGTGATGACCAACCTTTAGCACGTCCGCCTGCAGGTTAATTCCCGCGTTTATCAGGTCAAGCTCGCCTGCGCGTTCTAGGTCGCCTGTGAACAGAAACGATGTTTCACCGTAAACCAGCCGCGCGACTATCGAAAAATCGTTTTCCTCTCTGTAATCAAGATATATCGGCGCGATTATGTCAAGATACATATCCTCGCCGAGCATCAAACGTTCGCCTGCCTTGGCATATCGAAAACGGATGCCGCGGTCGTTTATGACCTTAGTCAGCCGCTGGTATGTAACGCTCTGCACCTCAAACTCGGGCATGACCACCTCGCCAACCTCAAAACGGCTGAGCAGCTTGTGCATTCCGCCGTAATGATCGTCGTGAGGATGAGTAATTATCACCGTATTGAGCTGTTCAACGCCGCTGTATTTCAGAAAGCCGATAACGCTGTCGATCTTGTCGGTGTCGCCGCAGTCGATAAGGATGTTGTAACCGTTCGCCGAGATAAGCTCGCAGTCGCCCTGCCCTACGTCGATAAAGCTGACCGCCATTTCGTTGTCGGATAACTCCGCATACGGCTTTGCGCCGCCGCCGAAAAATCTTATAATGTCATAAGTCGACGGCACTGCACCGATATGCAAATAACGGTCGTTAAAATACAGAAAAAGCACTGCCGCGAGAAAGACCGACGCGGCAATGCTTATCAATGCGGAAACGAATTCCTTTCGCCTTTTTATCTTATCGCGCCTTACCTTGCGCTCTATCATTTTCTCATTCCTCCGAGCCACCGAGCTTCTCAACGAGAGTAGCTGCCATTACGCCGAACAGCGCACACGCAAACCCGTAGCCCGTTTGCAGATTGAACCCGAAGCCGTCGGGAAGTATCGCGTAAACCGAGCCGATAACAAGCCCCATAAGCGCCGAATACACCATGAGCTTGTTCTTCTTTATCAGCATTGAAATCAGCTTCGCACCGCCGATTATTCCGATGACTGCTCCTATTGCGAACGGGATAATTACGTAGAAGTTCATATCCTTGATAGCGCCGATTATCGTTTCGTAAACGCCAAGCAGCATCATCACGAACGAACCCGAGATACCTGGGATTATCATAGTCACCGCCGCTATCGCCGCGCAGACGATAAGCTTGAGAGAGATAACAAGGTCAAAGCCCGTCACAACGTCGGGCGCAAGCTTGAAAACGTCCATCTTTTCGAGCACCGTCAGTCCGATAACGACCGCCATTGCGATCACGAACGGAATCGCGCAGGATGGTTTTACCTTCTTTTCCTCGGTGCCGAATTTATAGATCAACGGAACGCCGCCAAGTATCAGTCCGATAAAGAACATATTCGTCTGAATACCGAAATTTTCAAACAGCGAGGAAATGACGAACGCCGAAAGCACTATTCCCCCGCCCGCTCCAAGTGCGAACGTAAACAAAAACCAGAAATTTTGAAATATCTTTTTTATACCCGAGATCGCCTCGGTCAGTCTGTCAAAAACTCCGAAAACGACCAGCATGGTGCCGCCGCTTACGCCCGGGATAACGTTTGCCGTGCCGAAAACGAGTCCGCAAAGGAAATATCTTAGATACTCGATAATTTTTTTCATGAAAGCTCCTTAACCCGAACCTTCCCACACAGCCGCTTAAAGGCGGCTCTTCGGGCTATGTGGAAAGGTTCTTAAAAAAATGTCTTGCGAAGTAATATGCGGCGGCAGGGAGAATTCCCGTTGCGACGCTTATCAAAAGCGCCAGAATGTCGATAGCGGCAAAGCCGAACGCCGTATTCACAAGCGGAATATAAACCAGTAGTATCGGTATAAAAGCGAAAGTCGCAACAGCCGCCTTCGCGAGCGTTCCCGCGCCGCTGAACGCCCTGAACGGCTCCTCGTCCGAATGACGGAGCACCGCAAACGCCGCAGAGCAGAACGAGTAGGATATCAGTGCGCAGCTCCTCGCGGACTCAAAATTGGTGCCGTTGTACATAAGCAGGTACGAGACGATGGCGACCGCTCCGGAAAGCGCTCCGAAAAGCGCCGCGCCGCCTATGAAGCGGTAGTTTATCTTCCTTTCGGCTACGAACTCCGAGGGCGGCATTACCGAGCGCATATCCGCGCGGCAGTCCACATATCCCAGCGCCGCCATTGGCAGGAATATCATGGAAACAAGCGCGATTATCGCGGGCGTGAGCATAAGGTGCACGTCGCTGAAAAGGTTTATCATTATCAGCACGATAAGACCCACATATCCAGATATCATCAGCGAGACCGCGCGCTTTATGTTGCGGTGTATCTGCCTTGCCGCGGCGATCATATCCGCGATAGTCGAGAAGTTGTCGTCGTTCATTATCACGTCGGCAGCCTCGTATGCGCTGCCCGCAGAGTGCTGGGAAATGGTAATTCCCACGTCCGCCGCCTCAAGCGCGTCCGCGTCGCCCGTGCGGGTGCCAGTCATAGCGACCACCTCGCCGTTTTCCTTCAGCTTTCCGATAACGTACAGCTTTTGCTCAAGCGTAAGCTTGGCGTAGATATCCGCATCAAAATCAAGGTAAGTGCCGTACTCGACCGACTCCTCGATTTGCTTGCCCGTAATAACGGAACTTGTGGACAGACCGATCATCTTTCCCGTCGACTCGGCGACGCTCGGGTTTTCCTCGGTCAGCATAACGACGCGCACTCCCGAACGTCGGCATGTCTTAACAGCCGACGATACCGAGTCACGCAGCGGCGCGGAGAACGCTACAAATCCCACAAACGTATATGAAAATCCCGCCGTCACGTCCATATCGTCATTGTCCGCGTCAACGCACGCCACAGCCATTACGCTGCAACCCTTGGCGTAGTAATCCTCGTACTTCTTCTGAGCGGCAAAAAGCTCGTCACCGTTAAGCCTGCACATCGGCAGTATCTGCTCGGGAATGCCCTTTATACAGCATATCTTAGCGCCGCCGACACTCCAGACCGCACCGTTCATCGACTCGCCCTCGGCTACCTTTTCTATGAAAACGTTGTCGGTGTAAACGTCCGCGATCTTGTCGTCAAAGAACGTCGCCTTTACCATAAGAGCGCGCTCCGCAGGATCGATAGTGTTAGGCTCGCAGGCGAGCGCCGCGACCTTGTACAACAGCTCCTCGCTTTTGGCGTACACGCCTCTTACCTCAAGGGAATTTTTGGAGATCGCCCCCTCCTTTTCCACGCAGAGCACGGACAAGGAGTTCAGCTTTTCGATATCAGACAATGACTTCACCACCGCACCGCCCTTGATAAGGCTCATCGCACCCTTGGTGTAGTACAGCCTGATGACCGCGCCAATCCCTGTCGGGATAAAGCATAATCCCAGCGTTATTCCGCTGAGCGCGGACGGTATTATCTCGCCGCCGGATATGACCTTTATCACCACGGAAACGATAGTCAGCAGCACCGCGACCGCGCTGCACAGCGGAACTATCGAGCGCACTACCCTTTCAAGGTTTGTGTAATACGGGTGACGGTCGGCGACAGCACCGAATTTACGGAAATATTTCGTATCCACGCCCGTAGCGCTTACCTTACATATCGCGATACCCGAGATTATCATCGTACCGCTGTATACGAACGTCGGCTTGAGGTCGTTTTTTGACATCGCACCGACATATTTCGCAACAGGAGTATTGTCATCCGTAAAGATGCCCTCGTCGACGGTGAGGTCGCGTGCTTCAAGTATGAATGCATCCGCGGGAACCCTCTCCCCCGCCTGCACGACTATAACGTCCTCGGGTACTATAAGCTCCTTTTCGATAAGCTCCGGCTTACCCGAACGTATAACACGAAACTTTACCGCGGTGGTCTCCTCGATCTCGTCAAGCCTGTCGTCGACAGTCTTGCGGAAATGTATCTCCATACATACGTAAAACACTTCGATAAGCAACACGGCTATACCCATGCCGACGCCGGCACCGAAAAAGCACAATACTCCCGCAATGAACATCAGCAGCACCGACGGAGACAGAAAAATATCGGCATACGAAAAGCCCATAAACGTGCGCGGCGCTCCGGTATATGTATTCAAGCCATACATTGACAGCTTTTTTTCGATCTCGTTTTCGGTAAGTCCGAAATACTCCTCGTCAAAATTAAAAAACTTTGCCATAAAAAATCTTCTTTCTCTATATAAGATGCATGTACACTCTCTTTTATTATCTCATATTTGTGTCAAAAAATCAATACATTTTGCAAATTTTTACCTGATTATATAAAAAAATACTCTGTTCGACCTAATTTGTCAAAGACCGTCCCACAAATATTTATTAAGATCGACGGTATTGTCGGCGCGGACCTCTATCCCGTCCGCCCTCAGCATATCCGCCTGCACATTTATGCCGCCGAACGCGAACGCGGGCGCAAGTCCTCCGAAGCGGTTCACCACGCGATAGCATGGTATACCGTCGGGGTCGGGGTTGGCGTGGAGCGCGTAGCCGACCGCCCTCGACCACTTGACATTCCCCGCAAGCGCGGCAATCTGCCCGTATGTCGCGACCTTTCCTCGGGGTATCTTTTTTACGATCTCGTATATCTTTTCAAAGGTTGTCATTGATTATTTTTTAACGCTCCGCTTGCCGTCCAAATGCTGCACATTTGTACTTACTCATTATCACATCAGCTTAAAGGCTGACATAATAATGGCGGCTGCACTTAAACCTCCCTCTTATCATTAGTGTAAAGTATCCGCCGAAAATCGCTGTCGCGCGTGTCCATATCGCCGAGATAGCAGCGCTCGTGCTCGGGAACAGCCTCGTAAGCCTTACGCAGCTCCTCCTTATAAAAATCTGTAGGCTCCACAAGATACGCGTGATATGCGTTTATACAACGCTCGTGAGCATCGGGCTTATTCTGCACGCGGAGCAATTTGTTATCCAGCTCGGCGAGCTTTTGCTCGGGTGAAACAGGCTCATATACGACATCGACAACTGCCTCGCCGAGTGCGCCGAAGCTCACCGTCTCCCCGTTTTGAGGGGCAGTACGGAGCGTTTTATTCTTGAATAGCCTCGTAATATCCTCGAATGACAAGTATTCCTCGCCCAATCCTTCGACCAAGAACGTGCCGTCCTTGTAGACATACATCTCGGTCAGCAGCAGCTTTCCGTCCTTATGAAGGAAAATATGAGCGTCACTGCCGTCAAGCAGGTCATAACCTAAATTCCCCTTGAGCTTGCACGGCACGGGACTTGCGGTAAATGCGACGCGGTATTTATCCCATTTGTCGTGCTCGCGCTGAGTTGTCTTGTAGATATTTCCCATTTCGGGATTTATCGAACGCACGATATCTTTGATATATTTAAAGTAGCTTTTCTCGTTGAACCGCCATTTTGCCGATACTATTTTCAGGCAGCACAGTTCAAAAACGCTGAGCTCCTGCCCGTTCGGTACGGAGAATTGCAGCCATTTTGCATCAAGCCTCTGAGGCACTTCGTCCAAATCGACCTTTTTCCAGCAGCTGACTGTGCCATCCTCGTAGACCGCCATGCTGTGCCAGAAATAGCTGCCGTTTTTGATTATCGCGGGGACCGTCACTCCCTCTATTGTCTGTTTTCTGTATACCTTTCCCATAATATCCTCACCTTCTCGTCCAGCCGAATTCTTTGTAGACTGCCTCAATCTCTGGCAGCAGCCTTTCGCCGAATATCCACACTTCCTGCCGCCACGGGTGACCGAGCCAGCCAAACGAGAAGTCCTCGGCAATAAAGAAATAATAATCTCCGTCGGGATAGAACGACGGGAAATAGACTTTGTAGCCGCCGCCGATATAGCGCTCGTCCTCTACCCAAAAATCGCGCTGCTCGTCGGGGTTCTTCGGGTCGTACAGCAGCGCGCTGTGCTGCCAGTCAAGCGCGTAGACGTTGCCGTCCGATATCCTCACAAATATTTCCCCGGCAATATTTTCCATAACGTCTATCTGCGTTTCCGTCATATTCTCAATATCGTAGACCGCGTGAGGCACTTTAATGTCAAACGGCGTAAATTCACGCATTGATGGACGAAATCCCAGTTCGCCGTAAACCCTGTCCCAGACCACCTTGTATTGCTCTGTATTATCAAGCAGCATACGCGCCTCCTTTAAAAACTAAAGGCAACACCGTGCGGCATTGCCTTGAAAATCAACCTATTTTTTTAATGCTTTTTTTTGACGGCTTGGCGATAGCCCTTGTCTTTGCATTATCACGTGTGATAAGCGGCTTTCCGGTGCCGTTCACGCAGTCGACCGTGATAGTGACCTTGGAAATCGTTACGTCACTCGGAGCGGTGAACATAATCTCGCGCAGAACGTCCTCAACTATAGAGCGCAGTCCGCGTGCGCCCGTCTTGGACGCAATAGCCTTCTTCGCAATCTCACGCTTAGCGTCCTCATCAAACTCCAACTCTATGCCGTCAGCCATAAACAGGCACTTATACTGCTTGATGAGCGCGTTCTTCGGCTCATCGAGAATTCTCACAAGAGCGTCCTCATCAAGCGCGTTAAGCGGCGTTACAATTGGCAGACGACCGATAAGCTCGGGAATGATACCGAACTTCATCAGATCCTGCTGTATCACCTGCTTGAGCAGGTCGGCGCTCTCCTTGTCGGCGGAACTCTTTACGTCCGCGCCGAAGCCGAGCGCGGAGCTCGAAACACGCTGCGCGATCATCTTTTCAATGCCCTCGAACGCGCCGCCGCAGATAAACAGGATATTTTTGGTATCAACCTGAATAAACTCCTGATGCGGGTGCTTTCTGCCGCCCTGCGGGGGAACATTGGATACGGTGCCCTCGATTATTTTCAGCAGTGCCTGCTGAACGCCCTCACCGCTCACATCTCTTGTAATTGAGGTGTTCTCGCTGCGGCGGGATATCTTGTCAATTTCGTCAATGTAGATTATGCCGCGCTCAGCCGCCTCGATATCGTAATCGGCAGCCTGCACGAGCCTCAGCAGCACGTTCTCAACGTCCTCTCCGACATAGCCCGCCTGCGTAAGCGTTGTGGCGTCCGCGATAGCGAACGGCACATTCAGCAGTCTCGCCAGCGACTGTGCGAGCATTGTCTTACCAACGCCCGTAGGACCGAGCAGCAGAACGTTGGACTTCTGAAGCTCAACGTCGTCTGCCTCATTGCTGTTGAGGAAGGTACGCTTATAGTGATTGTATACGGAGATCGCAAGCACCTTTTTGGTCTCGTCCTGTCCGATTATATAGTCGTCAAGGTATGCCTTGATCTCCTCCGGGGTCATAAGCTCATCGGCACTTGAAAGGAAATTAGGGTTCTCCTTTCCCGTGCGGACAGTCTTTCCGCCCTTGGCGGGGCGAACGTCTCCACTCTCCACGAGCATATTGTACGATGTTACAATACAATCGCTGCAAATGACGGAATTCTCACCCATGCCGTACAGAATACGGCTCACCTGATTTTCATTTCTTCCGCAAAAGGAACAAACCAACATTTCAGTAATCCTCCGCTCAGCTCTTCTTTTCGTCGCGTCTGTTGTAAACCTTGTCGATAAGACCGTATTCGAGAGCCTCCTCGGCGGTCATGAAATTGTCGCGCTCCGTGTCGTGACATATGGTATCGTAGTCCTTGCCCGTGTTTTCGCTCAATATTCGGTTGAGCTTATCCTTGGTGCGCTGGAGGTATTTTGAACGTATCTGGATATCCGTGACCTGTCCCGATATGCCGCCGCCCGAAATAAGCGGCTGATGAATCATGATCTCGCTGTTCGGGAGGGCGATACGCTTGCCTTTAGCCCCCGACGACAGCAGGAACGCGCCCATAGACGCAGCCATACCCGTGCAGATTGTGGAAACGTCGCACTTGATATATTGCATAGTATCGTAGATCGCCATTCCGTCGGATACGGAGCCTCCCGGGCTGTTGATATAGAGGCAAATATCCTTGTCGGGATCCTGTCCCTCCAGATACAACAGCTGAGCGACGATAACGCTTGCCGTCGCGGAATTCACCTCGTCGTGCAGCAGAATAATCCTGTCGTTCATCAGTCTCGAAAAGATGTCGTAAGAACGCTCTCCGTGACTGCTCTGTTCCACTACATAAGGAATATATGGCATTGTAAGCTCCTTTCTCCGCATATGCGGAATGCCTTTTAAACGCAATTACTCCTTGACTTCCTCAACCTTGGCGTTGTCCTTTACAAGGTCAAGAGCCTTTTCGATCATGAGGTCGGTAGTAAGGGTTTTTTCGGAGATCGCCGCCTTTACGTTCGCAACGTCGAGCTTGTACTGCTCCGCAAGCTCGTTGTACTCATTCTCGATATCCTCCGCAGATACCTCGATGTTTTCAAGCTTTGCGATCTTCTCAAGGCAGAGACGCATATCCACCTGGCGCTTTGCCGCGTCCTTGAAGTTAGCGCGGAACTGAGCCATGGTCATGCCCGTATACTTCAAATAATCATTGATATTGATGCGGGTTCTCGCTACCCACTCGCGCGCGATCTCGTCGATACGGCGCTCGTACATTACCTGCGGGATCTCAGCCTTCATATTCTCGAGCATCTTGTCCATAAGCTCGGTATCGGAAGCGTCCTCAGCCTCCTCGGCATACTGCTTTTCAAGCTTTTCCCTGATCTCGGTCTTAAGCTCGTCAACGGTATCCTTGTCTGAAACGTCCTTTACAAAATCGTCGTCCAGCTCGGGCATTTCCTTAGCCTTGATCTCGTGGAGCTTGCACTTGAATACCGCGGGTTTGCCCTTGAGGTTATCCGCCTGATAGTCCTCGGGGAACGTAACGTTTACGTCAAATTCCTCGTCAACGCTCTTGCCAATCACCTGCTCTTCAAAGCCGGGGATAAAGGTGTGCGAACCGATCTCGAGCGGGAACTTCTCGCCCTTGCCGCCGTCGAACGCAACATCGTCAACAAAACCCTCAAAGTCGATAACAGCGGTATCGCCGTCCTGAACCGCTCTGCCCTCAACGGTAACGATACGCGCAACTCTTTCGCGCATTTTGTCGATCTCCTCGTTTACCGCCTCATCGGTAACAGTCTTGACGGTTTTCTTTACGCTTATACCCTTATAATCGGAAACCTCTACCTCGGGCTTTACAATTATGTCGGCTTTCATCGAAACGCCGTTCTCCTTGCTTACCTCGACTACCTCGGTATTCTCAACGTTGACCACCTCGAGACCCGTCTTGTCGATGATCTCCTCGATATTGTCATTGTACAGCGAGTTTACCGCGTCCTCATAGAAAACGTTAGCGCCGTAGTGAGTCTCGATCAGCTTTCTTGTAGCCTTGCCCTTGCGGAAGCCGGGGATAGTAATCTTGGACTTCTGACGGTTATAGACGGTATTGAGAGCCGTCTCGAATTCATCTGCGCCGAATTTTACTTCAATCGCATAAGTATTTGTCGCCGTGTTGTTCTGAGATATAATTTCCATATCAAATTCCTTCCTTGTCCGTAAGGACAATTTAATTTTTTAATTTACTTTTATCGGATCAAATCCGAGGCTGTCCGCGGAGACCAGCTTATAGCTCACTCCACCGCGTTCGCCGTTCAGCGCGCCCTTTATGCTGTACCCGTGCAGATGCGCGTAAAAGCAGCGCTTTACATCGTATTTATGAAGGATCTCCGTTATAAGAACGTTCTCCTCCGTGCCGTATATCGGCGGATAATGGATAAACGCCACGAGCTCCCCTCCGAGCTTTACGCCCGCTTGGAGCGATGCCTCCAGCCGCCCCGCCTCTCGGTTGAGCACCTTCTGGTCGGCAGGCTCGCCGTTTTCGCTTATCCAACCGCGCGTTCCGCAAATCGAGACACCCTCAACCAGAAACGCGTTATTGAACAGAAAGCTGATAGTAGAAAAGCCGTTGTCGGTCACAAAATCAGTGATCTTCTTAGTGGTCGACCACCACAGATCATGATTTCCCTTTGACAATATCTTCCTGCCCTTCAGTTCCTTATCAATGAACTCAAGATCCTTTCGGCTCTCCTCAAGCTTGAGCGCCCACGAGTGATCGCCCACGAGCACTACCGTATCGTCATCGGTTATCTTGCTGTTCCAGTTTTCGAGCAGACGTTCAACGTGGTTTGTCCACCCCGGGAATATGTCCATCGGCTTATTGCCAGCGCCGAACGGAAGATGAAGATCGCCTATCGTATATATCAAGCGTCCGCCTCCTCTCGTCCGTCTACGGGCGAATTATCTGCCGAGAAAATCAAGCACGAACTCGCCCATTTTCTGCTTTTCGACGGTCTGCGTAAAGCGCACCGCCTTATCCTTGGTAGCCGCGAGCGGAGCGGGCATTTTCGTTCCCGTTTCGTTCTCGAGACGGGTTATCAGCTCGAACTCATCCTCAATATCTCCCTTGCCGCCGACCGCCTCATAAACAGCTCTGCCGAACTTGTAGGGATTGGCAGTGGACGCGATTATCGTCTTGGTATCGTCGCCCGTCTTTGCCCTGTAATCCTCGTATACCTTGACCGCGACCGCGCTATGCGTATCAAGCAGATAATGCTCCTCGGTGAAGGTCTTGTGTATCTGAGCCTTAGTCTCCTCATCTGAGCAGCAGCCCGCGTAGAACAGCTCGGAAAGCTGCTTCTTGACGTCGTCGTTCACCTCGTACTTACCCGAAGTCTTCAATGTGCCGAACCACTCGTTGATGAGCTTGTCGTTCTCGCCTGTAAGGTGATACAGCAGTCTCTCCAGATTGGACGAGATAAGGATATCCATAGACGGCGAAATAGTGGTGTAGAACTTTCTGTTTCTGTCGTAAACGCCCGTGTTTATGAAATCGGTAAGCACATTGTTGCTGTTGGATGCGCATATCAGCTTGTTTACGGGAATACCCATAAGCTTAGCGTAATAAGCCGCGAGAATATTGCCGAAATTGCCCGTCGGAACTACGATATTCACCTTGTCGCCGTAATTGATCTCCTTGTCCTTTACAAGCTGAGCGTAGGCGGAAATGTAGTAGATGATCTGCGGCGCAAGTCTGCCCCAGTTGATGGAGTTGGCGCTCGACAACAGTATGTTCTTCTTCGCGAGCTTATCCTCGATATCCTTGTCGGTGAAGATAGCCTTGACGCCGTTCTGGCAGTCGTCGAAGTTGCCTACGACCGCGCATACGCTTACGTTATTGCCCTCCTGCGTGATCATCTGACGCTTCTGCATTGGCGATACGCCGTCCTCGGGATAGAATACCGAGATTGATGTGCCCTCAACGTCCTTGAAGCCCTCAAGCGCCGCCTTGCCCGTGTCGCCGCTCGTCGCGACGAGAATGGCGATCTGCTTTCCGTCAACCTCCTTCTTGGCCGAGGTCGTCAGCAGATACGGCAAAATCTGAAGCGCCATATCTTTAAACGCGCAGGTCGGACCGTGCCAAAGCTCGAGAACGTATCTTCCGCCCTTTAACTTAGCGATCTCCGCGATATTGTCGGTATCGAAATTTTCAGTGTTGTACGCGCTTTCGACGCAGTGCTTCAGCTCCTCCTCGGTGAAATCCGTCAGGAACTTAGAAAACACCGCAAACGCGCGCTCCACGTAGCTCTTACCGCAAAGGCCGAGAATTTCCTCCTCGGACAGCGCGGGGATGCTCTCGGGAACGTACAGTCCGCCCTCGTCGGACAGTCCCTTTACGATAGCGTGAGCGCTTGTCACTTTAAGGGAAGAATTTCTTGTGCTTGCGTAATTCATAAACCGTCATCCTTTCAGTTTATTGTGTATATACCGTCGGTCGAAAACGCGTCCTCATAAATATCTATCCGCGTTATCCTCGGGAATTCCCCGCGCGTGACCGTTACCTCGGCGATGTCGTAGCGCGGCTGTAACTCCGTCGGATTTTCCGTAAGATATGCGTCCGCCGTCAGCACTATTTTCTTTTGTTTCGTGAAGTTAACCGCCTCGAGTCCCGAAACCATGCTCCCGAGCTTCCGCGTTTTCACTTCGGTAAACACTATATATCGATCGAACCGTGAGATTATATCGATCTCTCCGATCCTCTTGTGATAATTTCTGACGATTATCGTATGTCCGCGCTTTTCAAGCTCCGCGCAGACCGCGTCCTCGCCCAGCTTGCCCTTAGTCTGCCTGTCCATTTTCGATTATGTACTTTTTCAGGAACGTTTTCCTGTGTATCGGGCATAATCCGAGCTTTTCAATGGCTTCGTAATGCGCCTTTGTGCCGTACCCCTTGTGCTTCTCAAAGCCGTATCCCGGGTACTTCTCCGCCATTTCGCACATATATCGGTCACGCTTGACCTTTGCGAGAATACTCGCCGCCGCTATTGCCTCGGACTTTGCGTCGCCTCCGATAACGTTTTTCAGCGCTGCGTCGGGTATGATATCGGGGAGCACGTCGCCGTCCACAAGAACAATTCCGGTAAACGGGTTCTTTATACCATCAAAAGCACGTTTCATAGCCATCAGATCAGCCGACAGAATATCGGTTTGATCAATCTCCTTGGAATCCACAAATGAAACACAGAACGCCAATGCCTTATCCCAAATCTCCTCATAAAGCGTCTCGCGCTTTTTGGGTGTGAGCTTTTTGCTGTCGTTCAAGCCCTCAATAGGATTATTAGGATCGAGAATTACCGCCGCAGCCGCGACGGGTCCGGCGATAGGCCCTCTTCCCGCCTCGTCAATACCGCAAACCGCACCATAGTGCTCCGAAACGATCCTGTCAAACTCGCGAAGTGTCAGCCCGTCAAGCGAAACATCCTCGATAACAAGCTGCGTTTCGCGGCTCTTCTTGTGCTTGCTCTGATAAGCCATAGTCACACTCCGTTCGTCGGCATTTCAAGCGTGATCCTACCAATCTTTCCGCCGCGGAACTCGTCGAGCAGCGTCGCCGCCGCACGCTCCGTATCGGGTTCGCCGCCAGAAATAAGCATTCCGCGCGCCCGTGCAATCTCGTCAAGGATATCGCCCTCGCCCGCTATCTTATACCGCGCCTTTACAAGCTCGGGATAATCGCGCATAAGCACCTCGCCGAGCGCCCTCGCGAGCGCCGCCGTATCCATGACCTCGTCCTTGATAGCCCCTGTGAACGCCAATCTCTGCGCCACGTCCTTGTCTTCGAACTTCGGCCACAGAATGCCCGGCATATCCAGCAGCTCAACGTCCTTGTCAATGGAGACCCACTGCTTTCCGCGCGTAACCCCCGGACGATCTCCGACCTTGGTTTTCTTTGAATTCGCCATACGGTTGATAAACGAGGATTTCCCGACGTTCGGGATACCCACGACCATCAGCCTGAGCGCCTTTCCTATCATGCCGCGCGATTTCCGCCGCTCGATAAGCTCCGAAAGCAGCTTTTTCACGGTTGGGAGAAATTTGTTTATCCCCTTTCCGCTGCGGCAGTCGCAGACGATAACGCATATCCCGCGGTTCTCGTAATATTTGCGCCACGCGTTCGTCGCCTTTTCGTCGGCGACGTCGCATTTGTTCATTATCATAATACGCGGCTTAGTTCCCACCAGCTCGTCCATTATCGGATTTCTGCTGCTCTCGGGGATACGCGCGTCCGTGACCTCCACAACGGCGTCGACCATTTTCAAATCGGCTTCGATAAGCCGCCTTGTCTTGGTCATATGCCCCGGGAACCATTGAATATTTCCTACGTCACTCATAGCCACTTGAATTTGTCTGACGGCGCAACGCGTACAAACGCCTTGCCCATAATGAAATTAGTATCTATAAAGCCGACCTGCGGAAGATTTCTGCTGTCATTCGACACGGGACGATTATCGCCCAGAACGAAAACGCAGTTTTCGGGCACGGTGTACTCCTTGTCGCTCTCCATCCACGTATCATTGTGGCGGAAGAAGGTAAGATCCTTTATATAATCCTCCTCCAGCAGTTCACCGTTGCGGTAGACCTCGCCTCTGTCGAAGTTTATCCGTATCGTGTCGCCTTCAACGGCGATAACGCGCTTTATTATCGGCTCGCCCCATATACCCGTATCGTCGTTCATCAGCTTGTTTGCCTGAATTATCACTATATCTCCGAACCCGGGAGTGTAGCAAAAATTAGTCGCGACGACCTGATCGCCGTCCTCCAACGTATCTAACATAGACGGACCCGAAACGGTGATCGAACGGAAGAAAAACAAATTCAGCACAAGCATAGCCGACACCGCGAAAACAATGCTGCCTACCCAGTCCAGCGCGTCGGAAAAGGGCTTTTTGGGCTCTTCTTCTCTTTCGTCAGGCTTGGCGGAGCCGTCCTCGATGGTCTGCTCGGTCTGTTTCAATTCCTCGTCGATCTCGTTCATGGCACATCTCTTTTCTCAAAATTATCCCCAAAGCATTCCCGTAAGGCGGAACACAAACGGCTCAACAACGCAATTTCCGCAGTCAAGCGCTGTCCGCAAACGGGAATTCCGGGGATTTTCGGGGATTAAACTCTGGACTTAACCTTTGCAGCTTTGCCAACTCTGTCGCGCAGGTAGTACAGCTTAGCTCTGCGAACCTTACCGTTTCTTACGACCTCTACTTTGTCGACGGACGGCGAATGAATGGGGAATACTCTCTCCACGCCGCAGCCGTGAGCCACGCGTCTTACGGTGAACGTCTCGTTGATACCGCCGTGCTTCTTCGCGATAACGGTGCCCTCGAACATCTGGATACGGCTCTTGTCGCCCTCCTTGATGCGTACGTACACCTTTACGAAGTCACCGATCTCGATCTGAGGAGCGGTCTCCTTCATGCTGCTCTGTTCAATCAATTTTAATGCGTCCATTTTTTCCTCCTGTTGATTTTCGGATATTCTTGAACCCGACTTCTTCGGATTTAAAGCGCAGGTCTATTCCCACGCGTTCAGAGGACTACCCGTTTTTAATGTTTGCGAGTGCCGATGTTATTGAAACCACCGCACCCGCGCGCATTAACACACGCCCTACCGCTTATCCAAACCCACATATTGCGGTTTAAATTTGGACATAGCAATACCAGCGGATACTAAATGCCTTATTATTATAACACTATTGATAAAAAAAATCAAGTGCTTTTTATCAAATTTTCACAATTTTTTTGAATAGCTTTCCTCGTTCGGATTTAAAATGAAAGATAATTAAAGTAGTGATCGTCAAATTTATCCGTAAGCTCCCCCGTGATATCCCGCGCATTACGGGCGATATCGGCGGCTTTTTCCCGCGTTTCACCGCTTTCCAGAAACATTATTATACCTTGCTCCGCCGAATTGCGGCAGAAGCCTGCGCCGCGGAACAGCTCGGGCAGCGCTCCGAGCCCGAGCATTGCGCACAGTCCCGTTTCGGTCGCGAACGGCTCTCCCGACAGGAACGTCCTCTCCGCCCTGGGGAACACCTCAAACGCCGCTCTGCACCGCGCCTTGTCGGACTGTATCGCACGCACGTCGCTCTGCGAGACGAAAAAGTCCTCTCCTATGTACAATAGGTCGCGGTCGGTCATTATCCCGTCGCTGTCGATTATCCCCTCTTCGCGCATCATATTCACCGCCATTGCCGCGCCGCACGGGGAAACTCCAATGCTTTCCCTGTCGCCGATTACCTCGTAAACCAAAGCGTCCTTTTCGCGGCGTACCGCGTCAATAGCGCCGTTCTCGGCGGGCATTCCGCTCTCTATACCCGAGCCGTCGAACGCCCCCGTCAGCGGAAACGCCGCACAAACAATGCCGTCGTCGCTCTTATACGCTATATAAAGCGACTGCCCGATATCCGCCATAACGCACTCGCCGTCTGGCAGCGTGAGCAGCGACGCGGTGAACCGTCCGCTTATTCCCGCGGAAATATAAGGCACGAAAAAAATCTCCGTCTCGGGCGACAGGTACAGGCTGTCCGCGGACAGTTCCCCGTCGAGAACGCTCTCGATATGCACGGGCGCGGCAATACCGACGCTTTTTATCACCGAAGCGCCGATATTGTATTCTCGCATTGACGTTATCAGCAGCCGCGCAAGCTCCTTGGTGGCGTTAAGCGCCGTCACCGACGTGCCGACCAACGATGTCCGCGCGTATCGGCGCTTCAGTCTGAGGTCGTAGTACACGATGCTTATCGAATTCGCAGTGATATCGCACGCCGCGGCGATCTCCATGCTGCGCTCCGACCTGTACTTTTCATTTGTTATGTGAATTTGTGAGATCAAAATGTTTCTCCGATCACGTTTTTTCTTTAACATACCGCATTAAATCGTCATAAATTGCGCGGTAACCGGCCTCGTTGATATGCAGACCCTCCATGGTGTATTCCGCTTTCAGTCTGCCCCGATCATCCTTGAGATTGCGGTTTATGTCGATATAACGCTGACCATGGCGCTCGGCAAGCTTTTTCACCTCGGCGTTAGCGGCAGCTATCTTTTCGTTATTGCGTGTCCTGAGGCATTCCTTCATTTCCCCCGCAGCAGCCTCGTAATTCACGGGATAGTACGCCATAAAGTATATCTCGGCCTCGGGCAGCGCGTTCTCTATCGCAGTGACGATCTTATCATAGTTATCCATAAGCTCCGATATCGGAATACGGCTGTCGCTGAGATCGTTCGTGCCTATGTTGATAAACACACGCGAGGGCTTAAGATCGGTAATGCACACGTCGACGACCTGAAGCAGCTCCCGCGAAACAAAGCCGCCTATGCCCCTGTTATATATAACGATATCGTCTCCGTGCTCGTCAAGTAGCTTGTTTATCGGGAACATCTCCATAAGCGACGAGCCCGCGAATACGGTCTCGCCGTGCTTTACGGTCTTATTCTCCTCGCGGTAGCGCTCGATCTTCATTTCCTTGTCGTCCATAATAATGCCTCCTTTATTTTTTAATTATTATAGCACACTATGTCATTTTTTTCAAGTTAATTTGTAAAAATGTATTGCAATAAGCCGCGGATTGTGATATAATTATTAGGTATACTGTTATTGAGAGAGGGTTTTGGGTATGGAGCTTAATATCGTTCTCGGCGAACCGCAGATACCGCAGAACACGGGAAATATCGCGCGAACGTGTGCGGTCACGGGAGCGCGGCTGCACATCATAAAACCTATGGGATTTGAGCCGACCGACAAGCAACTCAAACGCGCGGGGCTTGACTACTGGCATTATCTTGACATAAGCTACTACGACGGCTTTGAGGACTTTTTCGCGAAGGTCGGCGGGCAGTGCTTTTTCTTCACGACTAAGGCGCAGAACCGCTACACCGACGTGAAATATCCCGATAAATGCTATATTGTTTTCGGGCGCGAGGACGCGGGACTTCCCGAGGAGCTGCTTTTCAGTCACAAGGCCGACTGCGTTCGCATACCGATGATGCCCACGCTGCGAAGTCTCAATCTGTCGAACAGCGTGGCGATAGCGTCTTACGAGGTCTTGCGGCAGTGGGATTTCCCCGAATTGCAGAACTTCGGCAGTCTGACAAAATTCGACTGGTCACAGGCGGAATAAATTTTAGGAGAAAACATTTGAAAATTCAGATAAGCGATAATTTAATAAAGCACTATCTGCGCGACGTTTATTTCATAAACGGGCACAGCTATGCGGGAAAGTCGACTATGGTGAAAATGCTTTCCGAACGGTACGATATGATATTCTGCGGCGAGAACTATCACGACGCGTTCCCCCGTGAAAAGCTGTCGCGCTGGAAACAGCCTGCCCTATGCTATTTTGACACTATGTCGGGCTGGGAGGAATGGCTGAATATGACCCCCGAGCAGCATTGGGAATGGACGGAGAATGTTTCCCGGGAGTGTATTGAACTCGAAATTCTCGAGTTGATACGGCTTTCGGCAAGCGGGAAGAAGATAATAGCCGACACGAATATCCCTCCCGATGTGCTTCGCGAGATATCCGCTTACGATCATGTAGCGATAATGCTATGCGACCCGCCCGACATTTGCGCGACGCGTTTTTTTGACCGAGACGATCCCGACAAGAAATTCATGCTCGAGCAGATCAAAAAGTGCAAGAACCCCGAGGCTACCCTAAAGAATTTCAATTCGTGGGCGCTGTATCACGCTCCGACCGAGATTGATTGGAGCAATACGGGATTTTTCAGCATTACGCGCTCGGATTTTGAGACCGACACGCGCGAAGAAACGCTTAGAATTCTTGCAAGGCATTTCGGACTGGTAAAGTAATTTTAAGTAAATCAACCAAAAGAAGGAGTAAAAATATGAACGAGAAAGTAAGAATAATCACCGACAGCGGCTGCGATATCTCGCCCGAAGCGGAAAAGGAATGGGCGAAATATCTGGTCGTAATGCCGTTCGCGGTAACTATAAACGGCGAGACCTACCTCGACAGGATAGACATCACTCCCGACGAATTCTACAAGGTGCTCAAAGAGAACGACGAGATACCCAAGCACTCGCAGATCACCTCGATACAGTTTGAGGACAAGTACCGCGAGCTGTACGCCGATGGCGTCCGCGACATTATTGTCGACGTTATCAACTCACATGGCTCGCAGACCTGCGGTCAGGCACAGCTTGCCGCGGATAATCTCCTCGAGGAATTTCCCGACTTAGTGGTACACGTTATCGACGGGCGCTGCTATACGCTCTGCTACGGCTATCCCGTGCTCGAGGCGTGCAAAAAGCTATCCGAGGGTCAGACCGTCGAAAGCGTGGTAAGCTACCTTAAGGACTGGGCGAGCCACACCGAGGCGTTTATTATCGGCTTTGAGCTGCGGCATATGAAGAAGTCGGGGCGCATTTCCGCGGCAGCCTCGTTCCTCGGCGAGCTTATGGGCTTGAAGCCGCTGATAATCCTGTACGACGACAAAACCGAGGTGCTGAAAAAGGCGCGCGGAGAAAAGGCGGTCATAGAGGCGGCGGTGGAGACCATCTCTTCGCGTATGATTCCGAAAACTCCGTACAGTGTGATCACTACAACACGTCCCGATCTCGAAAAAGAGTTCATCGACAAAATGACGAAAAAGATCGGCTACGCGCCCACGCTCGTTGAAAAGTGCGGCGTTGTAGTAAGCTGCAACGCGGGACCCGAATTCATAGGCGTTATAATCAGAGGACAGGAGCGCAAGTGACTGTCCCCATAACATTACGACACCACGACATTCCGACATTGTAAAGGAGCATCGCTTTGGAAAGAGCAGTTGAGTTTATCAGCGATATTTTTCAGAATTTCCTGCGTATAATCCAGTCCATCAACATTTTCGACGTGCTGGATATTTTAATTCTGACGCTGCTTGTATATTTTCTGATAAAGCTAATGCGCGAAACACGCGCTATACAGCTTTTGAAGGGTATATTCTTCATCATTGCCATATTTGTTCTGGTCGAGATATTTCAGTTAAAGGTAATGGGCTTTATTATCGACAACTTTTTGCAGGTCGGGATCATCGCGATCATAATCGTGTTCCAGCCCGAGCTGCGGCGTATCCTCGAAAAGGTGGGGCGCACCAAGGTGAGCACCTTCACGCAGTCGGTGGAGAAAAGCGCGGGAAACGCTTCTGCGCGCGACAGAGCCATTCTCGGCATAGCTGACGCGTGCGCGAGACTTCACGACAGCAAAACCGGCGCGCTTATCGTTATCGAACGGCAGACCAAGCTCGGAGACATTATCGAAAAGGAGACCACCAGCATTATCAATGCCGAGTGCGAGCCCGAACTGTTCTGCAATATTTTCTACAACAAAGCGCCGCTTCACGACGGCGCGGTGATAATCCGCGACAACAGAATTTACGCGGCGGGCTGTTTTCTGCCGAATACGCAAAAGGATCAGTATCTATCGACGGAGCTCGGCTCGCGTCACAGGGCGGCGGTAGGCATGAGCGAAAACTCCGACGCGCTTGTCGTGGTCGTTTCCGAGGAAACGGGAACCATCTCCGTGGCGCTCGACGGACAGCTCTCCCGCGATCAGAGCCGCGAGGGACTTATAACCATTCTCCGCAAATATATGCCCGGCGCGTCACTCGAGAAAAAGAAGAAATCGTGCTCTAAAAACAAGTGAGGAGGGTAAAACGTGAAAAATCTAATTCTGAACTTTCTCAACGATATAAAAAAGAACTATAAAACGCTCATCCTCGCGTTTCTTGTCGCGTTCGGCTTCTGGGTGGTCGCGTCCATACAGGTGTTCCCGACTACCGATATTGACATAAAGGGTATAGGCATACAGGCTCAGCCCACCGAATACATGGTGCAGAACAATCTTGAGATAGTCACGGGCATTTCCGACCTCGCGAACATCAAGATCGAGGGGCGGCGTTACGAGATAAGCGACCTTACCGAGGACGATTTCTTTGCTACCGTCAACCTCTCTGAGGTGCGCTCCGCGGGCACGTATACGCTGCCTATCGAGGTCTCGGGAAAATCCGACAAGGAATACGAGCTGGTAAGGTTCGAGCCGCGCGCCGTTACGCTGAAGATCGACGAAATAATCTCCAAGGAGTTTACGCTGACGGGCACAGCGCCAGATATCAGCCTGCCCGAGGGATATTACGCCGACAGCATTACCGCAACGCCCGAAAAGATCACGCTTACGGGCTCGGCGGAAACGCTCGGAAAGATCACGCATATCGAGGCAAGGAGCTTCTATCACGGCGAGCTGTCCGAGTCGCGGCAGACCAACAGCGAGCTGTATATTTACAGCAACAATACAAGAATTCCCGTAGAGGATATTCTTGATGACGTTGAATTGTCTACGAACAATGTTTTCGTGAACATAAACATTCTCAAGACCAAGGAGCTGCCGCTCAAGCTCTCCATTGTAGGTTATCCGAGCAACTTCAACATAAACAGCCTTAAATACGAGATACTGCCGAAGTCGATAACCATTGCCGCTCCCGACGATACCATCGACAGTCTGAGCGAGCTCAATATCGGAACTATCGACATTTCGGACATTCAGCTCAACCGCAACTCCGTTATCCCGATAGTGCTTCCCGAGGGCTACAAAAACCTTTCCGGCAACAACAACGCTCGTATCGAATGGGATCTCGAAAATTACGGAACAGTGGATATCGCCGTCAATCTGACCGAGGAGAACGTCAATATCTCCAATCCTCCCGACAACTATGACGTGACCATGATCACCAACGAGCTGCTGCTCAAGGTGATAGGTCCGAGCTCGAGGATAATGGGACTTACGGCGAACGATCTCACCGTTAACGTCAACCTGCTCGGAGTGACGCTACACGAGGGCTCGCAGGACGTAGGCGTCACCATTCAGACGCGGGGAACCAATCAGCAGTACTGGATATCGGGAGAATACAAGGTGACGATCAACGTTGCGGCAAAGCAGGGACAGCAAGCCGAGGAGTTGGAATAATGGCGATAATCGTTTCGCAGATACGGACAAGCATAGATGAGCAGCGCGATCGGGCAATCTCAAAGGCGATCGCGCTGCTTGGGCTGTCCGAAAACGAGATAAAGTCCGCGAAAATTTACAAGACCTCCGTCGACGCGCGGCGCGAGGTGCTGTTCGTAAACTCAGTTATTATCGAGCTGTACAGCGAAAAAAGGGAGCGCGCGCTCGCAGAAAGGCACGATAACGTCAAGCTGTATACTCACGAGAAATTGATCGTGAAATTCGGAACGGAACCGCTTGACGGCGATATCGTCATTGCGGGGTTCGGTCCCGCGGGAATGTTCTGCGCCCTCACGCTCTGCGAATTCGGCTACAAGCCCGTGGTTCTTGAGCGCGGCGCGGCAATGGACGAGCGTATCTCGGCAGTCGAAAGCTACTGGAAAAGCGGTTCTCTTGACCCGCGCACAAACGTGCAGTTCGGCGAGGGCGGCGCGGGAACGTTCTCGGACGGCAAGCTCACCACGCGTATCAACGACCCGCTTTGCTCGCGCGTTCTCGAAAAGCTGTGTGAATTCGGCGCTCCCGGGGAGATACTCACCAAAGCAAAGCCGCATATCGGCACGGATAAGCTGAGAAACGTCGTCAAAAACCTGCGCGAGCGTATTATCGAGCTTGGCGGTGAGGTGAGGTTTCTGTCACCGTTGGAGGATATTTCGGTACAAGGCGGACACGTCCGTTCGCTGCGAGTGAACGGCGGCGAAATGAAATGCGGAGCGATTGTGCTCGCGATAGGGCATTCGGCGCACGATACCTTTGAAATGCTGCTGAAAAACGGCGTGGAACTTGTCCCCAAGCCGTTTTCCGTCGGTGCGCGTATCGAGCATCTGCAAGCCGATATCAATAAAGCGCTGTACGGCAAATTCGCCGGACACCCTGTTCTCCCCCCCGCCGAATACGCGCTCTCCCACCGCGAGAACGGGCGCGGCGTGTATACGTTCTGTATGTGCCCCGGGGGCTTTGTGGTCGCGTCGGCAAGCGGTTCGGGCAGTATCGTCACCAACGGAATGAGCTATTTTGACCGCGCGGGAGATAACGCCAACAGCGCCGTGCTGGTCTCTGTTTCGCCCGAGGATTTCGGATCGGAGCCGCTTTCGGGTGCGGATTTCATCAAGCGGCTGGAAAACAAGGCGTATGAAATGAGCGCGGCACGCGGCAAAAACGGCTCCGCTCCCGCAATGCTGACGCGCGAGTTTATCGGCGGCGGCACGGCGTTTTCGCTCGGGCGCGTTGTGCCGACATATCCGCTAGGGGTCGAGCCGTGCGATCTGAGGGAGCTGTTCCCCGATTTCGTCAGCGAATATCTTGACAAGGGAATACGTCAATTCGAGCGGCGTATACGCGGGTTTTCGGACAGCGACAGCGTACTCACTGCAATAGAAACACGATCCTCGTCGCCCGTGAGGATACCGCGCAATGAATTTGCGGTCGCCGAGAAATGCGATAATCTCTATCCCTGCGGCGAGGGCGCGGGCTACGCGGGAGGGATAATGTCCGCGGCGGTGGACGGGATAAAGACCGCGGTCGCGATAATGAACAGATATAAGGCATAAAAAACGGCTCGATTTGAGCCGTTTTTTACAGTAAATCAGCTATTTTGAAACTCAAAATTTGCGAAGTAGTCATCCTCGGGAGCGCGGTTGATCCACTCGGGGTAATTGAACGCGGACGCGCCTTTTACATCGAATACGAACTCCTTGTCGATATTTTCCGCAAGCGAACCGTCTTCATTGTACCCTTCTCCGACAAAACGCACGGTCAGCAGACCATTTTTCTTTTCGACGGTATAGTTCACACTTGCGCGACCTTCGTATTTGTCCGCGATCATAAATGTGTATGAGTCAAGTACAAAATTTATATTATTATATGCATTCATTATCTGCCAATAGGCGTATTCGACAAGTCCGCCCTCCATATAAACGGGAACGCTGTAGCCCATACCTCCGCCGTTGCCCGCAAGCAGCGTAGAATTACCAAAAAAAGGAAGGTTTATTTCATAAGAATTCTCTTTAAGATACGCATTGTAATCGGCGTCATAAGCTGGTCGCCGAGATGTGGCGTTCACGTAATCGGCGGTGAATGTCGTGGCGTGTATAAACAACGCCAGCCATATGAAAAACAAAGCCGCAATTGCGATAAGTACAACTCTTACGGTGATACCGACAGGCTTAGGTAACTTAGGTAAATGGATCGGTTTAGTTAGTATTGACATAAAAATCACACTCCTCAACTGATTGGGTACATAGCAAGCGCTTTTGCTTCAAACTTGTAATTAAACGAGGACAAATTATCACTTCCGTTTTTGTGAAAGCGCACAGCTATGCCCCTCAAAGTATTTATTTCAGACCCCACCAATATAACACAGCCACTCTTAACACCGTTAAAAGTGTACGGATTGTTGTAATCTCTCCAATACTGATCACGAGTGTTATAGGTGTAAAAAGTCATATTTATCGTTGTGTTAAATACAAAACCGCACTTTATTTTGTAGCTGACATTTGTCTCAGCATCACCATCAACAGGAAAAACCTTGAAAAGCGGGCTACAATAATCCCCTGCGCTTATATCCGCTGTATCCTCGCGCTCTGTATTATGCGGAGAATAAAGAATTCTGGAATTCGTCCAATCGGGCGGAAAGGGAACATCTTCGTTCAGGCTTACCGGCGCACATACCTCGTAATCGTCACAGTTGCCAACATCGATGACAAGACATTCATCTCCGTCGTCAATCGTCCAATATTGCCCATCCCTCTCGTAGCACTCATAGCCGCCGATGTTTATAGTTTCTCCGACCTCGTTTAAATCGCTCATGGTCGAAACATCGGCAGCGTAAGCTGATGTTGTTGCGGTTATTGCAGTAGCCAATGCAAAAACCGCCGAAAGAATTTTCTTCATAACCGAAACATCCTCAATAAAGTTTGTTTAAATTGCTTGATATTTCCATTATATACTATAATAACATTTTTGTCAAGCGAAATATATAATAATTCCGGTTAAATTATCAAAAAGAAACTGCTTTGTGTAATATTACACAAGAAAGTTGTTCGGGAACGTGAAACGGCTGCGCTGTAAAGGTTTTGTAAAATATCTTCATTTCCACTAAAATTTTTTATTGACTTATTGTGAAATATGTAGTATAATTTATTTGAACGACCACATTATTTTGTGGATATTTAAGGAGAATTCGCAATGAAAAATGTTACCGAGCAACTGATATTGTCGCTTGCCCCCAACTCCGCCGCCGCGGCTAACGGCAAGAAAATTTCCAAGAGCGGCGGCTTTCAGAAGCTGTACCGTTCCGCGGACGATACGCTGTATATGGGCGAGTGCAAGGGTTCGGGCAAGAACCCCTACATAACCTCCGCGGACTATATTGACCCCGAGCACCCCGTGTTCCGCTGCTCGTGCCCGTCCCGGCAGTTCCCGTGCAAGCACTCGCTCGGGCTGCTGTACGAGATGATGTCGGACAAGACGTTCGAAACCTGCGAGATACCCGAGGATATTCAGCGCAAACGCGGGAAAATCGCGGGAAAATCCGTGCCCGCAAAGGCTCCCGAGGATATGACCCCCGAGGAGCTTGAAAAGGCAGAAAAGAAAAAAGCGTCAGCGGCGAAGTCGGCAAAGTCCGCGAAAAAGAAAAAGCTGCAAAAGCAGCTCGAGGGTCTGGACTTGGTGGAAAAGGCGGTCAAGGACTTGGTCTCGGCGGGTCTGGGAACTATGGGCGGCGCTTCCCTGCCGACCTATCAGAACCTCTCAAAGCAGCTCGGCGACTACTATCTTAACGGTCCGCAGAGACTGTTCAACCGACTGATGATCGAGATCACCGAATTCCAAAAGGACAACCTTGAAATACACTACGACAACGCGATAGACACGATAGAAAAGCTGTATTCGCTTATCAAGAAGTCGCGCGAGTACATCAATACGAAAATCGAGAGCGACGACGTTGCAAACGATGACACGATACTTTACGAGGAGCTTGGCGGCAACTGGAAGCTGTCCGAGCTTGAGGCTCTCGGCAAGTGCAAAAAGAACGCGCATTTGGCGCAGCTCTCGTTCTGGGTGACGTTCGACGAGGCGCGCAAGGAGTATATCGACACAGGCGCGTGGTGCGATCTCGACGACGGAAATATTTATCTGACGAAAAATTTCCGTCCGCTGAAGTCGCTGAAATACGTCAAGGCGGAGGACTCCGTATTCGGCGCGGCGGACGTTCCGTCAATGGCTGTTTATCCGGGCGAGATAAATCCGCGCGTGCGCTGGGACTGCGCGTCGATACGCGGGCTTGACGGCGGCGATTACGACAAGCTGCGCTCGCTTGCCGCACCCTCTGTTTCCGCGGAGCTGAAGTCTATCAAGAACAAACTTCAGAACGCTATGGCAAGCCCTATTTTGTATAAGCTCGTGGCGTTCTCGAAAATAGGAAAGTGTGAGGACGGTATCGCGCTTAAAACGAAGAGCGGTGACACGATACTGCTCGAGGACTTCCCCGAGCTTGAAGCTACCGTCGGGCGGCTGGAAATTCTCCCTAACGCGAAACTCGCCGATAACGGCGTTATGCTGTGCGGGTTCTGGTACAACGGTGAAAAACGCAGAATTTCCGCGCAGCCGCTGTGCATTATTCCCGACAGTGAAAATACCATCGTTAGATTGCTTTATTAAGGAGGTTTTGTTATGGATATAACCCCTGTTTATGAATTAAGAACCCGTCTCCGCGCTGCAATGATAGCGGGGACAAATCTGCTGTCAGAGGATTTCCGTCTGAAAAAGGCAGCGGAGAATTTCTCGGAGCTTTCGTCGGCGTCGCCCGTATTCGCGAAGATAAACGCTATGACGGAAAAGCTGCTCGCGGAAAACTCCCCGGAGTGTCTGCTCGACACCATAACGCTTGTTGACGCGGTAATAACCACGCTCGGCACTGCCGAGGTCAAGGGTGAATTGGAGGATCTGCCCGACAACGGCATTTCCTCGGTCATTGTGAACGCGCCGTACTCGCAGCTTTCGGCGGTGCTTGACGCTTTGACCTCCACGGGGGGCGGACAGTTCAACACGGTAATCACCGCGCGGAAAGAAACTCCCGAGCTTTTCAATGATTACCGCGTCAAACCCGCTCTGGTAAAGGGCTTGGGCGCGTCCTACGCGGAGCTTGCGGATACCGTCGCGAGCATTCTCAAGGGAATGGGAAAAGAGATTATCCCGCTTGTGAAAAAGGATTTCGACCCCAAAGGCAAAAAGGATATGATACGCCGTCTGCATATTATAGAGGAGCTTTGCGGCGCGGAGGAGAACGAATTTTATCTTGAACAGCTCGAAAGTTCCGAGAAAGATGTCCGCAAGGCGCTTATCTACGCGCTCCGTCACGACGAGAGCAACGCAGATAAACTTATCGAGCTTACGAAAACCGAAAAGGGCAAGCTGAAAACGGCAGCTCTTTCGGCGCTTATATCGTTTGATTGCGAGAAGTCCGAGGAATTCTTCAACGAATACTCAAAGAAAAAGCCTGCTGAGGTCATCGAGGTACTGGCAAAGGTCTCGTCCGAATGGACGAGCGAGCTTACCGCACGGCTTATCAACGAGGTCCTTGTGGACGATAAGGGAAACAAGGTCACGCTGTCTCAAGTGGCGGAAGGAGATAAGGTCAAGCTCAAGGTCAAGACGAGTTTCTGGGATATGAATTCCGCGCTCTGGGGTAAATTCGGCGAAGAGATCGAGAAACTCTACCGCGAATTCAGATGCGAAATAAACACCCCTGTCGCGGCGGGAATGGATATGCGGCTCGAGGAAACGATACTCGCAACGGACAACGAAGGCTTAAAGGCGCTCGCCATGGAGCTTAACAACGCGTCCGAGACCAAAGGATTATACGCCAGCGCCGAAACTGCTACACGGCTTCTGAGCGGAGACGACAGCTCGAAATGGCTTGCACAGCGGATAACGTCGGAGTATACGGAACGTGAAAAGAACAAAAAATCCGTATGCGACAGCGGTTTGTTCAAGACCCTGCAGAAGATATTCTTTAAGGACGGAAAATATTATCTGGTGAACAGGTGCTACGACCCCATAAACGACGGGTGGATAGTAAACGCGTCGCGCGAGGTGGCTCAATCGTTAAAGGGCGCGGTGTCGGACGCGCTGATGAAGTATCCGTGCTGGGAATACTCAAGGCTTCTGGGAAGCTGGATAGACCCGGACGATAAGGAATACTGCAAAAAACTTGGAAAGTACTTTTCGGAACTCAACAGCACTATTCTCACCACACACGAGATACTCAGCTACATTGAAAAATGCGGACTGATAAACATCAAGGGACTTCTCGTAAGGGAATGTAAGATACATACGTCAAATACGACAGCTACCGTCAAGGTTTTGATAAAACAATTTCCCGGCAATGACGATTATAGACTTGCCGAGGTTCAAGATCTTATCGAGAATTTACGCAAGGGAAAACTAAAAATGAAGAACGTAAATATTGACGAACTTTCGCTTTGGGCGGAATCCGGAATGAATTAAGGAGAATACGATAATGAAACAGCAAATTTTAAGACTGCCCGCGGAAAAGCTCTTTGAGGAGGAGCTTAACGCGCTCATCAAAGCCGAGACCGAGCCCGTACCGCAGGGCTGGAGAATGTCGCCGCGCTCGGTAAAGACCTACATCTGCGGCGGCAAGGTCGGGAAAACCAAGATTACGCCGAAGTACATAGGTCACGAGCGTCTTGTCGAGATAGCTATTTCAACGCTCGTTACCGACCGCGCCCTGCTGCTTATCGGCGAGCCCGGAACGGCCAAGAGCTGGCTTTCGGAGCACCTCGCGGCGGCTATCAACGGCAACTCGGGGCAGGTCATTCAGGGAACAGCGGGCACTACCGAGGAGCAGATACGTTATTCGTGGAACTACGCAATGCTTATCGCGAACGGTCCGAGCGAGCAGGCAATGCTGAAAAGCCCCGTGTTCACGGCTATGGAAACGGGAACCCTCGCGCGTGTTGAGGAGATATCGCGCTGCGCCTCGGAGGTTCAAGACACGCTTATCTCGCTGCTTTCCGAGAAGCGTATTTCAGTGCCCGAACTGGCAATAGAAGTACCCGCGAAAAAGGGATTTTCGATAATCGCGACCGCGAATACGCGCGACAAAGGCGTAAACGAGATGTCTGCGGCTTTGAAGAGACGTTTCAATATAGTAGTTCTCCCCGCGCCCGAAACGCTCGAGGAGGAAATGGATATCGTTAAAACTCGCGTGGCGCAGCTCTCGGAGAACCTCGACCTCAACGCGGCGCTTCCCAAGGATGCGGTTATCGAGAAGATTTGCACGATATTCCGCGAGCTCCGTCAAGGCGAAACGCTGGACAAAAAGCAGAAAGTGAAAGCTCCGGGCGGTGTGCTGTCGTCGGCGGAGGCTATTTCCCTGCTCTGCAACAGTATGGCGCTTTCGGGCAGCTTCGGAAACGGCGAGATTTCCGACGAGGATATCGCGGCGGGCTTGCAGGGCGCTATAGTCAAGGACGACGACAAGGATTCCCTTGCGTGGAAGGAATACCTCGAAAACATAATGAAAAAGCGCGGCTCGTCGTGGAGCGGCTTGTACAAGGCGTGTCGGGAGCTGAACGAATGAGCGGTGTGAATTTTTTCGGTATTCGTCATCTCTCCCCCGCGGGCGCGTTTTATCTGGAGAAATTCCTTGATAGTGTCCGCCCTGAGCTGGTGCTTATCGAAGCGCCGAGCGACTTCTCCGATACCGCGGACGATATCGTCCGTGCGGAGACAAAACCGCCGTTCGCTGTTCTCGCGTACACTGATCACGCACCCGTAAGGACGATTTTGTACCCGTTTGCGGAGTATTCGCCCGAGTATCGGGCTATTTTGTGGTGTCGGAAGAATAAAGTAGAGTTCCGCTTTATGGATCTGCCCTCGGACGTTTTTTTGGCGCTTTACGAAAAGCGTATCGCGGAGGAGGAAGCTGCGGAAAGCGATAACGAAGATGACGAAGAAATAATCGACGAAAACGCGGGCGAGGAACGCTCTATCTCCGTTTACGACAGGCTTGACGAGCTGAGCGACGAGGGTCACGATACATTCTGGGAGCGCACTCTCGAGCACTGCGCGGACTTTGAAAGCTATAACGAGGGCGCTAATTTATTCGGCGCGAATATCCGCGAATTCTCCGAGAAAACGGGGCGCGACCTCGAGGAAATTCAGCTCCGCGAGATTTATATGCGCTCCTGCATACGTTCGGCAGTCGGGAACGGCGTCGCTCCCGAGGAAATTGTTGTGGTCACGGGCGCTTATCATGTTGAAGGGCTGAAAACGTGGGAGAACGAGGAAAACGCTCCCGAGCTGCCTCGGACCGGCAGTCTGCACACGCTTATGCCGTATTCCTATTACCGTCTGTCAACGCGCTCGGGCTATGGCGCGGGCAACCGTGCGCCCGCCTACTACGAGCTTATCTGGGAAAGCTATCGGCGCGGCGACCGGCAATTCACCGCGAACGCGTACCTCAGCAAGATAGCCGAAAAGCAGCGTAAGAGTGGAAACGCGGCTTCTTCGGCGCAGATAATCGAGGCGGTGCGGCTCGCGAATTCACTGGCGGAAATGCGCGGCGGTAAGCTCGGAACCGTGCCGTCGCTGCGCGATCTCCGCGACGCGGCTGAGACCTGTCTCGGAGAGGGCAGCTTTGCGGCAATAAGCGTCGCGGCCGCCGACACCGAGATCGGAACGAAAATCGGCGCACTGCCCGAGGGCGTTTCGCGGACGAGTATTCAGGACGATTTTTATCGGCTGTTAAAGGACTTGAAGCTCGAAAAATACCGCTCCGTGACCGCGCAGGACCTGCGGCTCGATCTGCGCGAAAATCTCCGCGCAAAGGGCGAAAAGTCGGCGTTTCTCGACCTCAACCGCTCGTTCTTTCTGCATAAGCTGAGAGTGCTCGGGATAACGTTCGCCGAGCCTCGGATATCCGATCAGGACAACGCAACCTGGAGCGAATCATGGGTCATCTGTTGGACTCCCGAATCGGAAATTCAGCTTGTTGAATCTGCGCTGCGAGGCGATACCGTGGAGCTTGCCGCATCGTTCGCGATAAAGGAGACCGTCGAAAATTCTGCAAATATGTCCGAGGTCGCCGCGGCGGTCGAGGACGCATTTTTGTGCGGAATGCCGTCCGCGGCGAGCTATGCGGTAAGCTCCCTGCAGGCAATGGCGGTGGACGCGGCATCGTTCGAGGAGCTTGCTAAAACAGCGTTCCGACTGTCGTCCATTATTGCCTACGGTGACATCAGAAAAGCCGACAGCGCACCGCTTCTTCCCATTTTGCAGCAAATTTATTACCGCGCGTGCCTAATCCTTCCCGGCTCGTGCGTTTGCGACGACAACGCCTCGCAGTCGATTTCCGAGGCTATGAATCTACTTAATTCGGTAGAATTGGCGCAGGGATTTCTCGAAACGGAAAGCTGGCTGAACGCGCTCAAAGAGGTCGCCCACCGCGACGATCTGAACACGCGGCTGTCGGGCTTTGCGGCTGCGGTGCTGCTCGAGCGCAATCATATGACGAACGACGAGCTGAAAATTGAAGTCTCGCGGCGGCTTTCAAAGGGCGTTCCCGCCGATCTGGGCGCGGGGTGGTTCGAGGGCTTGACGCTTAAGAACCGCTACGGGCTGATAGCGCGTTTGTCGCTTTGGGAGAGCCTTGACGAGTACATTCAGTCGCTCGACGACGAGGAATTCAAGCGGGCGCTGGTATTCCTGCGCCGCGCGTTCGCGGACTTTACCTCGGGCGAAAAGGACAGTATCGCTGAAAATCTCGGCGAGATATGGGGGCTTAACGGCGCGGAGGTCAGCGAGGCAGTCAACGCCGTGCTTGATTCCGCTTCGCAGGAGCAAATCGCGGCGCTGGACGATTTTGATTTTGACATTTGATCTCGGAGGTTTTATGAATATCGAAAGAATAACAAAGCCCGACTTTACCGTTATCGGGAAAGAGGGCTCGACCAAGGACGGCGATGGCTTTATCGGGCGGCTGTGGGAGGACGCGAATTCGCATTTCGGTGAAATAGCGCACCTCGCGAAAAAGGACGAAAACGGCGTTCCGCACGGAGTTTGGGGCGCAATGTCGGACTTCTCGCGCTCATTTAAGCCTTGGGAGAATTTCAGCGAGGGGCTGTATCTTGCGGGCGCGGAATGTGAGGACGACGCGGAGGCTCCCGAGGGCTGGACTAAGTGGACTATCCCCGCTTACGAGTATCTGCGCGTGGAATGCGAAAACGAGAACACATTCGCCGATATGATACGGTATCTTGACGAAAACGGGTTCACGCTCGCGGGCGCGGTACATGATCTCACCTGTCCTCGGACGGGCAAGAGCTATATGTTTTTTCCGATAAAAAAATTGTAAATTATTGGGTATGCAAGGAGAATGAAAATGCCATACGCTAAACTTGGTGAGATAAATATATTTTATGAGGAATTTGGCAAAGGCGAGGTCGTATTGTTTCTTCACAGCGTTTTCAGCCGCGGACTGCTTGCGTTTTCGGGGCAGATACTTCCCTTTTCGGGACATTACCGATGTTTGTTTCCGGATTTTCGCGGTCACGGTCGTACAACTTGTGAAAGCCTTGACTGGAACAGCCGAATAATAGCGGACGATATGTCGGATTTCCTTGACGCTTTGGATATAACACAGGCTCATTTGATCGGGTACAGCCTCGGCGCGTATGTCGGCTGTTATTTGGCGGCAAAATATCCCGATAAAGTTAAAAGCCTTGTAACTATCGGCGGCGGAGCTTATCCCAGACCCGACGGAGCTGATGATTTTCTGCCAGAGAACCTCATAAGCAGAAATGACACAGATTTTATTGAGGATATGAAGATCAGACATTATGAAGCTCACCGCGGCGACTGGCAAACCTATCTGAGAACAACTGTTGCGGATTGGAAAAAGCACCCGAACCTTACCGACAATGAATGGGCGGCAATAAAGTGTCCCGCGCTTTTTATAAGCGGAGAGCACGACCCATTCGGAACCTGCGCGGAATTACAGGAAAAAGTACCTCACGCGAAAATCTATGAAGTAAAAAGCGGCGGACATCGCCCGCACCTTGTCGGAGAACAGGCGGAGGAGGTCAACGCTATAATACTTGATTTTTTATCCGAAGCAGTGGAGAAGAAGCACGAGCGATCTCCCGACTAACCCAAAAGGAGCGAACCATGGAACAAACACAGGAATTACAGCGCTGGCGGCTTATCCTAGGTCAGGAAAGCGACAAGCGCCTTTCGGGAATGAATATGCCCTCCCTCACCGAGGAGCAGGACTTAATGGACAAGGCGCTCGCGGCGATCTACAATAAAAGCGAACAGGGCGGCTTCGGGAACGGCGGCTCGGGTGCGGGACACGGTCCGTCCAATCCGCAGATATCGCGTTGGCTGGGAGACGTACGCACGCTGTTTGACAAGGATCTCGTCAAGGTCATTCAGAACGACGCAATGAACCGCTGCGGTCTGAAACAGCTTATCTTCGAGCCGGAATTACTTGAGAACACCGAGCCGGACATCAACCTCGCCTCGACCATACTCACGCTCAAGGAGATGATCCCAAAACGCTCCAAGGACAGCGTCCGTGCGTTTATCCGCAAGATCGTCGAGGAGATAAACCGCCTTCTCGAGCAGGATATCCGCCGCGCCGTGACCGCCGCGGTCAACAAGCGCGCGCATTCGCCGATACCGTCAGCAGCGGCGCTCGACTACAAAATGACCATAAGCCGCAATTTAAAGCATTATTCACCCGAGCTTAAAACGATCGTTCCCGAGCATTTCTACTTTTTCGACCGCGCGTCAAAGACCGCCGCAAACAAATGGACGGTCATTCTCGATATCGACCAGAGCGGTTCAATGGGCGAGTCGGTAATATATTCGTCGGTGGTAAGCTGCATACTCGCAAGCATGAGCGCGCTCAAAACGCGTATCATTGCCTTCGACACGAGCATTGTCGACCTTACCGAAAAGAGCGCCGACCCCGTCGACCTGCTGTACGGCTTTCAGCTCGGCGGCGGTACGGATATCGACAAATCGGTGGTGTACTGTCAGCAGTTCATCGAGAACCCGAAAAAGACGCTGTTCTTCCTTATCTCCGACCTTATGGAGGGCGGAAACCGCGCGGCGTTTGTCCGCCGAATGGAGGAAATGAAGTCCTCGGGCGTGACGGTGGTCTGCCTGCTCGCGCTCGCCGACAGAGGCAAGCCGTACTATGACGAGCAGATGGCGCAAAAGCTCTCGGGCTACGGTATCCCCTGCTTTGCCTGCAATCCGCAAAGACTTCCCGAGCTTCTCGAGCGCGTGCTCAAGGGACATGACTTGGGTGAGTTTGTCAAGTCGCTTGAGGGAAAAAAGAAATGAATACGCCGACACTTACAACGGAACGGCTTATATTGCGTAAATTCTCGGAAAATGATTTGGACGCCCTGTTTAAAATTTACAGCGACGAAGAAGTCAACACCTTTCTGCCGTGGTTTCCGTTAAAAACATTGGAGGAAACAAGGGCGTTTTACAAAAGTCGGTATGAAAGCGTTTATGCTCGGGAACGCGCGTACAACTATGCCGTTTGCCTAAAAACCGATAATTATCCGATAGGATATATAAATGTCGGCACGGAGGACGCATATGACTTCGGCTACGCGCTTCGCAAGGAATTACGGCGCAACGGTTTTATTACCGAGGCAGGCGGGGCGGTCATTGAACGATTAAAGAAAGACGGTATCCCATATTTTACCGCTACACATGATATCAACAATCCTAAAAGCGGCGAAGTAATGAAGCGGTTGAATATGATTTATCAATATTCATATGAAGAACAATGGCAGCCGAAAAATTATTTGGTCACATTCAGAATGTATCAATTAAATCTTGACGGAAATGGCAGCAGAGTTTACAAAGAATATTGGAATAATTCCGACGTTCATTTTATTGAAGAAAATGTTTAATAATCAAGCCCGAGAGCAGCTGTCCTCGGGCTTTTTCGTCAAATATATTCGCTTACGGCGCTTTGGAGAAGCTCTTGAAGCTCCTCGTCCATGTACTCGTAATCATCGTCAATATTAAGGCAGATAACCTTTTTACCGCATACGATATCGGGATATTTTTCCTTAATTCTCCGCACGTGCTTTTTCTCCATACAGAAAATAATATCCGCCCAGCCGAGAAGTCCCGACATTACCCTAACTCTGGAATTGTTTTCCGTTCCCGCGGAACGCGCGGAGTGTCCGTTATAGCCGTCAAATATCTTCTCGGCGGTAAGACTTCGCCGCTTGTTTTGGCTGCACAAGAAAAGCAAATGCATTATAACCCCTTTGCGTCCGTGAGCGTAATGCCGTTTGCGCCGAGCGGTATCTCATGATCGAGACCGACGAATTTGCCGCCCTCCTGCCACAATACCTCCTTGACGAAGTTGTATTTCTCGGTATCCCATGTGGTGAAATCATCCAGAACAAGACCGCCCGTATCGCCCGAATTCGCGTTGTAGCACCAGAACGTGTGGTTGAGGTGATACTCCTTTATCAGCTTACGCATACAGGTCATCCACGTGAGATTGGGCTCACGCATAAAGCCGCCCCATTCACCGATAAGCAGCGGCGCGGTGTTGTCCTTGTGAATGTACAGCCAGTTGTCCTGCCAGCAATCGCGGATAAGACTGTCGTAATTATAGCCGCCTTGGAACCACGGCTGCTCGTAAACGGTAGGTCCGTAATCGTGCGGCGAGTAGACCAATTTATTCTGATACTGACCGAGGTCAACGGGATAATCCTTAACGCCGCGCAGATTGCCGCCCCACCAGTTGAAGTAGTAGTCCGCGGAATTAGTTGAGGAATAATCGCCGTTTTTCTTGGAATAAATTTCCGTGCCCTCGACCATTATCAGCAGATTGGGATTTTTGGCAAGTACTTTTTTCGCGGCGGTCTCGGCGGTGTATTTCCAGTTGTTCTTGTCGGTGGAGTTGTTCCATATCGCGGCGGAGCTGCCCTCGTTTGGCTTGCCGTGCGGCTCGTTCTTGATATCAAGCGCGATTATAGTGTCGTTGTCCTTGTAGCGGTCGGCTATCCACTCCAGCGCGTGATAGTAATCGTCGACCGATACCTTGTCGGTATACCAGAGATTGACGTTGTGACCCATTGCGTTGGTCTCGGCGCAGTGGATATCGGGCATTACCTTAAGTCCGTTTTCCTCGGCGAGCTTGAGGAAGTAGTCGAAAATTTGCAGGCTATTCATATCGTTGAGCTCGGGATTAGAGGCGTTATTGTAGTTGGCTTTCGGATACTCGCCGCGCGACCACTGATTGAGCAGCTCCGCGGATATCGGCACACGTATCAGATTAAACCCGTGGTCGGCGATACCCTTTACCGCGCTGCGAAGATTGCTGTTCCACAAACCATCGAACGTATTCGTTCCCGTATTGTAGCCGAACCAGTTCACGCCTGTCAGCCAGACCTGCTTGCCGTTCTTGTCGAGTATTTTGTTGTCATCGGTATGTAACCAGTCGTCTCCCTGCTTTGACTTGTCGGTACGCTTTAACAGCTCCGCGACAGTTCCCGAGGGCGCGGGAGTATCGGTATTTTTATCGTTGTTCTGGTTGTTATCTTGATTGTTTTGATTATTATTTTGGTTATTATTCTGATTATTGTTGTTATTTCCGTTATTATTACTCGGCGCACTCGACCGTGTTCCGTTGAAGTCCACATTCTCGGGCGGCGTGAACGTTGTCGGACTGTTGTAATTGAACCCGAAATTCACGCTCCCGCCGACGGGGATATCGCCGTTATATTCAACATTGCCGACGGTCACCTTTGTGCCGTTCACGCTGAAATTGCCGTTCCACGAGTTGGATATCTTAAATCCGCTCGGCACGTCAAAGCTCACCGTCCACCCTCCTATATTGCTTGACGAGCTGTTTTTGATAGTCAGCTCACAGGTTCCGCACTTATTACCGCTCTCCTCCCACGAGTTTCCCGCGCTCCACGAGCACTCAACGCTGCCCGCGGGCTGCTGAGTGCTTGACGAGCTTTGAGAGGCACTGCTTTGCAGTGCTGAGCTGCTTTGTGCCTGCGAACTGCTCTGCGGCACCGAACCGCTCACGGTTGACGAGCTTTCGGCACTGCTTGATGAGGTAGTTGAACTTGTCGAGCCGGAAGTGCTTGAAGTGTTTGTCGAGCTTGACGAGCTGCTTGAAGATGAACTTGTCGGACTTGAATAGCTTGAACTCTCCGATAAGCTTGCGGACGATCTTTCCGAGGAAGTGGACAAGCTGTCGGAACTGCTCCCTGTGCCCAACGTCTCCGAGGTAACGTTCCCCGAGCAGCCCGTACACAACAGCATTACCGACAGAAAAAATGCTGTGGATTTGATAATCAAATTTTTCATAATACGCTCCTATAACAGGGCTGAAGTTTATTATATTGTAACATATTATACAAAAAATGTCAACAAAAAAGCCATATACAATATATGGCTTTTTTGAGATCTTGACCGTCAGCCGTCCTTAACGTCCTCCTTGGGCATATGATACAACGTCACAAGCGTGATAATACCGATCATAACCGCGCATGCCGTCCAGATTATCGGCTCGGAGATCACCACGCCGAAATACCCGCCTATTTGCTCCACCGTGCTGCCTACCTTGCCGTTCTTGCCGCCGAAAAGCGGTATCATCACCGCCACTGTGACTATCTTCCACAGCATTTCGATAATACTGCATATGATCGGCACAAGACTTCTACCCAAGCCCTGCAGCGCACACCGTAATCCCAGCAATACCGCCAGAGGATAAAAGAATGCTACCGCCCACTTTAAGTACAGCACCGCGGTATCCGCTATTGCCGCGCCGGTCGGAGTGTCCGTATCGGTGACTATCATTCCCACAAGCGCGTGCCCCCCCAGAAAAACCAGAACGACGGCAAGTGTTGCCCACACAAGCATTATCAGCATACAATCCTTTATACCCTTGCGGATACGAGCGTACTTGCCCGCACCGAGGTTTTGCGAGCAATAGGTGATAAGCGTTGCACTGACCGACGAAAACGGCATCATCAGCAGCATCAATATCTTCCGCGCGGCGGTGTGAGCGGTTATCATATCCTCCTTAAAGCCGTTTATACCGTTCTGAAGAATTATCGAGCCTATGTCGATAATCGAATACATAAGCGCCATTCCAAATCCAGCGCTGAGCAGCTCTACGGTGCTCTGCACCGTGAACACGAAGTCCTTTTTCCCGACGAGCAGGAACGGACGGCGCTTTATCAGGTAAACAAGACAAACCGCCGCCGATATCGCCTGCGCCATTACGGTGGCGAGTGCCGCGCCGACTACTCCCATATGAAATACACACACCGTAAGCAGGTCAAGCAGGATATTCAATATGGTTGAGATAACCAGAATAACCAGCGGTACCACGCTGTCGCCGACCGCGCGGAGAATTCCCGCTTCGAAGTTGTACAGCAAGGTCACCACAAGCCCGTATGCCACGATAATAAGATAGCTCCGCGCCTCGGCAAATATAGTCTCCGAAACGTCCAAAGCGTGCAGCAGCGGGTCGATAAACACTGCCATTGCCGCGATTATGAGCACCGTAAGCCCTCCCGCGAACACTGTCATACGCGCGACAGTCCTATGCATTTCGTCATGGTCGCCCGCTCCGAAATGCTTGGCAACGATTATCGCAAAGCCTGTTATAGAGCCGTTTATGATATTGAACATCAGAGAGACTACCGGAGCCGTCGTACCCACTGCGGCAATCGAATTGTTGCCGAGATTCTGTCCTATTATCATTATATCCGCAAGATTGTATGTCTGCTGAAAAATATTGCCTAACAGTATCGGCAGTGCGAAAAGCACTATCAGCTTTATCGGTCTGCCCTTGGTCAAATCCTTCATGTTTAATGGCAAAGCTGCGCTCTGCCCCCTCCCCTCGTACTTGTTTCCGACATTGCAACGATAATTATAACACTTTCATATACGAATTTCAAGAGGATTTCAAAGTTTTTTTAGCGCAGTATTCTTGACTTTTTCCTTATTTTGATGTATAATGAAACAAGTATTGTAAAGGAGCTTGTCCATGGAAAAACCGTTTAAATTCATCAAGGTGTTTTTCGGCGTTATATAGGTATCGGTATTGTTTTTCTTTCATCTCGGAATAGCCGCGTCGTGTGACAACGAGGACGGCGACTGGTTTGTCGCGGTGATACTGATACTTATCCGGCGGATACTGTCCGTGGGCACCTATATTATTTACGATAACCTGTCGAAATGCTCCGCGAGGTGCTCGCGGTATACAGCATTACGGTCTGCAATTCAAATAAGCTGTTTTCCGTCGACCTCGAGTTTTTCGTAACAAAAGGAACACTCGAGCTCGGAGGTCACGCGGCAAGCGCGAGCGTCGACTTTAATGAAAAGCGTATAGACGTCGGCTGGGAGTAAAAATTTCCACTCCCCTATTGCATTTTGGACAAATATGTAGTATAATAAAATTGTGTGGCAATACAACATTTATAATGTTGATTTTTTATTCCGAGGAGGATAAATATGTCTGTAAATCTTCAAAAGGGTCAGAAGGTCGACCTTACAAAGGGCAACGCGGGGCTGAAATCCCTTGTTGTCGGACTGGGCTGGGACGAAGCTCCCAAGAAGTTCTCGCTGTTCAGCAAGCAGGAGGATATCGACTGCGACGCGTCCGCTATCCTTATCACAGAAAGCACGGGCAAGCTCGCGGGTCCTATTGACGTTGTATATTACGGTCAGCTCCAGCACAGAAGCGGCGCGATACGTCACTGCGGAGACAACCTCACGGGCGCGGGCGACGGCGACGATGAGCAGATAATCGTCGAGCTGAACAGAGTTCCCGCCGACTATAACAAGATCGTTTTTGTGGTCACTATCTATCAGGCGAGAGAGCGCAAGCAGCAGTTCGGTATGATCCGCAACGCGTTCATCAGAATAGTTGACGCGGACACGGGCTCGGAGCTATGCAAGTACAATCTCTCCGAAAACTACGAGGGCAAGACCGCTATGATCTTCGGCGAGGTTTACCGCTACAACGGCGAATGGAAGTTCGGCGCTATCGGCGAGCCCACCAACGACAACGGCATCGCGGATATCGCGGCGCGTTTCCAGTAAGCAATTTCTATACCTTAAGGGAGGAATTATCATGACTAAGAAGATCGTTATTATCTCGGGTATCATCGCTATCGCGGCAATGGCGGCGGCCGCCGTCGCTTACTTTCTGCTTGGCAAAACCGAGCTGCTTGACAAGTGGGATCTCGATATTGACGACGACGAGATCTGATCGTATCTAAACAAATAAATTCACCGCCCCAAGCGGCTTTTTTGAAAGCGCGAGGCTTTGGGCGGTGTTTGGTGTGGGAGAAAACAAATGGCAAAGGACAACAAAACCAACGCTATGCGTATGCTCGACAAACTGAAAATCCCGTACACCTCACATACCTACGAATGTGAGAATTTCGTGGACGGAGTGCAGATAGCGGAGCTTTTGGGCGAGGATACGGCGCTGACGTTCAAAACGCTTGTCACGGCCGGCAAGAGCGGGAAATATTTCGTGTTCTGTCTGCCCGTCGACCACGAAATGGACTTGAAGAAATGCGCCCGCGCAGTCGGCGAAAAGGCGCTCACGCCCGTACACGTCAAGGACATTCTCGCCGTGACGGGTTACATACGCGGAGGGTGCTCCCCTCTCGGAATGAAAAAGCCCTACCGCACGGTCATTCACGAAAGCGCACGCGGCTTGGAGCGCATCATAGTCAGCGGCGGAAAACTGGGCTTGCAGCTCGAGCTTACTCCGGACGATCTCATCAAGGCTTGCTCGGGGGAGTTTGCGGATATCGCGGCGGAATAAATTGTTAATTCAACATTAAAGGAGACCATTATGATAAAAGAACTGACCGAAAAACTTATCAATAATATATCCCGCGCCGTACGCGGAAAGAACGGGCAGATCAAACTCGTATGCGCGGCGATGTTCGCGGGAGGGCACGTCCTGCTCGAGGATGTACCCGGAACGGGAAAAACCCTGCTCGCGCGGTCTCTGGCGAAGTCCGTCGACGGCGATTTCAGACGTATCCAGTTCACTCCCGACCTGCTGCCGTCCGATATCACGGGTATTAACTTCTACAATACTAAAGAGCAGGAATTTGTGCTGCGGCGCGGTCCCGTATTCACGAATATCCTCCTCGCCGACGAAATCAACCGCGCTACACCGAGAACACAGTCGGCGCTGCTGGAATGCATGGAGGAGCGGCAGACCACTATCGACGGCGAGACCTTGAAGCTCGAAACGCCGTTTTTCGTTATCGCGACACAGAACCCCACCGAAATTCAGGGAACATATCCCCTGCCCGAGGCTCAGCTCGACCGTTTTATGATACGTCTCGCACTCGGCTACCCCGACAGGGACGAGGAGATCAAGGTAATAGGCGGCGCGGCGTCGTTCGGCGCGGAGGAAAAGCTGACGGCGGTCTGCACAGGCGCGGATATCCTCACTGCGCAGAACAACGTTAACGGCTGTAAGGCGGGCGAGGCGGTGTGCGGCTACATCGCCGATATCGCGTCGGCTACGCGCAGACACGCCGGCGTAAGGCTCGGTCTGTCAACACGCGGCGCGGCGGCGCTCAAGCGTATGAGCTGCGCGCTCGCAATGATAGACGGGCGTGATTACGCAATGCCGCAGGATGTTCTGGAGGCGGCTCCCTACGTTATCCCGCACCGTCTGATATACAAGGGCTATTCGCAGTACAGCGTTAAAACGGACGTTCTCAAACAGATACTGGAAAGTGTGCCGGTACCTACGGAAAACGCGTAAAACATAGCATCAGGAGAATAATATGGAGCTTATAGCAATGGCGCTTATCGTCGCGGCTATCATTGTGGGGCAGTATATTCTGTACGAGAAAACGGGGCTGAAAAAGGTCTTTTACAAGCTTTCGATAAGCACTCCCGAGGCGTTTGAGAACGACACTATCGAGATAGTCGAGGAGATAGAAAACGCGAAATGGCTGCCGCTGGTGTGGGTGCGCAGCGAGATAAGCTGCTCGCCGTGGCTGACGTTCAAGGGGCAGACCTTGGTTCGCAACGAGCTGGACGAGCAGCGCGGACTGATTTCGGGCATTTTCGTGCTGCGCGGCTACCGCAAGTGCCGCCGCGTTTGGAAGGTGAAATGCGAAAAGCGCGGCATAATGACGATAGACAATGTTATAATCACCGCCAGCGACCTGTTCGGACTTTCGAAAAGGGCCATGGTGCTCGAGGTAACGGACACGGTGCGAGTGCTGCCCACACCTGCCGAAATGGAAACGGGTGAGCTTTCGGGTGACCAGTTTATCGGCAATATGCAGGTGCGGCGCTTTGTGCTGCCCGACCCGTTTATGATAAGCGGTGCGAGGGAGTACACGGGGCGCGAGCCAATGAACCGAATACACTGGCTTCAGACTGCGCGGACCGGCAATTTAATGGCATACAAAAACGAATTCACAACCGAACGCCGAATTCTGATAATTCTCAATATGCAGCGCAGCGTGAGCGCTTACAGTCAGCCTATGAACCTTTCGATACTCGAAACGCAGATAAAGGCGGCGGCGTTTGCTCTTGACTACTGCTCAAGGGTGAACGCGGAGTGCGCGCTTGCGGCGAACACTGCCGAAAGGCTGTACGTTTCCCCGAACAGCGGCTACGCACACATTATGAATGCGCTGCGGCAGCTTGCGGAGCTTGAAAACGTCTGCGGCGAACGGCTCGACAATATGATGATGTCGCTTGACTACAATGAATTCACGGATATAATTCTGATAACCTCCTGTGTTACCGAACAGACCTGCGAAATACTGGAGGGGCTGTCGGGCAGAGGCAAGTGCTGTAAGGTGTTCACGGCGGGGCTCAGCGAGGACGAGAATATGCTCCCCCCGACCTGTGAGGCGGTGCATATACCGCGCGGCAATTTTCGTGAGGTGAGATAATGGATAAGACAACGGGCAGTCCGAAAATTCTGCTCGCGGCGGCGATTTTCGGGCAGTTTCTGGCGCTGCTGCCGTTTGCGGTCGCATTCTGCGGCTTGGGAATAAAACGCTATGAGCCGTGGGTGTACTTCGCGGTGTTCGCCGTTTGGGCGGTATTTTACGCGGCGGGTTATTTCTGCGGAAGGCTCGCGCACGAGCTCGAATTGAGCGGGAAGCCCTCGCGGAAGGCTCAGCCCGCGGTAATGTTTATTTCGAGAGCGGCGGTGCTGGTACCCGCGGCGGTGTATATCGCAGTGATCATAATCACGAAAATAAGCGGCATGGCGCTCTTTTATGTGCTCCCGGGCGGAATTATCGCGTTTTTCGGTGCGCACGGCAGCGAGGGCAAGGGCTATACCGATAAATTTTCACGCGGCTGGTTCGCGCTGTATTTCGTTTCGGGACTTATCGCGGCGATGCTGTTGTGGTCATCGCACGAGGAGAAGCTCGCCGCGGACGGGATATCTCAGATATGTATCGGATTTGCGATAATGATCCTGCTGTCCGCGCTGCTCGCCAATCAGACCAATATCGACCTCTGCACAAAGCAGCGAGCGGGAGGAAAGTCGGTGCTCCCGTGTGGTCTGCGGCGGTACAATGCCGTATTGATAAGCGTCATCTGCTCTGTGACTATCGGGCTGTTTCTGTTCGCCAAGCCCCTGGCAGGACTTATCAAGCAGTTTATCGCGATGATAATACGAGGTTTTCTCGCCGTTATGGAGGCGCTTAGCAGCTGTGTGTGGACAGAGCCCGAGGACATCGTTCCAGACAGCTCCGCGAACGCGGGCGAGCTGCCGTCGGGGTATGCGGGCACGCTTGCGAATATCGCATTTTTTCTGCTCATTATCGGTATGCTCGCCGTACTTTTCAAGCTCAGAAAACACATATGGAGCCTTATCAAGTCGGTGTTCGAGCCGCTTTTCAGAGCGAAAACTCCGCCCTCGGATATCCCGTTTTATGACGAGAT
>ERZ778495.174-NODE-174-length-70960-cov-6.122065_pt1 | contig 70960 bp, 77 predicted proteins | sample MGYA00433100_ERZ778495 | MGnify/ENA primary metagenome ERZ778495 (study PRJEB29527, sample SAMN07138962) | mouse gut metagenome | material: feces | host: mouse | place: China:Nanjing | collected 2016-01-25 ...
TATAATATTGCTCCACACCTGTTCGAGAAGCCGCTCGATGCCGCGGGAACTGTTCTCGTGGCAATATGCGTTGTGCTTACTATGATTGTCGGACTTGTACCATCAATAATGTCAGCGAAGAAAGATCCCGTTATTGCGTTGAGAACGGAAGAATTTTATGACAAAACGGCTTTTCGAAAATCGGAAAGCCGTTTTAATAATTTACAAGTGTAATTTTATAATTATGTTATCTGTGCGAGCTTCTGAGCGTGAACTTCTTGGTTTGCTCCTGAAGCAGCCGCGCCTGAGCAAACAGCTCCGCGCTTACTGCGGCAGCTTCCTCGCTGCTTGCGGAGTTGGTCTGCGTTACAGCGGCGATTTGACCGATACCCTGGTTTATCTGCGTGATAGCTTCCGCCTCGTCGCGAACCGCGTCGGCGATCATATTTATATTGTCGTTTGAACGGGTAACAAGCTCCATGGTCTTGCCAAGCGTTTCCGAAACGCCGTTTACAATATCGTTTCCTCTGCTTGCGGCGCTGATACAGCTCTCGATAAGATCCTTGGTCGCGTTTGACGCCTTGTTGGTCTGCATTGCGAGACTGCGTACCTCGTCCGCAACTACCGCAAAGCCCTTACCCGCTTCGCCCGCTCTTGCAGCTTCAATTGCCGCGTTGAGCGCGAGAATGTTAGTCTGGAACGCGATATTCTCAATAGTCGCGATAATCTGTCCAATCTGCTCGGAGGAGCTGCTTACGTCGGTCATAGCGTCCATCATCTGCTTCATTTGTTCGCTGCTTTGGGAGACCTGCTCGCCCGTCAGGCGCGCGTGCTCCTTGGCTTCGTCCGCGGTCTTTACGTTATCGCGTGCGCTCTTGTACAACTCATCAAGAGCCGCGTAAAGCTCCTCGGTAGAACTTGCCTGCTCGGTCGCGCCCTGCGCTACCGATTGGGAGCTGTTTGAGAGCTGCTCCGCGTTTTCTGAAATACGGTGCTCCGCGTTTGCAATCTGTCCGAGTGCCGCCGACATCGTTTCAGTAAAGCTCTCGATAGAGGTCTGTATAGATCTGAAATCGCCGATGTAATCTGCGCTTGTGCTTATGTTAAAGTTGCCGTTTGAAAACTCGCTCATGATATTGTTGATGTCCGAAACATAGCTGTATATCTGCTGTGTGGAGGTTCTAAGCGTTTCCACCAGATCGCCGACCTCATCTCCGGAACGGTACTTGATATCCAACGCGAGCTGTCCGTTTTGCAGCACCTTACTGCTGTTCGTGATATTGATGATCGGTTGGACAACACGCCTGATAACGTACATGATAAGCGAGACAAGGCACGCCAATGCCAGAGCCATACATACCAATGTGGTGATATGCATAATGCTGATTGTCCTTTCGGTCGCCTCCTCGCTCTCGGTTCTGAGCGTTTCTCCGCGCTCTATGACCTTATCGAGTATTCCGACAAGCGTTGTGAGGTTGCCTTGAATGGTGGTCTGATAATACTGCTGCGCATCTGTGGGACTGCTCGTGTACTGTTCGAGTACCTGCGAAGCCGAACCGTGAAGCTCTTTGTGAAGCGCTTCAAGATCACCGCGCAGTTTGAGCACCTCCGCGTCATCGGTACCCGCTTCGCCGTACAGCCATTGTCCGAGAACGCAGGTCGTCGGATCCATGCTTCCCGTAAATTCTGTATCTGCGTACAAAGCGTTACTGAGATTCGCCGACCACTTGTAATGTGCTGTCTCGGCGGTACGGGCCTTGGCAAGCAGGGAATTAGTCTGTGTGTTTGTTGTCTGTGTTTTGTCAATACGGATTATATTTACGGTAGTCATAACGCTAAAAAGAAGCATCGACGCAAGCGTCGCCGCAACGCGAAAACCAACGTTTACCTTAATGCTTTTACTCATAAAAATATTCCTTTCTTAAATCATGTTTTGTTGCATTCGTATTATAAAAAGCGCAGGGCATTAGTCAGGGTGTCTTGCGCTGAATGCGGTAAATTTATTTACGGTAATAACTGTGTGGAAGTCATTACTTTCATTATACATTATATGCTTAAAAATGTCAATAGCTGATTTACATTTTGTAAAAATTTTCTTTTTTGACATGAAAATGGGCGGCGAATTCTTTCGCTGCCCGAATCATCATTCTATTCTTATCCATATGCCAGCTCCGTAAAAATGTAAATTTTGCAGATGTATGCGCATGGAAATCTGCTCATACTTTAAGCGATAATAAGGATTTTCTGTTGAGATCACGGCAGCATGACCTAAGAGTATTGGTCGGTAAAAAAATATTTGTCCGAGTTACTTATGCCGTATACGGATAGGCAGACTGTAATAAGCGTGCGGACGTGTTCGGATATGTGTTATAAGCCCGATAGCACTATCGCTGCGAACGCTGCCATAACGTCAAACTCGTCTGCGTCCTCGGATACGTCCACGGGCTGCTCGAGCGGCTCGCATACCCCCGATATGGTGCGTATGCCGCGATTTAGCGACAGCGTGAGCTTATTGGCGGTGCGCGACGTTATAGACACAGTGTTCTTGGAGCTTATCCCGCAGGTTATAAGCTGTATCCCGCGCGGTATTTTTTGGTGGAAGGTCTCGCCGTCCACAATAACTCCGAGTGCGGACTTCACCTCAAGCTCCGCGCCTTTTCCGGCAATTACCCCCGCGAACTCGCAGTCTACCGCGGTAAAACCTGATGCTCTGATAATGGGACGATCCCCGAGAAATTTGTCGGCATTGCTTTCGCCGACCACCACCGTCAAATACATTTTTTCACCTCAAATTCTTTAAAAATATTTTACGAAAAAAATCGCGAATTATCCGCGTTTTTTTCGTGTTTATCGGGAAATAATAGTAAGAAATAACGTTAAAACGAGGTGAAAAAATGGAGAATTTATCTGTCTGGGAGACGGTAGATATGCCCGAATTTTCTGCGGCGAGGGGCAATTTAAAAACCGATGTGCTGATAATCGGCGGCGGTATCGCGGGGCTGCTGACGGCATACGAGCTGCAAAAGAGCGGCGTGTCATGTATTGTAGCGGAGCGCAAGCGAATATGTTCGGGAACAACGGGCAGGACGACCGCAAAGCTTACGTTTCAGCACGGGCTGATCTACCAAAAAATTCTCCGCGAATATGGCGCGGAGAAAGCGAAAATGTATCTTGAGGCAAACCAAAACGCGCTGAAGCGCTTTGCAGAGCTGTGTCAAAAAATTGACTGCGGCTTCCAAAAAACCGACAGCTATATCTATTCGCGTACGGATCGCGGATTGCTTGAGAACGAGGTCAAGGCGCTTGTGAGGATAGGCTTTTCGGCGAACGTTTGCGAGGTCACAGAACTGCCGTTTCCGACTGTCGGGGCGGTGCGCTTTAAAAATCAGGCGGTATTCAACCCGTTGAAATTCTTGCGCGGAATCGTCAGCGAGATGTCCGATAACGTCCGCATTTTCGAACACACACATATTATAGAGATCAGCGGCACAACCGCACTCTCAAAGCGTGCGCGTATTACCGCCGACAAAATAGTAATAACCACTCATTTCCCATTCATCAACACTCATGGGAGCTACTTTCTCAAGCTGTATCAGAGCCGTTCTGATGTTATCGCGCTGAAAAATGCGCCCGAGCTGCACGGGATATATATGGACGAGAATACTTTCGGCTACTCGTTCAGAAACTGCGGAGATTTTCTTCTTATCGGCGGCGAAGCGCATAAAACGGGAGAGCCCTGCCGCCGTCAAGAGTTACAGGACTTTGCAAAAAGCTCCTATCCCGACGCGGAGGTACAGTACTTGTGGAGCGCACAGGATTGCATTTCGCTCGACGGCATACCGTATATCGGCAACTATTCCGCGCTTACTCCGAATATGTACACAGCGACGGGCTTCAACAAATGGGGACTGACAAGCTCCATGGCTGCCGCGGAGATACTCCGCGACAAAATTCTCGGCAGGAATAATCCCTGCGCCGAGGTGTTCAGTCCCAGCCGCAGCATACTGAAAAAACAGCTCTTGATAAACGGGCTGAGCGCTGCTAAAAACCTGCTCACGCCTACGGTTCCGCGCTGTCCGCATCTCGGGTGCGCATTGAAATGGAACATCGACGAGCGTTCGTGGGATTGTCCGTGTCACGGCTCGCGATTTGCTCGTGACGGAAAGCTGCTCGACAATCCCGCCAACGTTGACCTAGATAAGCCCTAACCTCTCATAAAATGCCGCGATCATCTCTGCGAGCAACTTTGGGTTATCAATATTGACCTCGTGACCCGAATTCGGAACTATTTCCAACGGACAGTCCAACAGTTCCGATATCTCGTTCGCTGCCCTTGCGTTGGGCTTGTCGCGCTCTCCAACGGCGACAAGAACATTCGCGGTAATGTTCTTCATTTTGCCGGTGAAGTCCAGGCCCGCCATTGATCCGTTCAGCGCGATAAAGTCTGATTTATCGAAGCCCATATCCAAAAAAGTTTTTTCAGGCATAAGGCGGAATATCAACCCTTGAAGTTTCATAAGCGCTTTTGCAACCTTATACTGTCCGGCTACCAATATTACAGAGCGCACCTTTTCGGGGAAGTCAACGGCGTAATTAAGTGCCAGCACGGCGCCGAGCGACAGTCCGCACAGGTCGAGCGGCATATCAAAGCCGTCGCAGTAACCGCAAAAAGCCGAATAAAGCTTATTATAATCGCCTCTGGCAAGCTTTGAAAGATCGGGATAAGCGGGAGAGATATTCTCGGGCAGGTGCTCTATGGTCTTATCCCACGCGGCCGATCTCTGTCCGAGACCATGTAGCAGTATCAAATTCATTGCGTTCTCCTTTAAACGATATAGCCCATTCCGACCTTTGTGGTGATGAAATCGTGCAGCCCGGCCTGCTCCAGTTTTTTCCGCAGCCGCGCGATGTTCACCGAGAGGGTGTTTTCGTCGACGTAGCTGTCAGTCTCCCATAGCTTGTTCATAAGGCGTTCGCGGCTCACGACTTTGCCCTTGTTTTCGAGCAGCGTTTCCATAATACGGTATTCGTTTTTAGTGAGATCGATCTTCTCACCGTTAAATTTCAGCGTTGCGTCGGCGGTGTTCAATACCGCGCCCTTATGCGTGATAACTCCGATATTCTCCGCGAAATCGTAGCTCCGCCTCAGTATAGCCTGCACCTTTGCGACCATTACACTGAGATCGAACGGCTTTGCGATAAAGTCGTCGCCGCCCATATTCATAGCCGTGACGATATTCAGATTATCCGACGCGGACGAGATAAACACAACGGGGCATTTGCTTATCTGCCGTATCTCGCTGCACCAGTGAAATCCGTTATAAAACGGCAGTGAAATGTCAAGCAGTACGATATGCGGATCGAACGCCTTGAATTCTCCGATAACATCACGGTAGTTATCCACGCGCTTTACCTCGAATTCCCACTCGGAGAGCCGCTTTATTATCGCGTTGGCAATGCCGTCGTCGTCTTCGGCAAGAAATACCTTGTACATATCGTCACCCCTTATTTCCGCTTAAGATACGGTAAAATTCCTCCGCGTAGCTGTCCGTCATTCCGCACACGCAGTCCGTAGCGAACAGCAGACGGCGGTAGCATTGCTCCGAGTCCGACTTGCCCTCACACGCGCGCTTGCATATTTCAAGATAATTTTCCGACAGCACCTCGGTAAGATCACGGTCGAAAATGCATTTTTCTTCAGTTTCAAATCTAAGCGCCGCCCGGACGATCTTGTCCAGCAGAAACGTCATCATAGAGCTTTCCGACAATTCGCTCATAACGATAGACGGGGAGCGGAACGCATAACGGTACGCGATATCGCCGAGTGCAAACGCAAGCGTTCCCGCGGGACTTTCCGCCAACAGTTCGCTTTTGAACTCTCCGTTCATAATAGCCGCGTAGTTGTCGCAGAACGCATCCGACGCCGCATAGATCAACATATTCTGCAATTTTACGATCCACCGCTGAACAGCTTTAAGCTGCGGATCACGCATATTGAAGCTTTTAGCTGATTCAAACGATTTTTCAAGCTCAGCGGCAGCTTTCTCAAGCATTTCAAGCGCCTTGGGAGATATGCATTTTTCACGGTAGCGGTCGCTGCGCAGCTCGTCGAGTATACGGTGATAGTCGAGCAATCCCTTTACCGATGCGTCCTCGATATCGGCGGTTTTATAGGCGATATCGTCTGCGCTCTCAAGTATAAACGTTAGCGGATATCGGCGGTCTCTAACTCCGGTACACGAGGTTATATCTCGGAAAAGCTCTTCCTCCGAAAGATAGTAACCCATTTTTTTAGTCCGTATATCTCCGCTCTTTTTGTCGATACCCGTAGAGCTTACCGGATACTTGACTATCGTGTTCAGCAGCGCGTAAGTGAGGTTCATTCCCGTGTCCATATCCATTAGGCAGTGCAGCCGCGTCAGAACACGCAGCGCCTGCGCATTGCCCTCGAAGTTGAGAAAATCCGATTTCATCTGTTTGTTTAGCAGTTCAGTCACAGGCTTGCCATTGAACGTCAGCTTTGACAGGTTATCCTCAAACCATTGACGAATGGAGAACTCTCCAAAGTGCCCGAACGGAGGATTTCCGATATCGTGTACCAGTCCCGCACACTCCAGAATATCGCAGCAGTTTTCGCGGACGCTCTCGTTTATGCCCTCGGTATTTTCATCGATCAGCCGACGGAAGATAGTGTCACCGAGCGAGCCAGCAAACGAGCTAACCTCCAACGAGTGAGTAAGGCGTGTTCTTACAAAATCACCGCGTTTGAGCGGATATACCTGCGCCTTGTCCTGAAGTCTACGAAATGATGCACTGCCGATTATACGGTGGTAGTCTTTTCGGAACTCTGTGCGGAAGTCGTCGGGGTTCTGTACCGTATGTTCACGCTCTCGTTTGGCGCAGAGCAGTTTGTCCCATGTAAACATAAAAACTCCGTTCTCCGATAACAATTTAATGTCGCTCGGAATAAAATATAATGTCGGAAAATTATTGAATAATCGAAAAATCAGCGTCAATAATATTCTCGACAGGGAAGTGCAGACAAGCAAATCTGCCGATAATAATGAAAGGAATGGTTTTAATGTTAGTTAAACGCGGTGAGATATATTACGCCGATCTGAGTCCCGTGGTAGGCTCGGAGCAGGGCGGAATACGCCCCGTGCTGATAGTTCAGAACGACGTAGGAAACAAGCATTCGCCGACGGTCATCGCGGCGGCGATCACGAGTAAAAAGGAAAAATCCCAGCTCCCGACACATATATCCGTGGCAGCGTCGTCCTGTGGCTTGGCTAAGGACTCGGTCGTACTTTTGGAGCAGGTTCGTACATTGGATAAAAGGCGCTTGAAAGAACGCATGGGGGAGCTTGACAGCAGCTCCATGCAGCAGGTAAACGACGCGCTTTCCGTTAGCTTTGGGCTATAAAATTCAAAGGGGCGAGAGTAATCTTGCCTCTTTGTTTTTGTAAATTAGAATTTATATCAGCGACGTTATGGGGTGAAATTTTGGAGCGAACGACAATAGTCAATCCAGCGAGTCGCATGAATTTTAAAAAGCGTCCGAAGGGAAGTAAGCATGCGGTATCGGAATTTTAAAATTCTTTTAAATAACTTGATCCTCGTCGGCGTTTGGAGACAAGTCAAATTAGCAATTGCCAACATTTGATAACTGCTGCGCTAATCTAATTTATATTATTTTATATTCTTTATGTAGAAAAACAAAAACCACTGCAGTCCTGTCAAAAGCGAGACCAGCAGCACAATAACTATTTGCATGACTCCCCATTCGGGCATACATATACAAATAAGTACAAGCGCTGCTGTGAGTATTATCGCGCTCTTTAAAAAACCCTTTGCGTTCTTCATTTCTGTATTCTCGCCGCCGTGACGGTGTTACGGATAAGCATAGCGATCGTCATGGGACCCACGCCGCCCGGTACGGGAGTAATCCACCCCGCAATCTCACTCACCTCGTCGAACTTTACGTCGCCGCAAAGCTTGCCGTTGTCGAGACGGTTAATACCCACGTCGATAACGACCGCGCCCGGCTTTACCATATCGGCGGTGACAAAATTCGGTCGCCCCACCGCCGCAATCAAAATATCCGCTCTGCGGCAGACCTCGGCGAGATTATGCGTTTTGCTGTGGCAGACTGTCACCGTGCCGTTTTCGTGGAGCAGAAGCATAGCCATGGGCTTGCCTACGATGTTCGAGCGGCCTATTACTACGCACTCCTTGCCTGCGACTTCAACACCCGTGCTGTGGATGAGTTCCATACATCCCGCGGGGGTGCAGGGGAGAAAGCTGTAATTGCCGATCATAATGCGGCCGACGTTGCTTTCGTGGAACGCGTCAACGTCCTTGTCCGGCGAAATGCGCTCAATGACTGCCTTTTCGTCAAGGTGTTTGGGCAGCGGCAGCTGAACAAGTATGCCGTTGACGTTCTTATCCGCGTTCAGCGTATCGACAAGCTCCAGCAGCTCCTCCTGCGTAGTCTCGGCGGGGAGTGCGTACTCGTAGCTCTTGATACCGCAGAATTCACATGCCTTTTTCTTGTTATTGACGTACACGCGGCTTGCGGGGTCGTCTCCGACTATCACCACCGCAAGCCCAACCGTAAGCTTGTCGCGCGCTATCTCGTCGCGCACCTGTTCCTTTACCGCGGCGGATATCGCCTTTCCGTCAATTATATTTGCACTCATAATTATTCCTCCTTGTTGTCGATTTCGTTATTTTCTTCAGGGATAACGGGTTCATCGGATACCTTGGGAGCCTCTTCCGCAGTTCCATCTTCCTTGTCAGCCGTAAGCAGGCTATCGGTACTGTCGTCCAATTTCACACCCTCACCGAGAATGCTCGGCGCGGCTTTTTCCTTTTTGGCGAGTTTTTTACGCTTTTTTTCTTCCTCAATGGTACGGTCATGCTCAATAAGCTCCTTTGACGCGTCCGAATTCACATAAAGCGGTATTTCCTTTTTTGCCGTGACGACCTTAAAAATTATAAACAGAATAAGTCCCGCGACAAACGAAGCTCCCGCGACTATCTGTGATATACGCAGACTTCCCGCGTACAGGCTGTCGGTGCGCAGACCCTCAATGAAGAACCTTCCGAGACCGTACCACGCGACATACATCAGCGTGATCTCACCGTCGAAGGTGCGGAGCTTTTTGCTGTAAAAATGCAGCAGCACAAACCCGACAAGACACCAGACACTCTCGTACAGAAAGCACGGGTGAACGAGCGCTCCCGCCTCGACCTCGGTCGCGATCTTTGAGCCGCTCATGCCAAATACCCAGTCGGGCGAACAGACTTCGCCGTAAGCCTCCTGATTGATGAAGTTTCCCCAGCGCCCTATCGTCTGACCGATAAGAAATCCGAGGGACGCCAAGTCCGCCATTGCAAAGAAGTTGACCTTACGCAGCTTGCAGAACACAAATCCCACAAGAAACGCTCCGATAACTCCGCCGTAGATAGCCAGACCGCCGTCGCGTATTTTCGTAAAAACCTCTATAACGGAGGTGTACGTTCCGGGATTTTTCAGCTCCGTAAATACGCAGAAGTAAATCCTAGCACACGTAAATCCACCGATTATCGCCGCGAATACCACGTCGAAAACCCTTTCCTTAACCAGTCCGAAATCTTTTGTCGCGCGGCGCATAGCATACAGATACGCAAGAACAACGCCTATCACGATAAGCACGCCGTACCAGTATATATTTATGCCGAATAACTTAAACCCTCGGTAATAGTTTATTGCCATACCTCCGAAAAGATTTGGGAATTCGACCTCCATTTCGGTCAGCGCCTGCTGCGCTGTCAAAAGCACCGATGTCATTTTATCTGTCTCCTTTTACAATTGAAATGCACACATTTTCCTCGTCAAGCCCGAGCAGCAGCTCCAGCATTTTTTCGTATTCCGCCTTTGCGGCGGTATCTATCGTCGCGAACGGCGAGCTGTCTCTCAGCGCCGCCTCGGACAGCGTGCTCGCGACCGCGTCCGCGCTCGTGAAGTCGCGTACAAGTGAGCCGTAAGTCGCGCGCTTTATACGCTCGAATTCCTCACGCGGCGGCGGAACGGTCTTGAACGCCCTCAGCTCGCGCTGTATCTCGGCAAGTACGGCGTCGGGATCGTTGCTCTCACCGCGCAGGAATGGTATGCAGAAACCGCGACCGTTGAAAACGCCGTCGGAGAACTGCTCGTTTATAAGCCCGCTGTCTCTCATTCGTCCGAAAAAATCCGAAACGCTGCCGAAGATCATATCGAACAGTATATTGAAGTGGATATATTCGTCTATCTGTGCCTGTCCCGAAAGCGCGGGACGCTTAAATCCTATCTCGAATATCGGCTTTGAGACGGGCATCGTAAGCTCCATACGGCGCTTGTTTACGGTAAGCGGCTCGTCAAAAGCGGCGGTGCGCACGTCGAGCGGCTCGCGTTTTTGCAGCTTGTCCTCGCACACCGCGATGACCTCGCTGGGGTCGAAATTTCCCGCAACGCACAGATACATATTCGCGGGGTTATAATAAGCGTTATAGCAGTCGTAGAGCGTTTTCTCTGTGATCTCGGCAATGGTCTCGACCGTGCCGGCGATGTCGTTGCGCACGGGATTAACGCTGTACAAGCCCTCCAGCAGATTCGTGAACACTCTCCAGCCCGGACTGTCGCGGTACATCGTGATCTCTTGTCCGATAATGCCGCGCTCCTTTTCGACGTTCTCGGGAGTGAAATATGGGTCTTGCACAAAACCGAGAAGTATCTCCAGATTTTCTTTAAAGCTGTCCGTACAGCTGAAATAGTACTGCGTGTAGTCAAAGCTCGTGCCCGCGTTGCAGGAAGCCCCCGTCTGTGCGAACAGTCTGAATGCGTCCTTTTCTTCGCTTTCGAACAGCTTGTGCTCGAGATAGTGAGCCGTGCCGTCGGGAACCTTATGAAGCCCGCTGCCATTCAGCGAGAATGCGTTGTCCTGCGATCCGAATTTCGCCGTAAACTGCGCGACCGCCGTGGAGTAGCCATCCATGGGGAGCATATACACCCGTACTCCGCTTTCGTGAACGTATTTGAGACACGTCTCTTTGATAACGCTGTCATATATCTTTTCGATCATTCCGTGTCCTCCCTTTCGTCGCTGTCTGCTGTGCCGTCAAAGTCGGGGGAGCAGAGGGTATATACGGTATCGAGCGTGTATGCTCTTGCCGCTGCCCGTATCCTTTCGGAGGTCACCTTTTCGATCTCCCTGCATTCCTCCTCGGGGGAGTGTATCTCATCGTCAAGTATCTGACCGTGATACCATGCTATCATAATAGAAGGGCTGTCCTTCATCGAGGAATAGCGATTGTACAGGTCGAGCTTTGCGGCGCTGAGTTCTTCTTCGGTAACCCCGTTTTCGCGTATATCGTTCAGCTCGTCAAGTATCGCCTGTTTGGTAAGCTCGATATTTTGAGGCTCAACGCCAGCGTATGCGGTGAGGGTGCGGAGCGCTCTGTTTCCCGTGCAGGCACAGTAATAACACAGCGACTGCTTTTCGCGGATATTCAGGAAGAAACGCGAGGTCGTCATTCCGCCGAGGATAACGCTCAGAATTAACGCTGCACGGAAGTCCCCGAATTCGGGAGCTTTGAAATACATACGGAGAATGGCCTGCTCCATTGGGATAGTATCAGCAAATACGGCAGGCTCGGGTTTGAGTGTGGATGGCGTTTTTTTCAGTTCGCAGATATTGCTGCGCTCAAGCTTTGAGAATGCCTTAGTGAACGCCCTTTCCGTATCCGTGAAGTCGCTCGATCCCGAGCAGACTATGTGTATGCGGGCGGTCTCGAGCATATTTCTGTAAGCGTGGTACGCCGTCTCGGGAGTGATCCGCTCCGCTTCCTCGTGAGTGCCGACGGGCGGCGTGTCCATAGGTTCGCCCTTGAACGCAATCATAGCGCCGCGCTGTGCTGCATAGCTCGATTTTTCGTTGATAACGCTGTCAATATCATCAATGATCTCAGCGCGCATATTTGCGGTCGCGGTCTCGTCGAACTTACCGTTTTCGGCGTTGGGTGAGAGCAGACACTCGCATAGTATCCCGCACATCTCCGCCTCAAGATTTTCACCGTCAAGCGCGTATGCGTTGCCGAGAACATTAGCTTTGACCGCCGCAACTCTCATGCCGCTCCACGCAAAGTTGACATTAGAGTAAAGCGACGCGCTGTACAGATTTGCCAGATGCTTTGATAATTCGGAATAGGTTGGGAATTTCTTGCAGCAGTCTGTCAGAATATATGCCGCCGCCGCACAATCCGAACGTGAAAGCCCGTTGAAGTCCGTGTACAGCATGACCTGTATCTCATTGGTTTTAAAGCGCTTGTCTGTATATTTGTACAAATAAACGCCGTTTCCTATTTGTTTCTGTTCAAAAATAATTATCAGTCCTTACTTTTTCTTTTTGGTGGTTTTCTTGGAACTGCTTGTCGGATCAAGCAAATCCATTACTGCTTTGCCGATCTTACGCTCCAGTCCTGCCTTGGTGGTTGGGATACCCGTTTTTCGCGCGAACCGCTGTTTAGCTGCGGTAATGCCGAGCGCGCGTTTCCAGCTGAATGACAGACCGGGAATACCCGTACTTGATTTCTTTTTAGCCATAGTCCCTCCTGTGTCGTCAAAAAATCATACCTCATTATTATAACATAGAACTGTGAAATTTTCCATAGCTTTTTGTGAAAAACAGCAAAAAAAATGAGCCTATGCAGGCTCGGAAATCAAATTATAAATTATGTGTAGAACAAAAGAAAGGAGACAACTAAACAAACAAACGATACGGAGGTATAATCCGCTTCCTTTGTTTGATTATATTATATAGCAAATAGGTTGAATTGTCAACAACTTTTTGTGATTTTTTACAATTTCGACATATTATACAAAATAACTTTTATGCAATTGAACATAATAACTATAAAAATTAAGTGAATTACTTCATGAATTTTTTATACAAGACAAAATAACTTTAATGCATATAGTCATGAATTATCTTTTGGCCGGTGTCAAAAAAATTAATGTTTTTGGTTTAAAATTCGGAAACCCTCTTGACAACGGGGGTTTGTTGTGATATAATGATAAAGCCGCTTGTGTGGGGTTATAAGTAACGGGCAATTTCCCGTACACCTTGACGCAGCGAGTCTGATAAAAATGAGGTATGAAACTATGTACGCAGTAATTGAGACAGGCGGAAAGCAGTATCAGGTAAAAGAGGGCGACGTTCTCTTTATCGAGAAGCTTGACGCCGAGGGCGAAATCACCTTCGATAAGGTAATCATGGTCGGCAAGGACGATGGCGTTACCGTCGGCGCTCCTTATGTGAACGGCGCTTCGGTAAAGGCTACGCTTCTGAAGAACGGCAAGGCTAAGAAGATCACCGTTTTCACTTACAAGCCCAAGAAGCACGTTAAGAGAAAAATGGGCCATAGACAGCCGTACAGCCAGGTAAGAATTGAGGCTATCAACGCGTAATGCTTAAAGCTGTATTCCATAAGAAGAACGGTGGGTTTCGCGGCTTTGAGATAAGCGGTCACGCGGGTTATGGCATGAAGGGAAATGATATCGTCTGTGCGGCGGTCAGCTCCTGCACGATGCTTGTGTGCAACGCGGTGACGGAGAACTTCGGCGCAGATGCCGAGGTCATGGTCGAGGAAAACCGCATCACGCTGTCGCTTATTGACGGCGACAATGCGGCGGAAAATCTGCTTGAAGCGTTTTATACGCATTTGACGGCAATTGCCGAGGATTACAGCAAGGTTAAGGTTGAAATTGATTAACAGGAGGAAAAAACGATGATTAAGATCAGTTTACAGTATTTCGCTCATAAAAAGGGAATGGGTTCTACAAAGAACGGACGTGACTCCGAGTCCAAGAGACTTGGCGTTAAGCGCGCTGACGGACAGTTTGTCCTTGCGGGTAACATTCTCGTAAGACAGCGCGGTACTCACATTCATCCCGGAAACAATGTGGGCAGAGGCTCCGATGATACCCTGTTCGCACTCGTTGACGGCAAGGTAAAGTTTGAGCGTGTTGGTCGCGACAGAAAGCAGGTAAGCGTTTACGCTGACTGATTTCGGTACATTTGTACACACTAAGCCGGATCTCTGTCCGGCTTATTTGTGTATTTTTTGAGGACGGCGGGGAAGTATAATTCAAGACGGAAAGGCGGTCATGCAATGTTTGTCGATAAGGTTGAAATATCCATAAGAGCGGGCAGCGGCGGCAATGGTGCCGTGTCGTTTCACCGCGAGAAATATGTGAACGCGGGCGGTCCCGACGGCGGAGACGGCGGCAAAGGCTCGGATATAGTTTTTGTCGCGGACGACGGTCTGTCGACGCTTATCGACTTCCGCTACAAGAAAAAATATATTGCGCCCGACGGTGAGCCCGGCGGTGCTAAGCGGTGCTCGGGAAAGTCGATGGACCCCACGGTCATAAAGGTGCCGCGTGGCACGATAATCAAGGACGCGCATACGGGGCGCATTCTCGCTGATGTTTCCGACGACGAGCCGATAATTGTCGCAAAGGGCGGCAAGGGGGGGAAGGGCAACGTGCATTTCGCGACCCCGACAAGGCAGATACCGCGTTTCGCGAAGCCGGGATTTCCCGGGGAGAAGTTCGACGTGGTGCTCGAATTGAAGCTGCTTGCGGACGTGGGGCTTGTCGGATTCCCGAATGTCGGAAAATCCACTCTGATAAGCGTAGTCAGCGCCGCCAAGCCGAAGATCGCCAACTACCACTTTACCACGCTTACTCCCGTGCTGGGCGTTGTAAAGCGCGGTGAAAAGTCGTTTGTAATGGCGGACATCCCCGGGCTTATTGAGGGGGCTTCGGAGGGCGTAGGACTTGGACACGAGTTCTTGCGGCATGTTGAGCGATGCCGTTTAATAGTTCACGTTGTGGACGTTTCGGGTATCGAGGGGCGCGACCCTGTGGAGGATTTTGAGAAAATTAACGCTGAGCTTGCCAATTTCTCTGAGGAGCTTGCCGAGCGTCCGCAGATAGTTGCGGCGAACAAGAGCGACCTTGCGACAGATGAGCAGATATCCGCATTTGAGAAGTATATCACGGACAAGGGTTTGCAGTTTTTTTGCATATCCGCAGCGACTACCGAGGGTACGGACATGCTTATGGACGCGGTGACGGCAAAGCTCAAAACGCTGCCGCCCGTGAAACGCTATGAGGCTGTTCCGCTGACTTTGGAGGAGCTCGCGAAGCTCAATGAGGAGAAGCACAGCTTTAAAGTCGAGAAGGTGGACGGCGTATATATCGTCGACGCGGAATGGCTCGCGCCGATATTGTCCACAGTCAATATGGAGGACTACGAGAGCTTGCAGTATTTCCAGCGCGTTTTGCGTTCGAGCGGCATAATCGACGAGCTGGAGCGGCAGGGGATACAGGACGATGATCTTGTTTCCATCTTTGACTTTGAATTCAATTATGTACGTTAAATAAAGAGAAAATTCCTCGGAGCGGGATCTCGGAGGTGACATCTATGAGTTTTATCAGCAACCTAATTCGGGAAATGGAGCGCTCAACAGCGGGCAGCGAGGACACCTCGCGAAGGGTAATGGAGCTTTGCGGTACGGTGAGATGCGAAAACGCTTTGTTCGTCGGGGACGAAAGCGATACGCCGCGTATCATTAACGAGAAGACAGGTGTGAAGCCGTTTGCAGCGTTTTACGAGCAGCATCGTGCCGACAGTGCTGCAGCACTCGGTTTTGAAACGCGTGTTGTCGGAGCGTTTGAGCTGCCGGAAAAAGAGGGCGGTTGGGAGTTCGTATGGATGAACTGCGGCGCGGAGCCGGACGGTGTTCCACTGCGTCTTGAGAGACTGTATGGCAGCTTAAAAAAGGGAGCAGTTGCCGTATACAGAACGCTCTGCTGGCTAATCGACCCGTCGCCAGATACGCGGTGTTATGTCGAGTGCCGCTTCGGCAGACCAGTGCCGCTGGATGCGGTCCTGAGATTCGCAAGAGAGCAGCGCTTCAAGATACGCGACTTTTATATCGCGCCGAAAACCGACTGGACTAACGGATTTTACCGCCCGATGAGCGATCTTGTCAAAAAGTACGAGGGCGCGGCGGATAACGAAACAGCGGCGGGTATCAGCGAGATCAACAAGGAAATGTATATGTTTGATCTGCACAGCGAGGAATACAGCTACGTTTACTACATTCTGGAGAAATAAGATGACGTTTGAGAAACTGACCGAAAAGGAAGCGGCGGCGTACAGCCCGAACATTTTGGCGTTTTACGGCGACAGCGTGTACGAGGTCATGGTGCGCGAGCATGTTGTCAGGCAGCATCAGACCAACGCGGGCAGACTGCACGAGCTGGCGGTCGAGCGTGTCCGTGCAAGCTATCAGTCTGAGGCGGTCGGTATTATAGAACCGCTCCTTAGCGAGCGAGAGGCGGATATTTTGCGGCGCGGGCGCAATGCGGGTGGTATCTCTGTTCCAAAGAGCGCCAAGCCGTCAGAATATCGGCGGGCTACTGCGCTTGAGGCGCTGTTTGGCTATCTTGCTTTGAGCGGGCAGGATAAACGCGCCGCGGAGCTGTTCGAGATAATCTGCGCCGCGCTTCCGATAGACAACGATTAAATTTGTTTCGCGGAGGGCGCTATGGTCGATAATTCAAGGAAAAATACCGTTCTTCGGTGGGCGTTTGATATTGCGGTGATACTGCTCGGAGCGGCGGTTTACTCGCTGGGAGTTCACTGCTTTATTTCCCCGAACAACATAGCCCCGGGCGGTGCTACGGGTGTTGCGATAATTATTTCGGGGTTAACAGACTGGCAGGTCGGCACGCTGATAATGTTGTTGAATGTTCCGCTTATTATCGCGGGTTTTTTGCTGTTGAACAAGGCAACAATGGTAAAAACGCTGATCTCCGTTGCAGCGATAACCGTTGCGACCGACTTGGCTGAGGTGTTTGTGCCGATTTACAGTGCCGAGAACGGAAACGGCATAATGGCTGCGATATTCGGCGGCGCACTTATGGGCGCGGGAATGGGGCTTACTTATCAGCGTGAGGGTACTTCGGGAGGCACGGATATAATCACGAAAATAATCAACCGTTTTCTTCCCGATCTTAAGCTCGGCGGAATACAGGCTGCTTTGGACGGCATTGTCGTGCTGCTCGGTTTGGCGGTCTACAAGGATATCAATGTTGTGCTGTTCGCGGTCGTGGCGATATTCGTGCAGTCAAAATTTATTGACGTGCTGGTCTACGGCAGTCAGGAGAGCCGTTTCCTGCTGATTTTCTCGCATTGCCCGACCGAGATCGCACATAAGCTTATTGAGCAGGAACGCGGCGTTACGCTCTTAAAGGGCGAGGGCGCGTACAGCGGCGAGGAACGGCAGGTCATTGCGACGGCAGTCCACCGCAGCGCCTACTCAAAGGTAAAGCGCATCATAAAGGAGATAGACCCGAAAGCGTTTGTCGTCACGACAACGGCGGGCGAGGTCTATGGTGAGGGCTTCACCAAGCTGAATTAGTTAATATTCGCTAATTTTCAGCATTAAAGGTCAATAAATTGAATTAACGTAAAGGAGAAGTATTATGTCAGGACATTCTAAGTGGAGTACGATCAAGAGAAAAAAAGGCGAAAAGGACGGCGCACGTGCTAAGGTTTTCACTAAGATCAGCCGTGAAATTCTTGTTTGTATAAAGGAGACGGGCTCGGCTGACCCGGCAAATAATTCGCGACTTGCGACGCTTGTGCAGAAGGCTAAGTCTAACAATATCCCCAACGACAACATTGACCGTCTGCTTAAAAAGGCAGCGGGCGGCGCGGAGAAAAACGACTACGAGAACTGTGTCTACGAGGGCTACGGTCCCGGCGGAGTTGCCGTTATCGTTGACTGTTTAACCGATAACAGAAACCGTACTGCGGGTGAGATACGTCACTATTTCGATAAATTCGGCGGCAATCTCGGTATGGCCGGCTGCGTAAGCTTTATGTTCTCGCTTAAAGGTATTATCGTGCTGAATAACGAGGACGGCGAAATCGACGAGGATAAGGCAATGGAGGACATACTCGAGAGCGGCGCGGACGATTTCAGTTTCGAGGACGGCTGCGTTGAGATCACCACCGATCCCAACGAGGTCGGGAACGTTGCGGCGGAGCTTACTAAGCGCGGTTACGAGGTCGTATCGGCGCAGGCGGAGCAGGTCCCGAGTACTTACACTGCCCTCACTGATGAGGATCAGCTCAAGAAAATGGGCTTGTTGCTCGAGGCTATGGAGGACAACGACGACGTGCAGAACGTATGGCACAACTGGGATGCTCCCGAGAGTGACGACGAGGTATAACAATTAAGTCGCTTACAGTCGTAAGCGACTTTTCCTTAAAAAAGAACTCCCCGATATACTCGGGGAGAAATTATTCGGAGCGTTGCGGAAAGAGGAGAGAGGTAAATTAACGCTGCAGTATATATGAACCCGCGCCGCTCCCGTTAAATGGAAGTAGGGACTGTGTGAAAAAATGCCGCTATGTAGATCAAAATATTTTCAATAACCTGCCCCATAACTATATTTTATCATATTTTTTTGTAATGTCAATGATTGTTACAAAACTGTAATTTAATTGTAACCTTTTTGTAAGAATTTCACGATTTTTGTTTTTTTCAGATTAAAAATAAAATTCACATGCTTTATTTAATAGAACAAAATTGCAAAGATATTGTTTGAATTGACAAAAAAATATCATTTTGTTTGTAGATTATCACCAACAATTGTTCTTTGTTTTTGGATATTATTTTTTAAAGCTACGAATTTGCTCCAAAACTATTGACTATTTTGAGTTTAAATGCTATATTATAGGTGTGAGGCGAAACTATATAAAAATACAAAGCCTCCATGTAGAACAGACATATAAGAAAGGGGTAACTATTATGGAAAACAACGAGATCATTTTTGAGGAAGAGCAGGACAACCGTTTCGAGAATGTAACGATCTCCGATGAATACAAGGGCAATATGGATATGGACGACGAAAACCCGTGGTTCCTTGTAGCGGCTAACACAGGCGTTGCATAAAAACGGAATACAACAACAAGGGCTGTGCAGACGCGCAGCCCTTGTTTTGTCTTTATAAACGGGTATATGGGGGCTTGCCGAAGCCCCCCTGTGTTATTTATACGGTGTTCTGTTATCGGTCAGCCCTAAGATATAATCCACGCTTGTGCTGTAATGCTGAGCCAGCTTTATAAGCACCTCGGTGGGTATGTCGAGGTCGCCGCGCTCGTAGTTGCTGTACACTCGCTGACTGCACCCGAGTATTTCGGCGAGCTCCCGCTGCTTGAGGTCGCTGTCCTCGCGGAGGTCACGAATCCTTCTGTAATGTGTTGTCATTTGGTTATCACCCTTTTTATTATACGTATTTTTTAAAAAAGGGCTTGACTTTTAGCGGAAAATCCGCTATAATATATTTTAAAGTCATAAGCTGCATTTTTCGTCATTGAGCTTGTGAATGCGTTTTATCGGGAGGTATCTTATGAAAATACGGAAGCAGCCGCCGCTTTACATATACAATGAGGTTCTGAGTCTATTTATTCCGCAATTCGTCTTGTTTTATTCCCTTGGACGGATAGCCGGATTATTTGCGGGCTGTTTGTAATAAAAAATTTGCTGCTTCAAAATAAAAATATGGTGTCAGGCCGTCTGCCTGACACCATATTGGTTTTAAAATGCTAAAATGATTATCTGTACAGTTTCTGAGCTTTGTAGCTCGTGTGAAGTACCTCGTGTGCCTTATGGGAGTTGGGCTCGCCGAAGAACTCGTCGTAAACCGCCTTGACATCGGGGTTCTCGTGCGAGCAGCGCATCTTGTTCGCACTGTCGATATCGTACAGCACCTTTGCGCGATCCGCTCTAATATCGGTAAAGTTCTTTACCGATGCGGGAAGAATGATTTGTCCGCCGCCGTTTACGCAACCGCCCGGGCAAGCCATGATCTCAATGAAGTGATACTCAGCCTCGCCTGCCTTGACTTTCTTCAGCAAAGCTTTAGCGTTCGCAAGACCGCTTACGACAGCGACCTTGACCTCCTTGCCGCCAACATTGTAAGTAGCCTCCTTTATGCCCTCTACGCCGCGGACGTCCTTGAATTCGATGGGAGAATCTGCCTTTTCACCGGTAAGCTTCCATACTGCGGTACGCAGAGCAGCCTCCATAACACCGCCCGTCGCGCCAAAGATAACAGCCGCGCCTGTACCAGTGCCGAGCGGAGAATCACACTCCTCGTCGGGCAGATCGTTGAACATAATGCCTGCCTTCTTGATAAGGCGGGACAGCTCGCGCGTTGTGATCGTGATATCAAGATCGGGAATACCCGCCGCAGACTGATCGTCACGGTTGATCTCGTACTTCTTAGCGGTACAAGGCATTACGGAAACACTTACGATATCCTCGGGGTTCTTGCCGAGCTTCTGAGCGTAGTAGGTCTTTACTACCGCGCCGAACATCTGCTGCGGCGACTTGCAGGTGGACAGATTGGGGATAAACTCGGGGAAGTAGTTCTCGCAGTAGCGGATCCATCCCGGCGAGCAGGACGTGATCATCGGCAGAGTACCGCCGTTCTGTACACGGTCAAGGAACTCGTGAGCCTCCTCCATGATCGTAAGGTCGGCGGAGAAATTGGTATCGAATACCTTATCAAAACCAAGTCTGCGCATAGCCGCGATCATCTTGCCCTCAACGTTTGTGCCGACGGGCAGATCAAACGCCTCACCAAGCGATGCGCGTACAGCGGGAGCCGCCTGTACAACAACAAACTTCTCGGGATCGGCAATAGCATCGAGAACCTTCTGAGTGTCGTCCTTTTCGGTGAGCGCGCCGGTAGGACAAGCTACGATACACTGACCGCAGGATACGCACGCGGTATCCGCCAGAGCCATATCGAACGGAGATGCGATCTGAGTAGCAAATCCACGCTCGTTAGCACCGATAACGCCGATACCCTGAGTAACTCCGCAGGCTGCCACACAACGGCGGCAAAGAATGCATTTGGAGTTATCGCGGGTCATATGCATAGCGCTGTCGTCGATATCAACGGCAGGGTTCTCGCCCTCAAATCTGTTCTCCTCGACGCCGTATTCGTTACACAGTTCCTGAAGCTCGCAAGAGCCGCTTCTTACGCACGACAGGCATTCTTTCTTGTGGTTGGAGAGGATAAGCTCCAGAGTAGTCTTGCGGCTTTCGATGACCTTGGGAGTGTTTGTAAACACCTCCATGCCCTCGTTTACGGGGTAAACGCAGGAAGCGACAAGGCTTCTCGCGCCCTTTACCTCAACAACGCAGATACGGCAAGCGCCGATAGCGTTAATGTCTTTAAGATAACACAGCGTAGGGATCTTGATACCCGCTGTTCTCGCTGCCTCAAGGATCGTGCTGCCCTCGGGAACGGAATAATCCACGCCGTTAATTTTAATATTAACCATAACTTTTTACTCCTTTCCGGTTAGGCCTTCTCAATTGCGCCGAACTTACAGTTGGACGCGCAGACACCGCACTTGATACATTTGTTGGTGTCGATAGTGAACGGATTTCTCAGCTCGCCGCTGATAGCGCCAACTGGGCATTTCTTCGCGCAAAGCGAACAGCCCTTGCACTTCGCGGGATCGATTTTGTACGCGAGCAGACTCTTGCAGACACCCGCGGGACACTTCTTGTCCTGAACGTGAGCAATGTACTCGTCCTTGAAGTAACGCAGAGTGGACAATACGGGATTGGGCGCGGTCTGACCGAGTCCGCACAGCGCGTTGTCCTTGATATAATAGCAGAGTTTTTCGAGCTTTTCGAGATCATCCATAGTAGCCTTGCCCTCGGTGATCTTGGTGAGAATTTCGTACATTCTCTTTGTACCTATACGGCAGGGTGTACACTTGCCGCAGCTCTCGTCAACGGTGAATTCAAGGAAGAACTTGGCGATATCTACCATACAGTTGTCCTCGTCCATTACGATAAGTCCGCCAGATCCCATCATGGAACCGATCGCGATAAGGTTATCGTAGTCGATCGGGATATCCAGATGCTGGGGAGGAATGCAGCCTCCCGAAGGTCCGCCTGTCTGAGCAGCCTTGAATTTCTTGCCGTTCGGGATACCGCCGCCGATCTCTTCAATAACGGTGCGCAACGTTGTACCCATAGGAACCTCTACCAGACCCGTATTGTGGATCTTTCCGCCGAGCGCGAATACCTTAGTACCCTTGGATTTCTCTGTACCCATAGCTGCAAACCACTCGGGACCGTTGAGGATAATCTGACAAACGTTAGCATATGTTTCAACGTTATTAAGAATGGTGGGCTTGCCGAACAGACCCTTTACGGCGGGGAACGGAGGACGGCATCTCGGCTCGCCGCGGTTGCCCTCTATGGAGGTCATCAGCGCGGTCTCCTCACCGCAGACGAACGCGCCCGCGCCAAGTCTCAGACCGAGGTGGAATTTGAAACCCGTGCCGAAGATGTTGTCGCCGAGCATTCCGGCTTCTTCCGCCTGCTTGATAGCGATCTCAAGACGCTCAACGGCGATCGGGTATTCCGCGCGGACGTAGATATAGCCTTGATTTGCACCTATAGCATAACCCGCGATAGCCATAGCCTCAATAACGCTGTGGGGGTCGCCCTCGAGTACGGAACGATCCATGAACGCTCCGGGGTCGCCCTCGTCGGCGTTGCAGCAAACATATTTCTGTTCGTTTACGGAAGCCTTTGCGAATTGCCATTTTCTTCCCGTCGGGAAGCCCGCGCCGCCGCGCCCTCTCAGACCGGACGCCAACAGGCAGTTGATAACGTCGTCCTGCGACATTGAAGTAAGTACCTTATGCAGTGCCTGGTAACCGTCGCGCGCTATGTACTCCTCGATATGCTCGGGGGAGATAAGTCCGCAGTTGCGGAGCGCCACACGGTGCTGCTTTGCGTAGAAAGCGGTATCGTTCAGCGACTTGATGGTGTCGCCCTCAACGGTTTCCGCGTAGAGATACTTCTTTACTGGAATACCGTCCTTGAGGTGACTTGAAACGATCTCGGGGATATGATCGACTTCCATTTTGGAGTAGAACGTTCCCTCGGGATATACGATCATAATAGGACCCAGTGCGCACAGACCGAAACAGCCTGTTTTGATGATGTTTACCTTGTCCTTAAGACCGTTGCGCTCGATCTCTTCCTCGAGCTTTTTGATGATATTCATAGAGCCCGACGACGTACAGCCCGTACCGCCGCAGACCAGGACGTCCTTAACGCCGCTGTCCTTGCCTTCAACGCGGACGTTTACAACCTCCGCCGCCGCGGCTTTGATAGCGTTAAGCTCGTCTATTGTTTTGATCACATTCATCTTAAAGATTTCCTTTCTTTAAATCGGAATTCTATGTACCTAACAGTACTTAATTATGCTTAATTGTATTTTTCGAGTATCTTATCAACGTCGTCAACGGTAAGTCTGCCGTAAACATCCTCATTGACGGTGAGTACGGGAGCAAGTCCGCACGCGCCTATACAGCGGCACGCGTCCAGAGAGAACTTTCCGTCGGGAGTGATCTCGCCGCTTCCGATACCGAGTTTTTCCTGAAGCTTGTTGAAGATATCGCCCGAACCCTTTACATAGCAAGCCGTTCCCAGACATACGGAAATTTTGTACTGACCCTTCGGATTAATGGAGAACTGCGCGTAGAAAGTAACGACGCCGTAAACCTTTTCCAACGGGATATCCATCGCGTCCGCGATCATGCTCTGCACCTCGATGGGAAGGTAGCCGTAAATGTCCTGAGCCTTCTGAAGAATAGGCATCAGCGCACCGGGATCGTCCTTGTGCTCGGCAATGACTGCCTTCAGACGCTCCTCCTGCTCGGGCGTTCCCGAAAAGGGAACAGCGCTCTTTTTAAAAGCCATGTTATAGCCTCCTTGAATAATTTTACCGCACAGTGCCGCTTACGGCAATTTGGCGGAATTGTACAATCTCTATCGCTATAATATTTATGCGCGACATGATATATCACTATGTATTATAACATATATTCAACAAAAAATCTATAAAAAAGACTTGGTTTGAGAATTATTTCATTGTAGAATTTTTAACAAGCTTTTTGTTGATTATTCACAAATATTGTCGGATTTTAGGTTTCTTAAATGGTTAGTTTTAACTAACTTGACATCTGTTACATAGGTTTCATAAGTTTAGTATTTCTTTTGCGTTTGACTTTTTTGCGGTGATATGGTAAAATTGAATCATTAAATAAACTGAGGAGCAAAATATGATTGTAAACCAAACAATATTCACCGAAAATGACCTTGAATTTTCAGCGAAACACAGCCGTAAAGAGCCGCGTATCACTTTCTCGATCTGTTTTGTCGCGTTTTGCGGTGTACTTCTTTTGATTCTCGGCGGTGCAACGCTGTACAGAGCGGTATCTTCGGGCGTCGATGTCAATGTTGTCATAGTAACGGGAGCGTTCGTTATGGGAGTGCTGTTTATCTGCTGGAGCATATTTTTTAATAAGCTCTCGGTCATGAAGTCGATAAAATTGCCGAGCGTAAAAGCTCCCCGAACGTATGAGTTTTTGGACGACTGCGTTCTGTGCAGACTTTCGCTTAATGGCATTAACAGCGAAAAGCGTTACGCGTATTCAATAATGGATAAATACTTTGAACAGAACAACGCGCTCTACATAAGGCTAAACGTCGATAACCGCCAAAGGTTTCTCGTCGTGCATAACGGTTCGTATTTAGAAGGCTCAGCCGAGGATTTGAAAGTCCTTCTGGAGAGCCGCGGGGTTCATAAATAGTTCTTTCTTGACATTTTACGGAGAGTTATGTTATAATACTTTTAAAAGTTGAAGGGAAAAGCGGTTATGAAGTGTCTGACAAAAAAGCAGTTTGAAAAAGCAAGGGAATTTATGTACGGCTATGCGCAGGATATAGATTTTGCTATGTTTCAATATTATTTTGAGAATAAGCCCCAAGAGCAAGTCATAGAAGTTCTTGAAAAATACCAAAATGAGGACGGCGGTTTCGGAACGCTCGATTACGATTTTTGTTTTTCAAAATCCTGTCTGAAACAGACGGAGAGCGCGTGCAGGTATATTTTCGCGCTCGATGTTCCCGAAACACATTTTATGATACCCAAGCTTATGAAATACATTGTCGAAAACTACAATATGGAAACGGGAGAATGGGATAATCTTATTGTTTCGGAGGTAAATGATTTTCCGCATGCTTGGTGGTGGGAGTATGAGGATAAGGAGAAAGCCTTACCGAAGAATTATGACGAACTGATAGCGAACTATAACCCCAACACCAATTCGGCGTTGGCGGGAATGGTTATGAAATACAGACGGTATGTACCCGAGGAGCTTGCGGAATATATCAAAAAGGTCGTTACGGATAAAATAATGCGTAGCGATAGCTATTTCCAATACGGTATGATGTCCGACCTTTATTTTGTCAACGCCTTGTCGGATGAAAACCTTAAAAGCGAGTTGCTTAAAAAGCTTATGGGTGACTGTAAGTTGTTCGATCTGCTCGACGAGGGCTGGGGAACGGAGCGCGCTCATAAGGCTTGTATCTGGATAAACTCACCAAATCACCCTTACTTTGCAATGTACAAAAACGAGGTTGACGACAATCATACAAAGCTGATTGAGGCGCAGAATGAGGACGGCAGTTGGTCTCCGAACTGGAAATGGGGCACAGACGAAGTCTGGAAAGACGTTGAACGGCGGCACAAGGGACTGATGACCTGCAATTTTTTGTGGAGCTTATTTAAATTTGGTCGTATTGAAAGCGATAAGTAAATATTAAAAGCCCGTTGAGCTTATCACGGGCTTTTAATATTTTGGAGAATAATAACGTTGTGGTCAGCGCACCTCGTCGGTCATGGACTTGACATACTTATAAATCTCGTCCGCGGCATTCTCACCGTACTTCTCGATTATCCGCACTATCGCCGAACCGACTATAACGCCGTCCGCGAGCTTGGACATCTTCGCCGCCTGCTCGGGCGTGGAGATACCGAAACCGATAGCCGCGGGAACGTGCGCGTATTTCTTGACGCTCTCCATAATGGACGCGAGGTCGGTCTTGATCTCGCTGCGCACGCCCGTTACACCAAGCGAGGAAACTATGTACAGAAAGCCCTCCGCGCTCTCGGCAATGGACTTTATGCGCTCCTCGGAGGTAGGCGCTATCATGGAGATTATCACAATGCCATGCGACTTGGCGATATCATCAGCCTCGCGCTTTTCCTCGAACGGCATATCGGGGCATATAAGTCCGTCAACGCCTATCTCGGCGCACTTCACGAAAAATCTATCATACCCGTACTTGAACACGGGGTTAAGATAGGTCATAAACACCAGCGGAATATCGGTTTCCGCGCGGACTCTTGCGGCAAGCTCAAACGCCTTGTCGGTTGTCATTCCCGCTTTGAGCGCACGCACGTCCGCGTTTTGAATTACAGGACCTTCCGCTATCGGGTCTGAAAACGGTATGCCTATCTCGATAAGGTCCGCGCCCGCCTTTACCATTGCCATAATATTGTTGAACGAGCTTTCATAGGTGGGGTCGCCCGCTGTCAGAAAGCCGATAAACGCTTTTTTGTTAGTGAAAGCGCTTTGTATTCTTGAATTATTCATGTATATCTATCCCCCTGTATCTTGCAATTGCCGCAACGTCTTTGTCTCCGCGTCCCGACAGACAGCAGATTATGATGTCGTCCTTGTTCATTTTTGGCGCTATCTTCATCATATGAGCAACGGCGTGAGCGCTCTCGATAGCGCAGATGATACCCTCGGTACGCGCGATATACTCAAACGCGTTTACCGCCTCGTCGTCCGTTACGGGAACATATTCCGCTCTGCCTATCTCGTGTAAGTGAGCGTGCTCGGGACCTATCCCCGGGTAATCCAAGCCCGCCGAGATCGAGTACACGGGCGCGATCTGCCCGTACTCATTCTGGCAGAACAGCGACTTCATTCCATGGAAAATTCCGAGAGAACCCGTTGCGATAGTCGCCGCGGTCTCGCCCGTGTCAACTCCTCGCCCCGCTGCTTCGCAGCCGATAAGGCGGACGTCTTTGTCGCCTATGAAGTTGTAGAACATTCCCATAGCGTTTGAGCCGCCGCCCACGCACGCCATAACGGCGGTCGGGAGTTTGCCCTCAAGCTCGAGTATCTGCCCGCGTGCTTCCTTTGAGATAATGCTCTGGAAGTCGCGGACTATCATCGGGAACGGGTGTGGACCCATTACCGAGCCGAGAACGTACAGCGTATCGTCAACGCGCGTTGTCCAGTCGCGCATAGCCTCGTTTACTGCGTCTTTTAGGGTCATTGTACCCGTGGTGACAGGATTGACCTTAGCGCCGAGCAGCTCCATTCTGTAAACGTTCAGCGCCTGTCTGATAGTGTCCTCCTTGCCCATGAATACCTCGCATTCCAGCCCCATAAGCGCCGCCGCGGTCGCTGCCGCAACACCGTGCTGACCCGCGCCAGTCTCGGCAATAATACGCGTTTTGCCCATTTTTTTCGCTAGCAGGCACTGACCGAGAACGTTGTTTATCTTATGCGAACCTGTATGGTTCAGATCCTCACGCTTGAAGTATATCTTAGCGCCGCCTAAGTCCTTGGTCATCTTGTCGGCATAGTAGAGCAGAGACGGTCTGCCAGCATACTGGCGGTTAAGCTCGTCCAGCTCACGAATGAAATCGGGGTCTTTGGAGAAGTGCTCGTATGCCTCCTCCAGCTTGTGAATTTCGTTCATAAGCGTTTCGGGGATATACTGTCCGCCGAAATCGCCGTATCTTCCGTTTGCCATTAGTTCAAATCTCCCTTTCCTATATTGTCCGATCATCAAATTTGTATTGAACGATCACTTTTTTGCCTATTATCGTTATTGCCTGTTTCGGGCACTCCGAAAAGCAGCGGTAACACATCGTACATCTGTTTCCCGAAAGCGCCTTGCCGTTCCTGACTTTGATATTCTCCATAGGGCAGAGCCTTTCGCAAATGCCGCAGCCAATACATTTTTCGTCATTGATATTCGGCAGAGCGGCGTAATCGTTGACCTTGCGACCAAAATACAGTCGCTGCCCGAACATTCCCGCAATCCGATGAAATACGCTCAGCCCCTCGCGCGGAGGGTTGCCGTTGCGAAAACGCTGTGCCACATTATCAATTTTTCGAGTGGCTTGTTCGATTGTCTTTATGTTCTCGATGTGCGGCTTTTTCAGCAGGCTTACGTCGCCTATGCAGTCGGGCATTTTAAGGTGCAGACCACCTGAAATTTCCGCGCCGAATTTCTTGAAAAGCCGAGCCGAAACTCCCGCGCCGTCGCCGCTGAACAACCCCATAGTCACGATTATAAAAACGCGTTTGCCTTGCCATAACGTTCTGTTATCCTCGATAAAATCCCGTACTATTTTCGGGATATTGCTGTAATAAACGGGGTACGCGAACACTATCTCGTTATACTCCGCGACAGCCTTGACAGCTAATTTATCCTCTATCGGAAACGAGTGCTCATTCTCACCGAGTTTTTCCAGAAACCGATTGATACAGTATTTGGTATTGCCCGTTCCGCTGAAATAGATACCGATCATTTCATCTGCTCCCCAAAAAAGTTTTCGATCTGTGAAAGCAGCTCCTCATTCGGCGTATTGATAAGCTCCCTATCGGAGTTAGAATAAATTTCCTCGAGGACATCTTCGGGCATCTCGCCGTTATACTGATCGTAGATCACCCTGTAATCCTTGTTGAACTCGTTGATGTATTCCAGCGCCTCTTTGGTGTAGAAAATATTATTGTGTCCGCCGCCGTCCAAGGTTATAAACTGAGCGTTCGGGTTCGTGATGTTTTCCTTCTCGGAGATTATGCTCGATTTACCGTAGCCGATAGTGCCGTCCTCCGTGCCGTGAATTATCAAAACGGGAACGTTAGACTTGTTGATACCGTCTACCGCCGTCATTCCCGAGTATTGCCCGAAAAGCGCTGTGTTGTAGATCTGAACGAACGGATACATTAAGTAACGTATGCCACCCATTGAGTCCTCCGTCCATTCAAGTATCATGTCTATCGGCTTATTGTAGCCTGAAATGCTCGCGACGCCCGCTATTTTGTGGTCGAAGTTCAGAACCGCCGCTGCTGCGTAGCCGCCCCAGCTATGCCCCATAAGGAACGTGGGCAGGGAATTGAGCCGCGCGTCGTTTTCAGCGAACGTGAGCGCCGCGTCAAGGTCGAGCGCCGACTGCGTAAGTCCGCGCGTTCCCGCGCCCTCGCTGTGACCGCTGCCCGTCGCGTCGTAGGCGAACACGCGCCAGCCGTTATCGACGAACCACAGCAGGCTTTTCAGATAACTCTCGTGACCTTCGCCGATACCGTGTGCGAACACCAACAGGCCCTTGCCGTTGTCCGCGCCGTAGATATAGCCCTTGAGCGTGTTATCGCCCGACTTGAGCTCCACCTCCGTGCGGGGGTATTCGGCTTTATAATGCTCATAGTAATAGTCGACGATAAACCGCGGATCGGAGTAATCGCCGCGCGAGAAATTGTCCGCCATCATAACGGAAGTGACGGTCATTCCCGCTGTGAAAATAACGACGAGCATTGCCGCTATGATTATAATCACGATTTTCAGTTTGTTCTTTTTTGTTTTAACCATTATGTCTCGCTTTCTGTTGATTATTTGCGCCTGCCTTTTGCAAGCAGAAATTCTCCAAATCCTATCATGTTTTTATCGCAATAGCATTTCAGCTCCAGCACTTCGAGCTGCGCTTTTGCGGCGGGGTTTTCGGCGAGCTTGTTATACTGCGCGGGATTTCCCGAGCATAGGCATGGCGCCGCGCCGAGTGTAACCTCAGATAAGCCGCTGTTTGTCATCAGCTCCATTAGCTCGTCGGGCTGAAAGAAATGCTTTTCGGGAGCGGCTTCTCCGCCGAATTTCACGTTCTCAAACGACGGGCAGTTACCGGTTTCAACAACCTCGTCAATGCGCCAGTAGTCACCGTTCGCAAAGAAGCTCTCGTTAGTTTTGCCGAGGGCGTTGCGGAGAATTCCCCACGTATTGTTCACGCTTACCGCGACCGTGCCGCCGCGGCGCGTAACGCGTATCAGCTCCGCAATGGCCTTTTCGCGGTTCTCCGTTATGTATGAGAGCGGCGCTCCGTAGCAGACTGTCAGTTCAAAAGCATCGTCGGGGAACGCGTTCAAGTCACGTAAATCCGTTTGAACAAAGCGCTCGGCGGCGATATCGTTTTCGCCGAATTTCTGTTCGGCAAGCAAAAGCTCGCCGTCCGAGATATCGCAGAGCGTTACCGCGCAGCCGCGTTTCGCAAACTCCAGCGCATACCGCCCGGGACCGCTTCCCGCGTCCAGAACGCGCGGCTTCGCGGCGAGTTCCTCCTTGATAAAATCGAGGTGCAGACGGAAGATAAGGCGGTAATATTCGTTAATGTCAAGGCGTTCCCATTCCGCTTGAGCGGCGGTGTTGAAGTGCTGTTTTACTTTATCCGAGAGCATTGCGCACCTCCCTTACCGCCGCGAGTATCTTTTCGCGGTCTTTGAGCTTATCGGTCTCAATTCCGCTTGACAGATCCACCGCATATGGGTGGATATCGCGGACAGCCTGCCCCAGATTTTCGGGGGTAAGCCCGCCTGCCAGAAAGAACGGAATGCGTATTTTACCGCGGTCTATCAGCGAGTGGTCGAACGTCACGCCGCTGCCCGTGCCGCTGTCAAGCAGCAGATAATCCGCGCCGAGCTTCTGTGCGTTTTCGATATCGGCGGCGCTCGTGACCTTGACCGCTTTGATAATTGGAACGCCCGTCAATCTGCGCAGCCGTGCGATATATTCCGCGTCCTCGCTGCCGTGGCATTGCAGGATATCGGCAGCGCCCCGTATTGCGAATTCCGCTAACTGCTCAACGGGAGCGTTCACCGAAACGGCAACAGACTTTATTTCGGGCAACAGCCGCGATTTTAACCGCAGAGCCGTTTCAAAGCCAATATTGCGGTGACTTTTCGGGAACATCACGATAAAGCCGATGTAGTCGGGTTTAGCCTCGTTGACATAGTCGACGTCGCATTCTCGGAACATTCCGCAGAGCTTGATCTTCGTGCTCATTTTAGTCCTCTCAATTCATTGAGCTTGGCTTTTTTATCGGGAGCGCGCATTAACGTTTCACCGATAAGGGCGGCATTTGCGCCGATCTTCCGCAGTCCGTCAACGTCGGCGGCGGTCTGTATTCCGCTTTCGGACACGAAAATCCTGTCGGGAGGAACTAAGCCGCGCAAATGTGCGGAGTTGCCAGTATTGACCGAAAACGTTTTCAGGTCGCGGTTGTTTACGCCGATAATTTTCGCGCCGATTTTGACAGCGGTCTCGATCTCAGCTTCATCGTGTGCCTCCACGAGCGCCGACAATCCCAGCGAGTGTGCAAGCGCAAGGTATTCGCGAAGCTGCTGTTCGCTTAAGATTGAGCAGATGAGCAAGATTGCCTCCGCGCCGATAATTTTCGCCTCGTAGATCATATACTCGCTTATCGTGAAATCCTTGCGCAGCACGGGAATTTTCACGTTTTGTGCAATTTCTCGGAGATAAGCGTCGCTGCCCTTAAAACGAAACGGCTCCGTCAGGCAGGATATCGCCGCCGCGCCTGCCGATTCGTAATCCTTGGCGATCTGCAAATACGGGAAATCCTCCGCGATTATTCCCTTTGACGGCGAGGCTTTCTTCACCTCGCAGATAAATGAAATATCACCACCAGACAGCGCCTTCTCAAATGGAAAATCTCCGTATGAGGGCATACGCTCCGCCTCGGAGCGCACCTCCGAGAGCGGTATCTCTTTTGACTTTTCGGCGATACGCTCACGCGTTTCTGCCGCAATCTCATCTAATATCATTATTTACCTCTCGTTTCAATTATTGGGAAATCTGTATGTACTTTTCCAATGTCTTCATTGCTTCGCCGCTGTCGATAGTGTCCGCAGCAAGCTTTACACCCTCTTTGATAGATATACCTTTATAAATGTGCATTGCCGCGCCTGCGTTCATCAGCACGGAGGTACGTCCCGCTCCCTGCTCGCCTGAAAGTATCTTGCGAGCCAGTTTTGCGTTGAGAGCTGGTTCGCCTCCCTTAAGACCGTCAATATCGTAACGTTTCAGACCAAATTGTTCGGGAGTTATCTCGTACTCGCTGATATTGCCGTCTTCAAATTCGATAACGGAAGTAGGCGCTCCTACAGATATTTCGTCGAGCTTATCCTGTCCGTAGACCGCCATTCCGCGTTTTACGCCGAGTTTCATCAGCACGTTCGCCATGGGCTTGAGCAGCTCCGGCTTATATACGCCGAGGAGTTGTAAATTGGCGTGAGCGGGATTGGTGAGCGGTCCGAGGATGTTGAACACGGTCGGGATACCGATCTCCCTGCGGACTGGTCCAACGTATTTCATAGCGCTGTGGTACTTCTGTGCAAACATAAAGCACATTCCCACTTCGTCGAGCAGTTTGTTGCACCCATCCGGCGAAACGGAAATGTTGATTCCGAGAGCTTCCAGACAGTCTGCCGCGCCGCATTTCGACGAAGCCGCGCGGTTGCCGTGCTTGGCGATTTTAGCGCCCGCCGCCGCGCAGACAATTCCCGAGATAGTGGAAATGTTGATGGACTGTGCGCCGTCGCCGCCCGTGCCGACTATCTCCATTACGTCGCCGCTGTACTCTACTCGCGTCGCGCAGTCGCGCATTACATATGCGCACCCGGAGATCTCGTCGGTAGTCTCGCCCTTGATGTGCAGCGCGGTCAGGAACGAGCCTGTCTGCGCTGTGGACGTACCGCCCGTCATGATCTCGCGCATTACCTCCTCCGCCTCGGAGTAGGTCAAATTTTCGCCGTTTGTAACCCTAATAATTGCCTCTTTTATCATAATAAAACTACCTCCAAAAAAAGATATATAAAATCGTTCAAAAAGTATCGGTTTTCCGTCGTTTTTTTGGACGTTTACAGCTTAAAAAACAATATCTGAAAACCATATGTATAAATAATTCAAAACCGCTTAACAATAACAAAAACAGACTTTTTAATATCTTTAAAAATAATAACTTTTTTGAAGCTTTTTTACAATTTTATTTTATGTTTATTTCCAGGAAGTTGTTAAGCAGTTTTTTTCCGTGTTGGGTGAGTATGCTTTCGGGGTGAAATTGCAGTCCGAAAACGGGAGAGCTTCTGTGTTCCACTGCCATGATCTCGCCGTCGTCCGTCTGAGCGGTAATCTTGAGTATATCGGGGAAGCCATTCTGTGCCGCGGCAAGCGAATGGTACCGCGCGACTGCGATATCGCCGCTTATTCCCTTGAAAATACGTGAATCTCTGTCAAACGTGATAACGGATTTCTTTCCGTGCATAAGCCGCTTGGCATAGGTAATCTCCGCGCCGAGTTTCTCGCAGATCGCTTGATGTCCGAGACACACACCCAGGAGCGGTATCTTGCCCGCCGCATTCGCGATGACCTCCTCACAGACTCCCGCATCGGCAGGTTTGCCGGGACCGGGGCTTACGATGATATGAGATGGAGAGAGCGCCATTATTTCGCCGACAGTCATTTCGTCGTTGCGGATCACCTTGATATCGGGATTGATTTCACCAATAAGCTGGTATAAATTGTAAGAAAAGCTGTCGTAGTTGTCAATCAATAAAATCATAATTCTGCCTCCTGTGAGAGCTTGAGCGCGTTCATGACTGCCTTAGCCTTGTTGATGCACTCGTTGAATTCGTTTTCGGGAACGCTGTCCGCGACGATGCCCGCCCCCGAGCGCACGAAAACGCGCCCGTTTTTCTTGAAACAGAGACGTATTGCGATCGCCGTATCCAGATTTCCGCGGAAGTCGATGTAGCCGATGGCACCGCCGTAGATACCGCGTTTGTTGTTTTCGAGCTCGTTGATTATTTCACAGGCGCGAATTTTTGGCGCGCCCGAGAGTGTTCCCGCTGGCAGCACTGCGTCGACCGCGTCCAGTGCGTGAAGATCTCCGCGTATTTTTCCGCGAACTGTCGAGCCGATGTGCATAACGTGTGAATAGCGCTCTATCGACATATATTTCTCCACTTCGACGGTTCCGAATTCGGAAATTTTTCCGAGATCGTTCCGCCCGAGATCGACCAGCATATTGTGCTCGGAAAGCTCCTTTTCGTCAGCTAAAAGCTCCGTTTCAAGCTGTTTGTCCTGTTCTTCGGTCTTGCCTCGGGGGCGTGTGCCCGCCAGCGGGAACGTGTGCAGTATGCCGTTTTCAAGCTTCACCAGCGTTTCGGGAGACGAACCCGCGACCTCCATATCGTCGCTCGAAAAGTAGAACATATACGGTGACGGGTTGATAGTTCGCAGAACACGGTATGCGTCAAGCAGGCTGCCCTCGAAATCTGCGTCCAGACGGTTTGAAAGCACCACCTGGAAAATATCGCCCTCATGAATGTAGCGCTTGGCTTTCTCAACCATTTCGCAGTACTGCTCTTTATTGAACAGCGAGCGTATTTCGCTTGTCAGTCGCGCCTTTTTTGATGGAGCGGGAGTGCCCATGCGTATCAGTTTCACCATTTTGTCGAGATCGTTCTTGGCGTTCTTGTATTGCTCTTCAATATTTTTTGTGGAAATATTTGTGATAAATACTATTTTTTGGTGAATGTTATCAAATGCTATGACCTTATCGAACAGCATCAAGTCAACATCCTTGAAGTGTTCCTCATCCTTCGCGTCAAGCTTGAGACATGGTTCGCTGTACTTGATGTAGTCGTAGCCGAAGTAGCCGACCAGCCCGCCTGTAAAGCTTGGGAAACCGTCGAGCTTCGGTGACGTAAAGCTGCTCATCAGATCTCTGATATATTCGGCGGGGTGAGCGGTCTGTTTGGTCTCGGTTTCACCCGTGCGGATGTTCTTGACGGTCATTTCTCCGTTCAGGCAGGATATTTCAAGCTTTGGGTCGTAGCCGAGGAACGTGTAGCGTCCCCATTTTTCCTGGTTCTCCACCGACTCGAGAATGAAACAGTGACGGCTTACGTTCTTTAGGATTTTCAGTACCTCGATAGGTGTTTTGATATCGGATAAGATTTCACATTTTATCGGGATAAGGTTGTATTCTGTCAGTCCTTTTGCCTGATCTAACGTTGGATTAAGCATATTAGTCTCTCCTTCCAATATTTGACAATAAAAAATCCGCCCTTAAAGACAGTACAGTTCTGCCATAAGGACGGAGAAAATTCACCGCGTTGCCACCTTAATTCGCGGAAAACCGCGCACTCAACGGATACTAACATATCCTTGCAATTAACGCTTGCTTAACGTTGCGGGATACACAACGGAAAAAAACCGTCTTCGCCGCACCCTCAGTGGTCCATTTAATGCTCTGCATTCTGCGGTACTCTCAGCAACGACCGCTCTCTGTGAGGGCAACAAGCATTTTTATCTCCACATCATAGGTTTATAAGGGCATATTCAATTATTACACAATTATTTTAGCACATTACAGAAGATTTGTCAAGAGGGTGGTAAAAAAATTTATTTATTTTTTTTAGTATTTTGTTTTAGTATAATTATGTACTTAAAGCATTATTTTAAAATTTTATTGAAAAATGAACAAAATGTTTCTTTAATTGTTCATTTAAACCGTTCACAAGGCAAATTGTAGAAAGATGAGAAAATTGGTTGGAAATTTTGTAAAAAGTGCACAATAGCTTTTGCATTTCGCTTTAAAACGGTATTTATGTGTGCAAAATTAACAAGAACAATGATTTCTAACTGGTATTTTGTACCAATTGGCAAAATAAAAATCAAAAAAAAGGTTGAAAAATATTTTTGGATGGTGTATAATAGAGTATGGACAATTGCAGACCAAGGGAGCAGTATGCTTTGAAATATTGTCTCATATTAATAAAATATATGTCAAGAGAGGTATTAAATTATGGCACTGTTTGATACGACGGCTTTCAGAATACTTGAGCAGGGTGCCGCTGTTATGTGGCAGAGAAACAAGGTCATTCAGGAGAATATATCGAATCAGGATACCCCGGACTATAACTGTAAGTATCTTGATTTCGGAGGTATATTGAAGGATAAGCTCCGTGCGGACGGTTCTGTTAAAAAGGAACTCAACCTCGCTACGCAGCTCCGAATCGACAAACTGACGAGCGACCAGGGCGACCGCAACAATGTCGACAGCGACGTTCAGCAGGCGGAAATGCTGAAGACCCAGTATCAGCTGGATGCGATCATAAACCAGATGAACGGAAACTTTACGCGTATCAGAAGCGCTATAGTAACCAAGTAATGTAGGAACGGAGGAATATCATGGCATTTTTAAGCTCGCTTAACATTCCGCTGTCGGGTATGACCGCGCAGCGCTTCAGACTTGATATAATCGCGCAGAACGTTGACAACGCGCATAACTTCGCGACCACCGCCGAAGAGGTATACAAACGCCAGATGGTGGTTTTTCATGAGGATAAGTCCTTTAAGAAGATCCTGCGTAACCATATGGGCGAGGGTGAGTCGTATATGTACAAATATAAGCAGCTCAAGGGTGTGCAGGCTACTAGAGTGGTTGAAGACCCCACTCCCGCCGAGCCCGTTTACAGCCCTAATAACCCTCTTGCGGATGAGTACGGCTATGTTTACGAGTCGAACGTCGATGTCGCTATCGAGGAAATGGATGCCATTGAGGCTCAGAACTCGTTCAACGCCTGCAAATCCATGTACGAGGCAATGCAGGCTATGATACAGGCTTCGCTGAATATCGGCAAGGGCTGATAATTATGGCCGTTGATCAGTTGATTTAATTTGAAAGGATACATATTATGATTTCGTATAATATCCCGCTTCAGTCGGCGGACACTCTTGACAGGCTTGACAGAATGGTTCGCATGAACCGTATGCGTTCTATGGATGATGAGTATGTGGAGGTCAACGTTGAAAATGCGTCGTTCCTCGATATATTCAAGGGTCTTGTTAATGAAGTCGTTGAGACGAATGAGCAGGTAGATCGCGACGCTATCGACCTGCTGCTCGGCAACATCGACGATCTCGCGACCGTTCAGGCGAACATCGAAAAGGCGAACACCGCCGTTGATGTTCTTGTAACGGTAAAAAACGAGGTTCTCAGCGCATATAACTCTATTATAAATATGCAAATTTAAATAGCGTAAAAACGTTATTTCGGAGGCATCTTTTAAATGAATGAAAGAGTAAAAAAGGTTACTACCTTTGTTAAGGACAAGTGGACGGGCTTTTCAAAGGCTGTCAAAATAATGGTCGTGGCAATACCCGTTGCGTTGATTGCGATAATCATTATTCTGGCGATCCTGCTCAGCCACAAGGACGAAGTAGTCCTGTATTCGGGTCTTACCACAGCTGAGCAGGGTGAGATTGCCGCAGCTATCACGGAGCTTGGCGTAACCGATGTTCGCGTTAAGTCAAACGGCGACGTTGTAGTTCCCGATGATCAGGTAGATTATTTGCGTATGCAGCTGGCGGTGCAGGGTTTCCCGAAAAGCGGTTCCAACTACGATATCTGGAACGACGGTATAGATCTGTGGTCAACCGATAAGGATAAGCAGGAGGTACAGCGTCAGCAGCGCGAGACGCAGATAGGGGCGGCGCTGACAAATCTGAAGGCGGTAAGGACAGCAACAGTGCGTCTGGATATCCCGACTACCAAGGATTATGTCATCACCGAGACCGAGGAGATTCCGACCTGTTCCGTTCAGCTTGAGTTGGCGGGCGAGGAAGAACTGACATATGCTGAGGTACGCGCGATATACAATCTCGTTACCTCAAGTGTTTATGGACTTACAAGAGATAATGTTTCCATTACCGATACATATTTGCGTAACTACGATTGGGTATCACCCGAGGAAGAGGCGGCGGGCTTTGAAGATAAGTCGGGTGTTTCCGTTGGCAGACGCCGTTTGCAATTCCAGCATGAGATGGAAACGGCTATCAAGCAGAGTATTGATGCTATGATGACCAAGATCTGGGGAAAGAACGGCTATGCGCTTAATGTGTCCGCTTCGCTCAATTTTGACGACGTTGAGAAAACCGATACCTATTATTATCCAAGCGGTGACGGGAATACGGGCGTTCTCAACCACGATCAGTATATAAAGGAAAGCATTAACGGTGCAGTCGCAGGCGGTCTGGTGGGAGTTACTCCCAACGGAGATCAGTCTCCCGAGTATCCCACGCTCGACGATTTGGACGAGGGCGAGGACTTTTATTATGAGAAGAACGAGCGTCAGTTCGATGTTTCCAATGTTATTACTAAGATAAAGGGTGACGGCTACAAGATCGATAAGCTCTCTGTGGGCGTTGCTATCAATACCGCTGAAATGACGCAGTTAGAGCGTGATTATGTGGCAAGCATGGTCGCGGACGCTGTCGGCGCGGAGGTTGACAATGTAACCGTTTACAATACGCCGTTTGCCCTCACGGGCACGGGCGGTACGACGGTTGGCGTGGGCGATGAGGGTATCTTCACAAGACCGTTTGATACTTACCGCAACGTTCTGCTGATCGTTGTCATAGCGCTTGGTATTATCCTAATCGCATTGCTTATTTTGTCGCTCTGCATGAGCAGAAGCCGCAAGAAGAAGATCAGACGCAGGCAGGAGCAGGCGCTCGCTGCGGCACAGGCTGCGGCGGCTGCCGATGTATACAATGGAGGTGCTGAGCGCGAAATGCCTCAGGATATTGACTTCAACATAGCGAGCCTTACAGAGGAGGCGGGCAAGGAATCTCGCGAAACCATCCTCAAGCGTGAGATCGCAGACTTTGCGAAAACCAGCCCGGAGATCGTGGCTTCCATTATCAAAAATATGCTGCGTGAGGAAGGCTGAGTCAAATAAATTTTCGGCTGCCGTAATGCCGCGGTGACCGTAACGGCGCTGAGCCGTTGGGAGGGAATTTAATGGCAGGAAATGAAAACAAGTCGGGCGAGCTGACCGCCGCGCAAAAAACTGCGTTGGTTCTCGCTTCAATGGGAGCGGAGAACGCTTCCGCGATATACAAGCATCTGTCGGACGACGATGTTGAGTCGATTTCCGTGGAGCTTGCGCGTATGGAGTATCACCCCATTGAAGTGGTCGAGGAGGTACTCAACGAATTTTATGAGCTGTGTCTAACGCAGAAGGTTGTTGCGGAGGGCGGTCTGGATTACGCGAGGAGCGTACTCGAAAAGGCGTTCGGAGCGGATGCGGCAAACGCGTTGCTCAACCGTATAACCAAGCAGCTTGAAACTAAGTCGTTTGATTTCGTGAGAAAGGCGGACTACAAGAACCTGCTGGCTATTGTTCAGAACGAGCACCCGCAGACCATCGCGCTTATCTTGTCATACGCGAGAACGGATCAGGCGTCCGCTATCCTGTCGGAGCTTCCCAGGGAAAAACGCGTTGAGGTAGTAGAGCGCATCGCGAATATGGACAGAGCGTCACCGGAGGTCGTAAAGGCTATCGAGGGCTCGCTCGAAAAGAAGTTCGCGACGCTTGCAAGCACCGATTCCATGGAGGTCGGCGGTATCAACTATGTTGCGGAGATTATGAATAACGTAGACCGCGCGACCGAGAAATACATTTTCGATGAGTTGTCCGCGCGTGACCAGAAGCTGGCAGACCTCATCAAGCAGAAGATGTTCGTATTCGAGGACATTGTCAAGCTCGATTCCAAGGATATCCAGGAATTCGTCAAGCAGGTGGACTCCAAGGACCTTGCGGTTGCTATCAAGGGGTCTACGCAGGAGGTTGCGGAGTGTATCTTCGCAAACATCTCCTCTCGTGCCAGAGAGAACCTGCAGGCGGATATCGAGTATTTGCATAATGTCCGTATGCGTGACGTTGACGAGGCGCAGCAGCGTATCGTCGGCATCATTAGACGCCTTGAGCAGGAAGGCACGATCACAATTTCCCGCGGTGGCAGTGATGAAATTATTGCTTAAAAGCGGATCTAATCGCCGTGATTCGGAGGGATTTTATTGGGCGTATTGAAATACAGCTCCGTTAGATACGGCGGAAGCGGCGTTGACATCGCGAATACCGTGGACATCCGCAAGCCGCAGACAATGCTTGAGGAGTTGCAAAAGCAGTCCGAGGAGGAAATGACCAAGGAAGAGGAGGCAGCTCCCGTTGAGCCTAGATTTTCGGTTGAGGAGGTACTTGCTCAGCGTGAAACGGAGCTGATACTTCGCGAACGCGGTATAGAAGATCGCGAGAATGAGCTTGCCGCTTTAAAGGCAATGTACATAGAGCAGGGCAAAGAGGTCATTCTTGAGGCGAAACGGCGTGCCGAGGGAATTGTGCAGAGCGCCGAACATCAGGCGGCCGAGATCATAAGCGACGCTGAGCAGAATCGTGACGACGTGTTTATCAAGGCTCGTGCCGAGGGCTACGAGCAGGGTAAGAAGGACGGAGTTGCGGCTTGCCTTAAGGCGGGACAGGGAATTCTCGACGAGGCAAAGGAATATTCAGAGCGTATCAACGATCAGAAAACGGAGCTTTTCGAGCGTTATGAAAAGGAAATTTATGAGACTGTCATGGAGATCGCCAATAAGGTAACTCTCGGCAGTATGAGCGTAAAGGACGGTACGGCGGCGAAAAAGCTAATCAAGAAAGCCGCGAAGGAGTTCCGAAACGCGCAGCTTATCCGCATTACGTTGGATGAGAACGGCGCATCCACGCAGCTTGCAGGCGACTATGAGTATCTTAAGGAGCTTTGTCCTAATGCCGAGCACGTTGAGGTCGAACTGCTGAAAGACGCGGAGGTCGGAACGGTTATCGTCGACAACGGTGAGGAGATTACCGATGCAGGTATCCAGACGCAGCTTAAGATGATTAAGGAGATCGGCGACGGAAAGTTCCGCACAAGTACACCAAGAAGACGTAAAAAGACTGCCGAACCCGAGAAAATTTCGGAGACAGAGGAAGACGGCAGCGATGAATAACCCGGCGGAGGAACGATAATGCTGAATTTGACTGCATTCCGAGAGGATATCGAAAATAGCGATCTGTTCCGCTATATGGGAAAAATTGAAAAAATCGTAGGCATGACTATCGAGGCGAGCGGCCCCGCCTGCAATATCGGCGATGTGTGCCGCATTTTCTCCAAAGATATGTCATCATATATAAAAGCTGAGGTAGTAGGCTTTAACAAGAGCAATATCCTGCTGATGCCGTATACCGAAATAGAGGGTATAGGTCCCGGAAGTATTGTTGACAATACGGGAGATAAACTCAATGTCAAGACCGGATGGGAGCTTGTAGGCAGGATCGTTGACGCAATGGGAAATCCGCTTGACGGCGGCTCTGAGATAAACTATACCGATGAGGTATCAATTACGGGTATTCCCGTTAATCCGTTCACAAGACCGCCAATTCACGAAACAATTGAGCTTGGTGTAAAGGCGATTGACGGAATGCTTACTATGGGTAAAGGACAAAGAATGGGCATTTTCGCGGGCTCAGGCGTCGGAAAATCCACGCTTATGGGCATGATAGCGCGAAAGGTCAAGGCGGACGTCAACGTTATCGCTCTTGTTGGCGAGCGTGGTCGTGAGGTTCGTGAGTTTATAGAGCGCGATTTGGGGCCCGAGGGCATGGCGAGGTCGGTGTTGGTGGTTGCAACATCTGATCAGCCTGCTATGATGAGGAGCAAGTGTCCGCTCACCGCGACGGCTATCGCAGAGTATTTTATGAAGCAGGGCAAGGACGTGCTGTTGATGATGGACAGTCTTACACGTTACGCGATGGCGTTGCGTGAGGTCGGTCTGTCAACTGGCGAGCCGCCTATTGCAAGAGGCTACACTCCGTCTATTTACAGTGCGATGCCGAAGCTTCTCGAGCGAGCGGGGAACTTTCCCGAGGGCTCTATCACGGGCATTTACACGGTTCTTGTCGAGGGTGACGATACGAACGAGCCGATAGCGGATACAGTCCGCGGTATAATTGACGGACACATCATATTATCGCGCAAAATAGCGGCGCAGAATCATTATCCCGCTATTGACATACTGTCGAGCGTTTCACGACTTATGAGCGAGATAGCAACGCCGATCCACAAGGACGCAGCGGGACGGCTCAGAAATCTGCTGTCGCTCTACAACAGCAACTTCGACCTTATCTCGATCGGCGCGTACAAGCACGGCACAAACCCGCAGCTTGACGAGGCGATCAACAAGATAGATGCGATAAACGGTTTTCTTATGCAGTCGGTAGACGACAGCGTGGGATTTGACGAGACCGTTCAGCGGCTGATCGAAGCGGTAAGCGACAAAAAGTAATAAAGGGTGATATTGTTGAAGAAATTTCAGTTCTCACTGCAAAAGCTGATGGACTTCCGCGAGCAGGAGCTTGACAGGCAAAAGAACACGCTGTCAATGTTACAGGCGGATCTCAGGCGAATTCAGGAGGCGCGCGAGGTGCTTCTCGATAAGGTCGACGAGCAGAGCGAGCAACTTGAAAGAGTGTGCAGATTAGGCTCGTCGGCATCGGATATTGCAATGAGAAAGCGTTATATTGTAACGCTTCAGCAGGAAATTCACTTAAAGGAACAGCAGGCGCTGCAAAAGCAGCAGGAGATCGAGCAGCAGCTCGGTGTTGTCGTTGAAGCGACAAAGGACGTAAAGACCCTTGAAAAGCTTGAGGAAAAGCAGCTTGAGGAGTACAATCATCAAGCGGGCAAGGAAAACGAGCAATTCATTGAGGAATTTGTCAGCGGACAGACGGTTCGTGCGGCAAATCAGTAAAGTTATCAACGGCGCAAGCCTTGATATATAAATTTTTTGATTAGGAGGTGAAATAATGGCAGTATCTATGAACTCGAGCAGTATGCGGGCAGATTTCATGATATCCGATGCGGCGCTCCCCCAGAGAATGGAGGAGATGGCAGAGGATCAGGCGGGAATGTTCGCGCAGCTGTTGAGCGACATAGGAGACGCAAAGGCAGATGTGGCAGCGGATACGGCGGTTGGCGCTGTAAAGCTCGATACGTCAAACGGCGGAAAGCAGAGCGATACTCCGACGCTTCCCGATGATGCCGGAGCCCTTGTTAAGATGATACTTAGAGGCGAGATTGATCTGAAGGATATTCCGGAGGAACGGATCACTCCCGAGTTTCTGATGCTTCTGGCAAAGACGAAATTGTCCGAAAAGTTTGGAAAGGAAGATGACGAGGACGAAGATCAGAACGAGGAGCTCTTTAATCCCGCCGAAGCGGTGGTTGTCGAACAGACTTTCCAGCAGGAAGTGTCAAATATGATGCTTAGAGAGCTTTATATGATTCTCGAAAAGCATAACGAGCGCGAGGACGAGAACAAGGTAACGATACTCGACGGCATTTCAGAGCCGATTGACGAGACCGAAACTCTCCCGTCAATTTTGACAGCCGAGGAGCATAAGGAGTCTGATGTAGAACTTTTCGCGGAGCTTATCGACAATCTTGTCGAGACAGTTACGGAGGATCTTGAGAACGCCGAGGAGGTCGCGGTATCGTCAAATATGGACGTGCTCGTACCGAGTGAGAATGCGGACGTACCCGAGGTAGTTGTGCATGACGCTGCGGTGAACGAGATGCAGACCGTTGAATCCCCGAAGTCTGAAATGCTGACGGAGCAGCCGGTAGCGGTTCAAGCGTCGGTATCGCTGAACGAGCAGACCGCGGAAACAACGGCACAGCAGTCTATCCCCGTCGAGGAGTTTACCGTAAAGACAGTAAAGACCGAAAAGCTCGAGATCGCGGAAAATGCTGTTCAGCAGCAGGAGATTGAGGAGCCCGTGGTCGTTAAGGTAGTTACGCGAAACGAAAACGCGCAGCAGCTTGACAAGACGGCAGACGAAGCGCCCAAGGTGGCAGATATCCGTCCCGAGCGTGTAAAGTCGGCGACCGAGGAGCTTGAAATGCTCAGGAACGCCAAAGCTAAGGCAGCAAATCCCGTCGAGGAGGAATTCGAGGTCAAGCCCGAGAACACGACGCAGCCTCTTAACGCGGATTCGCCGATAGTTTTCAAAAAGGACGACGGCAGCGAGATCGAGGTTCGTCCGAGCGACATTATTGATCAGACCGTAAAGCTGGTCGAAAAGGCAGTAACCGAGAACGATGACAAGACCGAATACAGCCTTGTGCTTAATCCCGAGGAGCTTGGAAAGATCACAGTAAAGCTCACCAAGGCTGCCGACGGCGCGGTATCCGTTACGATTATGGCGGAGAACGCAAGAACGCAGCGCATCATTGAGCAGCACAGCAACCTTATGCAGAATGATTTGCGCTCCAACGGTGTTAATCTTGAAAGCTGGCAGACGGTCAACGAGCGTCAGCAGGAAACTCTGGCGCAGGACTACAATGGCAGCAGCAAGAACCCATATTACCGCAATGACGATAACAGCGCGGAGGATAATTCCGACGACAAATCATCGTTTGCTGAGATCATAGCTTCTATGTAAGCTGAATTTCTATTAAAAGGGAGGAATTTACATGGCAGATATCCCGGGCGTACTCTCATCGGCGGATCAGATGAAAGCCAATTATGAGAAGTACAGAAACAAGTACAAGGATTCTACCGAGGAGCTTGTAAACTCCGAGACTTTCCTGAACTTGATGGTAGCCGAGATGACCAACCAGGATCCGCTTGAGCCTACATCGAATACCGATTTTATCTCACAGCTCGCACAGTTCACTCAGTTGACTTACGCGCAGGATTCCAGTAAGTTCGCAATGGCGAATTACGCGGCAACTCTGGTAGGCAAAGTAGCGACGGGTTCAAAAATGGACGGTACGGAGCTTGTTACAAAAACGGGCGTTGTTGAGTCGGTAACTCAGACGAACAACAGCTACACGGTCAGAATTGATGGTGTTGATTTCGATATCAAGAAGATCACGGCGGTAAAGGACAAGGGAAGTGCGGATACATCAAGCGGCGTTACTTCGAACGGTCTTGCGGACAGCATTGCAAGAGCGGCGAATATGGTAGGAATGTACGCAACAGTCAAGGTAGGAGACAACGGCACAAAGTCGGGCTTTATTGATTCTATTAAGGTCAAGGACGGCAAGATCACGGCAGTTGTTGCAGACCCCAACGGGGAATGGACCATTGAGTCGCCATTGGAGAATATTACCGAGGTCACTTATGCAACTATCGTAGATGAACCCGATAAGGATACAGGCAATGGTGATAATGTTGATGCAGACAAACTTCCGTCCGATGATGATCAGAAAGTTGACGGTGACAAGAACGAAACCGATGATACCAACAAAGTAACAGACACCAACAAACCGGACGAATCCGTAAACGGCAATCCAGAGGCGTCTAACGATTCCGATGTTGATGTTAAATACCCAGGTATTATTGATCTTGGTGATCCGAATAACACCGGCATTGATTAAATGATATGGATGACACATGGGATAATATCCGATTTATAAGCAAGGAGGCTTAAAATGCTGATAAGCGAGTATTTAGCGCTCCGCAATCAAATCAGCGTTACCACCGGAAACCCTATCAGTACGGGAAATGTCACGCAGCCAAACCTACCCGAAGAAAACGGTACGAGTTTTGCGGCGGCGCTGCAAAAGAAGATCGAGGAAAAGCAGGGCGTGGAATTCACGAAACACGCAATGCAGCGGCTTTCCGAACGCAGCATAGACATCACTGAGGGCAATACCCTTGAAAGACTGAATAAGGGCGTTGAGATAGCTGCCGACAAGGGCAGCAGCGAAACCTTGGTTCTTGTGGACAGGAACGCGTTTGTTGTGAGCGTGAAGAACAACAAGGTTATTACCACTATTCCTCAGGAGGAATTGCAGGGTAACATTTTTACAAATATTGATTCTGCCGTGATCGTATGAACGTTTAAGTGTTCATACCTATGAACGGACCTTCGGGAATTCATTGCAGAGCTTGCGAATGAAGCTCCGCACACGGAAGAATATAAATTAATTTTGGAGGTCAAACTAAATGGTTAAATCACTTTATACCGGCGTATCCGGATTGAAAACACACCAGCAGAGAATGGACGTTATCGGTAACAATATCGCTAACGTAAACACTGTCGGCTACAAGACCGATGTTGTAACCTTTGCAGATGTATACTATCAGACGAAGCGTTCTCCTTCGGCGGCGACTTCGACCCTCGGCGGCGTAAACCCCAGACAGGTTGGTTACGGTGTTAAGGTAAACAGCGTTACCGCCAATATGACCCAGTCGGGCTTTACCTTCTCCGATAAAAAGACCGACCTGGCGATTGACGGCGAGGGCTTTTTCCAGGTAATGGACGGCACCGGAAATATTCGCTATACAAGAGCCGGCGACTTCTACATTGATGATAACGGTTATCTGCTGAATGCCGACGGTTATCACGTTCTCGGAATTACAGGAAACAGCGACGGCGTACAGGCAGGCTCCGAGATAATCAGAATCGTAGTTCCCGATACCAACGCGAACGTTTCGAGCGCGACCAAGATGGTAAACGGCACTAACGTTACTATCTCTGTTACCGCGCCTTCGGATTACACCAATATGTCGGTATCTTTCCAGCAGGCAGAGTTCCCTTATGCAACATACGCTAACAATATTCTGACGGTATACTTTAATCCCAATCAGCAGTACAATTCCGAGGAGGATTTCCAGAACGCCGTTAATCAAGCGCTCCAGGCAGGCGGTATCAACCTTCCCGACGACGTTGAGATCGAATTTGAGTTCGAGGAGATTCCCAACGATCCCGAGGCAAAGTACGCGTCCAATAAGGTTGAGGATCTTAATTTTACAACCGACCGTGCTTATGCCGATTTTATCCGCGAGACCGAAACAGCGACCGGTGCTAAGGAATATCAGTATGCTAAGTTTGCTGCCACTGATAAGAATTTTAACGGAACTATCACTCTGACACAAGGTAATACTACTACCAGCGTCGCCACATACACTCCGGGTGCGGCCGGTGCAAGCGGCAGTTGGTCGATTGCGGTTGGTACGGAAGCAACAATGACCGATATCAATAACGCGATCAATAAGGCAATTGATGAATATAATAATACAGATCCGGCTCCTGCGACCCCTGCCGATGCGATATCCTGTACGGGTTGGAAGCCCGGTAAAGACCTTGCGGCGTTTTTGACTGATGCAGCTATTACACCTGCTCAGGCAATGAAGGGTGCAAGCATCGATAAGCCCGGTTTGGGCGGCTTTGATCTTAAGGTCGTACAGCCCGGCGAGTTTGCAAACGCTTACAGAATAAACTTCGCGTATTCGTCAACTATAGGTACGACTAAGGCTTCGTGGGATGAGAATACGCTTACCATCACGGTTTCCGATAAGTCTACCATTGCGGATGTCAACGCGGCGATCGTAGAGGCGGCAAGAGGCAACGAGTATAAGCTTCTGCATTTCGATGATATCGAGGGTCTGGAGTACGGCGAAGGCTATCTGACATATGAGGAGAAGTACCAGACCGAACCGCCCGCTACCACAACGGCAACTGCTGAGAAGACCAATACAGCGGATTCGTATCAAATCTGGAACTCCGGTATGCGTAAGCAGTTCTTCGGTGGTAATCCCTCAGTATCCCCCAAGGACGGCGACGATTCTTTCTTCACTCAGGTAGCTAAGAAGCTGTCGACGTTCGCACTCGAGAGCGGACGTACCGGCGATGAGCAGCCGTTGAAGTCGGTAACCGATCTTACTATCCAGAACGATGGTACGATCATCGGTTATCACGCTGTTCACGGTTATATGGTATTCGGACGTATTGATATTGCGCTGTTCGATAACCCCAACGGTCTTGCTAAGGTCGGCGGCACGAACTTCGCCGAGACGGTAGCTTCCGGTGCACCGAGACTTACGGTTCCCGGTCAGGACGGCGCAGGCGTAGTGCTCAACGGTACGCTTGAAATGTCCAACGTTGACCTCGCGGACGAATTTACCAACATGATCACCACTCAGAGAGGTTATCAGGCTAACTCCCGTGTCGTAACGGTTTCCGATACGATGCTCGAGGAGCTGCTCAACCTCAAGAGATAATCCTACGGCTTAATTTAAATAAGTAAATCAGCTCGCCGCAGACCGACTGCGGTCTGCGGCAGTGAGCCGATTTTTGAGGGTAGTATGATATTTTTAACAAAGCTTGACGGCAAAACGTTTATGCTCAACGAGGAGCTTATCGAGACCGTAAACGAAACGCCCGACACGGTCATCGTTCTTGAAAACGGGCACAGTTACATCGTGCGGGAAAGCATGAAGGAACTGCAAAATAAAATCTTTGAAAATAGCAGGCTTCAGAGAAAGGCGCGTCTTCATTGGCGCGGCAAAGACAATGAGCCTTTGATATAAAAATCCCTTGGCGAACGGATTCGCCGAGAGCAAATAAGTCGCATATTAAAACACAGAAGTGAGGGATATGTTTTGAATTTATCACTTATTATAGGATGGGTTCTCGCATTCGGACTGGTAGTTTTTGGTATTGTTTTTGATACCACAAAAGGTTTAAATTTCGGTGCGATTATGAACTTCGTTGAGGTTCAGTCATTGGCGATCACCGTTGGCGGTACGATAGGCTGTTTGGTCGCGTCGTTCCCGCTGTCTTATCTGAAGGGCGTGGGCAAGCGTCTCGGAATGGCTATAAAGCCCAAGAAGTACGATCCGATGAAGTACATTTCGGAGATCGTAGACTATGCGCAGGTCGCGCGTACAAGAGGTCTGCTGGCGCTTGAAGAAAGTGCGAACCAGTGTCAGGATCCGTTCATGAAGTCCAGCTTGATGATGATTGTCGACGCGAACGATCCCGAAAAGGTTCGCGGAATGTTGGATGATACGATAATGTTTATGTGCGAGCGTCACGAGCAGGGTCGCGCTTTCTTCGAAAAGGGCGTTTCGATTTTCCCCGCGTTCGGTATGTTGGGTACGCTGATCGGTCTTATCAACATGCTTAAGAACGTCGACCTGACAAACCCCGCGGCTCTGACGGTCGGCATGGCGACGGCGCTTATCACCACATTCTACGGTTCATTATTTGCGAACGTACTTTTCGCGCCCGTTGGAATGGCGCTTAAGAACCTTCACGAGGACGAGCTTCTGTGTATGCAGATAATAGAGGAGGGCGTTCTCGCGATAGCGGGTGGCTCAAACCCGAGGTATATCCAGGAGAAATTGGAGTTTATGCTCCCCAAGAGCCAGCACGCAGCGGAGAAAAAGTAACCGCAAAATCACAAAACCGCCGTCTGAGGGATAGTTGTTTTGTATAATTTTCATAATAATATCGTTTACATATAAAAAAAGTAAAAAAAGTATTTGCATTTTGTGCGAATTTGTGATATAATTATTCAATGGGTAGTTATGTTTTCGGAAAGGAGTGCTGACCTATGGCTAAATTACCTCCTAAACAAGAATCGGGAGATTCTCAGGAATGGCTTAATACTTATGCTGACATGGTTACGCTTTTGCTTACGTTCTTCGTACTGCTGTTCGCTTGCTCTAATCTGGATGAAACTAAGCTTCAGTATGTGTATCAGGCATTCCAGATGCGTGGAAAGTATGTAAATACCATTGTGGCAGAGCCCGCTGATCCCAGTGTGGACAGTAACGGCGGCATAACTGATGATCCGACGCATGCAGGCGGCGACGGAACAATGCCGCAGAGCTTTGACGAGTTGTATCAGTATCTCGCCGAGTTTATCGATAGCAACAATCTCGGTGATAATGTTTCGATAGAAAACAACGCTGCGTATTTTACGCTTCGATTTAATTCTGCGGTGTTCTTTGAACCCGATCAGGCGCTTTTAAAGGACGATGGCAAGGATATGCTGGTTAAATTCAGTCCTTATATCAAAGCTCTTGATCCCCATATAAAAACGCTTACGGTTACTGGGCACACCGCTGCGGGTACTAACTCCGCGATAAGCGACTGGACGTTGTCCTCAAGCCGCGCATCAAGCGTTGCAAATTTTCTGCATACGGGTATGACCAAGTCTGTAATATCACCGGAGAAATACCGTACCAGAGGCTGCGGCAATACCGAGCCGATTGCTCCGAATGATACGGTGGAGGGCAGACAACAGAACAGGCGCGTTGAGTTGGTTATGCTGAAGGATGTTGATGATCCCATGGATTCGGATGTTTTGAAGGATATCATCAAGCACGATTACGGACTGGGCGGTGACGAGTTTGATCCCAACAATCCCAATGCAGGAAAGGATCCTTCCACACTTCCCGAGGGCTCGGTTGACAAGGTCATTGCCTTTATCACCGATAAGTTCAAAGGAGACGGTTCGACATCTGCGGGCACGATGGGTCCGGGTGCGGTCGACGGAAGTATGTTTATAGAGTCGGAGGGCTCCGATAACAGCGGCGCGGCGGATGACGGCGCCGAGGGCGGAGAGCCGTCCGAATAAATTGGAGGCAGGAGGGATAGCCGGTGGCTGACGTATTAACACAGGCACAGATCGACGAAATGCTGAAGAACGTCGCAATGGGTGCTGAGCCTGTGGTTACGAAAAATGAGGAGACACAAGTGAAGGAATACGATTTCCGTGCTCCCAAGAAGTTCACCAAAGAGCAGATCAAAATACTTGAAAGTATTTTTGAGAATTATGCGCGATTGCTTTCATCGTATCTTACGGGTAAGCTTAGATTGTACTGCCGCGTGAGTCTGTTGAATATTGAGGAGCAGCGCTATAACGAGTTCAATAACGCTCTGCCTGATTACGTTATCATGGGTATGGTTGATCTGGGGATAAAGAACGATGAGATCAGCGAAACAGACGTAATCGTTCAGGTTTCAAATCCCGTTACATACACGATGATCGACCGACTACTCGGCGGAAAGGGAGAGTATTCCGATACGAGCCGAGATTTCACCGAGATTGAGATCACGATCATGACGGATGTGATGAGATCATTTGCGGACTTGCTTAAGGAGCCATGGCTGACGCATATCGACCTTGAGCCGAGACTTATAGGAATCGAAACGAACTCCAGAGTCGTTCAGACTATTGGTCATGAGGACACGGTAATAATCGTAGCTCTTGAGGTTGAGATAAATAATCAGAAATCAATAGTTTCGGTATGTATTCCTGCAATAAATCTTGATGAGATCATGAGCAAGTTTATCCCGAGATATTCCGGAACCCGCAGAAAGACCGACGCAACCCGCGAGCAGGAGCGCCGCGACAGTATTATGACGGGCATCAGCACTACGGATCTTGTCGTCAAGGCGATTTTGGGCGAGATCAATTTGGATATGTACGAGGTGCTTACACTTCAAGTAAATGATGTTATTCCGCTTGATAAAAAGATTAGCGAGAACATTTTGGTTAGGGTTGGTGAAAGAGATTGGTGTGACGGCAAGCTCGGCACATACAATAATAAAAAGGCTATAATGGTTGAAAATTTTATAGAGAATTGAGGTAAAGTTACTGATGGCTAACGGAAATGGCGAGAACATTGAGTTTAACTCATATGAAATTGACGCGGTCGGCGAGATACTTAATATAAGCATGGGCTCGGCGGCAACGGCAGTCTCGGAGCTGCTCAATGCAAAAGTATGGATAACAACTCCTCAGGTCAATGTAGTCAAGGTTGACGATCTTAATTACGATAATCTTGAGCCGGCTATCTGCGTTAAGATAGTTTATGTCGAGGGTATTACGGGTCTCAACATGATGGTTTTGAAGCAGAACGACGTTCAGCTTATCTTGAACCAGTTATTGGGTAACCCGTTGGTTATAGATCCTGATTTTGAGTTTGATGAGATGAGTATAAGCGCCGTCAGCGAGATCATGAACCAAATGATGGGCGCTTCGGCGACTGCGTTGTCCGATTTACTGGGAATGACGGTGGATATCTCCGTTCCTACTCCCTATATCATTGAAAAGGCAAGTTTCGGCGACCTTTGCGAAATGGATGCGGGCGAAACGGTTGTTGCGGTAACGTTCAGTTTGACGATTGACGGCGTAATGGAAAGTGAGTTCATGTCAGTGCTTTCTCTTCCGTTAGCTAAGACCCTTTCGGGCAAGATGATTGATAAGTTTTCAGTTGCCGAGGAGGAAGCAAAAGCGGCCGAAATCCCTGCGGCACCCGCTCCTGCAGCAACACCTGCGGTTTCCGCACCTCAGGCACAGCCAATGCCGCAGATGCCCCAGATGCCGCAAATGCCTTCTGGCGAGATGCAACAGCCAATGTATCAGATGCCGCCTCAGGCCGGCTACGGATACCCCAATCAGTATGCGGCATATGGCGCATATCCGCCGCCACCTCCTCCCGTTAATATCCAGAACGCTCAGCTCCATCAGTTTGACGCTATGGACTTCGGGATTCCTGCCGATCAGAAGGATAACCTTAAGCTCCTTATGGGGGTACCGCTTGAGATCAGCGTAGAGATTGGCACGGCGAAGCGTAAGGTAAAGGATATACTTGAGTTTACCCAGGGTACGATAATTGAGCTTGAGCGTCAGGCGGGTGCGCCGGTTGACATCGTGGTAAACGGTAACCTTATCGCTCGCGGCGACGTTGTTGTTATTGACGATAACTTCGCTGTAAGAATAACCGAAATTGTCAAGTCGAAGTTTATGGACAGCCTTGGCAAGGAATAAAATAAAATATAAACCTTTTAAATACTTTTTTAAGGAGAGAAGATAATGGACAAGAAGATTTTATTGGTGGACGACGCGGCTTTCATGAGAATGCTTATCAAGGATACGCTGACTAAGAACGGCTATACTAATATCCTTGAGGCTGCGGACGGCGCGATTGCCTGCGATATTTACGCTGCAGAGAAGCCCGACCTTGTTATCATGGATATCACAATGCCGAACAAAACAGGTATAGACGCGCTTAAGGACATTAAGGCAGGCGATCCTATGGCTAAGGTCGTTATGTGTTCCGCAATGGGTCAGGAAGCAATGGTCGTTGAAGCGATCAAGCTCGGCGCTCTGGACTTCATCGTAAAGCCCTTTAAGGCTGACAGAATTCTCCAGACTGTAAAAAAGGTACTCGGCTGATTTCTGCATATTACACAGGCGGGGAACAAATACCCGCCTTTTGGCGTTTTTTTCGGACAGTGTGGCAGAATAAGTCAAAACGTTTGAGAAAATATGCCGTATGGGAGGCGTTAAGGAGGCGTAGCTTTGGAATATTTTCAAATGATAATGGCGCTTATTGGCGTTCTTGCGCTGGTATTTCTGCTGTTCTGGATTATGAAGAAGTTCAATGCGCGTGTTTCCTTATACGACAGTAAGAATATGAAGATACTCGAGCGCATAAATCTCGGTCCCGATAAAATGCTGCTGTTGGTGAGCGTTTGCGGAAAATGCATGGTGCTTGGCGTAACGTCGAGCCATACCGAGAAAATCTGTGAGCTTGAGCAAACCGAGGAGGAGCTTACCGCGGCGACGGCTGAAAACCCATCGTTCAAGGAGAGCTTTAAGACGGTCCTCGACAATATGAAACGCAAAAAATAACGGAGGTACGGTTTTGATAAAACGTTTGCTTGAAACGGATAAAAAGCTTGTGCTGAAGTTTGCCGTTTCGCTTTTTCTGACAATTCTTTTTACGTTTGTGTTTGTGGGAGCAACATCCTATGCGGCATCGTCCGAGACATCGACCTCCGTAAGCACCAATACAGGTAATGGTGATACAAGCAGCGGAGATAATGCGGGCACAAGCGATACCGATACTACGACTAAGCCTGGAGAGTATCTGGATAATTCTTCCGAGAGCGTAGGACGCGATCCGGGATCGTCGGTCTTGCAGGAGGTCATTGGCGTAGATGCGTCACAGCCGTTGGAGATCATCATTCTGTTGACTTTGATAGCTCTGCTGCCGTCAATGCTCATTATGATGACCTGCTTTGCGCGTATCGTGATAGTGCTGGGATTTCTGCGAAGCGCGATGCAGACGCAGAATACCCCGCCGAATATGGTGCTGACGGGTCTCGCTCTTTTTCTGACGATATTCATTATGGCCCCCGTATTCGGAGAGATTAATGAGATCGCTTATCAGCCTTATGCTAATGAGCAGATCGACACAAAAGAGGCTCTTGAACGTGCGTCTGTGCCGCTGAAGCGGTTTATGCTCAAGCAAACGACCAACGACGACCTTGAGTTCTTCATCGGACTTGCCAAGGAGGATATTCCGGAGGGCGGTCTGAGCGATGAGTACAAGGAAAACGACTTGTCGCTGACGGTCATAATCCCGTCGTTTATGATAGGAGAGCTGAAAAGAGCTTTCCAGATGGGCTTTATGATATTCTTGCCGTTTCTGATAATAGACATCGTAGTTGGTTCGACACTGATGTCGATGGGTATGATGATGCTGCCGCCTGCGATGATCTCAATGCCGTTTAAGATACTGATATTCGTTCTGGCGGACGGCTGGACTCTGATGATAGGCTCAATTGTTTCAAGCTACAATTTGTAGCGGGGATGAGGGGATTTTGCGATGACACAGGATTTAGTAATGGAAATATTCCGCGAGGCAATAATGCTGGCGTTCAAGCTGGCGCTGCCCGTTCTGCTCGTGGCAATGATAGTGGGTCTTGTGATCGCCATTTTGCAGGCGGCAACGCAAATCCACGAGCAGACGATCTCTTTCGCACCTAAAGCGGTAGCGGTAGGGCTCACGCTGTTTTTCCTTGCGCCTTGGATGACTAACGAGTGTATAGATTTCGTCAACTTCATTTTCGAGAAGATGGCACAGATTCCGATAACATAGAGGTCAAGCCGTGTCTGAAATATGGACGATTATACAAACGAACTTTATCGTTCTGATAATGGTAACAGCAAGGGTGGCGGGAATATTCAGCTTTAACCCGATATTCTCGCGCCGCGGCGTACCGAATACGATAAAAGCGGGTGCGTCGATAATGCTTGCGGTTGTGATGACGGCGGCGGGTGATTTCGATTACACCATTCCCGCGGGGTTGCTCCCGTTTATGTTTGACTTGGTAAAAGAGTTGCTTGTCGGGGCAATCTTGGGTTTTTTTGTAAATCTGCTCCTGCAAGTGTTTTCAATGGCGGGAGAGGTCACGGATATGCAGTTGGGGTTGTCGATGGCGAAAAGCTACGATCCGACCTTCGGCAATGCGGGCTTGTCCACACAGTATTACAGCTACTGGTTTATGCTGTACTTTTTTGCGGTAGGCGGTCACAAGAGCTACATTGAGTTGTTTGCGATCTCTTACGAAAATATCCCGATGGGATACACCAGTTTTAACATCAATCTGCTGAATATCCTGGTGCATTACTTTGAAACGGTAATGACGCTCGGATTAAAGCTCGCAATGCCCGTAATAGCCGCCTCACTGATCTCCGAATTCTGCGTGGGTGTGCTTATGAAGGCAGTTCCGACGATCCACGTTTTTGTATTGAATATCCAGATCAAAATGCTCGTGGGATTTGTAGTTCTTGCGGCTAGCTGCGGCGTAGTCGGCGAGTTTATGGAAAAGATAATGGGACTTCTTTTTGAGAACCTTAACGGAATAATTGATAAGTGGATCGTTTAGTTGATATTGATAATAAGTAATACTTGATATATAGCGCATTGCGCAAAATAAGGGGGGAGAACGTTGGCAGGCGAGGAGAAAACCGAAAAAGCCACCCCCAAAAAGCGGCGCGACCAACGAAAAGAGGGTAACGTTCTCCAATCCAAGGAGATCGTGACCGCCGCCTCCGTGCTGGGAATATTTTTCGCTGTGCGGCTGTTGGCGGGTTTTATAATAAAAAACCTGCTCTCGTTCACCGCGAGAATATATGAGAACAGCGCAACTTATGATGTGAGCGCGGATAACTTTATGCCGCTTGTTGTCCGGATGATAACGGTCGTGGTAATGGTCGTCGGACCCGTATGCGCTGTCGCGATGCTGTTGGGAATTATCCCGACGGTCGCTCAGACTCGCGGGCTGTTCACGATGAAAGCACTCAGACCGAAGTTTTCACGTCTGAATCCCTTGGAAGGTATTAAAAAGCTGTTTTCGATGCAGGCGATAGTCGGCATATTAAAGGGGCTTATCGAGGTCATCGTTATTGCGTATATGATCTATAACGAGATTGCCAAACGTATGCCCGTGATACTTTCGCTTACGGATATGGGACTTATGCAGGGACTTGCCTATATAGGACTGTCAATCTTCGACATGGTAATGCTGATCTGCATTTTGCTGGTATTTGTTGCGGCGGGAGACTTTCTGTTCCAGTGGTGGCAGTTTGAGAAGAAACTCAAAATGTCCAAGCAGGAGGTCAAGGAGGAATACAAGCAGATGGAGGGCGACCCGCAGGTCAAGTCCAAGATCAAGCAGAGACAGCAGCAGATGGCGCAAAGCCGTATGATGCAGGACGTTCCCTCCGCCGACGTTATCATACGTAACCCTACGCACTATGCGGTAGCGCTGAAATACGATCAGGATAAGAACCGTGCACCCGAGGTCATAGCTAAGGGCAAGGACTATCTGGCAATGAAAATAGTGGAGATTGCCGAGAAGAACGACATAATGTGTGTTGAGGATCCGCCACTGGCACGTTCGCTGTACGCTGACGTCGATATCGGGCGCGAGATTCCGTACGAGCTGTACAACGCGGTCGCAGAGATACTTACTGTGGTGTATCGCGAGAAAAATAAGAGCATACATGCTTAACAGACGGTGTTTTCTCTGCCGAATGTGGAAAAAACGCTGAAAGAAAAACAACCGCATGCTTAAAAATAACAAAAGAAAGGGTGTGAGAATATGGGTATGATAAGAAAGATCCTCAGCAACTCCATGGTGCTGTTTGTCATCTTCATAGTTCTCGCCATCATCATTCCGCTGCCCTCGTGGTTGCTGGATTTTATGATAATGCTTAATATTGCGCTGTCGCTGATAATTCTGATAATGACTATGTTCATTAAAGAGGCGCTGGAATTCTCGGTATTCCCGACGGTGCTGCTTCTTTCAACGGTTCTGCGATTATCGTTGAATATTTCGACGACTAGAGGAATTTTGTCAAAAGGTTACGCCGGCGAGGTTATCAAGGCTTTTGGTAACTTCGTAATGGGCGGCGACGCTATCGTCGGCTTCCTGATATTCATAATCATAGTTTTGGTGAACTTTATCGTTATCACCAAGGGCTCGGAGCGTGTATCCGAGGTTGCGGCAAGATTTACCCTGGACGCTATGCCTGGTAAGCAGATGGCTATCGACGCGGACCTGAACTCGGGTCTGATAAACGAGGAGCAGGCGAAAACGCGCCGTTCCAATATCCAGCGCGAGGCGGACTTCTACGGCTCAATGGACGGTGCTACGAAGTTCGTAAAGGGCGATGCGATAATGTCCATTATCACAACGCTTGTAAACCTCATAGGCGGCGTTATCATAGGTATGGTCCGCGGAGGCGGCGATTTCAACACTATCCTTAACACTTACTCGCTGGCGACGGTAGGCGACGGTCTGTGCTCACAGATTCCCGCGCTGCTTATCTCCGTGGCTACGGGTATGATCGTAACGCGCGCTGCAAGCAACGACAGTCTCATGCACGATATCAAGTCGCAGTTCACCGCGCAGCCGTTCGTTATGCTGATCTCGGGTATGGTAGTCCTTGTTATGATGGTTATCCCTGGTTTCCCGTGGTATGTGCTGCTGTTTCTCGGCATTGCGCTGATAGCGGGCGCTATTCTGCTCGACAGAAACAAGAAGAAAATGGCAGAGCTGGAGCTTGCTCAACGAGCCAAGGCAGAGCAGGCGGAGCTTGATAAACCAAAAACAGACAACGATTATTACCGCGACATTGACAACGTTTTCAAGCTGCTGAACGTTGAACCGATAGAAATGGAGTTCGGTTACTCGCTGCTGCGGCTTGTCGATGAAAAGAGCGGCGGTAATTTCATTGATCGTGTAGTTATCTTCCGAAAACAGTTTGCAATGGATATGGGTATGGTTATCCCGTCTGTGAGAATGACGGATAATCCCGAGATAAACCCCAATCTGTATATTATCAAGATAAAGGGCGAGGAGGTAGCCCGCGGAGAGATACTCGTCGACCATTACCTCGCGCTTGATAGCGGAGACGTTACCACGACGATCGAGGGTATCGACACCGTTGAGCCCGCGTTCGGACTGCCCGCAAAGTGGATAAGCGAGGACAAGAAGATTATGGCGGACGTGGCTGGCTATACGCTTATAGACCCCGTTTCCGTAATGATAACGCACTGGTCTGAGATCATGAAACGTTACGCGCATGAGATGCTTTCCCGTCAGGACGTAAACACGATGATCGAGAACGTCAAGAAAACCAACCCGATCGTGGTGGATGACCTTATACCGAAAGTTATATCCGTGGGGTATTTGCAGAAGGTATTGGCAAATCTGCTTAAGGAGGGCATACCGATACGCGACCTTGAGACCATTCTTGAGACCCTCGGCGACCATACCAACGTGCTCAAGGATATTGACATTGCTACCGAGTACGTCCGCCAGTCGCTCAAGCGTACGATCACGCACCGTTTCGCGGAGGCGAATTCCCTGCGCGTGATAACGCTTGATACTCAGATAGAGGATATGATAGTAAGCTCCGTTAAGAAGAACGATCAGGGAAGCTACCTCGCAATGGCACCCGATATTATTCAGAACATAGTTGCGGCGACAAACGACGAGATCGACAAGATAAAGGACGTTATCCCAACGGTTATTATCTTGACCTCGCCCGTTGTGAGAATATACTACAAGAAGTTGACTGAGCAGTTCATTTCCAACATAACCGTGCTGTCGTACAGTGAAATAGACGCATCCGCCCAGATACAGGCGATAGGCAACATTTCGCTTTCAACACGCGTTATGGCGGGATAACGGCATACTGATATTATTGCCGAGAGAAAAGAGGGCAGAGAGGCAGGTTGCGCAATATGGAAAACTTTTCTAACAACGCTGAGCAGATAGCGATTTATCAGCAAAGCGGTGATGTTGCGCTCCGAAATGAGATCGTGCTCAATAATATGGGACTCGTGCGATCATGCGCGATGTCTATGCGGAATATGTACATTAAGCACGGCGATACCGACGATGTTGTAAATGAGGGTGTTATCGCGCTTATGGACGCTATTGAGAGCTTTGACCCCGCAAAAGGCGCAAAGTTCGAGACGTATGCCTCGCTGAAAATTCGCGGCGCTATTATTGATTTTCTCCGCAGACAGGACTGGATACCGAGAAATGTGAGAAAATTTGCCCGTACTCTTGACAAAGCTAACAGTATGTTGTATAATTTAAATGGGAGAGTGCCTACGACTGCCGAGCTTGCAGAGCATCTCGGAATAGACGAGGATAAGCTTCTAAAGCAAATGGCGGAGTGTTCATGCACGATAACGCTGTCGTTTGAGGAGCTGCTCTATGAGGACAACATCGACGAGCCCGCCGTGGACGTGCCGTCCGACAGCGGATTGCTCCGCGAGGAAATGAGCCGCGAGATAGCGAGTGCTATTGACGAACTCAAGGATAAGGAGCGGCAGGTCGTGACGCTTTACTATTATAAAAATATGAAATATTCCGACATCGCAAAGGCGCTTGGAGTATCCGAGAGTCGTGTGTGTCAGATACATACAAAGGCTGTATTGTTGTTAAAGGCAAAGCTCGAGCCGTATTTTAAAGGAGGAACCGTATGAACAGAGGCTTTTACTACGCTTGTAACGGAATGATATTAAATCAGCGCAGGATAAATACCATAGGCAATAATCTCGCGAACGCGAGCACCCCGGGTTACAAGCGCGACACACTTCTGGTTGACAGATTTGACGAGCATATGATCCTTGTAAAGCACCGTCAAGAGCTTTCGGGAACGTTCGCTCATACTTATGTCGATTCCACCTATACCGATCTGGAGCAGGGCTTTTTCGAACAGACGGATTCTCCGTTTGACGTAGCTATCTGGGGCGACGTTTATTTCAATATCGCGGGTTACAACGGCGAGACGATGTTGACGAGAAACGGCGACTGGGAGTTGGACGAGGAAGGTTATCTTACTTTGTCCAATTCGGGTCGTGTACTCGGCGAGAACGGTGAGATATATATTGGCAACAAGGATTTCGTTATCGACGTTGACGGTCGTATTTATCAGAATAATGAGCGTGGTGAGCGAGAGCTTATCGACAGATTGGCGCTTAGCTACATAGACCGTGATTCGGACGTTGCGAAGTTTGGCGTAAATATGTTTTCGTCGGTCAACGCTCAGCCAGTTCCCGATGATGTGAGATTTGATATCGTTCAGGGCGCACTTGAGCGCTCGAATATCGACTATAACTACGAGCTTACGATGATGATGAACGCTAACAGACTGTTCGAGACAAACAGTAAGATATTCCAGATATGCGACGGCATGAACCAGGGCGCTACTTCGCTCTGTAAAAAGGTTTAACGTAGGAGGGAACTAGTTTATGAATATATCGTTCCATACGGGTAAATCCGCGATGATTGCGCAGGCAAAAGCGCTCAATATTTACGGAAACAACATCGCGAATGTAAACACCGTTGGCTATCAGACGATTCGCCCCTCATTCGCGGATTGTATCTACGACGTTGAAAGAGAGCCGCAGCCTGATTGGCAGACGGGTCACGGTACATATATCCAGAAAACCGATCTTATGTTCAGCGAATCGCACTTTGAGTATACCGAACGTCCGCAGGATTTTGCGATAGCGGGCGAGGGGTTCTTTGCGGTTGAGGATCGCTGGGGAGATGTGAACTATACCCGTGACGGCGCGTTCGGCATAACACAGTTCGATGGCGAATGGTATCTTGTATCCAGTTCGGGCGAGTTTGTTCTCGATTACGAAAAGAACCGTATAGTAGTGCCGTTTGAGGAGATATCAAAGGGTGATGTGCGCGGCAGTATTGACTGGGAAGCGGTAAGTCAGCAGATAGGCGCGTTCACATTGAATAATATTGACAATGAGAGAGTACGTTACATATATAACGGCACGGGCACGGTAGAGGGTGAACCCGACGAAAACGGCGAGCCTACCGAGACCCCCGATCCCGCACCGGTTGAGGACGCGGGGCTTCAGATGACGGGCTCCGACGCCGAGACTCCGAGTTCTGCGGTAGTCAGCACTGCAGACGGCTATTTCGCAGTAATGGACGATTACGGAAATGTAAAATATACCCGCGACGGTCAGCTTTCCATTCAGAAGTATCAGGGGAAGTGGTATCTCGGCTCGTCCGAGGGGGAGTTGATTCTTGACAGCGACCTTCAACCGATTGAGGTTACTTTCAGAGCCCCCACCATTGATGACGTTGGCGCGGAAACTATCGACAGACAGGTGCAGAAGGACGAGAACAATCAGGTAGCGGTGCGTGATCTTGAAACGGGCGAGACTGTATTTAAGGCGGTCACGACTTTCGGTGTACAGCAGGACGGAAAGAAGTTCTACGTTGTATCTCCCGAAGGTGAATACGTTCTAGACAACGCTAACCGCCGCATAGAGGTTCCCTCCAGAGATGGCGACTATTACAGCGTAAATTGGGACGAACTCGTAACGCCCGCGGGCGAGGATGAGGAGGAGCGTCAGATTATTGGTGTGTTCAGGTTTGCGGATTCAACTAATCTGACGACTGACGATCGTACTCGCTATGAGGGTACGGGTGCAGTCGATCAGAACGTTGAAAAAATCGTAGAGGGCAGTGGTGTAAGGCTCGGCAACGCAGATGCGTTTTTCGCGGTTGAAGGCGCCGACGGTACGGTGAGATATACTCGTAACACGGGCTTTGACGTATTGCAGGGTGACGACGGCGCATGGTATTTGGCGACGAACGAGGGCGAGTATGTTCTTGGTGCGAACAATCAGCGTATCATGGTAGTCGAGGCGGAGCAGTACACTCCCAACGTCGATTGGGATGAGTTGAGAGAAATGGTGGGCGTGTTCGAGTTCCCGAACCCCTATGGTATTGAGGCTTGGGGTACCAACCGTTACGTAGAGACAGACAGGAGCGGAGCAGCAGTGGCTGCGCGCGAGCTCAGAAATATAGACGGCGTAGACGTATGGGTGCCCACAATGGATAAGCTCCAGGGTACGCTGATAGTCTCCAATGTCGATCTCGCAACACAGATGGTAAAGCTGATCGAAACACAGAGAGCGTATCAGATAAGCTCAAGAGTGGTAACGACCTCCGACGAGCTTGCAAGAATAGCAAATAATTTAAGATAATAAGGTGATCTCAGCAGAAGGGAAGTGATGTTATGTTAAAAAATTTTGAGGAGCTTTCTCCCGTGGCTATCGATTGCCTTAAAGAAATAGGAAATATCGGTTCGGGCAACGCTGCGTCGTCACTGTCGGCAATGCTTTCAAAGTCGGTGCGTATGCGCGTTCCTCATATACGCGTTCTGGATTATCAGACTGCGATAGACGAGGTGGGAGGTCCCGAACAGGTGCTTACGGGCATTCTTGTAACGTTCAAGGGCGATATTAAGGGAATGATAATGTTCCTGCTAGACAACGCATTCGCGAAGATCGTTGTAAATACGTTTATGGGCAAGGATAATATTGACGTTTTGAAAATGGACGAGGCAGACACGTCTGCCGTAAAGGAAATGGGCAATATCATGGCAGGCTCGTATCTTAACGCGTTGGCAGCGCTTGCGGGCTTTACGGTGGCAATGGACGTTCCGTCTATGACCGTTGATATGATGGGTGCTATTATGAACGCACCTATGACCGAATTCTCGGAGATTGGCGACAAGGTTCTTTTTATCAATGACGGATTTATTATAGATGGGGTGGACATTAATTCAAACATCATTCTGATTCCTGAAATGGAATCTCTTGACATTCTAATGAAAAAGCTTGGTGTTAATTGATGAGTAACATAACTATTGGTATTGGTGATTTAAAGGTTTGCAGAGCGCCTGATGTATTGGTGACCTACGCGCTCGGGTCGTGTGTGGGAATTTGTCTTTTGGACAGTTCTGCCAGAGTGGGCGGACTGTCTCATATTATGCTTCCCGAGAGCACTTCGGGCGTAAACGGAACATCAACGCCTATGAGGTTCGCGGACACGGCTATCCCTATGCTTATACGTCAGATGGAGAGCATGGGCGCAAGCAGGGCGCGTATGAAAGCCAAAATAGCGGGCGGGGCGACTATGTTTGCGACCGCAAGCGATAAGTTCAACATTGGTGAGCGCAATGTCGCCGCCGTAAAAAAAGTTTTGATGGCGAACCGTATCCCTATCCTTGCCGAGGACACGGGACTTGACTATGGACGTACACAGTTTTTCTATCCCGAGACGGGAATAATGGAAATACGTGCCGCTGCTAAAGGAATAAAACAGTTCTGAGTTCATAGGCAGCATAATACAGAATAATGAGAAATTATCCGCTCGGACACGTAGTTTTACGTTTGTTTTCGGGCGGATTTCTTTGGGAGAATTTATGAAATTAACATATAAACATACTATTTTTTCCTGCTTTCTAGGGTATGTTGTTCAGGCGATAATCAATAATTTCGCGCCGCTGTTGTTCCTGACGTTTCAATCAAGATACAACATTCCGCTGTCGCAAATAACAATGCTTATCGGCTTTAACTTCATTGTCCAGCTGTTGGTAGACTTTGCTTCAGCGGGATTTGCGGAGCGTCTTGGCTATCGCAGATCAATGCTACTCGCGCATGGACTTAGTATTGCGGGATTTGCGGCAATGGGTATTTTGCCTGAGATTCTGCCAAGCCCGTTTGTCGGTCTGCTGATTGCGGTGTTTCTGTGCGCGATAGGCGGCGGATTGCTTGAGGTTCTGGTAAGTCCTATCGTCGAGGCGTGCCCGACCGATAACAAAGAGCGTATGATGAGCATACTGCATTCGTTCTACTGCTGGGGAGTAGTGGCGGTGATCGTGCTGTCGACGCTGTTTTTTACGGTATTCGGCATTGAGAACTGGCGAATACTCGCGTTTATCTGGGCGATTGTGCCGCTCGCGGACGGCATACTGTTCGCGTTCGTTCCGATTAATACGCCTGTTCCCGAAGGCGAGGGAATGTCGTTCAGGGAGCTGATAAAAAGCGGAACGTTCCGAATATTGTTCGCGATGATGCTGTGCGCGGGAGCAAGCGAAATGGCGGTGTCGCAGTGGGCGTCCACGCTCTGCGAGAACGCGCTCGGCGTATCCAAGACGATAGGAGACCTTGCGGGAATGGCTGCGTTTGCGGTGCTCATGGGCACTGCAAGAGCGCTTCACGGAAAGTTTGCCGACAAACTGTCTCTTGATAAAGCAATGACAGTGAGTGCATTATTGTGCGTGTGCTCGTACCTGATGATCGCGCTGATACCGAACGCCGCTGCTGGACTTGCAGGCTGTGCGGTATGCGGATTTTCGGTAGGCATAATGTGGCCGGGGACGTTCAGCAAGGGCGCGGCGGAGCTGCCAAGGGGCGGTACGATGATGTTCGCGCTGTTCGCATTAGCGGGTGACATAGGCTGCGCAGCAGGACCGGCGTTGGCGGGCTTTGCGGCGGATATATCGGGAGGAAACCTCCGTATAGGAGTGCTCCTTGCGGTGATCTTCCCTGTTGCAATGGCGGTGCTGTCGGCAATTTCCCGTTCAGTCGAGAATAAAAAACCGAGGTGAACCCTCGGTTTCTCTATTATCAAGTAATTGCTGTAATCACATTTTTCCGCCCTCTACAACAAGGTTCTCTTTGTATGCCTCGTCGTCGCCGTAGACTGCCGCGAGTGTTTCGTCGTAGTCCTTGTGGAAGAACTGCTCGTCTGCAAGCGCGGTAATCTCGTCATTCAGCCATTTCAGCAGTGTTTCGTTGCCCTTGGTAACAGCGGGCGCGATAGCGTCTGTGCTGCCGAGTGTTTCCACGCCGACCGTGAACCCGGGATTGCTCTTCGCCCAGGCAAGCACCTCGGTGTTATCGGTCGAGAATGCGTCGCCGCGACCGTCTTGCAATGCTGAGTAAGCCTCGTTGTATTCGTCGTATTTCTGGAGCTTCACATTGGGATAGTTCTCGGTGAAATAAGTTTCTGCGGTAGTACCCTTAACAACGATAAGCGTTTTGCCGTTCAGCTCCTCGGCGCTCTTTATAATGGCGTTGTCGGGTGAAACAACGCCCAGCGCGACCTTCATATACGGCAGCGCGAAGTCGACCTTTTCTTTGCGCTCATCGGTAACGGTGAAATTCGCGAGGATAATATCCACCTTAGACGTTTCCAGAAACTCCACGCGCGATGCAGCCTCCACGGGAACAAGTTTCAGCTCAACGCCCAAATCCTTTGCGATACGTTCCGCGAAATACACGTCGTAGCCCTGATACTTGCCCGTATTGTCAACGTAACCGAACGGGTTCTTGTCCGAGAATACGCCAATAGTAACCTCGCCGTTCTCCTTGATCTGATCAACAGTCTTGAACGCGGCGTTTCCGGAATTGTCCGAGCCGCCGTTATCGCCCGATTCCTGCGAGTTATTGCACCCCGCGAACGTCACGGCAAGCGCCGATGCAGCGAATAAAGCCGCGATCTTCTTTAATAATTTCATAACGAATTACCTCCTGAAAATTTCTTTTGTTCTTTATTATAGCCTCTGAGGGTTATTTTGTATAAGTAAATGTTTTGAGGAACCTCTGAGCGCGCTCCGTTTTCGGATTTTTAAAGAACTCCGACGGTTTGCCTTCCTCGACGATAACTCCGCCGTCCATAAAAATTATCTTGTCCGCGACGGCCTCCGCAAATGACATTTCGTGCGTTACGATCATCATAGTGGTGCCGTTCTTCGCAAGATCAAGCACAACGTTCAGCACCTCGTGGACCATCTCGGGGTCGAGCGCCGCCGTGATCTCGTCCAACAGCATTATCTCGGGGTTCATTATCAGGCTGCGGCAGATAGCTACACGCTGCTTCTGACCGCCCGATAGCTCCGACGGATAACTGTCTGCCTTATCCGACAACCCCACTCGTTCAAGAAGCTCGCGTGCCGCCGCCTCAACCTCGGCTTTGTTACGCTTTTGTACCTTTATCGGCGACAGCGTGATATTTTTCAGTACCGTCAAGTGCGGAAAAAGGTCGTAGCTTTGAAACACCATACCGATCTTCTGCCGTATCCTGTACAGGCTCTTGTCGCCGTGAATAACGGGCTCGCCGTGCAGCGTTACAGTTCCGCTCTGAATAGGTTCCAGACCGTTCAAACATCGCAACAGCGTACTTTTACCGCACCCCGAAGGTCCTATCAGCACAACGACTTCTCCCTTCGATACGGAAAGCGATATGCCGTCAATCACGGCGTTGTCGCCAAAGTGCTTTACCAAGCCGTTTATGTCAATAATATGCTCGGACATATCACTCACCACCCTGCTTTTTCGTTAATGCTCTCGACGCCATTGAGAGCGGAAAACAGATTAAGAAATACATAAAGAATATCGCTGCATACACCCATATAGCGGCATTTGGGTATTCGAAGCGGTTAGCGTCGATGATCTGTTTCCCAACCTTCAGCACCTCGGTAACGCCTATCAGCGACACCAGCGCGGTGGTCTTAATCATTCGTGTTGACAGATTGATAACGTTTGGTATAAGTCCGCGTATCGCCTGCGGGAAGATAATAAAAACATACATCTGCAACTTCGACAGCCCGAGACTGAGCGACGATTCAAACTGATGACGAGGTATCGAAAGAAATGCGCCGCGCACAAGATCGCCCATTTCTGCTGCGCCCCATATTGTGAACACAATGACCGCTGACATTTCGCCGCCGAGATTCAGCCCCGTCAGCTTAGTTACTCCGAAGAACACCACGAACAGCCACACCAGCTGCGGCATGATCCGCACAATCTCCAGATACACGCGGCAGACCGCCTTGACAACAGGATTTTTCGAGGTCATCACCGCGCCGAGCAGCGTTCCCAGAATAAGCGAGAAACCTATCGAGATCAGCGAGATACGAATAGTCACCCACAGTCCCGAAAGCAGACGCAGCATATTGTTGCCCATAAACAGCACTTCAATTCCTTGCACGGCGCAGCCTCCTCTCCAGTATCGTGAATACAATGGAAATCGGCAATATCAGCACCAGATAAGCCGCGACAAGCATAAGCAGCGCTTCCCAAGTGTTGTAGTACATACCGATAAGGTCTTTTGCGACGTACATCAGATCGGCAAGCGATACCGCGCTGAACACGCTCGTTTCCTTCAGCAGGAAGATAATGTTCGCGCAGATAGCGGGTACGGAGACCGTCGCCGCCTGCGGAACAACTATGTAGCGCATTGTCTGCAAACGGCGAAACCCGAGGCTCTCTGCGCTTTCGAGCTGTATCCTCCCGACCGATCTCAGACCGCCGAGAAAGCTCTCCGCCATATAGCTGCCGCCGAGGAACGCCAGACCGATAATACCGCAAGCCTCGCTCGACCACACTATCCCCGCCTTAGGCAACCCGAAGTACAGGAAAAACAGCTGTACTATCAGCGGCGTATTGCGCGACAGTTCGATATAAGCCGATGCTATTTGCCGTGCCACAGGTACGCGGTAATATTTCACCAGTGCGCACACAAGCCCAATTATCGCCGACAGCACTATGCCGATAACGCCTATTATAAGCGTCAGCCGCGCCGCTTCGGCGTACATGGGCAGAAATTTTTGAATAAAATTAAAGTCCAAGTCAACCTACCTTTATCTCATATATTTATTTTACCATTAAATACATACTAAGTCAATATGCTTTAGGGGATTTGTGTCACAAAATAGATTAACAAATACATAGGGGATTTGTTAAATATAACATATACATATATTATTATATGCAGCTTTTCTTCGCGTGTAACTCCCGAAAACCTCAGACACAGACACCACTCTTTATTATACTATATTTCTCCAAAAAATTCAAGTACAATGATAAAAATCGACAAAAATTACAAAAACTATTGAAAAGATAGATTTTTAGTGTTATAATATAAATCAAGCAAGACAGCGCGCAAAGCCTGTCAATATGTGAAATAAAGGAATGATAGAATGAAGATATCGACCAAAGGGCGCTATGCTATGCGTATGCTGATCGATCTTGCTCAGCACCGCGCGGACGGATATATAGCGCTTAAAGACATTGCGGTGCGGCAGAACATCTCAAAAAAGTATCTTGAGCAGATAGTGCCTCTGCTCAACAAGGCGGAACTGCTGCGCACAAACCGCGGCTATCAGGGCGGCTACTCGCTCGCGAAGCCCCCCGAGAGGTACACGGTAGGGGAGATACTGCGCGTGACGGAGGGCAGCCTTGCTCCCGTTGCCTGTCTGCAATATGAGGAAAACGACTGCCCGCGCAAGGCGGACTGCGCGACCCTGCAGATATGGGAGGGCTTGTACAAGACCGTGACCGACTATCTCGATGGAATAACCCTGGCCGACATTGTCAATAAGCTCAATGACGGCGGCGACTACTGTATTTAATATTTGAGGTGATCATATGATAAAGGATATTCAGGAGCGCATTATGCAGCTTAAAAAGGAGCAGGACGTGTGCATACTGGCGCATTGCTATCAGACGCACGACATTCTTGAGATAGCTGATTATGTGGGTGACAGCTTCGGTCTCGCGCAAAAAGCGCAGACCACCGAAAACAAAGCCGTTATAATGTGCGGAGTACGCTTTATGGCAGAGACCGTGAAGATACTCTGTCCTGATAAAAAAGTTCTGCTGCCCGAGCCGGATGCGGGCTGTCCCATGGCAGAGTTCCTCGACAGGCAGATGCTCGCCCAGCTCAAGGAAAAGTACCCGGGTTACGCGGTCGTAGCGTACATAAACACCACCGCCGAGCTGAAAACGCTCTGCGACGTGTGCGTTACGTCAAGCTCCGCGCCCAAGATAATCAAGCGTATGTCCGAGGATAAGATACTGTTTATCCCCGATCGCAATCTTGGCGGTTATATCGCCAAGCAGTGTCCCGAAAAGGAGATCGTCACCATGCAGGGCTGCTGCCCGACACATGCGAAAATGACAGGGCAGGATGTTGAACGCGCGAAATCGGCATACCCGAACGCGTTGTTGCTCGTTCACCCAGAGTGTGACCCGGAGGTTGTATCGCTCGCGGATTTCGTCGGCAGCACCACCGAGATTATGGACTACGCCAAGCAGAGCACCGCGGGCGAGTTCATAATCGGCACGGAGAACAGCATAGTTCAGCACCTTGGTATCGACTGCCCCGAAAAGCGTTTCTATCCGCTTTCAAAGGATTTCGTCTGTCATAATATGCAGCTCACCAAGCTCGCGAGCGTACTACACTGTCTCGAGGGCACGGGCGGCGAGGAGATAACAATGGATGAGAACATGCGGCTCAGCGCTAAGATATGCATTGACAGAATGTTGGAGCTCGGCAATGGATAAGGTACTCATAGCCATGAGCGGGGGCGTGGACAGCTCCGCGGCGGCGCTTCTGATGAAGAACGCGGGTTTTGACTGCATAGGCGTGACCATGAAGCTCCACGATAGCGGCGGCGCGACCTGCTCCGAGAAAGCCTGCTGCACCGCCTCCGACGCGGAGGACGCGCGAGGCGTGTGCGTAAAGCTCGGCATACCGTATTATGTATTCAATATGTCCGCAGATTTCGACAAGAACGTAATTGAGCGTTTTGTACACTCCTACGAGGTCGGCGAGACACCAAACCCCTGTATAGACTGCAACCGCTACCTGAAATTCGGAGGACTGTACCGTAAAGCCGCAGAGCTTGGCTGCCATTACATTGTAACGGGTCATTACGCACGGGTGGAGTTCGACGAAAAGCTGAACCGCTGGCTGCTGAAAAAATCGCTGAACGCTGCCAAAGACCAGAGCTACGTGCTGTATTTTCTGTCGCAGGAGCAGCTATCGCACACAAAGTTTCCGCTCGGTGAGTTCGCCGACAAATCGCAGGTGCGCCGTCTTGCCGATAAAAACGGGCTTATCAATGCCGCGAAGCGCGAAAGTCAGGACATCTGCTTTGTTCCCGACGGTGACTACGCTGCGTTTATCCGTCAATACCGTGCCGCGGACTATCCCGAGGGTGACTTTGTGACTGCATACGGGAGCATTCTCGGACGGCATAAAGGCGTAATAAATTACACGATAGGGCAGCGAAAGGGCTTGGGAATATCCTATTCCGAACCGCTGTATGTGCTGAAAAAATCCGTATCCGACAACACGGTAACGCTTGGTACGGAGCGCGAGCTGTATTCGGAAAACCTTACCGCCCGTGATTTCAATTGGATAATGTACGCTGAGCCGCCTGCAGAGCCGATCAATGTGACGGTGCGCACACGTTATCACGCAAAGGAGGCGACAGCAGTTGCCGAGGCAAACGCCGACGGCACGGTAACGATACGCTTTGCCGAGCCGCAGAGAGCAATCTCGGCGGGGCAGGCGGTGGTACTGTACAGCGGCGATACGGTAGTAGGCGGCGGCACAATATGCTGAAAACGGTATAAACGGAATATCCCGAGGTTTCGCAAGAAATCTCGGGATAATTTATCCGCCGAACCTGAAGCTATACCTCTTCCGCCATAACATTCCTGCGAAAAAGCATAGAAACGCCCCAGCAAGCCGCCAGAGCGACAACTATATAAACAAGTCGGCTAAGAAACGCCGTCGAGCCGCCAAAAGCCCAAGCCACGAGGTCGAAGCTGAAAATGCCCATAAGACCCCAATTCAAGCCGCCGATTATAAGAATAGTCAACGCCAATTTATCCAAAGCCGTTCCTCCTCTCAAAGTTATTCAAGATTATTTTGCTCGGATATCGGAGATTTACCCGATGAAATTTTTTACACCGCATTTGTGCAAAATGATGAGTTTCAACTTTGAAATTGGCTTAACTTAAAAATGGATTCGTCAAAATAAACATAATTTTAAAAATAGTTAAAAACCCCTTGACAAGTTCGTGAAAATAGTGTAAAATAATAAAGTCGTTGAGAGTTGTCGATAAATGTTGAAAGCGCTCACGTCATTGAAAATGGAAGTTTAGCTCAGCTGGGAGAGCATCTGCCTTACAAGCAGAGGGTCATAGGTT
>ERZ778495.181-NODE-181-length-69551-cov-9.692184_pt1 | contig 69551 bp, 52 predicted proteins | sample MGYA00433100_ERZ778495 | MGnify/ENA primary metagenome ERZ778495 (study PRJEB29527, sample SAMN07138962) | mouse gut metagenome | material: feces | host: mouse | place: China:Nanjing | collected 2016-01-25 ...
TCGCCCATTTTCCGATATTCATCCACGAAGAGTCAAGTGCTTCAAATTCGATTTCGTCATCCAAATCCAACTGGCTTTTCATTTCACCGACGATTCGGGTAATCTTCGTTATCTTTATAACGGTTTCTTGCCTTGTCATAAGCACGGGATTTAATCAATGTCCGGAATCAATGATACGGCATTCTGCTTGTTTTTGTCAAGCACCTTTGCATAAATTTGCGTGGTCGCCAACTCTTTGTGTCCTAATAGTTTTGATACTGTGTAGATGTCCGCGCCCAAGTCAAGCATAAGCACAGCGAAGGTATGTCTCCCGCAGTGGAACAGAACCCACCGAGCACACGTCGGCAAACAAGTGACGATAAAACGTAACCCGTTTGAAATGAGCGGATTTTCATTCTTCTGCCAGATGCCGGAAACGCAACGGAGTGCGGAATATTGAGCCATTTCAGTTACCAAGCCGTTAGCCGTCAGTTACCGAAGCAAGGACAGGTAACGCACGGAAAATGAATTTGTTGTAAGTCCGTGCCGATTGCGCTGATACGCACCGTTCTGCAAATCAATGGACGCTTACTCATAAGTTAATTTTGTGACAAAAACAGTAAGCGTATGAAAGTTGAAAAATTCAAGGTGCTGCTCTACCTGAAAAAGAGCGGAACGGACAAGTCGGGCAAAGCCCCGATAATGGGAAGGATAACGGTGAACCGTACGATGGCACAGTTCGGATGCAAGCTGTCGTGCAAGCCGGAGTTGTGGAACGCGAGGGAAAGCCGTCTGGACGGCAAGAGCCGCGAGGCGGTGGAGACCAACGCGAAACTGGACAAGTTGCTGCTTGCGGTTAATTCGGCGTTTGACACGTTGGTGGAACGTGGGCAGGACTTTGACGCAACGGCGGTCAAGGACTTGTTTCAGGGAAGCATGGACACGCAGATGACATTGCTGAGAATGACCGACCGTATCCGCGAGGACTTGAAGTCGCGTATCGGCATCGACCGTGCCAAAGGAACCTATCCCGGCTATTACTACATGAGAAGGAGATTGGGCGAATTCATCGAGTGGCAGTTCAAGACGAAGGACATCGCTTTCGGGCAGCTTTCCGAACAGTTCATACACGACTATCAGAACTATGCCATGGACGTGAAAGGCTTGGCGGTGGACACCGTGCGCCACTATCTTGCTATCTTGAAAAAAGTCTGCCGCATCGCCTACAAGGAGGGGTATGCGGAAAGATGCTTCTTTGCAAATTTCACCTTACCGCAAAAGACAGAGCGTACACCGAGGGCGTTGAGCCGTGAGGACTTCGAGAAGATACGCGATGTGGAGATACCCGCATGGCGTACCACGCACATCCTTGTGCGTGACCTCTTCCTGTTTGCCTGTTATACGGGGACCGCCTATGCAGATGCGGTGAGCGTGACAAGGGACAATCTGTACACCGATGACGAGGGATGCCTTTGGCTTAAATACCGCCGCAAGAAGAACGAGCTCCGGGCGAGCGTGAAACTGCTGCCGGAAGCACTCGCCCTGATTGAGAAGTACCATGATGACAACCGCCCGACGCTGTTCCCGATGGTATACCATCCGAACCTCCGCCGGCACATGAAATCCCTTGCCGTCCTTGCAGGGGTGAGCAGCACCTTGTGCTACCATCAGGCACGTCACTCGTTCGCCTCGCTGATTACGCTGGAAGCCGGAGTTCCGATTGAAACCATCAGCCGGATGCTGGGTCATTCCAACATCCAGACCACACAGGTCTATGCCCGTGTCACTCCGAAAAAGCTGTTTGAGAACATGGACAGATACATCGAGGCGACCAAAGACTTGAAACTTATCCTTTAATCCTAAAACATTACATCTATGCGCAGTACATTTTCCATATTACCGTACATCAACCGTAACAAGGTGAAAGCTGACGGCACGACCGCCGTCCTCTGCCGCATCACCATAGACGGCAAGAGTTCCACGATGGCGACGGGCATCTATTGCAGACCGGAGGACTGGAACAGCAGCAAGGGAACCATCCGCACCGTCCGCGAGAACAACCGCTTGCAGGAGTTCAAGAAGTCCGTTGAACTTGCTTATGAGGATTCGTTAAAGAAACAGAACGTGGTGAGCGCAGAGATACTGAAGAACACGTTGGCAAGGAAAGCCGTCATCCCCACCAAGCTGCTGCAGATGGGCGAAAGGGAGCGTGAACGGCTGCTTGCCCGTTCAAAGGAAATAAACTCCACGTCCACCTACCGCCATTCGGGATATTACCAGAAATACCTGAAAGACTATCTCACATCGTTGGGCAAGGAGGACATCGAGTTCAGCGACATTACGGAGGAGTTCGGCAGTTCCTACAAGGCTTTCATGAAGCGCAACAAGAATTTCAGCGCACAGCAAATCAACAAGTGCCTGTGCTGGCTGAGCAAGCTGGTGTACCTCGCCGTGGACTACGAGATACTCCGCGCCAACCCGTTGGAGGACATGGAATACGAGAAGAAGCCCGCGCCGAAGCACAGGCATATCAGCCGTGCGGAACTGAAAGCCATCCTTGAAACGCCCATGCTCGACCCGTTGCAGGAACTTGGGCGCAGGGCATTTTTGTTTTCAAGCTTCACGGGGTTGGCGTATGTGGACATCATGCTGCTCCATCCGCACCATATCGGTGTGACGGCGGACGGCAGGCGTTACATCCGCATCAACCGCAAGAAGACCAACGTGGAGGCGTTCATCCCCCTGCATCCGATAGCGGAGCAGATACTCGACCTCTACAACACGACGGATGATACGAAGCCCGTCTTTCCGCTTCCGAGCCGTGACGAGATGTGGTTCGAGATACACGAGCTGGGCGTGGCGATAGGACGGAAAGAAAACTTGTCCTACCATCAAAGCAGACACTCGTTTGGAACTTTCTTGATTTCGGAGGGCATACCCATCGAGAGCATTGCCAAGATGATGGGTCACTCAGGTATAAGGACTACCCAGCGGTACGCGGAGGTTACTGACAAGAAGATTTCAAAGGACATGGACAACCTGATGGCGATCAGAATGATGTACGGAACGGGCAAATGGTACAAAAGACAAGAACTGCCAAAAGAAACAAACATTGATAATAAATAATATGAGGCATGACAATGGAACGGGGAATAATCACAATCACAGAAAACGGGGCGGTTGCCATGCCGACCGCTCCCGTTTGGATGACGCAGCAGGAAATGTCCGATGCGTTCAACGTGTTCGGCTGCGACATCCGCAAGGCTATACACTTTATCTACAAAAACATGGAATTGTTGGAAAGCGAAACGAAGCGGTACATCAAACAGGACAACGGGATAAACTACGATGTTTACAGTCTTGAAATGGTGATAGCCGTTTCCTTCAAGTTGAGAAGTAGGGAGAGCGTGGCTTTCCGGCGGTTCATCATGGGGAAACTATATGCCGCCAATCGGAAAGAACCGTTATATTTGTTCTTTTCGCCAGCGGCATATATACGAAAAGCCCCAAGTTGTTGATACGAAGGATATACGACCAGACAAGGTAAGGAATACGACCTGATGCCGTCTGGTCGTATTCCCTTTGTTCAAATTATGGATGCCGTCTGAACGCTTCCCTATAATTGGCGGCAAGCATCCGTTCGATGTCCGATTCCTTGTATAGAATCTTGCCGCCCAACTGGTAATAGGCGATTATGCCGTTGTTGCGGTAGTCCTGCAAGGTGCGTCGGCTCACTTTCAGCCGTGCCGACACCTCCTTGTCCGTCAGGAAGCGTTCACCGCCCAATGTCGGACGGCTGTTTGCCATAAAGTTCTCGATACCGTCCAGCAGACGGTCAAGGCTGTCGCCGAACTCGGCGACAAGCGCATGGTTCTTGGTAATCATTTCACTCATGCCATTGCAGATTTAGGTTTGTTCTCCACAGGCTTGACGATGCGCAATACATCCTCCGGTCGGTAAAACACCTTGTGGTTTATCTGCGAATAAGCCAGCGTGCCGTTGTCACGCAGCGTCTGCAAAGTGCGCGGACTGATGTTCAACTGTTGGCAGACCTCTTGGTTGTCCATCCAGCGGTTTAATGACTTGCCGCCTTGCTTGGCAAGGAGTTCGTTCACACGGTCTGAGAAACGGCTGAACTTTGCCGCCATTTCCTCAAACGCTTCTTTCTGAAAAATCAATACTTCCATTGTCGATACTGTTTTTTTTACTGTTGATACTCGGTTTTGGACGCAAAGTAAATGGGCATTGCGCATCAAACGATGGGTTGGCACAATCGTGGCGGCTTGTGGCAGGGAGTGGCGTTTTCTGAGTTACTCCAAACCTATCCAACGAAATTTTGAGGGGAGCAAGTTTATGTTTTGGTGTCCCAAAACCGTCCGCTACACTTCCGAAAATGCCCCTCAGAAATGGCTGCAAATCCGTGGAAGGAAACTTGCACTCAGAAAAAACACAAAGAAGATAATACAATAAAATAGGAACAATAAATTAGAAGGAATTATAGGATGAAAGAAAATAAACCCGTTGGTTGAATTGAATTAGCGCATATTTTATTTTCTCGATTGGATGTTGTCTGGCAAAATTTACATATTGTATGAAAGTCATAGCCGCAATTTTACCTGCCATGCGAGTAAAGAACCCGCGGGATTGTTTGGCATAGTTGTGAATCATCATGAGATTGTCATTGATCTGAGAGAAGACGGTTTCAATGCGTTCCTGAGGTGTTTGTAAGCCCATGAAGGAGACCTCCAATTCTTTTGGTTCAGCCTACGCTTGCCGCAGTCATGTCGAAGGAATGGATTACGCCGCATATTCCGTAGACAGCGTGTAGTTTGTTTCCGTAATAGCATTGCCCTTGAGAGGAACGGTGTCCACAATCTGGCATTGTTCCCGTATTGTTATACTACGAATAACAAAAGTTGCTTATTTAATTTAAATTATTATCGGAACATGATAATTTTGTGGGCAAAAAACAGTAATTTTGTGTCGTAATACATCAATTAAATCAATATGGGAAAAATAGGATGTCTGAATAGATTGCGTGTTGTCATGGCAGACAAGATGCTTACTAATAAATGGCTAGCAGAACAAATGGGTATGTCGGAAATCACTGTATCGCGATGGAGATCCAACAAACTCCAACCCTCCTTGGCTCAATTAGTGGAGATTTCACGAATCCTTAAAGTTGAAGTTCAAGACCTCATAGAAATAAAATACAACGAAGAAAGTACACAACTGACAGAAGAAAATAAAATAGAGTACCGATAGAATATTTATGGCTACGATAACTCTTCAACAATACGCAAACCTAAAGAATGCCTCAATTGATGACATTCTTATCTATGCATCACGCAAGGGTCTTTTCTTCCCGAAAGCCCCCGAGCATGTGATTGACGATTCTGACCTTAGTCGGCTGGAACCTTCAAAGAGTTCGGTCAACTCTTCTGCTTCACCATACGAAGAGAGTAATGCCTTTACTTTTGAGAAGTTCCTAGACCAGAATTATGCAGAAGCCAATAAAGGTAAGATGTTTAAAGCCATAGCGTCTAAGGTATTGAACTATGGTGTATACGTTCAGTTTGATGGACATATAGGCTTTATCAAATTGGATGAACTGGCTTGGGGATTTCATAATGATGCAACAAGACTGATAAAAGAGGGCGATGAGTTAGATGTTGTAATCCTTGAATTCAAGAGCAATAAAATCCAATTAAGCAGAAAACAACTTTTGACGGATCCGTTGGTGGAGAATGCAGACAAGTTTCCTGTAGGCATGGTAGTTGAAGGTACCGTAGTAAATACTAATAAAAAACTTGCATATATAGATGTAGGCTTCGGCATAAGTGCAGACTATAAACTGACCAAAGAGTTCAAACTGACTGAGGGTTGTAAAGTTTCATGTGTGGTTACGGATATCAACATGTCAACCCATCGTATGAGTGTAATAGTTCAAGAAGTTACATCTCAGCCAACAAGTACGATAACTGTAAAAAAGAAAACAGCTCCAAACGCATATGAGCCTATTATTGGCTTCGTCAAGTTCTTTGACACAAAGAAAGATTTTGGTTTTATACTGGCAAACAACTACGGTGTTAGTTGTAATGAAACTGAACCTAATAGGATTATTGGCTTCTATCTGACGGGGAGTGAATGGAAATCTGATTCTTATCCAAGAGATAACGAATGGGTCATTTTTACTCCAAAATCGGGCCGTAGAGGCTGGAGTGCAACTGATGTCAAGCGAATTTCACCCGACTCGCATACTCTTTTAAAAGCCTTTGAGTACCGCGGTAAATTTGCTAGAATTGAGGGCTTTGACCAAAAGCACGATTCATACAACATAAATGTTATAAATAAGGTTGTTAGCATCCTTGCGAAAGACGGAGTTAATCAAATTATAGTCAATACACTAACTGACTATATAGAACTCAGCAATGCAGACCAACGTGACGCAATAATTGACGAACTGGTTTCTGATAAAGACACACGAAACTGTCTGTTAAACATAGTTACAAGTGGCATTGAGTTGAGTGAAACTGAAGGTACTGTAAGTCTGCGTAACAAAATGATATCATCTGTATTTGAAGAAGATTCGTATGATACAGATGTTATAGTCAAGCTGTGGAATGCAGGATATGATTTAGCAGACTATTTTAACGAATTAAGATATGCTCTGAACTTGTGGGCAGAATCAGATTCAGGTAAAGGCTGCAAATTTCTGGATGCCATCAAGTTGGAAGGCTTTCAGAAGTTATATTTGGAAGAACATCTGCCACTAATCAACGACAGTCTCTTATTATTGCTACGTAAGGTATTTGATGAGAAGAACCTTCCTTCAACACTTAAAGAAAGAATACTCAATGCACGAATGACAAATAGCAACTTGGATTTGTCCGATGTACAACAACTATGGACTTCCGGTTATGACTTGTCGGGCTACTATGATGTTGTCAGGACTCTTATAGCCAAGAGTCTGGATGGACATAGGACGGAGTTAAGAACCTTTCTTGGCACTATAAAGTTGGAGGGATTGTCAGTTCTGTATTCATCGGACACCTTAGGATTCAGCAGCAATGATTTCATATTATTTCTTCGTAGTGTATATGGCAAAAAATTTGCTGAATATCTTGCAAAGGCAGAAAATCTCAAGGATGAATATAAGGTTCTTTGCTTCCTTGATATCGTAGACATAAATTTACTGAACCGTATCTCATCTTGGGATGCGGTTGCAATTTGGTGCAATACACTTAAGCCCGCTCAAATGCTTGACTTTGTCAAGAATTATGTTGCGGTAGCCAATTTTGAAAACGAGAACTTCCTGGAGAAATTGGATGCCAAGCTAGTTGTAAACGCAATTAAAACAGCCGAAGAGACGGAACAATATCAACTGCTTAAAGTTCTTCCTGACAATTACGCTAGGAATCTAGTTATAGAAGAGTTTGTTGAAACAAAGCTCTACAAGCAATTTGTGAAGGAATGGTGGAATACGGAAAAGGCTGAGGTACCCTACGTTGTATTTGACCTTGAAACGGATGGCGAAACAATCAAAGAGTTCGCCTTTCTTAAGGAGGATAACATGCGCAGTTATGAATCGGAGGATCAGCTCCGTTCGTTAGGTCGTGCTTTAAATCGGCAGGATATCGTAGTAGGACATAATATCAAGGAATGGGATTTACCTATTCTGGCGAAGAAAGGAATCACAACCAACCAGTTTGTATGGGATACGCTGGAAATTGAGATCCTTCTTAACCCATGCCGATATGCCTATTCTCTACACACCAAGCACAATGCAGCGGAAGATACAGAACTCACCAATGAACTGTTTTGGAACCAACTATATCGCCTGTCAAAAGACAAATCACTTTGTGATAGCTTGAGAGATTTCTTACCAGCGCAGATTAACAATATTCTTGCCACTCTTCAGCAGGATATATATGCTGAATACTTTAAGAAGACTGCTAAAACATCCAAACAATTCTTTCAGGAATTGCGTTCTCTTGACTCAGAGGTGGAGAAAAAACTCAAAGAGATTGCCAAGCTGGGCACAGTAAGTAACTCTGATGCGGAGCGTGTGCTTCTGATTGCTCCAAAAAGTCTGTGGCCAAGAATAGCGCAATATATACCTGTGCAATATCCTTCTGACGCAACCGAAGACTACAAGGAAATCAACAGAGAAGTCCTAGATGAACATCCGTTAAACAATAAGTTGTGGAACTGCGTGCTAACACGTTTCTGTGACATATGTGCTACGCCACTCTTCTGCAACTTGGCTCAGTATCTTCGTGTGGAAAACGAGGGATCAAGTAAGATTACATTCACCGAAGATAGTTTGGCAGAGTATCTTACTAAGCCGAAGAGTAACATAGATTGCATTGATATCGATTCGTTCTCAGACAAAAAAATATATGATAACAAGTATGCTCGTATTTTTACCATAGGTGCGGAGCTTCAAGACCGCGTCCATAAATGCAAGGAGGCGAAAGAATGGAGTTTCAGAGAACTTATTGACAAGGAATGTAAGCTTCCTATGTCAATGGCTTCGAGTAACATTGCATTATTGACAGATGCAGATAAGACAAAACTTGGTATTGTTCAATCAGAATTAACAGCAAACGTATGGGCAGAAAGACAATCTAATGGTAATTTCGCCATCTATCAGAATTTTCAATATCAGAAATATAGGAATGCGTTCTTAACTCATTTCGCCCCTGTGATGCCCGAGTTGGTGCCTTGGAAACTAAAGGGACAAGATGTTGCCGATTCGAAGCTATATATGGTAAAAAGTCAGGGCACTACGTCGTTAGATGCTCCATCTTTCAGGGTAAGTCCTGCCTCAACAAACAGAAAAGCATATTGGAATTACCAAATGACTTTACTGGCGAAGATACATGAACAGAATCCATTGCAGCCACTGATCTATATAATCAATGACGATAAAGAACTTGGTAGTGTAGAGGAATATGCCCGTAGTTGTGGATACTATGTACCTGCCACAGGTAGTGGCTTCCGTAAACTAGAGTATATTGGTACCCGCAGCAATGGTTTGGTAGTTATTACAAAAGAACAGTTCTTGGCAGGAATTGGTAATTATCGCTCTGACAAGGCGTTCTGTTACGTATGGGACAATATGGATATTGACCGTTATCTTATCATGTGGGACAAACTTCCATTCGAAGGAGACTATGAGGATGGTGCAGAAAGTGATGAAGATGAAAAGTTCAAACGAACAACGGCTAGACAGTGCATACTGGCAGCATGGCCTATCTTTGAGCATTACTGCGCATTGGTGATGGCCAACCATAAGGACACCAACTTTTATATCATAGACCCATACTTTGAGGATTATTCTGGTCTGGCAAAAACTTGTCACGCCAGGGCTTCCGTATTCACTCTATGGAACAATGAAGAAGTTTATCGTGAATCTTTAGAAAAGGCAGGATTGTTCTTCAAGGACACACGTGGTATTGAAGAGCAGCTTGACTCTGCGTATCTCAAGAAAGTAATACTTGACAGTTGGGGATATGAAGATTGGAGAGAAGGTCAGGAACCTATCGTTAAGCATATGCTTGAAAAGAAGGGAGATTGCATAATTTCTATTCCTACAGGAGGTGGCAAATCCATTTTGTTCCAAGGTCCTGCGCTTGCTCGTGCCATGACTTCAAACAGATTGACACTTGTAGTGAGTCCTTTGCGAGCTCTCATACAAGATCAGGTCGAGGAACTGCATGCGAAAGGGTTTGTCTGCAACGTAGATTACCTTAGTGGTGACCGTATGCAAGCTGAAACGCAACAAATTTACCGCAGAATTCAATCAGGTGAGATAGCTTTGCTGTATATCACTCCTGAAAGATTCCGTGTGCGTTCGTTCATGGATGTTCTTTATCAGAGACTTCAAATGGATAGGGGTCTCGAATATGTAGTTTTCGACGAGGCGCACTGTATTTCTCAATGGGGACAGGATTTCCGTCCTGATTACAGGAATGCGGTTCAGTGGTGTGTTGACATGAAAAATAGCAAGAATGAATTTGATATAATGGTTGCCATGTTCTCTGCCACTGTGACCACCCAAGTCGAACAAGACTTCAAGTCGTATTTCCCTGACATTGTACGACTGGGGCAGAAACCTGAAGAGTATAATCCTATAAGAAAGCATATTAGCATTTCTTTTTCCGTAACAAAGGGAAAGAACAAGAAAGATCAAGGACATGACCTTACGGCACGTGTAAATGCCATTAAGGACTACATCGAAGACAACAAAATCGATTTTTCAAAGAGTTGCATGCTTGTATTCTGTCGTACTCATAACGAGTGTGAAGATACGGCAGAAGCACTGAATGAACTATGTAAGGCTGCGCCTGAAGGTTCTTTATTGGCTTCTTGTGCTGAGCATATCAGCTTTTTTCACGCAGGCCTAGATTCAACCCAAAGAAGCGATATCTATCGCCAGTTTAAAAACGCAGAAGAAGATCATGTGCCAGAAGACGAGCGCATAAACATACTTTGTGCGACAAAAGCCTTTGGTATGGGTATGGATATTCCCAATGTCCATTATGTAGTGCATTACAACCCACCAGCAGTCCTGGAAGATTATCTTCAGGAGGTAGGTCGTGCTGGTCGTGATAAAGGTATGTATGAAGCTGCTTTTCCTGACCGTAGTCAGATTCCGGCTTTGTGTATAACCTCTCCTGATGATTTCAGACATTTGAAAGATCTATTGGTTCGTAGTCAGATGAGTTGGTCAGATTTAACTGATTGCAAGGATAAAATTTTGGCGTTCATTCGTAGATTCAAAACAATTGAGCAAGTAAAACTCAATCCAATAGTTGTGCCATATAACATCTGGATTAAGAATGAAGAAAACGGCAAATTTCTAGATACAACGGCATCACGTCTTGCGTTCCATTGGCTGGAGCATATTGGATATGTTAAGTTGAAGTACCTCGACTTAGCATATTTTGACATGACTATATCAAATAGAGAATTTCCTACTCAGAGTCAGAATTCAATTAATCTATTTGGAACATCTGTCGGGTATGGCAGACGGTATCAACAAACGCCTTCTCACGAGGCAGCTAAGCTGGTGTTCGATTATCTGAAGCTACATGCTGAGAAGTTGGAAGAGAATTCACTGTTTCCCATTTCTGAGATGCGTAGGAGCTTTAAGCCGTATAAGCTTTCGTTTGTCAAAATCATGAATGCCATTCTGGATTGTATGAAGTGTAATCTCCTGACACTAAACGAACAGATGCGTTGTGAACTTAAGGCGCGCCGTTATGGAGAGACGAGATATATGGTCAAGCATAACCAGAATATTTTCGCACTTCATATCGCAATGGATGGAATACGGAAACTGTTGTCTGATTGCAAGATAGGTGTGGAGCGAGAACTTGATATGAATGAGCGTGAATACATTCAACGTCATCTAATGGATGAGGTCAATTATGATGGACTCTTGAAAACAGAGACTAAAAAACGCAGAAAGAAAGAAGAGACTATAATATATATGCCATGGAAGGATGAACACAGCAATCCTCCCAAAGGCTGCGTGACCAAGGCCGATACCTTTAAGAACGATATACAGAAAAGAGTTGCCGTGGGAATGTTTAACATCCTGCGATATGTACCAGGTGTGACCTTTCGTATAATAAAGACGGAAGAGGATGTGCTGTATCATATTATGGTGAAGGATGAGCGTTGGAAGGATTTTGTCGATAATATGGAAACTGATTGTTTGGAATGGCTTCGCTTCATCACAGAAAATACCGGAGCATTCTGTTGGGCAGAGAAGTTGCTGGAAATGAACTTTCATGATGATGGTGATAAGTTCGGATATTTCGACAAACTGCTTTCAGTTCTTGAAATACTCTCATATATAGAGCACACTCCATTGATGAATACAGGTATAGAGGTTCAAGCCACAGAGTTCACAGAATCTCCTATCGATGAAGGTATTGACGAAAAGTCACCCATGCACGATTATCGAAGAGAATTTGATACACTTGAGAAAGTAAAGAAGGTCAGACTCACTGCAATGAATATATTCTCTATGCTTCCAAGTGAAAAGCAAAGCGAATATATTCGTAAATATTTTATGTGCAGAAACTATGAAGATTATTTGGCCTTGGTGGGCGACTATGCACCTGAAAATTCCAACATCCTTAACGAACTTACCGAAGAGGCTTTGAAGATGGAAGAAGATAGACTAAAGGGCAACCAAGAGCAGCTGAGCATATACAATCAGCCTCGAAACGTAAATGTGAATGTACTTGCCGGACCGGGGTCTGGTAAGACACATGTCCTTACACTGCGCTGTGCCAAACTTATCTACAAAGAACATGTAGTGCCGAGCCATATTCTTGTCTTGGCATACAATCGTGCTGTGGTTGTTGAACTAAGGAATCGGCTGGACAGTTTGTTTACCAAACTGGGATTGAGTCGTATCGGGCATCTGTTGCACGTACATACATTTCATGCACTTGCAAAAATCTGCATGGGTGGAAAATTAGACAATCTCCCAACAGAGTTGTGGGAACAACATTTTCTTAATTTTGTAAGGAATGACGCTGCTGCGTTTCAAGCTATATTCCCCCAAATTGAGTATGTGTTGGTTGATGAGTTCCAAGATATTACGAATCCACGTCTAGAAACATTGTTTGCTATCCATAATTTGTTTCCAGATGCGAAATTCTTTACTATTGGTGATATAAACCAAAGTATCTATGGCTTTGATAGAGTTCCTAAAGACAATTGTGGACGACCTATAAGTTTAACGCCTGAACAGTATGCACAGGTATTGAATCCTCAACCCTATTATGATAGGCTGAATAACGCGTTGGCTCCTGTTCAGTTGGGTATGTTCACGAACTATAGATCATACCAAAAGATTTTGGATTGTGCTGCAATATTCATTCCAGAAGAGCGTAAGCATAATCTTCCAAAATCTTCTGCAGAACTCATGAAACATGAGCCACAAGAGCCATATACAATATTCACAGATGCTAGCTCGGCAGGTTCATCATGGAATGAAGATCTGCCTTCATTTGTTGCCAATGTATTGCAAAATAATGAAAAGGCTAAGATAAATGGTGAGGACTATAAAATCTTCAAGACCATTGCTGTCTTCTTTAGGACAAACAACGAAGTATATCAAGGTTATGCCTTGATAAGAAACACTCTGCCTGATGGTGTAAGAATCAGAATACAAGGTGCTAGTGTTTGTGAACTTTGGCGTGAAAGGGAAATTTATAGCCTGATAGATTTGCTGCAAAAATATCCTGCAATAGAATTAGAATCAGAAACAGGCGAACGTATGAAAATTTATCTCCAAAAGCTAATGACTGATCATCCTTGCTGGAGCCAGTTCTACATCGACATAGCCTACACTCTTGTGCTAAACTATCTTGAGTCTATTAGAACGGATGAAGATGTCCATACATATGGAGATCTTGCATTGTATATTATGGATGTAGCAGGAAATGATGATGGCGGTCATGTGTATAAGATTTATGACAAGTTCAAGAATGAGCGTATACTTAAAGAAGATAAACTTACTATCATTCTTACAACAATGCACAAGGTTAAAGGCCTTGAATTTGATGCGGTTATTATAACTCCATCATATATCGGGCTACCTTTGAAACTACGTCGTGTATATCAACCGGGTCAAGCCATAGTAATTGATGATGCGGCAGATATAGAAGAAGAGCGAAGGCTGATGTTCGTTGCTTATACTCGTGCAAAGAAATATCTGCATGTGTATAAGGGAGACCGAGAATGTGCCTTGGAGCAGAGTAACATTTATACCACAGATAATCAGTCTGAGGCTCTTATCTTTGAGAAAGAACCTGGTCTTGATAAGTATTATTTGTCGTATACAACGTCAGATGGCATGCAACAACCTGGTGGATGTGCAGAATACATAGAAAAAGAAGTTAAAATAGACGATCCTGTTAATATTGTACGTTATTTTAAAGACGGCAAATACTATCTATATCATAACAATCACTATATTGGCCGTTTGTCGGGTGGAAGTAGAATAGCCAAGATGGCCAGTAAAAATAATCTCGCATGTATTAATGGTTTTTTTGTTAGCGACATAAGTGTTTGGAGATTGGAAGACAGTGAAAAAGCAGATAAAAAAAGTGGTACAGATTTTACTCGAAATTGGCAATCAAAAGCTCGTGGGAAAGGTTATGTACTTATTGTACAGATAGCAGGTATTGGACAATAAAGCAATAAGTTATGAATCAAATAAAAGAAAGGCTACAGAAAGACTACAATCTTGCGGTTGTATTCTTTAATGACAAAGATTATGAATCTTTCTTCGTTCACATACGACCATCCATTGAACTTATCTGTAAGTTTATTATTTTGGATACAGTCGGTGATAACGAGGATGGACATGATGTCCTTGAAGGTAACCAAGTAATCATTGGGGGTAGAGGTGTTGAATATAAAATCAAAATTGATAATAATTCCCGTAGACCTACAGGGAGTGCTTTGGCCATAGTGGCACAGAATGCACTTTTCTATAGCCATAAGGAGCTACAAGCCTCTTTTCTTGACAATGACAAAAAGAGAGTCAAGAAAGGCATTGAATCCTATCGTAATGTATTGATGCAGCTATATAGTGTTGCGAGCGAACTTGGAAGTCATACTGGTAGTTCAGGCTTGTCTTTAGAGAGCCAGGCGAACTTTTGCGCATCATTTTTTGAGGGTTATTTTGATTTTTTAAAGACAAATAGACTATTGTCAGCTGATAGCATAAACTTTCTTTTGGATTTGAATGGTTTTTTATCAAACAACTCTAACCATGAAGAAATGGAGAAAGTTAGATGCGAGTATGAGAAGGCTATTCAAGAAAGAGACCAAAAGCAAGAACAGATAGAACAACAGAATAAGCAGATTGCAGAGCAAAAGGCTGAGCTTGAAAAATTAGATGCTTCTGCAAAAACGGAGAAGAATCGTACTGATAAATTGTCAGAGCAACTTGAGAATACCCTCAGTGAGTTAGAAGCACTAAAACAAAGAATAGCAGAGTCAGAATCAGACACGACTTTTGATACCATCTCTGTACCAAAAGCCTCAAATGTTGTTGATGACGAAATAGAACATGATGCTGAAAAATCAATTGAAACCCCTATAACTCTGTCACAAAGATTAAAGGGATGCAATACGAATTGGCCTGTAGAAGAGGAATCTTTGGATGATGACCAACTTGATCTTATTGACCATACAATCAATAGTTCAATGTTGGTGTCAGGATGCGCCGGTAGCGGCAAGTCAGTCATTGCGATGCACAAGGCTGCTCAAATAGCAGGTATGGGCTATTCGGTTATTCTGATCGCCCTTACAAAGTCATTGACTGGCTTTATGGGAGTTGGCTACACCTCGCAATCATATAAATTCTATTATCACTATCAGTGGAAATGGTTGGGAATGCCATCTGCCGACTATATCATAGTCGATGAAATTCAAGACTTTGAGCTTAAAGAAATTCGGGAGTTTATGAGTGCTGCCAAAAAGCATTTCCTATTCTTCGGTGACTCAGCTCAGTCCATCTATACTCGTTTTGGTAAAAAGACTCTCTCTATTGAGGCAATTTCAAAATTAACTGGACTTAAGGAACTGAAGTTATACAACAACTATCGACTGCCAAAAAATGTTGCTCAAATAACTCAAAAATACGTTGGTGTTAATGTAATGCCATATCAAGAGAAAGTATATTTGAATAAGGAAAATGATTTTCCTCATTTTATACATTATAATTCTTATGAAGACCAAATAGAGGCAATCGGAAAACTTATAGAGCAATATGATGGAAAATCAGTTGGGATCTTGCTCTACAGTAATGAGTTAGTACTTAAAATGAGTGAAGCATTGACAAAACGTGGTCTCAATATAGAATACAAGTGTAAGACTGCTGCAGATGACAGACGAGGACAAGGCAATCTTCATTTTACCAATACTTTACCAAAGGTGTTGACATATCATAGTGCAAAAGGATTGCAATTTGATGTGGTAATAATTCCAAAATTTGAAGGTGCGATTACAGAAGAACAGCGAAAATCACTCTATGTTGCCATGACACGTACAATGCATCATCTCTATGTCTTATATAGTACAGATAAACTTGCAGAACCACTAGATTTAGTTCCTGCCAATTATTATAAAAAAATTTAGTGGTATATGCAATGATACGAGGACGAATAGTAGCAATTGTTTTACTGTATAGAACAAGAGCATCGGACAAAAACACGTAAGTCACATTGACCTCTTGCTCCTGCTTGCCTTCGGCAACAAGCGGCGTGCATTGGAAAAGCTGGCGACTACGACATAAGCAGTCATGGAGGAAGTGCGCAAGGCAGCGGAAGCCAAGAACATGGAAGCGTTGGATAACTGGGTACACCATCTAAGAAGCTCATGGATGCTGATAAAGGCGGAACAGCCGCTGAAAGTACTGTATGATGCCATCCATAAGGAGAGCGTATCGGATGAAGAATTGAATGCAGCCGTCGGTGCTGTATTGGCACAAGGCAAACTGATTGTAGATTTGGCAAGGAAGGAGGCGGAACGATGGGACGGATAATCGTGGTAGAGGACAATCCCGTATTTGCCGACTATGTATGCCGTCTGTTGGCAAGCAAAGACTTCCAAAGTGTCAGCACTTTCAACTGCAATGACGCACGGAAGCTGTTTGCCAAGATGCAGGAGGATGACATCGTGCTTGCCGATATGCGCCTGCCCGACGGTGATGGTATCGCCCTGCTGGCAGAACTGCGGAAACAAGTCAGGAACAATCCCTACATTGTCATGACCGAACATGGCGACATTCCCATCGCCGTCCGCTCGTTGAAACTGGGAGCGGAGGACTTCATTCCAAAGAACCTGTTGGAAATGAACCTGCCGCCCCTGCTTCGCAGCCTGCAAAAAAGGGCGGAACAGCAAGACGCGCCCATTCTTGAACGTACCAGCGAAGCGTTCAGAAAGATATACGACAAGATAAGGCTAGTTGCCCCCACGAACATGAGCGTCCTGATACTGGGCGAGAGCGGCACGGGCAAGGAACACATCGCCGAAAAGATACACGCAAGGAGCAAACGGACGGGAAAGCCTGTTGTGCCAGTTGACTGCGGCCTGCTGTCAAAGGAGCTTGCCGCATCCGAGCTGTTAGGGCACGAGAAAGGGGCGTTCATGGAAGCCGACAGCAAGAGACAGGGCGTTTGGGAAGATGCGGATGGCGGCACGTTGTTCCTCGACGAGATAGGCAACCTGCCATTGGAAGTACAACAGATGCTGCTCCGCGCGTTGGAAGCCAAGCGGTACAGACCCACGGGCGGCAACAAGGACAAGAAAGCCGACGTGCGCATCATTGCCGCCACCAACGAGGACTTGCAGACAGCCATTGCCGAAAAGCGTTTCCGGGCAGACCTCTACCAACGGTTGAAGGAATATACCATACAAATACCGCCATTGCGAGAGTGCCGCGAGGACATAATTCCATTGGCGGACTTCTTCCGGCAACTTGCCAACGAGGAATTTGAAAAGCAAGTGAAATGCTTTGACGCGGAAGCAAGGAAACAGATGCTCGCCTATACGTGGGGGTGGCAACGTGAGGGAACTGAAACGAGTTGTTCGCATGGCGGTGCTGCATACCGAAGGTGGTACGGTTATAGCGGACAAATTAGAATTTGACGAAATGCCATTGGCAACCAATGCTTCATTGGCACTAAACGATATGGAGAAGAAACAAATCATCCATGCCTTGGAACAGGCAAAAGGCAACCGCACGTTGGCGGCGGCATTGCTCGGCATCGGGCGTACCACGCTTTACAACAAGATAAGATTGTACGGCATAAAGTACAAGGAATGGGATAGGAACACCGCAGGTTTGAATAGGTTGCCCGACTTCGGAGGGGCAACCCGGCGGCAAGGTTTTCGGAGTAACCCGAAACGTTTTGAGTAACTCAAAACATACCTTGCTGCTTTCTCGTGAAAGCAACAATCCGCCAGCAAACGGATTGGAATTTGTGCTGTTATTCCGGCTTCCAAAGCATCGTTTCCCGATGCCTAAGCTGCCCAAAAGAAGAACCAGAATAAAATTGATGTGCAAGTCTGAGCTATATTTGAGAATGCAGGGAATGAAAGTCGGATTTTCATCCGCCCGAAAAGCAGACAATAGCGTCAATTCGATGCCAATCTGTGCCAATTACAGCCAAATCTGCCTTAGACACCAATAGGGAAATGCAATTTTAGAAAAATGTATCTTCGCTTGTTTACAAACACAGAGAACCAATGGTTTGCGAAAACGATGATGAACGGGAAAGCAATTCCATACAGATAGGAAACAACATAGTTTCAATGATGTGCTGGTTTACTGGCTTATTGTTGTGTTGTCGTACTGGTTTACAACAGCGAAACATCAAATAAAGGTTTCAGCAATGGGGTGCGGATTTAGATGGGTAAAGTTTGGATGATGTAAATCGGTGGCACAATGTATTCGCCTATCAATGTGGCGATATACCAATGTCAAACGACTGATTGAAATAAAAACATCCTAAAGTTCTTTTTTTATCCAAGAAAAAGTGTACTTTTGCAAACATAATAATCTTGAATATGTGAAATATCAATGCAGCAATAAAAGTGAATACGTGAATTATGAGAAGAAAAATATACAATAAACTGTTGGAATGGAAGAAAGACCATAAGGGTGATACCGCCCTTTTGATAGAAGGAGCCAGACGTATAGGAAAAAGTTATATCGTGGAAGAGTTTGCGCGTAAGGAATACACGTCTTACATTCTAGTGGATTTCAGCAAGGTTAATCCGCAGGTGATGGAGTTTTTCAATCTTTATTTGGACGACCTCGACATGCTTTTCATGAATCTGGAGCTTTATTTTAGGCAGAAGCTCACACCACGTCAGACGAAAGACGAGGAAGCCCGTTCCTTAGTCATATTCGATGAAGTGCAGTTTTGTCCACGTGCCCGTGCAGCCATCAAACACTTGGTGGCAGACAGGCGTTATGATTACATAGAGACAGGCTCGTTGATTTCCATCAAGAAGAATGTCAAGGACATCATGCTGCCTTCTGAAGAACATGCCATCGAAATGTTTCCGATGGACTTTGAGGAATTTCTGTGGGCTATGGGAGACGAGATGCTGATGCCTTATATCCGGATGCGGTTTGACAAACGCCTTCCGATGGAGGCTTTCCACCGTCGGGCAATGGATTATTTCCGGCAATACCTGATTGTCGGGGGTATGCCGCAGGCTGTCGCCAAGTATGTGGAAACGCGGGATTTTGAAAAGGTGGATGAGGTGAAGCGTGACATATTGGCTCTTTATCGCAATGACATTCACAAATACGCCGACAATCAGGAAACCAAAGTTGCCGCTATTTTTGAGGAAATACCGGGCCAATTGCAGAAACATGAAAAGAAGTTTGTCTTGTCAGCCTTGCAGAGCGAAGCCCGTATGCGTGACTATTCGCAGGCTTTCTTTTGGTTGAGTGACGCCAAAATCATTAACTGTTGCTATAACTCAACAGAGCCGAGTATCGGGCTGAAACTGAATGAAGAACGCACCACGCTGAAATGCTACATGGGCGATACCGGACTGCTCATCAGCCATGCTTTTGACGAGCGAGGTATTGTCAGTGCCGACCTGTACCGGAAACTGATGTTTGACAAACTGGAAGTGAACGAGGGGATGCTGGTGGAGAACATCGTAGCGCAGATGCTTCGTGCAGCAGGACACAAACTTTATTTTTTCAGTAACAGTTCCCGGACATCGGCAGACGACCGCATGGAGATTGACTTCCTGATAGCCAAACCTGTAACGACCAGCAGGCATAATATCTCACCGATAGAGGTGAAGTCCGGGCAACGTTACACACTGAATTCATTGAGAAAGTGTATCGCCAAGTATAGTTCCCAGTTATCCACGCCCTACGTGCTTCACGACAAGGATGTGAAAACAGAAGATGGCATTGTGTACCTGCCTTTATATATGACACCGTTGCTTTGAATGATATGGGAGGAAAGCCTACATACCAAGAACTGTTGGCGGCATACAACAAACTTCTTATGGAAAATGAGCTTCTTCATAAGGAGATAGACAGACTACAGTCTTTGCTAAGCAGCAACGGTGCGTCTTCGACATTGCCTGCCATGAAGCAACATTTGTCTTTGGAAGAAAAAGTAGATGTGTTCCGCAATCTGTTCAAGGGACGTGAAGATGTCTTCGCGCGGAGATGGTACAGCCGGACAAGTGGGAAATTCGGCTACCAACCAGTATGTCGGAACGAATGGGACAGGCAATTATGCGACAAGAAAAGATTTAAATGTACGGAATGCCCCAACAGGTCGTTCAAACCGTTGGAATACGAGGATATATACCGACACCTTGAAGGGAAAAGCCCGGACGGGCAGGATGTAATCGGTGTCTATGCCATTTTTGCCGACAATACCTGTAACTTCTTGTGTGCAGATTTTGATGATAAGTCCTGCGAATATGGATACCAGAAAGATGTGTTAGCGTATGTGGGTGTCTGCAAGGATTGGGGTGTTCCTTGCTTCATTGAACGCTCCCGTTCCGGGAACGGCGCACATGTTTGGATATTCTTCGAACAGCCGTTGCCTGCATCCAAGGCACGAAGGCTCGGAAATATGATATTGACGGAAGCTACAGAAAGATACGGAAGGATGAATTTCAAATCATACGACCGTTTCTTCCCTAATCAAGACAGGTTGCCCGAAGGTGGGTTCGGTAATTTGGTAGCATTGCCATTGCAAGGCAAAGCCCGCAAGGAAGGGAACAGCGTGTTTGTGGACGAAAATTTCATGGTTTACGAAAACCAATGGTATTTTTTGCTTGAAATAGAACGGATATCCGAAATGGCGGTTGACGCTATATTGGCCAAACATGAAACAGCTTCGGAATTGGGAGAGTTGTCCACCACCAGCGAATCGAAACCATGGGAAACACCTGTACCTCAAAAGATTTCTCATAATGATTTTCCTGCCAATCCCGTTCTTATACGTTCCAATATGTTGTACATTCCCTTGCAGGGATTTTCGGCAAAGGTTATTAACCATCTGAAACGAATTGCATCGTTCAAGAATCCGGAATTTTATGCCAGACAAGGTATGCGGCTGTCCACTTACAACATTCCCCGCATCATTTCATGTGCCGATATGGGAGACGATTATATTGCCTTGCCCCGTGGATGTGAAGATGCGGTCGTTGCCCTTTTGGAAGGTAACCAAGTCGCCTACCGTGTGGAAGACAAGACCAATTATGGAGAAAATATAACCGTAGAATTCAAAGGGAAACTCCGTGAAGAACAGAAAGCGGCCATAGCCAACTTGATTGCCCATAACAACGGAATATTGAATGCCACTACCGCATTTGGTAAGACGGTCACTGCCATCGGCTTGATAGCAGAACGAAAAATAAACACGCTGATACTTGTGCATACCAAAGCTTTGTTGGACCAATGGAAATCCCGTTTGGAAGAATTCCTGCAAATAGACTTTACGGAAGATAACCTTCCCAAGAAGCGTGGTCGTAGAAAAGCCTTTTCACCGTTCGGCACATTGGATTCCAAGGGAAATTCACTGCATGGAAAAATAGATATAGCCTTGATGCAATCCTGTTTAGAGGACAACGGTGTGAAACATTTTGTCCGGGACTATGGCATGTTGATAGTGGATGAATGTCATCATGTGTCAGCGGTGAATTTTGAACGGATATTGAAGTATGCCAATGCCCGCTATGTTTATGGACTGACAGCCACCGCAATCCGAAAAGACGGACATCAGCCTATCATCTTCATGCAATGCGGCCCAATCCGTTATTCGGCAGATGCAAAAGCTCAAATGGCATCCCAAACATTCACACGCCTGCTTGTTCCCCGCTTTACTTCTTATAGAGAGTTGACGGATGAAAAGTCCACTTATGCCCGGATGGTTCAGAAAATGGCTGATGATGAAAATAGGAACGGACTTATAATAGAGGATGTATGCGTGGCTCTGAAAGAAGGGCGTTCACCAGTTGTACTGACCAACCTCACCGCCCATGTCGAAACATTAGCAGGCGCGTTAATACCACACTGTAAACATGTCATTACTCTTGTCGGTTCCGAATCGGCAAAGGAGAAACGTCAGAAAATGGAATACTTACAAGACATATCATTATCGGAACCGCTTGTTATAGTGGCAACCGGAAAATATGTGGGTGAGGGTTTCGACTATCCCCGGTTGGACACTTTGTTCTTGGCATTGCCTGTCTCATGGAAAGGTCTCATCGCGCAATATGCCGGACGGTTGCATCGGGAATACCCGGGTAAGAAAGAAGTCCGGATTTACGATTACATTGACATTCGCGTACCGATGTGTGATGTCATGTACAAGCGTAGATTGAAAGGATATGCGTCTGTCGGCTATCAGATCAAGTCAAATGCACCAATGGACTTGTTCAACGAAAGTCATAGCGTGATTTTTAATGGACATACATTCCAAAGAGAGTTTTTCAATGATTTGTTCAACGCAAAACACTCGATTGTCATTTCCGCTACAAAGCTTTGGTTTGCCAAACATTCATCTGTGCTTGATACATTAAAAGGCATATCGGCACAGGGTGTGGAGGTTGTCACTTTTATCAAAAACGATTTGGAAAAGGAAAAACAGTTAAAAGGAACAGGAGCAAGTATCAGAGTTAATGACGCATTGGCTATTGACGTTGCAATCATTGACAAATCCTTGATATGGTATGGCAGTATAAACTATCTTGGTTACAACACCGATGAAAACAATGCCATACGCATTTATAATTCAATATTGGCAGAGAATATCATAGAGATGCTTTATACTTAACTTTATACTTAACGTGAACTTTTCTCCATTTTTCAGAGGAATAACTTTGGTAATAAAGGATAAAAACACTACTTTTGTAAGTGAGAAAAGCGTTCTTTTGATTAGTGCAGAACATTGCAGAATATAGAAGCCCGCTGGTTTCTATATCGTTACCTGTCAAGCTGATAATCTTTGTAAGTTTCTTGTTTTCAATGAGTAAGAAGAATTGATGTGTCTTCCGCAGTGGAATGTCAGGCAACGCTTTATCTCACAGTGTTTTGCAATCTTTTTAAGATTAATGTTTGTCTTGCTGCAACTCAACATCGGGAACAGTCTGCCCTTGTCGGATATGCCGCAATACTTCTTTATCAATTGTAATGGAAGCTCCATCAAAGGAATATGGCAAGGTGTTCCTGTCTTCTTTCTTGCTGTATGTATCCACCATACACCGTCTTCAGCCTGTTTTATATTTTTGGGTGTCAAGTTGCGGAGGTCGCTGAACGCCAATCCGGTCATGCAGGAAAATATGAAGACATCACGCACCAGATTCATATTGTCTTTTGGCAAGGGAGTCGTGAGAATCAGATTGAATTCCTTTTCGGACAGGCATTTGGCGACAAGAGGCTCTGTCAGATACTTGTAATCCATGAACGGGTCTTGTTTGATGAGTCCGTTATCCATTGCGGACTTGATTACTAGATGCAGACGTGCCATAATATTGACAATGGTATTGCAGGTCATCTTCAAGTCGGCACGGAGGTACAAGTCGAATGCTTTCACAAATGTCGGGTTCAAGGATTGGAACGCCATATCCCTTACCTTGTATTTCTTTTGAAGAAAATTCTTTAGATGGTTCAGTGCCACACAATACCGTTTATAGGTGTCGATGGAACGGTTGACACCCACTTTCTTGTAGAATTTCTCATTGAGAAGTTCGTAATGCTTGACCAGCGTGTCTTGCTCGGATGCGATTCCTTGAAAAGCGTTTTTTACATCGACGGCAAGGACATTGTCGCTTTTCAGTTGCAGATCTTTGTATGCGGAATGTATGGCCACACATAATTTGTCCAGTTCTGCATTGGCGTTTAATGCCGCCTTGCTTTTCCCTTTTACCCTGCCGGACTTTACATCCCACAACTTTTCCTGAATATACACTTTGGCACTGAACTGTACCATTGATGTTCCGATTCGTATCCGTCCCAAAACAGGGACTGTTCCATCGGCTCTCGTTTCCTTTTTCTTTAGATAGAAAGTCACTTTTAATTCATTCATAATCAGCTCTATTTTTTAATTGCAAATTTACATGCGTTAGAGCTAATCATTGGTATGCAAAAGACTGACAATCGGTGAAATAGAATCTCATAAAGAGAAAATTTCATGCCGTTCTACGAAAAATCACCCACGTATCGTTGAAATCCCGTTGCTTTCAGGTAGTTCCAGCCTTAAAAGCAGGTGTTTCCGGATACTTAAACAGGTAATGTATTCGTAACGGAACACTTTCACATTTATGTCATTTTTTGCATTTCAGCCACTTGTTTTGAATGGGAAGAATATAGAAGACTGCACTGCTTGTCAGATAGTTATGCAAATCGGTAAAAGTTTGCGTTTTGGATATACGATTTGCAAACGTAATTTCCGCCCAAATATGCTTTTCCCTGCTTTCTTTTCCTACCTTGCTAAAAAATATGTTTTATAACTATTTGATTTTTAGCATAGTTGCGTTATCTTTGCGCATCTTTTTGAAATACTAAGTTACATTAGGGGAAAACTTTTGTTTCTTCCTAAAGAAACTTTTGTTTCCTCTAGGAGAAACTTTTGTTTTCCCTAAGAGAAACTCTTTGTTCTCCTAAGGGAAACTCTTATCAGCTCTTATCCCTTCGTCCATCGGTAGCCACTCTGCCAAGCATCAAAGACTGGTTCATCCTCTACTCCGTACGCCCGAAAGACCTGACGGATATACTGTTGGTCTTCGGGCGAGAAGGTTCTTTCCTTGCGCTTAAACTGATAAAACTTATTCTTACCGTATGTCATCAACAGACGTTGCTTGATGCGTTTCGCCTCCAGATAAGGTATCTGGTCTAATAGGTGATCCATGCCAACAGCGTATTGCACGGGAGTATCCGCCATGAAAGCCGCACACTTTCCGGTAGGACTGGTACGTGCGGGATTCACGATGCTCACCGCCCAAAGCGTATCGGGGATAAAACGGACGATTTGATGCCGCAAGCAGCGGTTGGCGTTCTTACAATTTTCATTAAAACAATGTACAAAGCCTGTCGGCACCATAGCGTAATCGAGTTTTTCTATCATATCTTTTAGATTTTCAGTATTCTTCAAATATAACACTTTTTTCCTTCACACGAAAAGAAAATTGTATGAAAATCAATAATAAATGGTAGATATTGAATAATAATTGTAGATGTTTGGAGATCTACAACCTATAGGTAATATTCTTATTTACAGAGAGTACACAACAGAGTGGTAGATATTGTAGATGTTTTTATAAATTCAATGCTATAAGGATAAGAAAATCTTACAGAAATTGTTCCCCTAATTTGGGAAACAATTCCTAAAAGAGAGCTATCTAAAACTGCTTCAACAGATCAATGAAACTTGAAAGATCATAAGCATTGTCCACTCGCTTTTTGTCAAACACCATAAAATAACGGTACTTATCTCCAGCCTTATTCGCCCATGTGGTTCCAAGCATGATTTTACGCTCTGAGTCGCTTCCATCCAGATGGTCGCCTTTAACTTCTATCAAAAGAATTTTTCCAGACTTCATTTTAATTATAAAATCAGGATAATGGTTAATAAACCCATTTATGTAGAACCCTTTTCCTCGTTCAAGGTTACGATGCCAATATTTTACATTATCAAGATTGGCTATTTGAGATATTACGCGGTATTCGAAACCATCCACCTTTTCTTCTTCCAAGTATAGACTTCTCGGTATGCCAATTATTTTATCCTTTATCGTTATAGAGCTAGGTAAGCGGTAATTATCCTTTACACTTATCTTGCCTATATCCAATAGCCTTTTAAACTGTTTTACCTTATAAGCCTCTGATAGAGATTTAATCTTATTATCAAACGCAGCAGCGGTATTCAAAATATTGTTAGCTAGGTTTTGAAGTTTATAAGTATCAACCAATTTTAACACAGACACGATATACCTTCGAATACTTGGTTCGCTAATTGAATTATACTTAGATTTAAGCATATCTGATATACGTCTTGCCAATTGATTAATTTTATCTTCAACCTCTAGTCCTTTTATATATTCTGAAAATATCTTGAGCTGACTATCATTCAAATTTGTGAATTTAGGAACATATTCATCCTTCTTACGCTCTTCCAAGTCTATCTTTACAGCTTCTGTTGAGGTCTGCTCAAAAACAATATTCTTATCACAAGTCTCAAGATTAAAGTCTTTCAATAGATGAACAGACTCTAAAGATATATCTGTTGTCGCAAAATTAAAAAAATCTGTCTTTACCGCTTGAATAAAAAACTGGGGTAACACTATCTGTTCCGCATCTGCGGTAAATATTTCTTTCATCTCGAATTTGGATACATTTTTCATAATATCTGCCGGGGTATCGTCATTGTCACTATCGGAGTTCTCTACAGCTTCGTTATACTTTGAAGCCTCTTTTAATGCGGTTTTGAGGACTTCTTCAGTTTTTTGATTACCATATTCGGTGTTACATTCATCTTTTACAGAATCTGGTTCAACACTATCGAAGTCTTCAGTCCCGAGATCCTCACAAGAGACAGGTGTCGCTTGCTCATCATCACTAAAAGTGTTTACCACTGATGTTGAAAACAAATCGGGAGTTTGTGGAACAGATTTCGGGATTATTTCTTCCTGAACAGTATTATCTTTGGCAAAGAAATCTTTTGAACTAAATCCAGATTTATTCAGGCTCTCAACAATGCCTGTTAGTGTTCGTTGGAAATCAGCCGAGCAGGTGAATACATACGACAAATTAAGGAACTCACAACTATGCTTTCTTGTATATGGCTGACGAAGCACACGGCCAAGTATCTGTTCTACCGATATACGTGAAGTTTTATTTGCCAATGACGCTAAAATATAGGCAAACGGGCAATCCCATCCTTCTTTAAGAGCGTCAACAGTAATGATATAGCGAACTTCACAATCACGGCCCATCAAGTTCGTATTTTTAAGCTCATCTTTTTCAGCTGTCTTGATTTTAATCTGATCTTCAGGAATACCAATCTCGACAAGCTTAGTCTTTATCTTATCAAAGGTCTCAGTTCCCTCGTTTATCTTAGGTTGAGCTTGGAAAAGCACGATTGGGCGAATGAAATCACCACCGTTAGCTTCTACTTCCTTTGCTTTCACCTCAAGGCTACGCTGAAGATTAATAGCACCGTTGATTACGTCATTGATACTATTCTGATTGTACACGATAACAGGTAGTTTCACCATATTTTCTTTCTTCAATCGAATAGCGTCAATGAAGCTAATTATATTACTATTCCGTTTCGGTGTGGCGGTCAATTCCAAAATATATTTAGGATTGACACTTTGTAAAGTTTCAACACGCAAATCGGCCGTAAAGTTATGGCTTTCATCAATCACCACGACAGGATTAAGATGGGCTATCACTTGAATCAAGCCGGTCTCCTCCGAACCATCTACTTTAGGAGTGTCTTTCGTATAGGTTGGCACAAACTCTGTAAGATTCTCATTTTCACGGTATGACAATCTACCATCTTTTGAATTAGTGGCAAACGATTGAATACTCAACACCAATATACTGAGTTGTTCCTTTACATCCACAGGGCTGAAATTCTGCCCCATAAGTAGTGAAGGTTTATCATATACACGCACTTTACCATTAAACAGAGTGTCTATCTTCTGTCTGTATGGATGTGCAGGATCATTTAGTTTTTCATAAGTCTGCTTCAAAATGATATCAGATGGAAGAAACCACGCTACAACTTGTGGCGCCCCATCATGGAAGCTATCGAATATGGTACGTAACGCATTGCAAGCGATAAATGTTTTACCTCCGGCAGTTGGCACTTTCACGGTAACACGAGGCACACCTTTGATTGTATTATCATATTCATGAAGGTAATCGTCTTCTTCTTTTAACGATATGCCCTTACTAGCCCAAAAGGAGCGAAACGCTTCTTTCAAGTTATTCGTACCGGTAAGAAATCCATTGAATTTCTCGATGTCGTTGATGACATCTTGTTGATATATCTTTAGCTCCATAACTTAGAATCTATGAATGTCACGTGGTATTTTCTTGAATATAATATTCATCTTTGTCAATTCCTCTTTCGAGAAAAGACAAATATCGGCATAAACTATATAACTGTCTGCTTTACGAACAATTATATCAAGAGAGTCCGGGCCAAAAGTCGTTTCTAATTTAGGCTCGTAATAGAAATAATAGTCAGTGCGGTTATATTCCCCCAATAAATAAGTAGCCTTATATTGCTCATTTTCTACTAGAGGTAACCGTGTCTCGGAGTAGAAAATATACTCTCTAATCTTTTTTGTCTCTACCTCTTCATTAAGGAATCCATTTTCATCAAACAACGGCAATCCCAACTCGTAATAATCGAAAGCTCCACCTAGGCCAGGCATTTGTCCGTCATAGATCTTTGTACCTATCACTTTCAAGCAATTATCATCTATCTTGGGTTTACCTATTTTCTCATACTTGTCCTTATGAACTTCTATAGCGTCAAAAGCCTCTTTAAGCAACTCCTTTGCTTTAAGAATATTCTTGGGTGTTAGCTTTTTACAGTATATCTCTTCTTCTTTTTTCCCTTTAAAGGAATAGCCTTGTGCCACACGACGCACACGCTCCGCCGTAATAGTTTCGGCATAATCCATCAGCTCTATGAGTACAAACTTGCGTTGACTGGCTGGATTATCCTTATTCATCTTTAACACCGCATGAGCGGTAGTGGCGCTTCCGGCAAAGCTGTCAAGCACCACACTGTAATCATCCGTAGCTATTTGCAGAATACGCTCAATCAGTGTAGAAGGCTTGGGTGTATCAAAAGGGATTTTACCTTCGAATATAGCTTTTAGCTCTTTCTTGGCAGAGTCTGTATGCCCTACATCATTATGAAGCCATAAATTTGTGACCTTACGACCTTCCACTTTGCTCAGATATGTTTTACGCCTTATTCCCCCCAAACCTCCTTTCGTGAAAAAGAAACGAGGCCATTGTCCACCAGCATATACCACCTGCGCCTTGGCACGTGAGGTTGGCAAGTCTTCTTTTAGCATAATGGCCAAGACTCCTTCACGAATCTCTTCTACCGGGATTCCACACACTTCGGCTCTGCGCTTAGCATCGTCCAATTCACGCAACTCATATTCACACCAGCCGTTCATGATATTCAGCACATCCATTTGACCAAATGTCCAACAGCGTCCATTCGCAGGATAAACCAATTCACCCGTAAACGGATGTTGAATTGCATAGACCATTCCTTGATGTGATACTGCCCCCGGTGCATGAGCAGATGTATTTTGCCAATTACCCAATGGATCTCCATCCGGATTTGCATATTTCGCATCCATTTCTTCTGTACGCTCTAAGTTTTTAGGCTGCCAATTTTTTTACTTACCATAAACTAAAACATGTTCGGTTTCCACACCAATTCCATCCGCATCATTCCGTTGAGAATAAGTTCGTTGCCACTTTACATCAGCCACAAAACAATTTTGGCCAAATATATTATCCATCATCAAGCGAAGATTACTCACCTCGTTATCATCAATGGAAACAAATATAGCACCAGCAGGTGACAAGAGTTTTTGAAGCATTTTCAATCTGGGATACATCATACAAAGCCATTTATCATGGCGACTGAGGTCTTCACCCTGTTTCCCTACTACTTCGCCAAGCCATTTCTTAATATGCGGATCGTTTACATTATCATTATATACCCACCCCTCATTGCCTGTATTATAAGGAGGATCGATATATATGCAATCAACTCTTCCTTCATACTTTGGCAACAACGATTTCAAGGCAACCAGATTATCCCCATGAATAATCATATTGCCACTCTCTGTAGAAGATTCGATTTGACCATCTTCTGCCGTGAAACCATATTTATGTTCTAATACGTGAAATGGCACCTCCTGATGGTGCGTCACCACTTTATCCTTTCCTATCCAATTGAGTGTAGGCATATCCCTATCTTTTTATTCTGTTATTCAAAAACTCAGTCATGTCAACCTCAAGAATTTCTATTCCTCTATCTATCAAGAAAACTCTTTGCCCGCATAGATATTCATACTATAAATCATCATCCATAGAATCCCAATAATCCATATCCATTTTCATGACTTTCAACACTTTTTCTGTCTGTAATCCCAAACCACAATCATACATATACTCAGTTAACTGCTGACCATTAATCAATATTATGGTAGGGCTTCCATTTAGACTCTCAACATAATCAATCGCTTCTTTCGTGTAATCAGATGTAGTTATAAAAACACCTTTTTTAGAAGAAGTTCCTGCTACAGCACCTACAAAACTTTGAATTTCTTTTCGTCCTACATTATTATGTTCCGCATAACGCTTTGCTTGAATAGAAATATGATTAAAACCTAATATATCCTCTTTAATAATGCCGTCAATTCCTCCGTCATTGGTCAGTTTTGTAACAATACCAGAATTCTTAACTTCACCTCCATATCCCATCATCTGTAATAACTTTACGACTAAACGTTCAAACTCATAAGGTTTCTTGGAAAGAATTGTAGCTAAAATTTCAGAAGAAATTGACTTCTTGATATTGTTATATGAATTATCTAAATTTTCTTGCGGAGTATGTTCCTCACTTACAGATTTATTAGCCATTGGATCACATCCCTTAGATTTAACGATCTTTTTAGACGAATTAGCCAAAACCGCATTCTTCACATAAATAGTTATTTGTTCGTCTGTACTATTAGACAACATTTCAAGGCCTTTCAAACTAATCTTATAATCCCCTCTTTTGGGTTTCTCAACAAGTCCCGCAATAAACAAATAACTTAACGCCCAACTGATACGATCCAAAAAGATATTACCATTACCTGATGGATACCATGCATTAATCTCATCTTCAGTCAATTGAAAATATTTAGCCAAAGGATCTCGTAATTCCTTGGTTCTCATAACAGCACCGGAACTTAGTTCACGAAGTGCTTGAAGTCGAATTTCTTCAAATTGAGGTATCATGTTCTTTGGTATTTAACAGGTATAACTTTTATATGCAAAGTTAATAAAATCTGCCTATACAACACCTTTCACTCTCTTATTTATGCCAACAAAACCCTAAAAAGACAACCATAGAACAAAATTAGAATTAAAACATAGGTTATAATCTCAATCAGAAATTTCACCTATCTTATCTCCCGTGATCGCTACCTTTATAACCCCATCCAACCTGTTTTCGAAGATACGGTAAGCCTCCTCAATCTCGTTCAATGGAAACTTATGGGTAATAAGAGGCGTCGTGTCTATCTTACCTTCTTCTATTAGGTTAAGAATCTCGGCGCAATCGCAGCCATCCACCCCACCAGTCTTGAACGTCAAGTTCTTGCCATACATGTCTGGCAAAGGAAGAAGCTGAGGTTTATCATAGAGGGCTACGATGGTGACAATAGCGTTCGGACGGGCACAATCCCATGCCAAGCGGAAGGTATCCTCACTCCCTGCGACCTCCAATACGACATCCGCACCGCCATGATCGCTGTTACGAAGAACAAATTCCTTACAGTTTTCGGGATCTGTCACCAAGACTTCCGGATAACGCTGGCGAACGAACCGGGCCCTTTCCGGAGACTTCTCGCAAACAATAATACGTCGTGGCTTCTTCAACAACACGCACAACAAAGTACAGATTCCCGTAGGACCAGCGCCAATAATGAGAACCGTATCCTCCTCTGAGATCTCCGAGATGCGGGCAGCCCAAAAACCTGTCGCTAACACATCACCGACCAGTAAAGCCTGCTCATCACTGACCGTATCTGGGATACGATTCAAGCCTCGATCCGCATAAGGAACCCGGACATACTCCGCCTGCCCCCCATCGATACGACAGCCCAACGCCCAACCGCCATTGGGATCGGTACAATTATTGACATATCCACGCCGGCAGAAGAAACACTCTCCGCAAAAGGTCTCGACATTCACGGTCACCCTGTCACCCGGCTTGACTGCAGTAACATCAGCACCCACCTTTTCCACCACACCAACCATCTCATGCCCAACGGTTATTCCGGGTACCGCACGTGGTACGCTACCGTGTTTAATATGAAGATCGCTAGAACAAATGCTACCCAAAGTCACTTGTACGATAGCGTCCCGTGAATCCTTTATTTCCGGCATCGGTTTCTCCCGCAATTCAAATTTCCCTTGTTCAATATAAGTGTACGCAAGCATGATATTTTCTTCTTTTAGTTAATCGCCTTACAAAGATAAGGATCGTATCGCCAAAAATATCAGATATATCAGTAATTTGGGTACAAACTGTTTCATTTTTCTCTCCTATCTTTATCGCCGTAAACACATAGCATTCTCGTAATGAATATAAAAACAACAAAAATTCAAGAAGTATGAAACGAATCGTATTATTCATGGTCATGGTCTCAATGGCATGTATCGCCTCTTATGCGCAAAAGGCTACCGAAGGGACAAAAGTTGTAGTGGCTTACTTCTCGGCAACGGGAAATACTGAAAAAGCGGCCCAACAAGTCGCGTCTATTGTCAGTGGTGATCTTCACAAGATCCAACCTGAGAAAAGCTATACCTCCGCCGATCTGAACTGGCGGGATAAATCCTCACGCAGCAGCGTAGAGATGGACGATCCGACATCACGACCGGCCATTATCGATGATTTGAAGAACCTAGCGGAGTATGACACCGTTTACCTAGGATTTCCCATCTGGTGGAATCAAGCTCCAAGACTCATCAACACCTTTTTGGAGAAATACGATCTCTCGGGCAAAACCGTTATCCCATTCGCCACATCAGGCAGCAGCAATATCTCGAACGCAGAGAGTGAATTGCGGAAAGCCTATCCGGATGTGAACTGGCAAAAAGGGAAGTTGATGAACGGAGCGACAGAAGAAGATATCAAAAATTGGACTAAAAAATAAATGATTATGAGAAAGAATTTTGGTGCGAAGCCTTTGAGCTATCCGCAACCCGTATTTATTATCGCCACGTATGGAGAAGATGGAACTCCCGACGCGATGAACGCCGCTTGGGGCGGTATCAGTGAGATGAATGAGATCAGCATGTGTCTTAGCGCCGGTCATAAGACAGTTAAGAATATCCTAAAGCGTAGAGCTTTCACGGTAAGCATGGCAGATGCCGATCATGTCGTAGCTTGTGATTATGTAGGTATCGTGTCGGGCAATAAAGTTACCGACAAGTTTGCCAAAGCAGGATTTCACGCTACAAAATCAGACTTCGTAGATGCTCCGTTGATCGACGAATTGGCCGTGGCTATCGAATGTAAATTGAAAGATTACGATCCGGATACTTGCATACTCCGTGGCGAGATCGTAAATGTCAGTGTTGACGAGCGTGTACTTGATGAGAATGGCAAAGTGAATGTAGCTAAAGCCGCTCCCATCATCTTTGATCCATTCAACAACGACTATTTGAGAGTGGGCGAAAAGGTAGGAAATGCCTTTTCCGATGGGAAGCAACTGAAAACATAAAAGAAAAGTCCATCTAAAGTTGTTATATATGTAAACTTAATTTATATTTGCACTATGGAAAAAGAAAGAGAAATATTATACTATGAAGATTATTTCATAGATTTCTTTATGTCATTAGATGATGGTGCAAAGAAAAAAGTTTCTTATGTGCTCGATATGCTTAAAACGCAAGAACGCCTTAACAAGAACTTCGTTAAGCTAATCCGTGACGGTTTGTACGAGTTAAGGGCAAGCCATAACGGAAACATCTATCGGGCCTTCTTTATCTTTGATGATGGAAATATAGTCATGCTATTCAATGGGTTTCAGAAAAAGGCTCAGAAAACCCCTAATAGCGAAATAGAAAAGGCTTTAAAACTCAAAAATGAATATTATGCAAGCAAATCCTAAGATCGGGAGTATGGACGCTGTATTAGATAAATTATACGGCAAGGTTGGCTCACCAGAAAGAGAGGAGTTTCGCAAAGAAGCATACTCTTATTGTGTGGGGCAAATTATTAGTGACGCACGGAAGCAAGAGAAAATGACACAATCCGAGTTGGCCGAAAAAGTAGGAACTAATAAGACCTATATATCAAGAATTGAAAAAGGAATCATAGAACCGGGAGTTGGTTTATTTTTCCGTATTATTGATGCGCTTGGCCTTAAAATTGAAATCGTAAAGCCTATCATGTGAGCAAAAGGAACTCTCTCAGATCGCCTCTGTTAAGATTGTTTTCCAATATGAGTAATAAAAGGGGCAAAGGCGTAATCACTACGGCTTTACCCCTTTATACATCAGCTCATGAAATCAATTTAGAGATATCATACCCACGTTCCGTTATCTTCCCCAGTAAATCTTCCCGAACCGCCTCCGGTAAGTTCCTCTCACGGCTCAAGATCCAGAGGTATTTATCCGTGCTGCTTCCTATCACCGCATATTGATAATCCGCATCAAGTTCTAAGATATAATAATCCGCATAGAACCATAAGAAGAAAGCCACTTTCAATTTTCCGGGATTATTTTTAGGGTCCGGTTGTTTCGCACGACCGGTGGCTTTCTTGTGAACGCCGCCTTTATATCCTTCGTTCTCCACACGGATCTTTCCGTCCGGAAGCAACGTATACGTGGCCGTCATATCCGTCATGCCTCTCTCAAAATGATTCTCATAACGGGCGATTTCATACCATCGCCCCATATACCGTTTAACATCCAGTTCCGGTACGGTATAATGATCTGTTATATTCATAAGTTTCTCTATTGTTGGATAAATGTATGTAAACCCAGATTCCTGTAATTTAGAGGGATGGACGGTTTGCCCTTTTGTCACGAACGACGCTCCCTCGCCAAACTTCAGCCGAAAAAAGAACTTAGGCAAAGGGATGATCCTACGGATCTTATCCGCTCTCGCTAACGTATGAGCCAACTGCTTTTGGGTGATAAGGTCTGGAGAAACCAAATTTACCACACCCCTCATCTGCCTATTCCGTATGATATACCCAAAAGAGCGGCATAGATCAAACAGGCTGATCCATGGAAAACGCTGTTGCCCGTTACCGATCACGACACTTACCCGTGAGATGCGTTGCAAACGAAGCATCTCTTTCAAGGCCCCTCCATCCTCAGACAATACGACACCAAAATGGGTAATGACAAGCCTCACATCCGATGAGCATGCGGACGCTTCCTCCTCCCACGCCCCACACAACCGGGCCAAAAAATCCATTCCCCGGCAATCATGATACTCGTCATATTCCCCGAAAGCCGGATAATAACCTACGGCGGAGGCCGAAATAAACAACTCAAGTTTCACGCTTCTCGTGTTTATGGCATGCACCAACTGTCTGGTCACGCAAATACGGCTATCATACAACTCTCGTTTGTAAGCCTCCGTCCAACGTTTATTAATGGAAGCGCCCGCCAAATTAATGACGACTTCACAGGATTCCACGCATCGGCATAATTCATCAAAACAATCTTCCTTAAACAAATCCCGACCTAAAGGGATAACATCATATCCTTTTCCCTCCAAAAAAGATGAAAGATGCAGACCGATATATCCGCTTGCCCCGCTGATCGCTATTCTCATAATCAATACTTTTCTATTAAAACAAATCCACAAGCAATTTAGATGGCAATTTCCGGTTCTATTTTAGTATCCCAAACAGAATATCGACTAAAAGAAATCGGTTCGACAGAAAACAACTATATTTGTCCTCATTTAATAGTGACTGAATCATGGCAGACAATTATCTGGAAAATAAGTACGCAGAATACCAAGCCCGGAAGACTTCCGGCACTAGAACGGGGCATACAACGAAGACACTTCATAAAACAAGAAGAGTCTTCATCACCGGTGGAGCCGAGGGGATCGGGAAAGCGATTGTAAGGGCTTTCAGAGGAGCCGGACATCGTGTGGCCTTCTGCGACAAGAACGAGACCTTAGGAAAAGAGACTGCCCTACAAACCGGGACACAATTCCATCTCGTGGACGTTAGTGATAAAACCGCACTAGAAGATTGCCTGCGAAAGATCATCGAGGAGTGGGGAGATATTGATATCATTATCAACAACGCAGGTGTCAGTCAGTTCTCATCCATCACGGAAACGAGTGTAGAGGATTTTGATAAGATATTATCCATAAACCTACGTCCCGCGTTCATCACTTCCCGGCGATTAGCGCTCCATCGGCAATCTCTCGATACCCCCAATCCATACGGCAGGATTATCAACATCTGCTCTACCCGTTACTTGATGAGTGAACCCGGTAGCGAGGGTTACGCCGCCTCTAAAGGAGGTATCTATTCTTTGACGCATGCGTTGGCCTTATCGCTCTCGGAATGGCATATCACGGTAAACTCTATCGCTCCCGGTTGGATACAGAATAACAATTACGACCAGCTTCGTCTGGAGGATCATGCTCAACATCCGTCCGGAAGGGTGGGAAAGCCGGAGGATATCGCCCGTATGTGCTTATTTCTTTGTCAAGAGGAAAACGATTTCATTAATGGCGAGAATATTACAATTGACGGTGGGATGACCAAGAAAATGATCTATCTCGACTAAATAAACATCCGTATATGACACAAACATCGAACATAGAAACCAACCGTCTTGTGCTCCGTCCTTTCAGCGAAAGCGATGCTCCTGATGTTTTTGAGAGCTGTAAGAATCCAAACCTAGGCAATAACGCCGGATGGAAACCTCTCGAAACGATCGAAGAGACTATTGATGTACTAAATACCATATTTATCGGAAAAGAAGGGGTTTGGGCTATCGTATCAAAAGAGACTCAACAAGTCATTGGCTCCATTGGCATCATTCCCGATCCCAAAAGAGAAAACCCACATGCTCGCATGCTGGGTTATTGGCTAAAAGAAGAGTGTTGGGGACAAGGCTTCATGACAGAAGCAATGCAATCCGTATTGAATTACGGATTTACTCAAATGGATTTACATTTGATCACGGCAAATTGTTATCCTCACAATCAACGCTCACAACGTGTATTAGAGAAGAATGGATTCGTATACGAAGGACGGCTTCATCAAGCAGAGCTAATGCATACTGGACAAATAGAGGATCATTTGTGCTATTATCTTGACCATCATTCCTTTTCAAACAAAAACAATAGTTTATGATAGTAGTAACAAAAGATTTATATACGCTCAGGAGTTGGGAAGGTCAAGATACGGAATCCTTAACCTTGCACCTTAATAACAAGAAGATCTGGGATAACTGTCGGGATGGATTGCCTCATCCTTATACAAAAGAAAATGCCCGCTGCTTCATCAGCCAAGCACGAGAAAAAACTGAAATATCGGATTTCTGCATTGTGGTTCATGGTGAGGCAATCGGCAATATAGGTTTTGTGAGAGGAACGGATGTGGAACGTTTCAATGCGGAAGTCGGTTATTGGATCAGTGAGAGATATTGGAACCAAGGGATTACCTCTGAAGCGTTAGCCGATGCGATCCAGTATTATTTTGAGCATACGGAGGTTATTCGTATATTCGCCACGGTGTATGAATATAATCTGGCATCCATGCGGGTATTAGAGAAAGTGGGATTCAAGAAGACTGGCATCTTCCGAAAAGCTTGTTACAAAAACGGGCGATTCATCGATGCGCATCATTTTGAGATCGTAGCGGATGAGAAATTAGTTGGGAACAAAGACTTATAATCCATTTATGCAAATAAGACAATTACAGATAAACGAATACGATAAGGCATTAACCCTGTCTTTGGACGTGTTCATCCAATGTGGCAAGAATGACTTCGACGAAGAGGGATTGGAAACCTTCAAGAGTTTCATTTACAATAAGGATCTGGTAAATGAGCTAACCATTTACGGAGCATTCGAGGGTGAGTCATTAATAGGTCTAATCGCTACAAAAAATGAAGGAAAGCATATTTCCTTATTCTTCATCACGCCTATGTATCAAGGAAAAGGTATCGGCAAACGATTATTCGAGGCCGCTATCCAAGATAAGTCAGTCTCGGAAATGACAGTCAATTCCTCTTCCTATGCAATCCCAATCTACCGGAAATTCGGGTTCGAACCAATCTGCGAAGAACAAACTACACATGGGATGAAGTACACCCCGATGAAGCGAACGATAACCCGTCCCTCCTTCGAGGACTTCAATGAGCTTCTTCTGCTTTGGGAAGCGTCCGTACGTAGTACCCATCATTTCCTAAAAGAAGAGGATATCTTATTTTATAAAGAACTTGTTCCCGGATATTTCCCATTGGTAGAACTTTATATCATCCGAAATGAGCGAGGAAAGATCACCGCCTTCATGGGCTTAAGCGATGAGCTTATCGAGATGCTTTTCGTACATCCGGAAGAGCAAGGCAAAGGATTAGGTAAACGACTTATCCAATTCGCCTTGCAAGAGACACCCATCCGAAAAGTTGACGTAAATGAGCAAAACACAACCGCACTTCATTTCTATCAGCATCTGGGATTCCAAGTGATAGGAAGAGACGAGACGGATTCTTCCCACAAGCCATTCCCGATACTTCATCTTCAAGTTACACTTCCTTAAAAATTTAAGGGAATGATCTTAACACAACAACAAAGATTGAGAATGAACCTAAAACAGAGACTATCAAGCCGCTGTCATATAGAGGATATCCATGAGATATTATTTTATGTACAAGGGGACCAAGAACGGAAAGTAGAGCTATACGATCTGATATTCGATCCGGATGATGCCGTTAGTTATCAAGCGTTATGGGTCTGTAGCCATTTCTCCACAAAGGAAAACGAATGGCTATATGATAAACAGGATGAATTGATAAATGAGGTGCTTAACTGTGAGCACTCCGGAAAACGACGCATTCTCTTGAACCTGCTTGTACGACAACCCCAGACGAACCCCCCACGGGTAGATTTCCTGAACTTCTGCCTGGACCGGATGCTTTCAGCGAAGGAATTACCCGGTGTGCAAACACTTTGCATGAAACTGGGATATGAGTTATGCCGTCCCATTCCAGAGCTATTACAGGAGTATAAGACACTACTCGATCTGGCGGAACCCGATTTACTACAAATCTCTTTGCGAACCGTACGTAAGAACATCTTAAAAAAAATACGATAAAACATGAGAAAGATTTTCACACTATTCTTCTGTGCCGCCTCCTTGGCCACAGGACTAGCGCAACAAGAATCCTATTTTACCAATCCCGTGATCCACGGTGACGTAGCCGATCCTTCCATTATCCGGATCGACCAGACTTACTATATCACCGGCACCACCTCGGAATGGGCCCCTTATTATCCGGTTTTCACCTCTACCGATCTGGTGAACTGGCAGCAAACCGGACATGTATTCGACGAGAAGCCGGAATGGACTAAGTCCTCATTCTGGGCTCCGGAATGGTATCAGCATAAAGGGAAGGTATATGTCTATTATACGGCCCGGAAGCAATCGGATAACATCTCGTGCATCGGTGTTGCCGTGGCGGATTCACCTACGGGCAAGTTCAAGGATTACGGCCCGGTGGTAGAGTTCGGGAAGGAAGCGATAGACGCATTTATCTTGGAGGATAAAGGCAAACTTTACATCAGTTGGAAAGCTTATGGATTGGATAACCAACCCATAGAGTTATTGGCTTGTAAGTTGACAGACGATGGGCTTCGCCTAGACGGAAAGCCTTTCAGCCTGCTGCGTGACGATGAGCGTCAAGGTATGGAAGGTCAGCATTGGTTCAAGAAAGACGGATATTACTATATCATCTACTCCGTGAGAGGCTGTTGCGGCCCGCAGAGCGATTACGCCGTATCCGTAGCTCGCTCGAAGAAGCTGGAGGGTCCTTACGAGAAATACCAAGAAAACCCGATCTTGCACGGAAGCAAGGAGGTTCTCTCCATCGGTCACGGAACGATTACGACAACACCAGACGGACGCATGTATTACCTATGCCACGCTTACCAGCCGGGAAGCGGCTTCTACCAAGGTCGCCAACCTTACCTGCAAGAGGTGAGAATGGGTGAGGATCATTGGCCTCACTTCGTAACCGGGGAATACGCAAGCCGCACGCAACCCATGCCATTTGCCGAGTCCGCACAAGTGCCGGTATTCGATTTCTCGGATGATTTCACCGGTGCTACCTTGCGTCCCGAATGGAGTTGGAACTATCCTTACACGGATGTCAAGACCGAGATCAAGAACGGTAAACTCTCTCTATCCGGAACACCGAAACCCGGCGTAAAGACCGGAGCGGCACTTTGTTTACGCCCAACCTCCCCGGATTACACGTTGGAAACAGCGATTGTAAACCGGAATGACAGTTGGAAAGGAATCACGATGTACGGAGACGCAAATAACCTAATCACCTGCGGATGCGTAGGAGACCGTTTGATATTGAAATATATCCTAGAGGGGAAAGAACATCAATTGGCCGATCTTCCTCTTCCCGGCTCGCCTTTATATCTACGGATGAAAGTGACCGACGGTGCGCATAGCACGTTCTACTGGAGTAAGGACGGACAAGCATGGAACGAGATCGTCGGCGAAGCTCTCTCCGCAAAAGAGACCCGGTCGTTGATCCAATGGGATCGTATCTCCCGTCCGGGATTGTATCAAGAGGGAGATCCTACGGCACCAGCCGTTTACGCTTATTGTCTATTAAAAAATGAATGATGGAATCTAAGTTTCACACGTTTGCCCAACCGATACAATCGATCCCCTTACCGGAACGATTCACGTATCCTTTTCACTATACACCGCATCCTCTATGCGTAATAGCGGCTGAGGAGACGCAGGCATACCTGAAAGAACGAACCGAATGGCGGGAAGAGTTACAAGCCGGAAAAATGTTCGGCGTATTGGTGGTTCGTACTCCCGCCGGAGAGGTCGGCTATCTAGCCGCATTCTCCGGTAACCTAGCGGGGAAGAATGTACATCCTTTCTTCGTCCCCCCGATCTATGACCTATTACAACCGGATGGTTTCTTCCGGCAAGAGGAGGAGCAGATCAATGAGATCAATGCCCATATCCGGATCTTACAAACCTCTCCCGCCCTTAAAGAGGCACGGTTCAGGCTAAAACATGCGATCGAATTTACAGATCTCATGTTGCAATCCGCCAAAATGTTGGTCAAGGAACGGAAAAGAGACCGCGACCTATGCCGGCAATCTCCTCTCACAGAAGAGGAGGCGGCTCTTCTCATAAAAAAAAGCCAACGGACGAATGCCGAATACAAGCAAATGAAGAAAGAAATGCAGGCTTTCGTGGAGGAGGAGCAGGCAACGGTAAACCAGCTTGAACAAGAGATCGAGCAACTGAAGCAAGAACGCAAGCGACGGTCGGCGGCCTTGCAACGCAAGTTGTTCGAGCAATTCCGAATCCTGAACGCCCGGGGCGAGGTGAAGGACTTATGCGAACTGTTCGCCCCTACCTACCAAGGTGCGCCGCCTGCCGGAGCGGGTGAGTGTGCCGCCCCTAAACTCTTGCAATACGCCTACCAGCATCAGTTGGAGCCGATCGCCATGGCAGAGTTCTGGTGGGGCGATTCTCCCAAGACGGAGATTCGGCACCATGGGTATTATTATCCGGCTTGCAAAGGAAAATGCGAGCCGATCCTCAATCATATGCTACTAGGATTGCGGGTAGATGAGAATCCGTTATTGGCAGACGCTCACCGGGAGACGAAGCTGGATATTCTTTATGAGGATGACTATTTGTTGATCGTCAATAAACCGGCGGGTATGCTCTCCGTCCCCGGTAAGGGAGATGCGGACTCCGTCTATCACAGGCTGCGTATCCTTTATCCGGAAGCCACCGGCCCAATTATCGTACACCGCTTGGATATGGCGACATCCGGCTTGCTACTCGCCGCCAAAACCAAAGAAGTGCATCAGAACCTGCAAGCCCAATTCAAGAACCGAACCATCCAGAAAAGGTATATCGCCTTATTAGATGGTGAAGTTCCCCAAGATGAGGGTGAGATCCGTCTCCCGCTATGTCCCGATCCTTTGGACAGGCCCCGGCAAATCGTAAGCGAAGAATTCGGGAAACCTGCCCTCACGCACTACCGGGTATTGGAACGGACTTCCGGAAAAACCCTTATCGCCTTTTATCCCCAAACCGGACGTACCCACCAGCTACGGGTACACGCCGCCCATCCCCAAGGCCTTCATTGCCCCATCCTTGGCGACGAGCTTTACGGACGAAAGGCGGAACGGCTCTATCTGCACGCTGAATATCTAGCATTCACGCATCCTATCACTTCCGAGAGGATAGAGATACAAAAATCACCGGCATTTCCTAGGCGCTCCATGCCATGAGCATCCTAGGCAAAATACCTCTGTCATGTCGAATCCGGACAGACCGTAGTGGGATCTTTGGGAACGACCTCCCCATTCTCGTAAACATACACTAAAAGACGTTCCCCGTCCGCATTCTTTACATACATAGAAGGGATATCACACTGCGGACACCGATACTTTCTCATCATCTAATCTTTTCTTTATCTTTTTATAAACATACAAAAACGCAGGTATCAAGAATAAGTCAGCGGCGACCCAAGCCAACGGATCACCGAAGCAAACGCCTAAGAATCCAAAAGTGGGAACCGCATACAAGCTCACCAAGACACGTGCGATCATCTCTGAAACACCCGAGAGCATCGCAAGGTTGCTGAAACCTACCCCTTGTATCGCATAACGCAAGATACACAGTAGCCCGACAGCCGGGAAGAACCAGCAAGAAATATGCAAAAACTGCTCCGTATAGTCCAGTATCTCGACCTCAGATGGAGCCACAAATAACAAGGCCAGCCAACGAGACCCCAGCATCAAGATCATCCATGTAGCGGCTGCATACGTAAGCATCATCAACGAACTCACTTTAATTCCCTGCAAAATACGCTCTGGCTTTCCCGCCCCATAACTCTGTCCGCAATACGTAGCCATGGCGATACCCAAACTCTCAAAAGCGCAAATGAAAAACATCTTGATACGGGCGGCGGAAGTAAAGGCGGCGACACAGGCCGTGCCCAAGGCGTTATTGGCGCTCTGCAACATGATACTGCCAATAGCGGTAATAGAAAATTGCAATCCCATCGGAACCCCCATCGCCAATAAGGTACGGGCCAGCCCGGCATGGAACCTTCGGTCCTCGGAGGAAGTAGCCCGTAAGATCGGGAATTACCGAAGCATATATAAATAACATAGAATGGCGGAAAGCCCTTGCGAGAAAACCGTAGCGATAGCCGCTCCCATCACGCCCCATCCTAGTACCAAGATGCAGAATAAATCCAAGAAAACATTCAAGACCGTAGAGAACAACAAGAACCAGAACGGAGTCTTGCTATCTCCCAAAGCCCGCATGATACTTGCCAACAAATTATAGAAGAATGTACAAGGAATACCGATAAAAGTAACAAACAAATAATCATAGGCCCCATCGAAGATATTCCCAGGTGTCTGCATCCCCCGCAAGATATCCCGGCAATATAAACCCGAGACAGCAGCGATCACCACGGACATCACCGTAGCCAATTGCAACCCCACTGCCACGTAACGGCGCATCGTCGCATAATCCCTCGCCCCGAACTTTTGAGCTACCGGGATGCCAAAACCGGCGCAACATCCGTTACAGAATCCCAGAATCAAGAAAATCACAGAGGTACTGGCTCCTACGGCAGCCAGCGAATTTATACCTAGAAATTTACCAACGATAGCGGCATCGATCAAGGAATAAGTCTGCTGAAGCAGATTCCCTAATAACAATGGCATCGTGAAACTAAATAGAAGGGGGAATACAGCACCCCTCGTCATCTCTTTTGAGTTTGCCATACATCTAATAAAATAAAAAGGATTTAATCAGGATAGATAAGTGGTGACAAAGGTAATCAATCACGAATAAAGCACAATCTTTTCCTCTTTTTTTAAACCATGATTAACACGAAATAACAATGCCCATCGTAAGGTCTTTACAATGGGCATCGTAAGGTAATTAGAATGCCTATTGTAACATGCTTACAATGGGCATCAAGGTTTTCTTATTCCAAAGAGAATGAATAGGGGCGATCGCCATCCTGCGTACCTCGCTGTTTATTAGGGGTATCGCTCATTTGGTATTGGATTTTTGCACCACCTAGCAACTGCTCGTGTGTCAAGAAATTGTGGGTGTAGGTCTTACCGTTTACTTTCATGCCTTTGATATAACGGTTCTCCCGATCGGTCTTGTCCGCTTGGATCAACACCTGCTTTCCGTTATCCAGATGGAGTTTTACGGATTTGAACAAAGGAGTTCCCAGCACATATTGATCCGTGCCCGGGCATACGGTATAAAAGCCTAAGGCAGAGAATACATACCATGCGGAAGTCTGTCCGTTATCCTCATCACCGCAATAGCCATCCGCCTCAGCGGTATAAAGCTTGTACATAATCTCACGCACCCAGTATTGGGTTTTCCACGGCTCGTCGGAATAGTTGTATAGATATACCATATGCTGGATGGGTTGATTTCCGTGGGCGTATTGTCCCATATTCATTACTTGCATCTCACGCATCTCATGGATCATACTGCGGCTATCCATACCCAAACGACTGGGCATCTTGAAGACGGAGTCCATCATGTGGTTGAATTCCGTCTTTCCTCCCATCAAATCGATCAGACCTTGCGGGTCGTGGAAGACACAGAAACTCCAATGCCAGCTGTTTCCCTCACAGAAATCACGGCTCCAGTCCGTACCTTTAAAAGAAGGGTTGAACTCGCCCTTATCAGAGCGTCCGACCATCAACTTATATTTTGGGTCGTACACATTCTTATAGTTGTTAGCCCGTTGCTTGAAGATATCGATCTCGCTTGCCGGCTTGCCTAGTTTTTTACCCAAGGTATAAATCGTCCAGTCATTATAAGCATATTCCAAGGTACGAGCCACGTTTTGTCCGATACCGATATTATTCGGTACATAACCCAGTTTATTATACTCCTCGTAAGCGACACGACCGGAAGCCGTTCTCGGCAGTTGGTTATTCGCGTCATGCTTCAAGGCTTCCCAAAGCGTCTCGATATCGTATCCTCTCAAGCCTTTGATATAAGCGTCGGCTACCACGGAAGCGGAGTTATTGCCGACCATGCAATCCCGGTGGCCCGGACTTGCCCATTCCGGAAGGAAGCCGCTCTCTTTATAAGCGTTCACCAAACCTTCCTGCATCTTTTGGTTCATCTCCGGATACATCAGGTTCAAGAAGGGGAAAAGACAACGGAACGTATCCCAAAAACCGGTGTCGGTAAACATATAGCCCGGCAAGACCTCACCGTTATAAGGGCTATAATGCATGACTTGCCCTTTGGCATCGATCTCATAGAAGCTACGGGGGAACAGCAAGGAACGATACAAGCAAGAATAGAACGTACGTAAGTTATCGATGTTCGTATCTTCCACCTCGATCTTACCTAATTCCCGGTTCCAGATTTCCTTACCTTTGGTCACTAGCTGATCGAAACCAGTATCTCCCACCTCACGCAAGTTTAACTCGGCCTGCTCGGTGCTGATGAAAGAAGATGCCACGTTGGCATGCACCACCTCGCCGGCCTTTGTCTCAAAACCGATGATAGCGCCGGCATGGTTTGTCTTCACCTCCGATTCATCCAACTGGATCGCCCCGTTCTTGACCGTAGAGGAGAACGTGAATGGCTTATCGAACTGGATCACGAAATAATTCTTGAAGTTACGGGGAACACCGCCCGTGTTCTTCGTGGAATAACCGATGATCTTACGTTCCGCAGGCAATACCTTTACATAAGAGCCTTTATCGAAAGCGTCGATCACGATATATGCTTTCTTGGTTTCCGGGAATGTAAAGCGGAACTTAGCCGCACGTTCCGTCGGAACCAACTCGGTAGTCACGTCATGATCGGCTAGATAGACCTTATAATAATAAGGTGTAGCCACTTCCCCTTTGTGAGAGAACCAGCTAGCCCGTTTCTCCTCATCGAAGACCAAGCCTTCGGTAGTAGGCATAATGGAGAACTGTCCGTAATCGTTCATCCACGGGCTCGGTTGATGGGTTTGCTTGAATCCTCGGATCTTATCCGCATCGTAACGATAGGTCCAGCCATTCCCCATCTCGCCGGTTTGCGGGGTCCAGAAGTTCATACCCCAAGGCAGGGCGGTAGCCGGATAGGTATTTCCGGTAGATAATTCGTACTTGGATTGGGTACCGACTAACGTATTCACGTAGTCTACAGGATTCTCCACGGCAGAGACTTGCATACAGCAAGCCATTACGACCGCAACGAATCCTTGTTTAAAAATAGATGTTTTCATGTTTGTATAGAAATTAATGTATTTCCTTCTAATTTATAACGTTGGCCGCTTTCCGGACAGGTGGCGAATCCTTCAGGGTCGAATACAAGACGATGGCCATATGCGCTTACCCAACCGATCTGCCGCGATGGATTCCCTACGACCAGCGCATAATCCGGAACATCCTTCGTTACCACCGCCCCGGCACCGATCATGGCATACCGCCCGACCGTATGCCCACAGATAATCGTAGCATTAGCTCCAATCGAGGCTCCCTTGCCAATCACCGTCTCCTTATACTGGTCTTTCCGAGAGATAGCGCTACGCGGGTTGATTACATTTGTAAACACGCAACTAGGCCCCAAGAACACATCATCCTCGCAAATCACCCCCGTATAAATAGACACATTGTTCTGCACCTTCACGTTATTCCCAAGGATCACACCCGGCGATACGACTACATTCTGGCCGATATTACACGCCCTGCCAATCACGCATCCCGTCATGATATGGGAAAAATGCCAGATATGGGTTCCTTCCCCGATCTCACAACCGGCATCGATTACCGCTGTCTCGTGCGCTTGATAACTCATATCAATCCTCTTATTTATAGATTAGGAAAATAGTAGGTTTCTTACTCAGATCGGGAACTTTACCCGCCCATTCCTTGACCGGGCGAGTGTGGATATACTCATCCTCACAGGTTATATTCGAGGCGATACACAGTTTCGTAGACGGACGGCACGTACGGATCAACTCCTCGGCCAGTTTATTATTCCGGTAAGGAGTCTCGATAAACAATTGCGTCTGATGCTCGGAATAGATCCTTCCCTCCAATTTCTTGATCGTGTTCGTTCGCTCGGAAGCATCAATCGGCAGATAACCGTGAAAAGCGAAACTCTGTCCGTTAAAGCCCGATCCCATCACCGACATCAAGATAGACGAAGGCCCTACCAACGGTACCACCGGATAATCCTTCCGTTGGGCGATAGCCACTACGTCAGCCCCCGGATCAGCGATCGCCGGACAACCCGCCTCCGAGATCACGCCTACGCTCTCGCCTTTCGCCAAAGGAGCCAGATAACCAGCTACTTGTTCTGGTGAGGTATGTTTATTCAGCTCATAAAATGTCAAGTCATCGATCACGATCCCCGGCTCCACCTTTTTCAAGAAACGGCGTGCCGTACGCACGTTTTCCACGATAAAATGCCGGATAGATAAGATCACGTCACGGTTGTACTCTGGTAAAACACGGCGATGTTCCGTATCGCCCAAAGTAACTGGTATAAGGAAAAGAGATGCTCGCATACTGTTTGTTTTCCGCGAAAGTAGTACTTTTGCCGCAAACTAACAGAATAATCATGGCACTTCCTATTGATTTTATTACCCGTACACGGGCTTTACTTGGCGAGGAGTTCGATCGTTTAGAGGCAGCGTTAAGTGCTGATGTTCCCGTAAGTATCCGTATCAACCCGATGAAAGGGACTCCCGCTCCCAAAGCAGGTGCTCCGGTCGCTTGGTGCGAGAGCGGTTTTTATTTGCCGGAACGGTTGTCTTTCACCTTCGATCCTCTATTCCATGCGGGGGCCTATTACGTGCAGGAAGCGTCTTCCATGTTTCTGGAACAAGCGATCAAGGCATATGTGAAAGAGCCGGTACGTTGCTTGGATTTATGCGCCGCCCCGGGTGGCAAGTCCACGCATCTGGCGAGCTTATTGCCGAAAGGTAGTCTGTTAGTCAGTAACGAGGTGATCCGCAGCCGGAGTTATGTATTGGCCGAGAATATCGCTAAATGGGGCCGCCCGGACACGATCGTTATCAATAATGACCCGGAGGAGATCGGCGAGGCATTGCCTCATCTGTTCGATGTGATCGTCACCGACGTACCTTGTTCCGGTGAAGGCATGTTCCGGAAAGATACGGATAGCACAGGCGAATGGAGCATAGATAACGTAAGACTTTGCGCCTCTCGCCAACGGCGTATCATCCATGATATCTGGAACGCCTTGAAGCCTGGGGGTATCTTGATCTACAGCACTTGTACCTATAATACGGAGGAGGATGAGGAGAACATACATTATATAATAGAGGAGCTGGGAGCCGAGGCATTGCCTATCCCTACCCAAGAGGAATGGCAGATCACCGGCGCCCTCCGGTTTGAACATCCGGTTTACCGCTTCTTCCCACATAAGACACGAGGCGAAGGCTTTTTCCTCGCCGCCCTCCGGAAAGCGGAAGGCGAGATTGAGGAGATCCGTATCAAGTCCAAAGGGAAAAAAGAGCGGGGAAAAGCCGCTCCGTCTATCCCACAGGAAGTCCGTCTGTTCCTTTCGGATGAAACTTCATTTTCTCTCGAATGGAACGACAGTTTCCTTCGAGCGTATCCCAAAGCCCATTCGGATCTATTTTCACTCATCAATGCCAAGCCTTTACGGGTACTCTCTGCCGGTATTTGCCTAGGAGAAGCGAAAGGGAAAGACTTTATCCCGGCTCAAGAGCTGGCTTTAAATACTGCCTTAACCCCCAACGCCTTTCCATCCGTGGAACTGGAATGGGAAGACGCTATTAAATTCTTGAAGAAAGAGGCACTCGTTTTACCCAGCGGCATAGATAAAGGATATGTATTGGTACGCTACCAAGGGCTTCCACTAGGTTTCGTAAAGAACCTTGGCAACCGGGCCAATAACCTGTATCCGCAAGAGTGGCGCATACGGACAGGATATATTCCGGAGGAAATCAAACTATTTTTATGACGATAAGACCACTATATAGGCATAAAGCCACACGTATATACGCATGAGGTTACGCCTATATACGTGAGAGAATCAATCCTAGTCCACGAATCGCAACGTAAACAAGGCGGCCTCCAGCCGGCGGATCAAGTTCGCCTTTTTTGATTCCGGGGCATAGACAAAGCTTTCCGCTACGATAACCCGCCCTTTTTTCTTGTCGAGCAGGGCATGGCTGACGAACGGGCCGCCCATCTTATCTCCTTCCATACGCCAAAGACCACGCAATACGCCGCAGTATTCGCCACGATAGGTGATCGGCTCGTAAAAAAGCTCGAAGCGCCTCTCAGTCTTCATATAAGAATTCGGGAAAGAGCCCGGTACGTTCCGCCTCACTACAGAATCGCGCATAGCGACCAGATAATCTTCGGTAAATGCTTCTTGGGTCGTATAAGGGAAGCTATAGACTAAAATATCAGTCCGTCCCTTATTGGCATTATTCGATCCCCAAAAGAAATCCGTTGTCTCTTTATAAGTCGACATATCTTCCGGTACAAATAACGAGATACCGAATCGGGACTTCAATTTCTCATTGATCCAACCGCTATGGCTCTTGGAAAGTCCGGTGATCCAACGCTCCCTTTCCACTCGATTGAAGTGATTGACCAACCGTCCCTCATTCAATAAAAGGAACTCCGTCAAAGCAGCGGTAGTCGGAGCATACAAAGTCACTACATTTTGCCCGCTGGCCCATTCGTCGGGACTCTCTTTAGTTCCGGCTTTCGTATACCGGTTCGGATCTACGGATACGATCAAGATATTTCGTACGTATCGTAATAAACCGGAAAAGCCCGAAGGCTCCGAATAGGTGACACGCATAGACGCTTCCGCTTGAGGCAAAGCAGGAATCGGCGCTCGCAATTGTTCTTGCAGCAACTCCCCCACCTCACCATTCCATGCGTCTCGATCCATTACAACCACTACCTCGAAAGGCCATCCGGTAGCCCGCCGTAGCGAGGTTACCGGAGAGGACGAAACCCAATCACAAGCGGAAAGCCCCACCATTAGGCTAAGGCTAATCCATAGTAGTACAATTTGTGTTCTCATAGCATTCCTAATTATTCGTTCTTAACAATTAAATCACACACCGCAAAAGTACAGGAAGGATCGTAAAGAGGGAAGAAATGGCACCGGACAAAGCAAGCGCACATCAAACAACTAATAATCACACACATAAACCATACGATGGGAGATAAACGAATAATATTGCCGGACAATCACGACAAACAAAATAACTTTAAGCTTTATAATAAACGGACATAGGCATCCAAATCCGTCTTTTCATCCAAGCCTAGACGTTTTTTTAAACGGCCTTTCGATTTGGTTAACGCATCCGGAGTATTATTAAACACGGATAGTTGCTCCTTTCGGGAGAAATTCCATTTGATCAAGCAACATATTTCCTGCTCATGGCGGGTAATACTGTATTTATTTCTCAGATCGGTTAAGAAGTTATTAAACAGAAGATCGGTCATACCAATAATCTCAGCCCATTCCTCTTTACTTGGATTCACATGGAGAGGATCATCTTTAAGGGCACATAAAAGCTTAGGTACATCCACATCTACTTTTCCGGTAGCATTGTCCAATAAGTTATTATCGCCGGAAAGAACAAGGATCTCTCTCTCCAACCACTCCATCTTCTGGAGATAGGCCGTCAGTTCCGTCTCGATCCGGTCATAAGCCTCCGAGCGGATGACCAGAGAATCCCGTTCCCGCTCCAAACGTACGACTTGCTCTTGATAGGAGGCTAATTGTTGTTTATAGCGATACATATTCGCTTTATTCTGCCGAATGCGAGAACGGGCAGATTCATTTCTCTCCCGGATACGTCCCGTACGTACTCCCAACAAAAAGCTAAATACCACCGCCACGATCAAGGCTAAACAACCAGCCCCCCAATCGACAAATCTCCAGAACTCCCCCATCCCGGTTACCGTATGGATTTATTTTTCAGATAATCATAGATAGCCAATTGCGAACGCACTTTTACCGGATTGTCATCACACTTGAAATTATTACGCAACCTGGCATCCAGACGACAAGCCTTCACGTTATCGCTTAGCTGGATATTCAAGATATCGATGATTTCTCGCTTGATATCCGGATCCAAGATCGGAAAAGCTGTCTCAATGCGCCGGTTCAAGTTCCGACGCATCCAGTCCGCTGAGGTCAAGAACAGATCTTCCTGCCCATCATTATAAAAACACCAAACCCGGGAATGCTCCAAAAACATATCTACGATACGAGTCACCCGGATGTTTGCGCTGTAAGGTTGATCCGGTACCAGACAACAAATTCCTCGGACAATCAGATCGATCTCTACCCCTGCCTCACTGGCATGATAGAGTTCCTCGATCATATGTTGGTCATGCAGTCCGTTCATCTTTAATATGATCCGTCCTTTTCGGCCTTCCTGCACATGCTCGATCTCCCGCCGAATCCTACGAACCAATTCCGAGACCATATTGAAACGGGCTACCAACAAATGGCAGAAAGTAGGTTCTTTCATACGCCCTTCCAAAACAGCGAATACCTTATTGATATCCGCAATAATCTCAGTGTTCGAAGTCAACAGTGCCATATCCGAATAGATCTTAGCTGTCTTCTCATTGAAATTACCAGTACTTAAATAAGCAAAATCACGCCGTTTAAATCCCTCGGACGTATCCTTCCGAAGAATGACCGCAACCTTCGCATGCACTTTCAAACCCGGAATACTATAAATGATACGAATACCGGCCTGCTCCATACGCTCCGCCGTACTCATATTATTCTCCTCGTCAAAACGGGCTTTCAATTCCACGAATACCGTCACTTTCTTACCATTTTGGGCAGCACTGACCAGCGTATTAATCACAGCCGAATTCTCAGCCACCCGGTACTGGGTAATCTTGATCTCATCCACCTTCGGATCAAAGGCCGCCTCCATCAAGAAGCGGATCAAATAATCGAACGACTCATAAGGGAAATGCAATAAGATATCCCGCTTCTTCACAGCCTTGAATACCGACCCCATCTCATCGAGAAAAGGCACACGCATAGGCACAGGCGGTTGTTGCTCCAAATACTTGCCCGCCGGATTCGGTAATTTCATCAAATCCTGCAAATTATTATATCGTCCACCCAGCACCAAGTCCTCCGACGTAATACCAAAGGCATCGCAAACAAAAGCCAGAAAATCATCCGGCATCGCTTGATCATACATAAAACGGCTTAAGGCTCCGATCTTGCGCTTCTTCACCTTCTTACGGATATTCTCCACGATATTCGCCCGGCTCTCATCATCCAAATAAATATCCGCATCCCGGGAAATCTTGATGCTATAACAGCCATCAATAATATAACCGGGAAAAACATTCTGCAAATTCGCACGGATAATGTCGTCGATAAACATGATATAATATTTCCCGTCATGAGGAGGCAACTCAATAAAACGGGGAACTTTCGCATAAGGAATCTTCATCAACGCATAATGATACTCGGGTACGAAGCCCGGCTCATTCATCCGCTTGCTCCGCTTAATCATACGGATTACAAGGTAAAGCCGACGATCCCGGATGAACGTACGTATATCACCGGCTTGAATCATGACCGGCGACAGGAATGGGAAAACCTCCTCATTAAAGAAATTATGGACAAACTCTTCATGGAAAGGTTCCGACTTCTCATTCTGGTATAAGTAAACATTCTGGCGATTCAATTCCGGCAATATCTTCTCCGAGAAAATACGGTAATAGTCCCGTTGCTGGCGGTTCACCTCCCGGGTGATAGCCGCCAAGGTCTCTTCCGCCTCTGCGGCGCTCTCCTCCGAATAATTCTTTTTCATGATTACCCCCCGATGCTCCGCAACCCGGATCTCATAAAATTCTTCCAGATTCGAGGAATAGATAGAAAGGAACTTAATACGCTCATAAATAGGTAGCGTATCATCTTCCGCTTCCAGCAAGACACGGTAGTTAAACGACAACCAACTTAAGTCTCGTTTAAAATATTGATATGAATTCTCCATAATATTCTTATCTTAGGCGTGTAAATATAGATACTTTCGAGCAATAAAAGAAATTGTTATGATTAAAGTTGGATTGCTTTCAGACACCCATGCGTACTGGGATGACAAGTACGCTGAATATTTTAAAGATTGCGATGAAATCTGGCATGCGGGCGATATAGGTTCCGATCTTTTGGTCGCTAAATTCGAGGCATTGAAACCTTTCAGGGCCGTATACGGAAATATCGATGGACAAGTCATTCGCCTGCAATATCCTAAAGTAGCGCATTTCAAGGTAGAAGACATGAACGTTATGATGACTCATGTCGGAGGTTATCCGGGCCGCTACAATCCTGAGATCCGCAAAGAATTATACGATACACGACCGAATCTGTTCATCTCGGGACATTCGCATATCCTAAAAGTAGCATTCGATCGAAGTTTGAATTGTCTGCATATGAATCCCGGAGCGGCTGGTAAAAGTGGCTTTCATCAAGTACGTACCTTATTACGTTTCATTATAGAGGGAAAAGATATCAAAGATTTAGAAGTCATAGAACTAGGAAACCGGGCATTATAAGATGATTAGTTACCGCAGCAGAAACTCTCGGCGAAAAGAATCGTATTTTGCAAATAAGCGAACTCATTCTCAAAATATTCGCTAAACACCCCGGAATTCAAGTTCTCCTCGATTTGTTTCGCTGTCCAAAGCTTTCCGCTACGGCGCTTACATTGATTCAACTGCTCTTCCGTGCGTAAGCAAATAACATAGAGAGATACCAAATGTTTCACCTTCTCGTTCTCAAATGTATAACGGATCAGAAAGCGTGGAGCAATTGATTTATCTTGCGCCAAACTCCCGATAGTATTTTTGACCGTACTATCTATGCTATGTCGGAAGAGCACGTAATTATGGAACGGATAATCCATCGTATCTGGAGAGACAAACTCATCCTTACTTCGTCTCACAAGATATAACATACCATTATAAACAACGGCAATACGCACGATTGGATGATAATATTTCTTCGGTAAAGAGCGACTCACCGAACGGGCGATACAACCGATCACCTTTCCTTTGTCGTTCAATACGGGAACCCACATTTCCTTTTTCAAACTACCTCGCATCAAGGACAAACGTATTTGCTCATAAACAATAACCAAAACACCGATCACCAATCCCAACTCCCGATATAAGAAACGTTCGGTACGCATATTCTGCATCGTTTCCGGCAAGATACTATATAGCAAGATGATGAAAAGATGCAACGTATACAAGTTCTGTACCAACTGAGCGAGGAAATAGAATTCGTTCAAGGTAGTACGAAGCAAAGTACGTTTAAAAGAGGGATGTTTCGAATCGCGTATACGTCGTATGACCGTTCTCCTCGTGAACCCTACGATCGCTAACGCCACAACCAATAATACTTCCGAGATAAGAGGAGAGTATATAAACAACACTGGTTCAAGCTTGAGACAAAGAAATACGGAATATAAGACCAATGTGCCCGCCGATGGCAGAAGCATAAATTGATACACCTTATCCTTGCTCAACACTTGAAACAAAAAAATACAAACAAAACAGAAAGTAACCCCAATTATAAAAGATAATAAATAAGAAAAATAGTTGTCCAAAAACATGAACAACAACAACGGCAATAAACCTATTGCCTGATTATCTATACCTTTCTTTACTCTGTTCATTCCTTCCCCCCCCTTAGTCCACTTTTATATTAATAACAACAAAGATTGTCAAAAGTTCATGAATCATATATGCTTTTCCGCATGGTACGACGAGCGCACCAGCGGAGCGCTCTCTACTTTCTTAAAACCTTTGTTAACGGCCTGTTGTCTATAATATTCAAAGCGTTCAGGAGTCACATACTCAGAGACGGGAATATTCTTGCGAGAGGGCTGTAAATACTGCCCGATTGTTAAAACGGAAACACCCGCTCGCAAAACGTCATCCATTAATTCAAGCACCTCATCCTCAGTCTCACCCAACCCGACCATGATACCAGTCTTGGCTACCACACCCCGCTCAGCGATTCGTCGCAAAACGGATAAGCTTACGTCATACTTAGCGGCGCTACGCACTTGCGGACTAATACGGCGTACAGTCTCCATATTATGGGAGATAATCTCAGGCACCGCATCCACCACCTGATCAACCAGATCCAAACGTCCTTGAAAATCCGGGATTAAAACTTCCACGGTCGTTTGAGGATTCACTTCTTTGATCGTACGGATCGTATTTACCCAATGAGAAGCACCCAAGTCTGGTAAGTCATCACGATCAACAGACGTAATCACCGCATGCTTGAGATTCATTAAACGGATGCTCTCCGCTACATTTGCTGGCTCTTTCGGGTCTAACGGAAGAGGTTTACCCGTTAGCGTATTACAAAAACGACAAGAACGGGTACAGATCTCTCCACCGATCATGAATGTAGCTGTTCCCCGGCTCCAACATTCACCCATATTCGGGCATTTACCACTTGTGCATATTGTGTGAAGGCAATGAGATTCAACAATACTTTTTGTCTTCGTAAATTGCTCATTTCCACCAAGCCGGATCTTCAACCAATCCGGCTTTCTTACATGCTGTGCCATGTTTTACAAATTATTGAATAAGTAATTGGCCATCTTCGTATACAAATGATAACGGGTATTACCACCGTATATACTATGATTCCGATCTTTATAAACATGCATATCGAACTGCTTACCCGCTTGAACCAAAGCCTCAGCATATTCCATTGTTTGCATAAAATGAACATTATCATCGGCGGTTCCATGAACCAACAATAACTTGCCTTGTAAGTCTTTCACCCGGCGTAACGGAGAGGTAGCCGCATAGCCCTCGAAATTCTCTTGAGGGGTACGCATGAAACGCTCCGTATAAACGGAGTCGTAATATTTCCAGTCCGTCGGAGGAGCTACTGCGATACCCACCTTAAACGTTCCGTTTCCGGTACTCAAAGCCATCAACGTGTTATACCCTCCGAAACTCCAGCCCCAGATCGCGATGCGATCCTTATCGATATAAGGCAACTTGCCTAACGCTTGCGCAGCCTCCACTTGGTCTCTAGATTCCAGCTCGCCCATTCTCAAATAAGTACATTTACGGAATGCCTCACCACGAGCGCCCGTACCGCGGCCATCCACGCATACCACGATAACACCGTTAGCCGCCAGATATTGCTCCCAATCAAAACCGTATTGGTCCAATACTTGCTGGGAGTTAGGACCGCTATATTGCGTCATCATCACCGGATATTTCTTCGATGGGTCAAAATCAGCGGGTTTTACGATCCAAGCGTTGAACTCATAGTCTGAAGCCGTATGCACCTTCATAAATTCCTTTTTGGCGAAAGCGTATTCCTTCAGCTTGCTTTTCAATGTGGCATTATCGACTAGGACACGTAATTCCTTTTTGGTCTTCGTCTCATTCACCGTAATCTTCGCCGGGGTATTCGCATTGGAATAAGTATTTACGAAATAAGCGAAATTGTCACTAAAGACCGCCTTGTTCATACCCTCTTCCGTAGAGAGTTTTGTCTTCACGCCTTTCGCGTCAATCTTATAGATAGAACGGCAGATCGGGCTTTCCTCGGCAGATTCATAATAGAAAGTCTTCGTATTCTCATCTACGCCTATGAACTTCGTGACATCCCAGTTTCCTTGGGTTACCTGACGTTGCATAACACCTGTCGGAGAATACAAATAAATATGGGAATAACCATCTTGTTCGCTCACATAGGTAAACCCATTGTTCAAGAACTGGATGGAAGTCAACCAATCAGAATCCACGTAGCATTTATTTTCCTCACGCAAGATCAAACGGAACACACCGCTCTTCGGATTTGCATAATACATATTGAATACATTCTGCTGGCGGTTCAATGTCATGATAGCCAACTGATCCGGATTCTGCGTGAAAGAAATGCGGGGAATATAGAAGTCGCCTTCTACCGGGACCTTCATCTCTTTCGTGTCTTTGGTGACTATGCTATAAGAATGTACGGAGACCTTTGAATTCTTCTGCCCGGCCTTCGGATATTTATATTCGTAATACCCCGGATAAAGTCCCTCACCATACATCTGCATAGAATATTCGGGCACCTCGGACTCATCAAAACGGACAAAGGCCAGATACTCGCTATCCGGAGACCACGCCATTAGATTTGTCACCGCAAATTCTTCCTCATACACCCAATCCGTGATGCCATTCAAAATCTTATTCAACTCACCGTCCTTGGTAACTTGTACCTCGGTATCAAAATCAAACTTACGTATCCAAATATTATTATCCCGCACGTAAGCGCACATACGACCATCCGGCGAGAATGTCGGGATCATTTGCTTACCCTTGGCATCGGAAATAGGCTTCACGTAATTGCGGCGCACGTCATAATCATAAACTACAGCCTTGGTAGAACGACGGTAAATAGACTCCGTATCTCTCCAAACCAAGATATGATGCCCGGTACTGCTGATTGTATATCCATCAAAATCCGTAAAGGTACATTCGCGCGCTTTACGGGCATTAAACAAGGTATCCAAAGGATTTCCCGTACGATAGGAATATTTAATGATCATACTCTTATCGGCGCTCATGGCTGTGTAGTGTTCTCCATCCGGCAGGGAACGCATCTCTCCGATTGCCGTCACTTGACGAAATTTCCCATCGGTTATCTCTTTTAAGTCAACATGCTTGCTTCCGGTTTGTGCGGCCACACATCCGAATACGGCCAACGAAAGCAATAAACTAAAACCTAATCGTTTCATTTATACTCTTATTATTTCTGTTTGAGACGCAAAGTTAGCATAAAAAATGATACCACTAACAGGGATTCTCTATTTCCTCAGTACAACATGTAGGACAGCCATTTTTATAGCCCCAAAAATACGGCAGTACTTACTTGCTCATAGAATATATACTGCAAGTGGCAAAGGATATATACTTACTTGGCCAAGTAAGTACTACTGCGTTTTCCGGTTATATAAGTTATGCACTCACTAATTTCCGCAAGACAAAGAATGACTCCACCTTGAAAAAATAACGACAACAGCCCTTACCGGTCTATTATCGCCATTCTAACGATGAAATAATAGTTATTATGAACCATTAGTTTTTAAACAATCATAAATCAAAAAGTTCTATATCAATATTTTACAACGACATTCAATGTCTGCACATTTTCATCCGCAGTCTTTACATGCAAAATATAAATACGTATCATTATTTTATTGTGGTTTGTAAACCGCATGTTTATCCGTATCTTCTAAAGACAATATAAGTTTATTAAGATCTTTCTCAAACGGATACGTTTTCAGATCATTCGTATTACTACTGTGAACAGGAACCAAACTAATAGAGTCCGCATTTACATGATACAAATATGGAACAATATAAGAAGGATCAAAATTCTCATAAATAAGAATACCACTATCCTTCCATGATTTAGAATCGGAGAAATAGAGTTTCCCCTTAGGACCGACACCAACATCATCGCTGCAACCGACAACACTAATGATTGTCATTAGAGCAACTAACTTAAACAAAAATTTTATTTTCATAGGCTTTCACTTAAAAAATGGTTCAACATATATAAATTATCCCAATAATGACTCTAAAGCGTTTTTAGTAGCTTTGTTCTTAAATAAAATCAACAACATTAAAATAGATCAACAAGGAACAAAGTCAAATACTATCTCATTAAATTTATCAACAAGACAAATATACTAAAATATCAAAACGCCATCAAAAAAAATAAGATTATGCTCTCGTCAAAACACGTACGTGTTTTTCAAAAGACTTCTCTTACCTTTGCCCTATGGAAAAGACGAAACGATATTACGAATACGGCAAGTTCCTTCGGGAACGTTTTGACCATAAAGTACAGAAGATCTCCATCAACGCCGGCTTCACCTGCCCGAACCGAGACGGGTCTAAAGGATGGGGCGGTTGCACCTATTGTAATAACCAAACATTCAGTCCGGAATACTGTCATACGGAGAAAAGCGTTACCGAGCAATTAGAGGAAGGCGTACGTTTTTTTTCCCGCAAATATTCGGATATGCGGTATCTGGCCTACTTCCAAGCCTACACGAATACATACGACCGATTAGACTCTCTTATTCGTAAATATGAGGAAGCGCTTGCCTATCCCGGAGTGGAAGGATTGATTGTCGGCACTCGCCCGGACTGTATGCCGGAAGATTTATTGGATTATCTCGCGGAGCTTTCCCTGCGAAAATTCGTCATGATTGAATATGGATTGGAAAGTACGCTTGATAAGACCTTAGTCCGCATAAACAGGGGGCATACCCATGAAGAATCGGAATCCGCTATCCGTCGTACGGCGGCAAAAGGTATTTACACCGGGGCACACCTGATACTCGGACTACCGGGAGAAAGTAGGGATGAAATATTACACCATGCGGATGTCTTGTCACGCCTCCCGATCACGACACTTAAATTGCATCAATTGCAACTTATCCGGAATACCCGCATGGCAAAGGAGTTCAAGGAAGATCCTTCGGATTTCCATTTATATACGGCTGATGAATATATCGAATTAGTGATTGACTTCATCGAACGACTGAACCCCTCTATCGTACTAGAGAGGTTCGTATCACAATCCCCCAAAGAGCTACTGATCGCACCGGATTGGGATTTAAAAAACTTCGAATTTACCGCTAAGGTAAATAAGCGGATCGAGGAAAGAGATACACGGCAAGGACGGCTATTTCAAGTCTAAGGCGACATTCCCATAAAAGGTAATGGCCTGTTTATTCACGGGCATCACATTGATTGTCGCCAAGCCATTCGGATAGACTTCCACCCGAAACGTGTATACATCCTCTTGGGTCTTTACACGAAACTTGATCTCGGAACGGCCTTTCTTCTTCGAGGTTCGCTCCTTCTCCGTCGATACCTCTTTAAACGTCAAGCCCTCTCCACCACCATAAGAAGCAGAGTAAGCACGTCCGAAGTAAGGAAGATAAGAGAATATCGAATCACCATGTATTTCCAATGAGTAAGGGGAAGTAAGATTGACGGATCTCCCGCCCATCGGTACGGCACGATTCACATCGATCTTAATACGACCGCTATCCACGATCTCCTTCACTGTTTTCTCTTTTTGCTCATTCCTCTCTTGCTTACTTTGAGCAAAAAGGGATTGCCCCGCACAAAGAAGGGCAATCCCTAAAAATCCAACAAACCTTGTTAATCTCATAACCTTAATAAATTAAACACACTATTAATCACTCTATATAGTAAAGACAATTCTTCGGGTGAATAGTTTAATCTAAAAAGGTCAAATTAAGGCTGTTTATATTTCATTATCATATTAACGCAAATTATCCAAGATATAATCCTGTACGGTAAAATCTTTCCGTACGATCGTATCACCGGGAACACGTTCGTCTGTCGTGATCGCTAAATTCTCATCGCCTAAGACTTGACGGCTCAAGAAGCTCATGATATCGTATTGATTTCGGGACATAGGAAGCCCAGAGATCTCGTGCCCCGCATTCTCTACCTTATAAAAATAATAGGAAGCTTGAAGATTTTCCAGACTTTTCGCTACAGCGGATGATCCCCATAAACCGCCGAGGTTCTCCATAGCGGCTTGTTCAAAAGGAACGGTTTTATCCGCGTCGCCGTGGAATAGCATAATCGGACAAGGCATTTTTTCCCAATGTGGAGGAAACACATCAGAGACCGCGCCGGCATAGGAGATCACACCGGCATAGTTGAAACCTGGCGGTAGCCTTTTCGCCAACTCATGTCCGTTACACAAATCATACTCTGCCTGCAATACCGTAATCGCCCCGGCACTCGAACCGCTCGCTACGATCTGCTCCACATCGATGTTCCAATCCAAGCTTTGGTTAATCACGAAAACGGTAGCATCATAAAAATCCTCTACCGCCGTATCGATCGCATGCTGCAAGGCCGCGATAAAGTCCATCGGAGAAGAGACTTTGGAAGGATCCAGATTCTTCAAGGTAGTGCGATAATCCGTAGATACGACCACAAAACCGTTTCGGGCGAGGAACTCGAAATAAGGAATATATCCTTTATCCGCCTTATCTCCCCCTTTAAACCCACCGCCAAAAGCGAAAATCATCACAGGCTTTTTTAAGGCGGGCGACATAGAAGGCAACTCATACTTGTCCAAAGACAATGTATCTGTCCCTTTTATAGAGAATACGAAATTCTCTTTCTGGACTTCCACATTCGCCACAGGCTTAGGCTGCGTACAGGCGAACGAGCAGAGGATCCATAAAGCAAATAGCGAATACATCCAATTTCTATTCATCTTATTTTCGTATTAGAGGTTATTTTGTTCCTTCCTTCAAACCATCCAAGAACTTATCCACTTTCTTGGCAGCGTCTTTCACGCCCGCTTTCATTTTCAATCCGGCGTATGTCGCTTGCAATTTAACGATCTCCGCTTTCTCATCAGCATTCAGCTCTTCCTCGAACTTGGCGTAAAGATCCGTGGATAGATCCGAGAATTTCCGATCCGCCTTCTTCCAGTCCTTATCGGTATAATCGGCAGCCTCCATTTCCACTTTATCTACAAAATCGCTAAACTCCTTCACATATGAATCCTTTGATTGGCAGGCGCTCAAAGCGAACATAACCAATAACATGAATAGTACTTTCTTCATCTTTTAATTAAAAATTAATTCGTTATACAACACAAATATATACAAAAAGGTTAAACCCTTGTATATGTCGTATAACTTTACGTAATTTGCTATCCTATTTTCTTAATCAGATTAATAAATTTATGGAGAAAAAACATCAGTACCAAGGATTAACCAAACAAGAAGTAGAAGAGAGCAGGCGCCTTCACGGCGAGAATGTACTTACCCCGCCCGAGAAAGCTTCGTTATGGAGCCAATTCTTGGAGAAATTCGAAGATCCTATTATTCGTATATTATTAGTAGCATGGCTCTTGTCCATGATTATTGCCGGTGTACATTGCTGGGGACCTGAGGCGAAAGGTTTTACGGCCTTCTTGGAGCCGATCGGCATTTTCTTCGCAATCATGCTTGCCAGTTGCGTGGGCTTTTTCTTCGAGGTAAAAGCGAACAAGGCATTCGATATTTTGAATACTGTCAATGATGATATTTTAGTGAAGGTAATCCGTGACGGGAATATCTGCCAGATACCGAAAAAAGAGGTTGTCGTAGGCGATATCGTTGTTTTGGAGACCGGTGAGGAAGTTCCCGCGGATGGACATCTGCTTGAAGCCATCTCCCTGCAGATCAACGAATCCACATTAACCGGCGAGCCGATTATCAGCAAGACAACAAATGAGGCAGATTTCGATACGGAAGCGACTTATCCATCCAATGTGGTCATGCGAGGAACAACGGTCGTGGACGGACATGGCGTCATGCAAGTGGAAAAAGTAGGTGATGCTACCGGATACGGCAAAGTGTATGAAGGCTCGCAAATCGAGAGCGATATAGAGACTCCCTTACAGATCCAATTGAAAGGTTTAGCCGGAGTGATCAGCAAAGCCGGATATACGATCGCCGGAGTGACGTTCATCGCCTTGACCGTAAAATTCCTTTTATCGGATAGCTTCCCCGGGATGCCGACGATGGACATCATCGCCCACATCCTCAACTACTTTATGGTAGCGGTTACGTTGATCGTGGTATCCGTTCCGGAAGGATTGCCGATGAGTGTCACGCTAAGTTTGGCCCTCAGCATGAATCGTATGTTGAAGACGAATAATCTTGTCCGTAAAATGCATGCCTGCGAGACCATGGGAGCGACTACCGTAATTTGTACGGACAAGACCGGAACGTTGACACAGAACCAAATGCAAGTTTACCAAACGAATTTCTACAACCTAAAGGACCAAAAGCTAGGGAGTGATGAGTTAAGCAACCTGATCAAAGAAGGTATCTCCACGAATTCCACGGCATTCCTCGATTTCTCGGAAGAAAAAATAAAAACCCTAGGAAACCCGACGGAGGCCGCCCTTTTACTCTGGTTGAACGGACAACACCAGAATTATCTGGAATTAAGAGAGAATGCTACGATTCTAGATCAATTGACTTTCTCTACGGAACGGAAATATATGGCAACAATCGTACAATCACCGTTACTTGGCAAGAAGGTTCTTTACGTGAAAGGCGCTCCCGAAATCGTACTGGCCCATAGTAACCGGGTAGCAACAGAAGAGACCTACAAACCGGTGGCGGAATGTAAAGCCGGCATCGAAAAACAATTATTGGATTACCAGAACCAAGCGATGCGTACGCTTGGCTTCGCTTACCAGATAATCGAGGACGGGATGGATGAGACCTTCTTCGTGGAGGGTCGTTTGCATGATACGGATCTAACGTATCTAGGTATCGTCGCTATCTCCGATCCGGTACGTGCAGATGTACCCTCCGCCGTTCAAAGTTGCTTAGACGCAGGTATCGACGTGAAGATCGTTACCGGAGATACACCGGGTACGGCCAAAGAAATCGGACGGCAGATCGGTACGTGGAAAGCGGACGATACCGACCGGAACATTATCACGGGTCCTGCATTCGAGGCACTTAGCGACCAAGAGGCCTTGGAGCGTGTCTTAGACTTGAAGATCATGTGCCGTGCCCGTCCTACGGACAAACAGCGTTTGGTACAATTATTACAGCAGAAAGGCGCTGTGGTAGCGGTTACCGGAGACGGAACAAACGATGCCCCAGCTTTGAAAGCAGCACAAGTAGGACTTTCCATGGGCGACGGAACTTCTGTAGCCAAGGAAGCCAGCGACATCACGATTATCGATAACTCATTCAGCAGCATTACCCGTGCGGTGATGTGGGGACGTTCCTTGTACCGGAATATCCAGAAATTCTTGTTATTTCAATTGACTATCAATGTAGCCGCTTGTTTGATCGTATTATTAGGTTCCTTATTAGGTACGGAATCACCTTTGACCATCACGCAGATGTTATGGGTAAACTTGATCATGGATACATTCGCTGCCGGGGCGTTGGCCTCTCTCCCACCGAATGAGCGAGTGATGAAAGATAAACCTCGCAGGAGCGGTAAGGATGGAGATTTCATTATCACCCGCCCGATGGCTTACAATATTTTCGGTGTCGGATTCGCTTTTGTCGTAATCTTGATGGGCTTGTTGTTCTATTTCCATGCGCAAGACGGTTTAACGCCGCACGATTTATCGTGGTTCTTCAGCTTCTTCGTGATGCTACAGTTCTGGAATATGTTTAACGCAAAGGCATTTATGGAAGGACGTTCCGCTTTTGCCAATTTAAAGGATAGTAAAAGCTTCTTGCTGGTCACTTTACTGATTTTGATTGGTCAATACTTGATCGTCACTTTTGGAGGCGAGATGTTCAGCGTAATACCTTTGCCCTTGGAAGATTGGGCAATCATTATCGGATCTTCCTCTCTGGTTTTATGGATCGGTGAGTTATTCCGGTTATTCAAAAGATAAATATATATTGTACAACTTATAGGGACGGGGCGTACCCCGTCCCTACAACAGGAGAAACTATCGAGCATGTACGAATAAATCGTATACACACTCGAAATAAACTAATTAAACCATCACTTATTTATACCATTAACCCGTTTGTGGAATTAAGTAACCGTGCCAAATCTTACTAAAGATAAAAGTCAGATCAAACCGAATAAAATGTTCTACCTGTACTATATAAAACCTCCCGCAACCCGATACCTTCTTTATTCGCCGCCACTGAATGTTCGTTCGCTGCCACTGAATGTATATTCGCCGCCACCGAACGAACATTCAGTGGCGGCGAATATAGAAGATAGGCTTATCCATCAAGGTATTATTCATTCTACCTTATCCAAAGTAAAAGCAAAGATTAAAGTAGAACCTCCGGGGATACCTCGATCATCTTTATATCCATAACCCAGCGAAGCCGGAATGATCGCCTCCACGGTCTCATCCAGATGGATATTCAATAAGATACCGCTCAGGCCCGGTATAATACTGTTCATAGGGAAGCTTGATTTCTCCAATTTGTTTTGAAAGACCTGTCCATTTATGAACTTCCCTTCCAAACCAAGCAAATAGACCACGGAAGTCATCGTGGGTGTCGTTTGCCACTCATTTTCTTTTTGAATGATCCGGTATAAGGCGGTATCACCCCCTAGAACAACTTGCTTATATCTTAATTCACCCTTCTCATCTTTCTCCGCTTTCTTTTCCCAGATGTATTCCTTATTTTTGTTGATATAAGCCAATTGCTCTTCCGAGAACTGAAGCTCGTCGTCATCCCCACAAGAAGTAAATCCCATCACCATGATTACTAAAAGTGACCATACATACCTTGAAAGTGCTTTCATTCCGATTCTATATAAAATTAAATATGATTATTCTTGATTTCCGAGGCGCGAATATACAAATCCATTTTGTTATATCAACTAACTTTCCGTTCTTTGCATACATTATAGTAGTAATCAACTAATACAACATGAAACTAAATAAATTACTAGCGATCGCCACGATCAGCCTTCTGTCTGGAGGTGTAAGTATGGCACAAAAAGCGTTGAATCTTGAGGATATCGTTGCCGGTAATGTTATACAAACGAAAGGCATCGGAAGCATGACCTGGCTAAAAGACGGTGAACGTTATAGCCGTTTGGAAAATAATAAGCAAACCGGAGGTACAGATATTGTCGCCTATCAAGCGAAAGATAACTCCCGTGAAGTCATTATCCCCTCATCCCTATTGACAGACAAATCTACAGGAAAACCTATTCCCGTACGTAGCATCTCCTGGAGTGCGGATAATGAGAAAGTCCTGATTTATAACAATACCCAACGGGTATGGCGTTATGATACACGAGGTGACTATTGGGTATTAAACTTAAAGGACGGCACTTTACGTCAATTGGGAAAAGGAATGCCGGAATCCTCCATGATGTTCGCCAAATTCTCTCCGGATGGCACACGTGTAGCCTACGTTTCCAACAATAACATATATGTAGAAGATATAGACTCCGGGAAAATCACGCAGCTAACAAAAGACGGAAGCGATACGATTGTCAACGGAACCTTCGATTGGGTATATGAGGAGGAGTTCAGTTGCCGGGATGGTTTCCGCTGGAGCCCGGACGGAAAGCATATCGCCTATTGGCAAAGCGATACGAAAGGAACAGGAGTGTTCGACATTATTAACAATGTAGACTCCATCTACGCAAAGGTGATCCATTTCCCATACCCCAAGGCAGGAACCACCAATTCAGCCGTAAAAGTAGGCTACGTTGCCTCTACCGGCGGGAACACCACTTGGATCGCCATACCCGGAGATCCCCGGAATAATTACCTGCCTCGTATGGAATTTATCCCCGGAAGCGATGAGTTGTTCATACAGCAACTAAACCGCCCGCAGAATACAAATAAGGTATGGATCGCCAAGATATCCGATAACTCGCTGAATAATATCTTCACCGATACGGATGCCGCATGGCTGGACACGAATGATAACATACAATGGTTAAAGGATAACCGCTATTTCACATGGGAAAGCGAGCGTAGTGGCTGGCGACACTTATACCGGATAAGCCGGGACGGAAAAGAGATACAACCCATCACCAAAGGTGATTTTGATTATATCTCGCCGGTCGGGACCGATCTACAAAAGGGCTGGATCTATTTCATCGCCTCCCCGGACAATTTCACCCAACGTTACTTGTACCGGGCTAAAGCATTCGGCAATGGAGAAGTGGAGCGTGTAAGCCCCATGGAACAATCCGGACAGCACCGCTACAACATGTCACCTACCGGCAAATGGGCCGTACATACGTATAGTAATGCTTCTACCCCATCCGTTATCGACATGGTTTCTTTCCCGAAGCACCAATCCGTACGCATGCTCGAAGATAATGCCCAAGCCAAGGAGCAATACGCCGCTTTAGGATTAAACCCGAAAGAATTTATTAAGGTCAAGTCCGGCCATCTAACCTTGGACGCATGGATGATAAAACCTGTCGGTTTCGACGCATCCAAGAAATACCCGGTTATCATAGAGGTGTACGGCGAGCCGGCGAGTGCCACCGTACAAGACGCATGGGGTAACGGAGATTTGTGGCAACAATATATGGCGAACCAAGGTTATATCATAGTAAGTATCGAGAACCGGGGCGCAAATACTCCCCGCGGACGTGAATGGCGTAAATGTATTTACGGAGAAGTGGGTACTTTCGCTTCCGAAGACCAGAGCAGGGGTATCCTGGATATGGCCCGTCAATATCCGTTTATCGATGCCAACCGGATCGGCATTACCGGATGGAGCGGCGGCGGCAGCCAGACCTTGAACTGCATGTTCCGTTATCCGAAAGTATTCCATACCGGTATAGCGATCGCTTTTGTGGCAGACCAGCGTTTATACGACACAATTTACCAAGAACGTTACATGAATACTCCGCAGAACAATCCGGAAGGTTACCGCAAAGGTTCACCGATTACCTATGCCGAGGGATTGGAAGGTAATCTGCTGCTCATTCATGGTACGGGAGATGATAACGTGCATTACCAGAGTTGTGAGATGCTGGTGAACAAGCTAGTCAAGAACGGAAAGATGTTTACGCAAATCAGTTACCCGATGCGTAGCCATAGCATCAACGAAGGGGAAGGAACGACTCTTCACCTGCGTAAGACAATGGCTAAATACTGGCTGGAACATCTTCCGGCCGGTGGTAAATAGTTAATCCACGATTCGATGAAACAATTTTTATTGCGATTAGTGATCTTGGCAGGAATCAGTTTCCTGCCAACGATATCCAATGCCCAATTAAGGGAAAAGGCCGAAGAACTATTGTCTACGACAATAGGCAATGAGCCGAAGGAGCCAGTTACATCAACCGATACGTTTTCACTCGACGAGCAACACAGGCAGGATTCCATCAAGATACAAGAGCTAGCCCTCCAGCTGCAAGAGATGAAACTTAACGAGATTTTGCTGAAAGACGAGTTGGAAAGCACGAAGAACAGTAACACTACCGCCAACTCCTTAAAAAGAGCCGAGCAACAAAACCGTATCGATTCCCTTCGGACACTAACTCCCGGCGTACCTGTAGTCGTGGAGGGGGATACCTTATTTTACCTTTACGCCAAGCGCGGAGGCCGCACTCCGGTTGACCGGGCTGAGGACATCCTCAATATCATGGTAAAGATCGGGACCTCGCATTCCTTGAAGAAGGATTCCATCTATATCTATGATAGCGAATATGTAACGGATATCATGTACGGAGAAAAGGTTATCCTAAGTATCACCGACCAAGATGCCTTATGGCAAAATCTCAGTCGTATCGCCCTCGCTGAACAATATCAACCGATTATCCAAAACAAGATACAAGAACTAAGGGAACAACATAGTATCTTACAGATAGCGAAACGGGTATTATTATTCATCCTCGTAATTATCATCCAATATTTCCTGTTTAAGCTGACCAACTATCTGTTTAAGAAACTACGCAGGAAAATTATCTGGTTAAAGCAGAACCGACTCAGATCTATTACCATCCGGGATTATGAATTTCTCAACACACATCGCCAAGGACGTGTATTGATGTTTTTCACCAACGTAATACGATGGATCGTGTTACTAATCCAATTAACCATCAGTGTACCGATCCTTTTCGCTATCTTCCCGCAAACAGAAGACTTAGCCTTGAAGATATTCTCCTATTTGCTGGAACCAGTAAAGATGATCTTTAAATCGGTCGGCTCCTATATTCCGAACTTGTTTATTATCTTGGTGATCTATTACTGCATCAAATACATCGTAAAAGGAATCCAATACATAGCCAACGAGATAGAGAGCGAGAACCTGAAAATATCAGGTTTTTACCCGGACTGGGCACAACCGACATTTAATATCATCCGTTTCCTGCTATACGCCTTTATGATCGCCATGATCTATCCTTATCTACCGGGATCGGACTCGGGGGTATTTCAAGGCATATCCGTATTTGTCGGTTTGATCATATCGTTGGGTTCCAGTACGGTGATCGGAAATATCATCGCCGGATTAGTCATTACTTATATGAGGCCTTTTAAATTGGGTGACCGTATCCAACTAAACGAGACGACTGGCAACGTGATCGAGAAGACTCCGTTTGTTACCCGCTTACGTACTCCCAAGAACGAGGTAGTGACCATCCCGAACTCCTTTATCATGTCCTCACATACAACGAATTATAGCGCATCCGCACGACAATACGGATTAATCATCCACAGTACGGTTACGATCGGCTACGATGTACCTTGGCGGCAAGTCCATCAATTATTGATCAATGCCGCCCGCCAGACCACCGGGGTATTACCGGAGCCGAAGCCTTTCGTATTGGAGACCGAACTAAGCGATTACTATCCCTGTTAAGTAGTTATTCATAATTATTTCACCTATGTCGAAATTACATTATCTTTGC
>ERZ778495.193-NODE-193-length-67163-cov-5.631490_pt1 | contig 67163 bp, 74 predicted proteins | sample MGYA00433100_ERZ778495 | MGnify/ENA primary metagenome ERZ778495 (study PRJEB29527, sample SAMN07138962) | mouse gut metagenome | material: feces | host: mouse | place: China:Nanjing | collected 2016-01-25 ...
CGGCAGCACATTTTTAAATACAATTTTTGAATATTTTTCTTGATGAAAATTCATAAATCCCTAGGTTTAAATTTTGTAGAATGATTTTGTCAAAAAATTTTAGCGCAATCAAGTCCGCATTGCTGCCAATTTGGCGAGCTTTTCACAAAATATCCCCGCGCATCTTTTTCAAGATGTGCGGGGATAAGCTATCCTATTCGGTTTTTTAGATTTCTCCGTTAAGGGTATCACCCATTGAGCGCTCCGCGTTCTTTTCCGTCCAAGCCCCGCATACATTATAATTATGATAGAATTGAAATTAAACAAAACCCTACTGCGAATGGATTTCTCATTCTTTGCTGTGATAGCGTTGTTTCTGCTTCTGGACAACACGGGCTTCGGCGTTATGGCGCTGGCGGCGTGCGCGGTTCATGAGCTGGCGCATATGTTTGTTATGGCGATGTTCGGGATATTTGCTGACGAGATAACCTTTTACGGCGCCGGGATACGCATAACATCCGCGCGGACGGAGTTTGCCAAGCCCGCTGTCAAGGTGCTGGTATTGAGTGCGGGATGCGCGGTCAATTTTATTTCCGCGGTACTGTTTTATCATCTCGGATTTCTCTCCGCTTCTGCTGTCAGTATGTTTACGGGCGCGTTCAATCTGCTCCCGATTGGCGAGCTTGACGGTGCCGGATTGCTCAAGATAGCACTGATACGTTTCGGCAAGCCCGAAAATGTAGACAGGATATTGAGTGTGACAGGCGCGGCGGTCTCCTTGATATGCATAGCGGTGATCGTATTTTTTGGAAGGGGAATTTCATTTACACTTATTACCACAGCACTCTATTTTATAATAGTTAGCAGCCGCAAAACTTGAACTATTTACCTAAATCTCAGCACATTTTTTTGTAATTATGCACAAAACAGTTTCGCGCCCTTGACATAGCTTTGAATATATTGTATAATAAATATAGTTTGAAGATTAATTGAAGGTATATCGTAATGAATATAAAAAATCTAACGTCGGGCAGTCGTATGGAAACGGCTCGTCTGGGAAATTTTTCGGTGATAGAGTACGGCGCAGACAAGAGCGTTTCCGCTTTTAACGCTCAGACACAGTACTTTATGTCGAAAATGGGCGTTCGCAAAAGACAAGTGGTAATCGAGCTTAACGGGCAGAATACCGCAGTTATACAGGCGGGCGCTATGCAGTGGATGGCGGGACATATTGAGGTCACAACAGGCGTTAAAGATGTCGGAGACCTTGTGGGAAAGATGTTTCGCGGAGCTGTTACAAAGGAATCCGCGATCAAACCCGAGTACAAGGGAAATGGACTATTGGTACTTGAGCCTACATATAAGTACATTCTGTTGAAAAACGTAGCGGAGTGGGGAAGCGGTATCGTTATAGAGGACGGAATGTTCCTTGCTTGCGACGGTACTGTAAATCAGTCGGTCACAGCTCGGAAGAATGTGTCATCGGCTGTTCTCGGCGGCGAGGGGTTATTCAATCTCTGCCTTTCGGGAAACGGCATCGCGGCGCTTGAAAGTAATGTTCCGGAGTCGGAGCTAATCGAGATTGAGCTGCAAAACGACGAGCTAAAGGTAGACGGACCGTATGCGGTATGCTGGTCGACGAGTCTGTCGTTTACGGTGGAACGTACTACTAAGACGCTTATAGGCTCCGCGGCGAGCGGAGAAGGTCTCGTTAACGTATACCGCGGCACGGGCAAGGTGCTGCTCGCTCCCGTGACCGATACAAGATCGTTTGCGGCGGCTACAAATTGAGTTGATAATTACGGCGGTATGACCGTCGAAAAATAAAGGAGTAAAATTATGAGATATGAAATTAAAGGCGAGCCGATGCCCGTTGCTTTGGTTTATCTGGAGGGCGGAGAAAGCGTAATGTGCCAGAAGGGTGCAATGTCGTGGATGACGCCGAATATGAAAATGGCGACGGGTACGGGCGGCATAGGCAAGGCGTTCAGCAAGATGTTTTCTGGAGAGTCCATGTTCCAGAATACATATACCGCGGAGGGCGGTCCGGGTATGATCGCGTTTGCGTCGAGTGTTCCTGGTTCAATCATTCCGTTTGATATCGGTCAGGGTGATATGATCGTTCAAAAGGGAGGCTATCTGGCTTCCGAACCTTCCGTTGAATTCTCCGTTGCGTTCCAGAAAAAGCTCGGCGCGGGCTTCTTCGGCGGCGAGGGCTTTATTATGCAGCGACTTCACGGTAAGGGCATAGCGCTTGTCGAGATCGACGGCTATGTCGTTGAGTACGATCTCCAGGCTGGTCAGCAGATGCTTATCGACACGGGCTACCTCGCGGCAATGACGGGTACCTGCACTATGGATATCCAGACTGTAAAGGGCGTGGGCAACGTTCTTTTCGGCGGCGAGGGCTTGTTCAACACGGTCGTAACGGGTCCCGGCAAGATCTATTTGCAGACAATGCCGATAAGCCAGCTCGCGGGCGCGGTAGCCTCTGTTATCCCGAGAAGCTGATCTTTTCCAAAACAATAAATATTGTGCGGCTGCAACCTGCGCCGCACAAAATATTATACTCTTTTTTATAAAATCAGTAAAATCTACTTGCAATTTGGATAAAAAGGTGGTATAATTAAATTAATGCTACAAGCTTGTTTTTCAGGCGGTGTAACGGCGCGGAAAATTTGACAATGCGGGAGAATGTCTGCGGATTTTCTCCACAGCATTTCATTTACAATTAGGAGGTCGGAAACAATGAGAATTTTGTATGCGGCAAGCGAGGCGCTTCCCTTTGCGGCAAGCGGCGGACTTGCGGACGTAGCGGGCTCTCTGCCCAAGGCTCTGGTTCAGGCGGGGCATGACGCGCGCGTTGTTATGCCGTATTATGTCAACACAATTAAGCCGGAACATAAGGAGAAGATGCATTTTATCACCAACTTCACTGTGCCCGTGGGCTGGAGAAGTCAGTATTGCGGAGTTTTCTCTCAGGAGGTAAACGGCGTTACTTATTACTTCCTCGACAACGAGTACTACTTTAAGCGCGACGGCGGTCTGTACGGATACTACGACGACGCGGAGAGATACGTTTTTTTCAGCCGCGCTGTGCTGGAGATGCTCCGTCATATCGACTTCCATCCGCAGATCATCAACTCCAACGACTGGCAGTGCGCTCTTATCCCCGTTTATCATCACCTGTTCTACAAGAAAGAGTGGGGCTTTGGCGATATCAAGAATGTGTTTACCATTCACAATATAGGTTATCAGGGACAGTACGGTCTTGATCTCGTAAAGGATATCGTCGGTATTCCTCCGCACAACGTAAATATTATTGAGTACGACAAGGACGTCAATTTTATGAAGGGTGCTATCGAGGTTGCTGACAAGGTAACTACCGTTTCGCCGACCTACGCAACGGAAATTCTCGATCCGTGGTTCTCTCACGGTCTTGACAGAATTCTGCGTAATAAGCAGTACAAGACTTGCGGCTTTTTGAACGGTATTGACGTCGATCTGTACAATCCCGAGACCGACAATACTATCGCGGCAAAGTTTTCTGCTAAGAACCATAAGGGCAAGGCAGCGTGCAAGGCGGCTATCTTTGAGGAATTCGGCATGCCGCAGTACGATATTCCGTGTATCGCGATGATCTCCCGATTTGCCGATCACAAGGGCTTTGATTTGGTGAAGTATGTATTCGACGAAATAATTGCTACCGATGTTCAGGTGTTTATCCTCGGCTCGGGCGAGCGTCAGTACGAGGACTTTTTCCAGGAAATGCACTGGCGTTATCCCGATAAGGTTGGTTTTTACCGCGGCTACAATCCGCAGCTTGCGAAGAGACTTTATGCGGGCGCGGATATATTCCTTATGCCGTCCAAGAGCGAGCCCTGCGGTCTTGCGCAGATGATCGCGGCGAGATACGGAACCATTCCTGTTGTACGTGCTACGGGCGGTCTTAAGGACAGCATTATCGACGCGGGCGATAACGGAATTGGTTTCACGTTCCAGAGCTACAATGCTCACGATATGCTGACGGCTATCAGACGCGCTAAGCAGTATTACGACAACCGTTCCGAGTGGTCGAAGATGGTGACCCGTGCAATGAAGACCGACTTCAGCTGGGCAAGCTCGGCTAAGCTGTATATTGGCTTGTACAAGGAGCTTTGCGGCGAGTAAGTGTGACCTACGAGTAAAAGATGTTTAAATGCGGCAGAACGGGGCGGAGGCTTTGGTTTGCCGCATTTTCGACAGTTGAAAGGCTTACCGGTTTGCTTTAGCTTCCGAAAGTCAATAAGACAATGGTTTTCAAAAATAGATCATAAATGGAGGTTATTATGAAAAAATGTCTTAAAATATCTTTGGTATACGCTATCGCGGCGCTTGCGGGCGGCGTATTCTACCGCGAGTTCACGAAGTTCAACGACTATATGGGGGCAACGTCGCTTGGCAAGGTACATACGCACCTGTTTATGCTGGGAATGGCCGTTTTCCTGATAGCGGCACTGTTCGCAAAGGATATTGACCTGAACGGTCAAAAGACGTTCAAGGCGTTTATGGTGGTGTACAATATCGGAGTGCCGCTCGCGGCGGTGATGATGGCGGTGCGCGGAGTAACGCAGATACTCGGCACGGCGCTGTCCAAGGGCGCGGACGCGTCGATTTCGGGCATTGCGGGGATAGGTCATATCCTCACGGGCGTTGGCATCATACTGTTTCTTGTTACACTGCTTAAATGCGCAAATCTGCGCAAAGTGTCCAATAAAAATTAACGTGTTTCCCGTGCTGCTGGCGCGGGAATAATTTTTCGCGGTACTTGAAAATATACCAGTAATGTGGTATAATATAGAAAATGTCTGAGGGGAACTTTGTGCTATACGGACTTTTGGTGATGTATATAATATTTGACAAAAAATACTTGCAATTTTGGCAATATTGTGGTATAATAAATAAGATATATATAAATCAAAGGGAAAGGATGTTAAATTATGGCAAAAATAGCCGTTCTGGGCTATGGCGTGGTAGGCTCGGGAACTGTCGAGGTCTTCTATAAAAATAGGGAAAACCTCGAGAAGAAAGCAGGCGAGCCGCTTGATATTAAATATATTCTGGATGTGAGGGATTTCCCCGACAGTCCGTATGCGGATAAGTTCGTCAAGGATTTTAACGTTATTCTGAACGATACCGAGGTGAGCGTTATCGCCGAGGTCATCGGCGGTCTGAAGTTCTCCTATGGGTATGTTAAATCCGCTCTGGAGGCGGGGAAGAGCGTTGTTACTTCAAATAAGGAGCTTGTCGCGGCCAAGGGCGCGGAGCTGCTGACTATCGCAAAGGATAAGAACGTGAACTTCTTTTTCGAGGCGAGCGTTGGCGGCGGTATCCCGATAATCAAGCCCATTCATGCTTGTCTTGAGGCAAACGAGATCGACGAGATAGCGGGTATACTCAACGGTACGACGAACTTCATTTTAACTAAGATGATACGTGACGGTATGGATTTCGAGGAGGCTCTCAAGATAGCGCAAGAGCTGGGTTATGCGGAGCACGACCCCAGCGCCGACGTTGAGGGTATCGACGCTTGCAGAAAGATCTGCATACTGGCGTCGCTTGCATTCGGAAAGCATGTTTACCCCGATAATGTACACACCGAGGGCATTACTAAGGTAACGCTAGAGGACGTTGAATACATGGACAGCTTTGATGCGAAGATCAAGCTTATCGGCTGCGCTCGCCGCGAGGAAGGGAACGAGATTTCGATTGGCGTTTTCCCCGCGGTCATCAAGGACGAGAGTCAGCTCGCGGGAGTAAACGACGTATTCAATGCGATACTGGTGCGCGGTGACGCTACGGGCGATGTTGTGTTCTACGGCAAGGGCGCGGGCAAACTGCCTACGGCGAGCGCGGTCGTTTCCGATATCGTCTCGGCTGTTAAGCATTCCGACACCTCGCGTTCGCTTACATGGGTCGATAGCGAGCAGTCGTTTATCCGTCCGTTTGACAGGTTCACCTGCGCGAACTACATCAGGCTCTCCGCCGATAATGTCGAGGTCACAAAGGCGGTTATCAAGGCGCTTTTCGGTAATGTTGAATATCTGTCCTCCAAGAAACAGCCAGAAAACGAGCTTGCGTTTATCACGGGAGTAATGTCCGAAAAGGACACTTTGAACGCTTGTGAAAAGGTGTCCGACGGAGCGAAGATACTGGGAAGAATAAGGGTTTTGGACTATTGATCTCGGGGGAGGTAATGTGATGAGTGATGTTAGAACGCCAAAGTATAAGCGGGTGTTGCTGAAGCTGAGCGGCGAGGCGCTTGCGGGCGACAGAGAAATGGGACTGGATATGCCCACTGTCGAGAATATCTGCCGCAGTATCAAGAAAACGGCAGACGCGGGAGCGCAGATAGGCATAGTTGTCGGCGGCGGCAACTTCTGGCGCGGCAGAAGCGCCAACAGTGCCGACAGAGCACGCGCAGACCATATCGGTATGCTTGCGACAACGATGAACGCGCTAGCGGTCGCGGACGTTCTGGAGGGGCTGGGCTGTACGGTCCGCGTTCAGACAGCGATTACCATGCAGCAGGTCGCCGAACCGTTTATTCTTGGCAAGGCGCTCAGGCATTTTGAAAAGGGCAGAATCGTCATTTTCGGCTGCGGCACGGGCAATCCGTTCTTTTCAACGGATAGCGCGGCGGCATTAAGAGCCGCGGAACTTAAAGCCGACGTTATTTTGAAAGCGACAATGGTCGACGGAATTTACGACAAAGACCCCAAGAAGTTCCACGATGCGGTAAAGTATGACGTCATCACTCATCACGAGGTACTGGTAAAAAGGTTACAGGTCATGGACAGTGCAGCTGCCGCGATCTGTACCGAAAACAATATACCGATCATAGTGTTTGATCTCAGCCGGCCTGATAATATATACGACGCTGTAATGGGCGAGAGCATAGGCACTTTGGTCACAAAGCATAAGTAATTTGATGCAGATTGGAGAATATTATGAAAGAAGTAATCGATAATACCAAGGAAAGAATGGGCAAGTGCATAAACGCCCTTGAGAGCGAGCTTGGCACTATTCGCGCGGGTAGAGCAAATCCCACGGTACTCGACAGGATCACTGTTGATTATTACGGCACGGCTACCCCTATAAACCAGATGGCTTCCATTTCGGTAGCCGAGGCGAGAATTTTGGTAGTTTCGCCTTATGACGCATCGCAGTTAAAGCCTATCGAGAAGGCTATTCAGGCGTCCGATCTCGGTATCAATCCGACAAACGATGGCAGAGTACTGAGAATCGCGTTCCCGCAGCTCACCGAGGACAGACGTAAGGAGCTTTGCAAGCAGGTCAGCAAGATCTGCGAGGAAAGCAAGGTTGCTGTTCGCAACGTCCGCCGCGACGGTATTGACAAGATCAAGGCCAAGAAAAAGGCTAACGAGATCACCGAGGACGACGTTAAGGAAGCAGAGAAGAACATTCAAAAGCTTACCGATAAGTTTATCGAGCAGATAGACAAGATCGGCGAGGACAAGAACAAGGAAATAATGGCGATCTGATGGAGAATATCCCGCAACATATCGGCTTTATTATGGACGGCAACGGGCGTTGGGCGAAAAAACGCGTAATGCCGCGGAATTTCGGTCACAATCAGGGCGCGGCGGTTTTTAAGAAAACGATAAATTGGTGTCGCGAGCTGGGTGTGAAATGCGCGACGTTTTACGCGTTTTCTACCGAGAACTGGCGCAGACCGCCCGACGAGATTAAGGGCATAATGGATTTGCTGAGGCGTTACCTCAAGGATATACGCGCCTCGGCGGACGAGAATATCCGCATTATCATACTCGGCGATATCATGACGTTTGACAAGGATATTCAAGACGAGCTTATCGATATTATGCAGACCTCAAAGAACAATACAGGTTTTATCGTCGGCATAGCGCTGAATTACGGCGGCAGGGCGGAGATTTGCAACGCCGCGAGAACGCTTGCGGTGAAATGCTCGCAGAAGGAGATAACGCCCGACGACATTACCGAGGAGCTTATCGGCGAATATCTGTATACAAGCGAAATGCCGCCGCTTGATCTGGTGATACGTCCGAGCGGGGAGCAGCGCTTGTCGAACTTCCTGATTTGGCAGGCGGCATATGCCGAGTTTATCTTTATGGACGTGCTCTGGCCCGATTTTACAAAAAATGATCTGGAATACGCGATACGCGAATACGCGGGAAGAAACCGCAGATTTGGCGGAATTTAGTATTCGGTTGGAAAGGCAGTTTTATGCTCAAAAGAATTTTGACCGCGCTTGTCGGTATTGTGGTGGGTGTGAGCATTCTGTTTATCGACAACAAATGGTTGTATCTGTCGGTGTTGTCGATTTTCGGAGCTATCGGAACATGGGAGATCGTTCACGCTGTAAAGTGTGAAAATCACAAGGGACTTTGTTGGTTCTGCGTTATCTTTTCGATTACAGTGCCGTTTTTGTACAATATACCGCTGCTGAATCGTTTTTCTGTACCCGTTTATCTTGTGTATGTGCTGATACTGCTTTTGATAATGCTTTTCTGTTACAAAACGGTCAAATTTGAGAATATAGCGACTTGCGGAAGCGCGGCGCTGGTAATTCCCGCGGCGCTTAGCTGCATAGTTTATATACGCTATCTCGACCCGACATGGGATTTCTATCCCGGTGTGTTTATGGTTGTTTATCTGCTGTTCTGCGCTTGGTTCGGCGATTCGGGAGCATACTTTGTCGGCACATTCTTCGGCAAGCACAAGCTTTGTCCCAAGATAAGCCCTAAGAAAACGGTTGAAGGATTTATTGGCGGTATCGTTACCGTCGGCGTGGTAGTCGCGGTACAGTGTCTTGTATACAATTTGGTACTGCCTACCGATGTCAAGATGAACTACGCGGTGCTTATCCCCGTGGGAATGGTCGCGTCGGGCGTAGGAGTACTGGGTGATTTGTCTGCGTCGGTCATCAAGCGTCAGTACGATGTTAAGGATTTCGGCAACCTCATGCCGGGACACGGCGGCGTTCTCGACCGTTTTGACAGCGTGCTCTTCGTAGCGCCGTTTCTGTATGTGGTATTCAAGTTCTTATCCCCGATCATGCAATAAAATGCAATAATGAAAATCCCCATTCAGATGTTAATGAATGGGTGATTTTGTTAATAGCTTACGTGAAATAAGGTTACAATATGGATGATATAGTTTTACTCGGCTCGACAGGCTCGATAGGTACACAGACATTAGACGTATGCCGTGCGCATAATATAAGATTAAAGGCTTTGTCCGCAAACGGAAACACCAAACAGTTGGAGCGGCAGGCGAGAGAGTTCAGACCCGAATTTGTCGCCATTGCGGACGAGAGCCGTTATGGTGATCTGAAAACGCGCCTTGCCGATACGGATATCAAGGTGATATCGGGAATTGACGGAATTCGCGAGCTGGCGGCATTGAAATGCGGACGCGTCGTAAACTCCGTAGTCGGAATGGTCGGTCTGCTGCCTACGCTTTCGGCGATAGAAGCGGGCAACGATATCGCGCTTGCGAACAAGGAAACGCTTGTCTCGGGCGGAAAGCTTGTTACCGAGGCTGTGAAACGGCATGGCGTTAAGCTGCTCCCGATAGACAGCGAGCATTCGGCAATATTCCAGTGCCTTATAGGAGCGGGCGAGAACCGCTATTCCAAGATAATTCTTACGGCGTCGGGCGGACCATTCTACGGGAAAACACGCTCTCAGCTGGAAAACGTTACCCGTGAACAGGCGCTCCGACACCCAAACTGGAGCATGGGTGTAAAGATAACCATAGACAGCGCAACGCTGATGAATAAAGGCTTGGAGTTAATCGAAGCGGTGTGGCTGTTCGCTGCCCGACCCGAGCAGGTGGAGATCGTCGTTCAGCGGCAGAGTATTATCCATTCGGCTGTGGAATTCGAGGACGGCGCGATAATAGCGCAGCTCGGAAGTGCCGATATGCGGCTGCCGATACAGCTGGCGCTGACGTATCCGAAACGGCTGTCGTGCCCCGCGAAAAGGCTCTCGCTGTTTGACGTTGGCGAGCTGACGTTCGGACGAGCCGACGAGGAGACATTCACCTGTCTTGCCGCCGCGAAGAAAGCGATTACAATGGGCGGAAACGCGCCATGTATCGTAAATTGTGCGAATGAGGCGGCGGTATCGCTGTTTCTGCGCGACAAGATACGCTTTCTTGATATCGGAGAAGCGGTCAATTCCGCGCTTGCCGACGTAAATTATATCACTGACCCGTCGCTTGACGATATACTCGAAACGCGGGCGGAGGCGGAAAAATATGTGTTAACAAAGTTTGGAGAGTAAATATGCCGATCATAATAGCAATTCTTGTATTCTGTGTAATAATTTTACTGCATGAGCTCGGTCACTTTATCGCCGCAAAGCTGTGCGGGATATATGTCAAGGAGTTCGCGTTCGGAATGGGTCCCGTTATCCTGCGCAAAAAGGGCAAGGAGACAGAGTACGTTATCCGTGCGTTTCCGATAGGCGGTTCCTGCTCGTTTGAGGGTGAGAACGGCGGATATGCCGAGGGCGAGATAGACATCGATTCAAATCCCCGCGCGTTCAACCGCAAGCCCGTATGGCAGCGTATGATAGTTATTCTGGCAGGTCCGCTTATGAACCTGATATTGGGTTATATAGTCGTTATTATCTCGCTTTTGAGCGCTAATGCTATCGCCTCCACGACGATAGTCGACTTCCGCGAGCAGAGCGTTTCCGATAATTATCTGCAAAAGGGCGACGAGATACTCAGAGTTGACGGACTGCCGATCTTCTCAATTTCGGACGTTACCTACAAGCTCCAGAGCAGCGACCGCAAAAATGCCGAGGGCAATCTCGTATTTGATTTTGAAGTCCTCAGAAACGGCGAAAAGGTTACGCTCCGCGACGTGGAATTTATGACTATCGAAAACGACGACGGCTTGACGGGAATTTATTTCGATTTCTACGTTTATCCGCTTGAAAAGAACTTCAAAAACGTCGTTGTAGAGGGTTTCCGCGAGGGCTGTTCGACGGCGCGTCTCATCATAATGACGCTTATAGATATGCTCCGCGGCAAGTATGGACTGAACGATCTTTCGGGACCTATCGGAGTTGGCACAGTTATTTCCGAGGCCGTGAGCCAATACACGTTCTCCGACCTGATGAGTATCGTCTCGCTGATAACCATCAACGTCGGCGTGTTCAACCTGCTGCCCATACCCGCTCTTGACGGCGCTAGGTTCGTATTCCTGATAGTCGAGGCGATACGCAGAAAACCCGTAAAGCCCGAGGTCGAGGGTATGGTTCATTTTGTGGGCTTTGCGCTGCTTATGCTGCTTATGGTCGTCGTGACGTTCAACGACATTGCAAAGCTAGTGACGGGCGGTTTTTCGGGAGGCGCTAAATGAGGACGGTAAAAACTGTAAAGGTCGGCAATTTAACGCTTGGCGACGGAAAGATATACGTTCAGTCAATGCTGAATATCCCCGCCGAAAATATTGAAAAAAGCGTCGAACAAGCGGTCAAGCTTGAACAGGCGGGCTGCGAGTTAATCCGCGCGGCTGTTCCGAGAATTGAGGATGCGCTGCTGATAACGGCGCTGAAAAAAGCGGTATCCGTGCCGATAGTCGCGGATATCCATTTCGATTACAAAATAGCGCTCGCGTGTGTTGACGCGGGTGTGAACAAGGTTCGCATAAACCCCGGAAATATCGGAGGCGCGGACAAGGTAAAGGCGGTTGCGGACGCGTGCCGCAAAAACGGCGTTCCGATAAGGATAGGCGTGAATTCGGGCTCGTTGGAGCGCGAGCTGCTGGAAAAGTACGGCAGCCCCACTCCCGAGGCGCTGGTCGAAAGCGCTCTCGGTCACGTCAAGCTGCTTAACGACTGCGATTTTGACGATATCGTGATAAGCATAAAGTCCTCCGACGTTCGACTGACGATAGCGGCATATCGTTTGTTATCGCAGAAAGCGGACTATCCGCTGCACCTTGGTGTTACCGAAGCGGGGACGGAGCATATGGGCGTGTTGAAATCCGCTGTCGGGATAGGCTCGCTGCTCTGCGACGGCATAGGCGACACGATACGCGTTTCGCTCACCGCCGATCCGATAAGGGAGGTATACGCCGCGAAGGATATCCTGAAGGCATGCGGAATGGGCGGAGGCGCGGAGATAGTCTCCTGTCCGACCTGCGGACGCACGAAAATAGACCTTATCTCCCTTGCGAACCGCGTCGAGGAAATGCTGCGGGACGTTGACAAGCCAATAAAGGTTGCGGTTATGGGCTGCGCCGTGAACGGTCCGGGGGAGGCTCGCGAGGCGGATATCGGGATAGCGGGCGGAAACGGCGAGGGAATTATTTTCCGAAAGGGAGAAATTCTTCGAAAGGTTCCCGAAAATATGATTTTAGATGAATTGAAAAAGGAAATAGAAATGTTTTGAAAGAGGGATTTTTGAATGAGTGCAACGTTATTTGACCTGCCGTTGACCGTCGGTCTTTCCGATGTGATAGGCAAAGGCCGCGTTCTGAAAATTCTGCGCGATGAGACGAAAGATATACTTAACATAAATCTGGAGTTGGACGAGCTCGTTCCGATGACGGAGCTGCTGTCGGCATCGGAAATGCTCTCCGCAGCGCTTGGTACCGAGGTCACGATTTATCCGAAGTACCATATGAGCCTATTCAGCGGAGATTACATATTTGACGTAATTGAATTGCTGAAAAGAAAGAATATCGCGATAAACGGTTATTTTGACGGCGCGGAGCTATCCAACGACGACAACACATACGAGATAACTCTCCGTTCTGGGGGCAGGAGACTTCTGTCGGGGCTTGGCATGGAGAAGAAGATAGAGTCGTTTGTAAACGGCTTTTTCGGTATGAAAATCACCATTATGCTCTCTTCCGACAACGAGCTTGACGTTGACGAGTACATCTTACAGGAGCAGAGCGCTCCTGTGGAGAAGGTCTCTGTTACGGAGGATGTTCCCGCGCCGAAAGAGCGTTCTTATCCATCGGGAGGAGGGTATTCCTCCGGCGGTGGAAACCGTTCCCGAAGACCGCAGTTTGCGGCTGAACCGTCCGAGATAATGCTCGGCTTTAAAAACGAGCACTTCGGCGACATGGCGAAGCTATTTTATGGCAAGGGGAATTTCGATTCGCCCGCGCCCATGGCGGAACCGTTCGGGGATCAGGACGAGGCAACCGTATGGGGAACTGTATTCAAGACCGACGAGAAAGTCTCACGTGACGGCAAGACACTCATTTACACTGCCTATTTCTCGGATAGGACCTCCTCGCAGATACTTAAGGTCATCACAGGTGTTGAGAATACCGATATTGTAAAGGGAAACATTGCGGTGGGAAAGTCGCTTATAGTTTCGGGCAAATTCGAGTTCGATACCTTTGCCAAGTCGCTGAATATCCGACCGAATTCCATTGCCGGAGTTACTACTCATTCGCGCAAGGATACGGCGGAGCAAAAGCGCGTGGAGCTCCATATGCATACGAATATGTCCGATATGGACGCGATAACGCCCGCCGCAGAGCTTATAAAGCAGGCTCACGCATGGGGTCATAAGGCTGTCGCGATCACCGATCACGGCAATTTGCAGGCATATCCCGAGGCGATGAACACTATCGAAAAGATCAACAAGGACGAGCAGGTCATGAAGCTCATATACGGCGTTGAGGCGTATTTCGTCAACGACAGCGGCTCGCTGATTTCGGGGTGCGGCGATTATCCCGTAGACGGCGAGATAGTGGTGTTTGACCTTGAGACGACGGGACTTTCTCCCGTTAACGACAGAATGACGGAGATAGGCGCGGTTAAGCTGAAAAACCGTGAAATAGTTGGAGAATTTCAGACCTTTGTGAATCCGAATATGCCTATACCCGAGAACATTACCGAGCTTACGGGCATTACCGACGATATGGTATCAGACGCTCCCTACGAGCAAAAGGCGCTCGCGGACTTCCTCGAATTCGCTGGGAGAGCTGTTCTTGTCGCGCATAACGCGCAGTTCGATACGTCATTTATCAAGGCGGCGTGCGAGCGGCAGGGCGTTAAGTACGCGTTCAGCTCTGTTGATACCGTGGCGCTTTGCAGGGCGGCTCTGCCTAATCTCAAAAATCACAAGCTTGATACCGTAGCCAAGCAGTACAAGCTCGGCGACTTTAACCACCATCGTGCGATAGACGACGCGAAGATGCTCACGTCGATATTCCTGCGGCTGCTGTCTGATGCAGGCAAGCTTGGCACACTGGAGAAATTCGGCGATTTGAACGGAATACTCGGCGACGTTGATCCGAAAAAACTGCCAATGTACCATATGATAATACTGGTAAAGGATAAGACGGGACTGAAAAATCTGTACAAGCTGATTTCATTGTCCAACCTTGAATACTTCTATAAAAAGCCGCGCATACCGCTCTCGGAGCTGCAAAAGTACCGCGAGGGGCTTATCATCGGTTCCGCGTGCGAGGCAGGCGAGCTATTCCGCGCGATACTGGACGGTAAGCCGCAGGAGGAGATTGAGAAGATCGCAGGGATGTATGATTATCTTGAAATTCAGCCGATAGCGAACAATCAGTTCCTTGTGCGCGAGGGTCGCGTTCCCGATGAGGAGGGATTGCGAATGCTCAACCGTCGTATCGTCGACCTCGCGGACAAGCTCGGAAAGCTGTGTGTTGCGACCTGCGACGTTCACTTCAAGGATAAAGAGGACGCTGTTTTCCGTACCATTTTGCAGGCGGGACAGGGCTACAAGGACGCAGATAATCAGGCTCCGCTGTATCTTCGCACCACCGACGAAATGCTGAAGGAATTCGACTACCTTGGAGAAGAAAAGGCGTTTGAGGTAGTAGTCGCTAACACCAATGCGGTCGCGGATATGATCGGCGACGATATCCGTCCTATTCCAAAGGGAACCTACACGCCGTCTATCGAGGGCGCGGAGCAGGAGCTTCAGGATCTTTGCTGGAGCAGAGCGCACGCGTGGTACGGCGACGAGCTCCCGGAGCTGGTTGAAAAGCGCCTGAACAAAGAGCTTGATGCAATTATAAAGTACGGATTTTCGGTACTGTATATGATTGCGCAGAAGCTGGTAAAATATTCCGAGGATAACGGCTATCTAGTGGGCTCGCGTGGTTCGGTAGGCTCGTCGTTTGTTGCGATAATGTCCGGCATTTCCGAGGTCAACCCTTTACCGCCGCATTACCGTTGTCCTAAGTGCCGTCATAACGAGTTCGTTACCGACGGCACGGTAGGTTCGGGCTTTGATCTGCCGCCGAAAAAATGTCCGCATTGCGATATAGATATGATACGAGACGGTCACGATATCCCGTTTGAGACGTTCCTCGGCTTCAAAGGAGACAAAGCCCCCGATATCGACCTCAACTTTTCGGGAGAGGTTCAGGGCAAGGTACACCGTTACACTGAGGAATTGTTCGGTAAGGATCACGTATTCAAGGCGGGAACCATCTCGGGCGTTCAGGACAAGACGGCGTTCGGCTTCGTAAAGAAATATTGTGAGGAGCGCGGGATAGTTTACAACAACGCCGAAATGGAGCGCTTGTCTATTGGCTGTACGGGTGTTAAGCGGACGACCTCACAGCACCCGGGAGGAATGGTAGTTGTGCCGAACGATTTCGAGGTGTACGATTTCACTCCCGTTCAGCACCCCGCTGACAAGACCGAGAGTGATATGATAACGACGCATTTCGACTTCCATGCGCTGCACGACACTATCCTCAAGCTTGACGAGCTCGGACATGATGTGCCGACACTGTACAAGCACCTTGAGGATATGACGGGCATCAAAATTTCCGACGTGCCAACTTCTGATCCCGAGGTATACAAGCTGTTTACGTCAACAGAGCCGATAAAGCTTAAACCCGATGATATCGGTGTACAGTGCGGAACATGGGGTATCCCCGAATTCGGCACGAGCTTTGCGATGCAGATGCTTGTCGACGCTCAGCCAAAGTGCTTTTCCGATCTTCTGCAGATATCGGGTCTGTCGCATGGCACGGACGTTTGGCTCGGCAATGCTCAGGAGCTTATCAAGAACGGCACCTGCACTATCTCGGACGTTATCGGAACGCGTGACAACATAATGGTTTACCTTATGCATAAGGGTCTCGATCCGTCAATGGCGTTCAAAATAATGGAGATTACCCGTAAGGGTAATGCGAAAAAGCTGTTCAATGATGAGATATATCAGGCGTTCAAGGATCATAATGTCGAGGACTGGTATGTCGAGAGCTGTAAGAAGATCAAGTATATGTTTCCTAAGGCTCACGCGGCAGCATATGTTACCGCGGCGGTAAAGCTGGCATGGTTCAAGATATACCACCCTGCGGAATTTTATGCCGCGACACTCACAAAGCACACCGAGAATATGGAGCTTGATGTTATTATGCAGGGCAAGGAAGCGGTAAAGCAGCGCATAAAGACTATTCAGTCAATGCCAACTCCCGGCGCTAAGGAGAAGGGCATTGCCGAAGCTCTCCAGCTCGTCTATGAGATGATGATGCGCGGTATCGAGGTGCTGCCCGTTGACGCGAAGCTCTCCAACGCCGTGACCTATGTGGTCGAGGGCGGCAAGCTCAGAATGCCGTTTATGGCGGTGTCGGGCTGCGGAGAAAACGCGGCGGTAAAGCTCAAGGAAGCGATTGACAGCGGTGATTGCATAAGCATTGACGAGATACAGCAGGCAAGCGGAGTAAATAGTACCGTTATCGAAAAGCTGAAGGTAATGGGAGTATTTAACGGATTCCAGCAATCGGCGCAATTCACGCTGTTTGATATGTGATTTTGTTTAAAAGTTTTGCGGAGCGTTGAATAATTTTGAAATATTGACCAAAATATTCCGCTCCGCTTGACAAAACGGCTTTAATGTGCTACTATATTATAGTAGCACAATGCTATGTTACCGTATTATCAAGGTAAAGTGCAATGAAAGGAAATCACGCTTTGAAAAGAAATGATTTGTTGACTCCCGAGGGAACCCGTGATCTGCTGTTTGAGGAATGTGCCGCCAAGCGCGCCATTTCCGAGCGTATTACAAGGCTGTTTGAGAACTATGGCTATTCCGAGGTAATCACTCCGGGATTGGAATTTTACGACGTATTCAACGGCAAGGTGCGGTATTTTCCGCAGGAGACCATGTACAAGCTCGTCGACGGAAAAAACCGCCTTATGGTGCTCCGACCGGACAGCACCATGCCGATAGCGAGACTTGCGGCTACGCGCTTAAGCTCCGAGGAGCTGCCGCTAAAACTGTTTTATAATCAGAACATTTTTATGGTGAACCCTAAGGATAGCGGACGCGACGATGAGATCGCCCAGTGCGGAATTGAGATACTCGGCGGAAACAGCGATGCTGCCGACTACGAAGCGCTTGTACTCGCTGCAAAGGCGCTTGCCGAGTGTGATGAGGATTTCCGTCTCGAAATAGGCGACAGCGGTATTTTCACCGAGCTTATGTCGGATTACGAATGTGATGTTGAACTCGCCGCGAATACCCGGAATTGGATCGAAACCAAGAATCTGCCTATGTTGGACAGCGTTTATTCGGAAACGAAAACTTCCGAGGAGGAGGCGTTCAAGGCGCTGCCCAGACTGTTCGGAGGGTTTGAGGTGTTTGGGAAGGCGCGTAAATATCTGCAAGGAGATGTTCTTGAAGCGAAGCTGCAAAAGCTTGAAAAGCTTTGCCACGATCTGAGTGAGATTATCCCCGAGGAGAAAATTCGCGTCGATCTCGGTCTCGTCCATAAAAAGGACTATTATACGGGAATTATCTTCCGCGGTTATGTGGAGGGTTACGGTCAGCCTGCGCTTTCGGGCGGCCGTTACGATACACTGCTCGGCGATTTTGGACGTGACGCAGCGGCGGTCGGCTTTGCGGTCAACGTTGAGGCTGCTGCAAAGGTGCTCATGCGGAAAACGATGTTTATGACGCCGCCCGACGTACTGATATTCGGTGAACAGGGTGTGGAGATTGCCGTATTAAAGCATTGTGAGGAGCTTATTTCCGAGGGAAGGACCGTCTATCATTTTCTCGGCGAGTGCCCTAAATGCGCGGTGAAATATGCGAAAGCGCACAATATCAAGCGTGTTGATATTGTCGATAAGGATGGAAAGATTACGTCCGAGGAGGTGTAGCCGTGGAGAAGAAAAAGGTAAGGATAGCGCTCACAAAAGGGCGTATCGAGAATAAGGCGGTTGATCTGCTGGAGAAGATCGGCTACGACGTTTCCGAGCTGCGCAACAAGGGCAGAAAGCTGATTTTGTCCATACCGAATGAGAAAATCGAGGTAGTTCTCGCAAAGGCGGCTGACGTTATCACATATGTCGAGCACGGTGTGTGCGATCTCGGGATTGTCGGCAGAGACACGATAATGGAGCACGGTGGAAAATTTTACGAAATAGCCGATCTCGGCTTCGGCAAGTGCAAGTTCGCGCTCGCCGTGAAAAAAGGTACGGATTTCTTTGCAGGCTACGGCGTTAAGACCGTTGCAACAAAGTATCCCAATGTTACGCGCAATTACTTTGAGAAAAAGGGAATTGATGTTGATATAGTGAAGATCGAGGGCAGCGTCGAGCTTGCTCCGCTTGTGGGGCTGTCGGACGGCATTGTCGACATTGTGGAAACCGGAACTACGCTCAAGGAGAACGGTCTGGAGGTTTTCTGCGATGTTGCGACTATTTCGGCGCGGCTGATCGTGAACACCGTAAGTCTGAAATTAAAGCAGGAGAGAATACTGGAAATCGTTGATTTGATCAAGGAGAATTTGTGATGATAAGGATTATAAAGGCGAACGGCGACGAGAAAAAGTTCCTCGCAGAGGTCGAAAAGCGCGCGGGCGAAGTAAACGCCGAGGTAGAAAAGACCGTAAAGGCTATTCTGGAGGACGTTAAAACGAACGGCGACAAGGTAGTCAAGGAATACACCGCAAAGTTTGACTGTCCGAACGCGCAGTACTACCGCGTTCCCGACGAGGCGATACAGGACGCGCTCACCGAGGCGAACGAGAAGTCGCCCGATTTTGTGAACGCAATGCTGAACGCAGTCGAGAACATCACAGCGTTCCACACCCGTCAGAAGCGCGAGGGCTTCTGTGTGACCGAGGAGAACGGTGTTATTATGGGGCAGCGTGTGCGCGGTCTGGATAAGGTAGGTCTGTACGTTCCGGGCGGAACGGCGGCATATCCGTCGTCGGTGCTGATGAACGCTATACCCGCAAAGATTGCGGGTGTTAAGGAGGTCATCATGGTAACTCCGCCGCTCAAGGACGGCACGGCGAACAAGGATATCCTCGTTGCGGCGGCGCTTTGCGGCGTGGACAGTATTTATCTTGCGGGCGGCGCACAGGCTATTGCGGCACTCGCTTACGGCACGGAGGAAATACCGCGCGTTTCCAAGATAGTAGGTCCGGGCAATATTTTCGTTGCTACGGCTAAGAAGCTGGTCTACGGTATCGTCGATATTGATATGGTAGCGGGACCTAGCGAAATTCTCGTTCTCGCGGACGAGACCGCAAACCCGAAGTATCTCGCTGCCGACCTTATGTCGCAGGCTGAACACGATAAATTGGCGTCCGCGATTATGATAACCACGAGCATGGAGCTCGCCGAAAAAACCCAAGCCGAGATAGAACGGCAGTCGGCAACGCTTTCGCGCAGGGAGATTATTGACGAATCGTTGAACAATTACGGCGGCATAATCGTGTGTGACGATATGGATTACGCGGTCGAGATCGCGAACAAGATAGCTCCCGAGCACCTTGAAGCGGTAGTCGAAAATCCGCTTGAATATGTCGGAAAGCTCGACAACGTAGGCTCGCTGTTCCTCGGGCCGTATTCTCCCGAGCCGCTCGGCGACTACTACGCGGGGCCCAATCACGTCCTGCCGACCTCGGGCACGGCGCGTTTCTTCTCGCCGCTCGGAGTGGACAGCTTCGTTAAGCGTTCGAGCTATATTTATTACACTAAGGATGCACTTATCGACGCGGCGGACGATATTATCCTGATAGCGGAGCGCGAGCAGCTCACTGCGCACGCGAATTCCATCAGGGTTAGAAAGGAAAGCTGATATGGAATATGAAAATTTCGATCAGCTTAGAGCTGACGTCGGCTTGGCAAAAATTGAAGAGTGTAGTCAACAGGAAAACTTCGATTTTGCCGAAATGGAGCAAAACGGGCAGCTGCTCCCCGAGGATATCCGCAAGATGGTATATAAAGGCGCGGGAGGTCAGACTTGTTACGCCCGGCTGCTGTTAAAGGTATCGTCTGACAAGGAAGCACTGTATGTGCTGATGAGAATTTCAAAGGATCTGCATTTTATCAAGGTACTGCTTGTAGTATCGTTAACATTAGCTGTTATAGTTTTTTTGCTTAGTATGGTAATTTCGTGATAAGGAGAACACAATGAACAGAACAGCCGAAATCACAAGAAAAACAAAAGAGACCGACATCACCGTCAAGCTGAATCTTGACAGGGGCGAGGTAAAGACAGACACGGGAATAGGCTTTCTAGACCATATGCTGACGGCGCTCGGAGTTCACGGCGGCTTCGGTCTTGAGGTGAACGCAAAGGGCGATCTGTACGTTGACGGTCACCACACCGCCGAGGACGTGGGAATAGTCCTCGGACAGGCGTTCTCAAAGGCACTCGGCGACAAGTCGGGAATAATGCGCTACGGCTCGGCGTTTATCCCAATGGACGAAAGTCTTGGCTTTTGCTCGCTTGATATCAGCGCGCGACCGTTTCTGGCGTTCAACGCCGAGTTCACAAACGAGCGCGTCGGCGAATTCGACACCTGCCTTACCGAGGAGTTTATGAGAGCGTTCGCGTTTAATGCGGGGATCACGCTGCATCTGTGCGTGGAGTACGGCACTAACGATCACCACAAGATAGAAGCCCTGTTCAAGGCGCTTGCCTATGCGCTCAAGGCTGCTACGCGCCCGAACACGGACGGCGCGGCTGTCTCCACAAAGGGAACGTTGTAATGAGGGGCTATAACGTTATCGCGGTGTTTTCTCCCAACAGGCAGTCTATGCTTATGTGCAGGCGCGCAAAAGAGCCGTACAAGGGACTGTATAACTTTGTCGGCGGAAAGATAGAGCAGGGCGAGGACGGACTTTCGGCTGCGTACCGCGAGCTGTACGAGGAAACGGGAATAGGCAAAACGGATATTCGATTAGTTCACTTAATGGATTTTTCCTATTTGCTTTGCGGTGAATACATTGAAGTGTATGCGGGCGGATTAAAGCGCGAGATAACGCTCCGCGAGGAGAAAAATCCCCTGCTGTGGATAAGCACGGACAAGAATTTTTTCGATATGAGCCTGTTCGCAGGAGAGGGAAATATCGGGCATATTATGGAGCATATAAAAATGCACAGCTCCGATATATTTGGTTAGGAGAAACAAATGATCGCAATTATTGATTACGGCGCGGGAAATCTGTTCAGCGTGAAGAACGCGCTGGACTTTCTTGGCTTTGAGAACAAAATAACCGACTCCGCGGACGACCTGAGAGCCGCCGACAAGCTTATTCTCCCCGGCGTGGGCGCATTCCCCGACGCTATGAGAATGCTTGGCGAGAGCGGCTTGATCGGCGTTATTAAGGAGGAGGCACTCAAAAAGCCGCTGCTCGGTATCTGCTTGGGAATGCAGATGCTTTTCGAGAAAGGCTATGAGTTTGGCGAAACGAAGGGGCTCGGACTGATAAAAGGCTCGGTCAAGCTAATGACACCCGAAAACCTACCCATCCCGCATATCGGCTGGAATGAGCTGGAGCTTAACGAAAAATGTCCGCTGCTTGAAAGGGGAGGGGAGTATGTTTATTTCGTTCACTCGTTTGCGGCGGAGTGCTCAAGCGAGAACGTCGCGGCGTACTGCGACTATGGAATGAAGGTGCCCGCGCTGGTGTTCTCGGGGAACGTTTACGGCGCACAGTTTCACCCCGAAAAAAGCGGCGAAACGGGGCTGAATATCCTGCGGAGGTTTAAAGTGCTATGACGTTTACTGAAGAGCACGGCGACCTGTTCGCGGAGGAGATAATTCAGAATTACGCGCTTTGTCACTGTATTAGCTCCGATTTCGCTTTGGGCGCGGGAATAGCAACGCAGTTCGCGAAAATGGGCGTAAAAAAGCAGCTTTGCAATAATTTTCCGAAACAATGGCAGGGCAGGGGATATTGTCTGATGACCGAAACAAACGGCGTTGTCGTCGGAAATCTGGTGACTAAGGAGCGTTGTTTTCACAAGCCTACGCTCGAAACTCTGCGGCAGTCTCTGGAGGATTTTCGTGTACAGTCTCCCGAGATGAAACATCTTGCCATGCCGAAAATAGGCTGCGGACTGGACAGGCTGGAATGGGCAGATGTCAGAGACATAATTAAAGAGGTTTTCGGCGGAATGGACATTGAAGTAATTGTTCGTTTTCTGTAAGAAACGAGGCCGTGATGTACAGAAACAACTTTGATGAGGTATTCGACGAAATATATAGCACCACCGAATTAAGGCGATTTGCATCGCCTTTTCGGCATGTGAATAAAAACAAACGTACAAATGCGGCATATTACCGCTTTCTGGCAAGTGTTCTGAATGACTGCTTTGACGAGGAGATCACCGTTTCCGATAGCTGTATGGATAGGTACGAATACGAAAAAAGCTCCCCCGAACACAGGTATGAAAATTTTGAGCGGGCATATTTCAACTCGAGCGATCTCGGTTTATCGGTAATGGCACGCCGCGCGGAGATAAGAGTGTATGATGTTTTAATATCCGAGCCGGATACCTCCACCGATCCCGAAAAAATATTCGATAACACTTCCGCTACGATTATGATATTCGCTGCGGCGCGTTTCCAGAATAGTCCGAACCTCATGTCCGATAAAATGAAAATAGGCGCTATTCTCAGCGACCGCACGGAAAAAATATATGTTTCGGCATACGAGGATACGCTTTACGTTGAGATTGACTATAAAAGACTTTCTGTTGACAGAATGTATAAAGGGTATGTGCGACGAGCTTGTCTTGATGCTTGCGATTATATTTCATTGATTTTGAGTATCGTTGAACAAAATTAAAGCAAATTGCGCAAAAGTTTAATTTTCCGTAAAACATATCAAGATAGCAAAGCGAGGTGAACAGGATGACCGACAAAGAGCGGTTAATTCAAAAATACGTTTTAAAGCACGAGGATAATGCGTGGTATTCCGACAAGGAAAACTCCCACAAGCACCTTATCTTCAAGGATGCGTTTGTGGAGCGCACGGACGTTATCGGTCTGCTGTTCCGCGTGAACAAGCTGTGTATGGCTAAGGTGAAGTATTTCCGCGGAAATATCGATAAATTTGAGCCTATGAAATACGATTACAAAAAGGGCTTTGTCGCCGTGCCGCTATGGGACGCGGATTTTTTGCGGCACAAGGCTTCGGGGTATATTCTGGATTTTCGGTATTTGCAGACCATTACCGTTTACGAGGATTTTCTGGCGCTCTGCCGTGAACTGGAGAGCTTTGAACAGACAGAAAGTGAGTGAATATGTTTACAAAAATAACTCATGTATTTTTTGATATAGGTACAACGTTGGTTGATGAAACGGAGTGTTATAATCACCGTATTTGCGAAGTAATTGCGGGAACGGATATTACGTTTGAGCAGTTCGTCGAAAAGAGAATATTTTTTCAGAAGCAGAATTTAAAGGGCGATCTTGAAGCAATAAAGTTTTTCGGATTGAAAAAAACTCCGTGGCACCGTGAAGATGAACGGCTTTATCCCGAGGCGGAGGAGATTCTGCGTTATCTGCGAGAAAGGGGATACATTATCGGTGTTATCGCAAATCAAGGGTTTGGTACGGAAAAGCGCCTTGAAGCTTGGGGGATATGGAAATATTTTGATTCGATAACCGCTTCTGCGGAGGAGGGTATCGCAAAACCCGATCCCGAGATGTTCCTCAGAGCATTAAAGAGATCGGGCGGTTTAGCCGAAAATTCAGTAATGATCGGCGACAGGCTCGACAATGACATTGCACCCGCAAAATCTTTGGGAATGAAAACCGTGTGGATAAAGCAGGGATTCAGCGTTTATTGTTCTCCAACCTGCCCTCAAGAGCAGCCAGCTCATACGATCTCAAATCTTATGGAACTGAAAAATCTTTTATGAGGTGATAATATGATAATTTTCCCCGCGATAGACATTAAGGACGGGAACGTGGTACGTCTGTTTAAAGGCGACTACGCGACTGTGGAAAAGGTCGCCGATAACTATCTTGACACTGCGCTGTCGTTTCAGGCGGCGGGCGCGGAATGGATACACATGGTAGACCTTGATGGCGCAAAAGAGGGCAGACCCGTCAACACGAAGATATACACCGACGTCGCCGAAAAAACGAATTTAAAGGTCGAGGTCGGCGGCGGCATACGCAATATCGAAACTGTTGACGAGTATCTGAAAATGGGTATCTCGCGCGTGATCTTAGGCTCGGCGGCACTGAAAGACCCTCAACTCGTCAAAAATTCCGTGGAGAAATTCGGTTCGGAGAAGATCGTTGTCGGGATAGACGCGCTTAACGGAATGGTCGCGACGGAGGGCTGGCTCGAAGCATCCGACGTGAACTATATCGACCTTGCAAACAAAATGATATCGTTCGGCGTTAAGTACTTCATTTTCACCGATATCTCCAAGGACGGCACTCTTTCGGGAGTGAACGCGCAGCAGCTTAAGGCGTTATACAACGGCACTCACGGTGAATGTAACATAATCGCGAGCGGCGGAGTTCATACAATGAACGATATCGTCACCTGCAAGGAAATGGGGCTGTATGGAACTATCTGCGGCAAGAGCATTTATACTGGCAGCCTTGACCTCGCCGAGGCTGTACGTTATGCGGGTGAGTAAAGTGCGTAATGACATTATCGAATACCTCCAAAGAGAGGTCAGACGGCGCTGTGAAAGCGAAAGCAACTTTTTCGGACTGGGCTGTTATTATCACATCTGCGTGGTGGTCGAAAACGCGGTCTTTCTCGCGGAGAAATACGGCGCGGACGTTGAGGCGGTAACTATCGCGGCGTGGCTTCACGATATCGCCTCCGTTACCGATTATTCGCTGTATGAAGAGCATCATATCCACGGTGCGCGAATTGCAGAGGAGATACTTGGAGGCTTCGGCTACGACAAGACCGAGCTTGTAAAGTGCTGTATCTTAAACCACCGAGGCAGTAAGCCTTCGGAAAAACGGAGCGTTGAAGAGGTGTGCGTTGCCGACGCGGACGCTATATCGCATTTCGATTCCGTGCCGTCGCTGTTCTATCTCGCGTATGTAAAGCGAAAGCTTGATATTGCGGAGGGCGTTGAGTTTGTGCGCGGAAAGTTGGAGCGCAGCTTCAACAAGCTCTCCGAGCAAAGTAAATCGCTGTATTCCGAAAAATATAGCGAAGTAATGAAGGTTATCCGATAGTTAAAATAAAGGAGAAAATTATGCTTGCAAAAAGAATTATCCCGTGCCTTGACGTGCGCAACGGAAAAGTCGTCAAAGGCGTTAATTTCGAGGGAATAAAGGACGTCGGCGACCCCGTGGAGCTTGCGATAGAGTATAATAAGCAGGGCGCGGACGAGATTGTGTTCTACGATATAACAGCCTCTTACGAGGGGCGCGGGGTTATGCTGGACGTCGTGAAGCGTACCGCGCAGAATGTTTTTGTTCCACTGTGCGTTGGCGGCGGTATCTCCTCGGTCGAGGACTTCCGCGATACGCTTCGCGCGGGCGCGGACAAGGTATCCGTGAACTCGCAGGCGGTCAAGAACCCCAAGTTGATAAGCGACGCGGCGGAGATATTCGGCAGTCAGTGCGTAGTGGTCGGTATTGACGCAAAGCGTGACGGCAAGGGGAGCTTTACCGTCTACATCAACGGCGGACGCGTGGATATGAAGCTCGGCCTTGGTGATTGGGTACACGAGATCGAGGAACGCGGCGCGGGCGAGATATGCCTGAACTCTATCGACACGGACGGCGTTCGCGGCGGCTTTGACATTGAAATGCTGAATTTCGTCTGCGAGCGTGTGAAAATTCCCGTTATCGCGAGCGGCGGCTGCGGTCGTATCGAACACTTCTCGGAGGTTTTTGAGCGGACAAATTCCTCGGCGGCATTGGCGGCGTCGCTGTTTCATTTCGGCGAGCTTACCGTCGGCGAGGTCAAGGAGCACCTAAAGGAGAATAATGTCCCCGTTAGGACGGTGTGACCATGGCGGTGATATATTGCTTTTCTGGCACCGGAAACAGCCTTTACGCAGCAACAAAAATTTCCGCGGAAATAAATGCCGAGGTTGTCAATATGAAAATCGGCGGCGAATGTAACGCAGATTTTATCGGCATAGTTTTCCCCGTTTACTTCTGGGGACTGCCGAAAACGGTAGAGCGCTTTCTCGGCAATATCCGCATAACAAACAAGAACGCGTATATTTTCACGGTCATAACATACGGCGGATTGGCTGGAGGAGCGGACGGCGCTGTAAACGAGCTTCTGAAAAAGCAGGGCGCAAAGCTGTCATACAGCGCAAGAGTGAGAATGGTAAGAAATTATCTTCCCGAGTTTAAAGTAAACGACAGCAAGTCGCTTTGGGAGAAAATCGACCGCCGACTTGATCGTGTTATTTCCGATATCAAACGCCGTGCCGTTTCAAGAATAACGCCTTATACCACGCTCAACAAGACAATGCATAAAAGCTATCCGCCGCTGAAAACCAACTGCGGAAAGCTGTTTACGGTGAACAGCTGCCGTCACTGCGGCACTTGCACGGATGTCTGTCCAAACGGCAATATAACAATGGAGAACGGCTCGCCGAAATTCGGGAGCAGCTGTGAGCTTTGCTTCGGATGTGTACATATCTGTCCCGCGTGCGCTATCGACTACGATAACAAAACACAGGGCAAAAAGCGCTACAAAAACCATATGCAGCACGAGCTTTCCGACCTTAACGCGCACGGATTTAACCGCACCCGCTTTGAAATCGACTACACCAAACCGCGTAATAAATTAACAGCGGCGTATATCGCGGACGAATATTCGTTTGCATATAAAGGCGGCTGTCAGGACAGCTCCGTAATGATAAACTGCCTTGAAGTTGGAATAGATTCCGAAACGGGTATCGTGCGGCAGATATCGGGCTACCACGCGTATTTAATATGGAAAAGCGCAGGTCTTACACCGCCCGAGGCAAAGGACGGCGCTCTGGTAATGACAGACAAAATCAAGGGCGGAGTTACATACCAGATGAAAGATAATGTGACCACATATTACGACAAGTCGAACGGCTGGCTCTGCATAGGGGCGCGGGACTGTGATAATGCCGAATATGTCCGTTTCTGCGAAAACTGTATTGCGACAGTCGGGGATGGAAAGCTCGCGGCGATATGGGTAAGCCTGCCAACGGACGACGAGGTTATGAAACGCCTGAAATAGGAGGTCGACTATGTTTCCCGAACACGCTCAAAGCGTAATGCGCTATCTTGGCACTCCGTGCAAATACTTTCCGAGAGGAACGGAGATAAATACGGTCGAAAACGCCTACCGTTCCGAATTGTCCGAGGGAACGCCTTTGCTTATCGTTATCGAAAATCATATGTTTTTTGACGATGGTGAACGCTCGGCGGACTTCCAAAAAAAGGTTTTCGCCGCTCCGAAGATAGATCCTGTAAAATGGTTCGAGGAAACGATCAAAGCGCACGATAATAATTTCTGTTACGACCCGAGCGCCATTATCGGCGAGATGTCGGACGGAAATCAGCGGACGGTATTTTCGGCGATAATCTACTACGGAATACAAAAGACATGAGATATCGTTCTGGCGAAGATACCGACAGTGAACCTGTGGTAGGTGTTCGCGTAGTTTCCATTCGGCGGATGGAACAGTTATCCAAGCAGCGAGGAAATGCTGAGGATAATCAAATACTGGTACGAAAAGTACGGTGCCGTACCTGCCGTGATGTCGGTCGAAGAGCTGGAATTCACCGCGCCGCCCGTTCCAAAAGAAGCCGAGTTTACGCTGGCTTGTGAGCATTTCGCTTTCTGCACCGATAATGTTCTGCAAAACACGGAAACGATAGGCAGGCTTGCGGAATAGCTTACAAAGTCCGCGGTATAGTATTTCTGGCGGGATTAACGACGAGATTTAGGAGGAGTTATGTTTGGCTTTGGAAAATCAAAAAAGAAAAATGAACCCGAAAACAAGAAGGGTATCAGCAATTTTGCGCAGCAGATAATGAATATGCTTGGCTGCCCATGCAAGCATTTCCCGAAAGGCAGCGACCCCGCAAAAGTCATGAACGCCTATGACGACGCGTTTGCAAAGCGTGAACAGAGCGGTTACACACCTCTTATTATCGCCGTCGACGACACTCTGCTTGAGGTTGTGGAGGAGATCGCAAAAACTCCCGAGGAGCTTAATGTCAATCGTGAAAAGCTGCTCAACTCGCCGCAGCTTGACGCGCAGAAATGGTTCACCGAGCGGCTGAAATATTGGATGGACGAAATGGGCGAGGGATGGAATGAAACGGTCGGCGAGTTCGAATGCGAACCTGGCAACGTTTCAAAGTGCTTTTCCGGATTTATGAACTTCGGTACTCCGCGTCGGAGTGAGGAGTGTATTCTTGCACTGATACCGACGTCGGAGCCGTGGGAGGTGTTCGCGTGGCTACCGTTCGGCGGCTGGAACGAGTGCCCGCTGCCCGAGGAGATACTGTGGATAGCCAAATACTGGTACGAGCGTTACGGCGCTGTTCCCGCGGTAATGACGCGCGACGTTCTTGAATTCTCCGCGCGCCCGATAAGGGATAAAGACGCGGCTCTCGGGGTAGCCCTGGAGCAGTTCGCGTTTTGTCAGGATATCGTGTTTCAGGGCGTGGGTACGATAGGCAGGCTTGCGGGTGGACTTACGCAGTCATCGGTGTGGTATTTCTGGTGGGATTAAAAATGGAGGGTATTATGACGGTCGAATTCCCGTTAAATTATGATGACATCGAGTTGAAGTATGCGGTGATACTTGCGAAATACAACGGTAAATATGTTTTTGTAAAGCATAAGGAGCGCAAGACCTTTGAGCTCCCCGGCGGACACCGCGAGCCGGGGGAGAACATCGCGCAGACCGCCGCCCGCGAGCTGTACGAGGAGACGGGTGCGGTAAAGTACTCAATGCGGCAGATATGTCCGTATAAGCTCAATAATTACGGAATGTTATTCTATGCGGAGATAACCGAGCTCGGCGAGCTTCCGCAGTCGGAGATAGAGCGTGTGCTCCTGATTGACGAGCCGCCGCATGAGCTTTTGGCATGGACATATCCCGACGTTCACCCCAAATTGTTAATGAAAATCGAAAGCGAGATAAAAATGGCAGACTTAAAAAATTTCTTCAAAAAGGGCGAGCTTATCCCCGCGATAGTTCAGGACGTGTACAGCGGCGAGGTGCTTATGCTCGCATATATGAACGAGGAGAGCATGGCAAAGACCATTGAGACGGGCTATACATGGTTCTGGAGCCGTTCACGTCAGGAGCTGTGGAATAAGGGCGCGACTTCGGGTCACGTTCAGAAGGTGGTCGAAATTTACGGCGACTGTGACGACGACACGCTGCTTGTCAAGGTAGAGCAGACGGGCGCGGCGTGCCATACGGGAAACCGTACTTGCTTTTTTAATCGGATAAAGTAACGGGAGGTCACAATGGAAATTACGGTAAGAAAACTGCAGCCCGATGACGCTGAGGCATACATGAACTTTTTTGACACCACGCCGCATGACGACCATAACCCCGAGAATACGTGCTATTGCGTAAACTGGTGCAGCGCCGACCACCGCGCCTTGGAGCGCCCCGACCGCTCACAGCGCCGCGCTATGGCGTTTGACTATGTGAAAAACGGTATTCTTCAAGGGTATGTGGCGCTTAAGGACAACAAGATAATCGGTTGGTGCAATGCGAACACAAAAGCGGACTGTCGAAATTGTGCGGGACTTCTTTTCGCTTTGCCCGATCTGCAAAAGGCGGTGTCCTCACCCAAGGAAAAGGCCAAAGCTGTTTATTGCTTTATGATCGCGGAGGAGTATCACAGACAGGGATTAGCCCGCAGGCTTTTACGGGCGGTCTGCGAGGACGCGGAAAAGGACGGCTTTGATTATGTCGAGGCTTATCCTCAAAAGGACGCGTCCGTTGAATATATGCGGTTCATGGGCTTTGACGAGCTATATAAGAGCGAGGGCTTTGAGCATTATATGGAGCTTGATGATAAATTTGTTGTCAGAAAGTATCTGTGACCGCCCTTGACAAACCGTTCCGTTTTTTGCTATAATAAGGGATATGAAAGGAAGTGAAACGGTGAGCAAAATAACCTTGCTGTTCGGCACTGGCAATCCATCAAAGCTGAACACCATGCACGAGAGTTTAGAGGGCTTGGATATTGAGCTTTTGTGTCTGCGCGATATGGAGAAAAGCCCGCCGACTGTCGATGAGAGCGGCTCAAGTCCTCTTGAAAACGCGCGGATAAAAGCATTGGCGTATTACCGCCATTACGGGATACCCGTGTTTTCGCTTGACAGCGGACTGTTCTTTGAGAACGTTCCCGACGAGCTTCAGCCCGGAGTTCACGTTCGGAACGTCGCGGGAAAGCACTTGTCGGATAACGAGATGATAGCTTATTATGCCGCGCTTGCTCACGAATATGGAGGAAAGCTCATCGCGCGTTACAAAAACGCCTTATGTCTTGTAATGTCGGAGAACGAGATATATCAGAGCATGGACGAGAGCCTTTGGGGCAAAACGTTCTACCTGACTGATATTCCGCATAAACAGATGCATCAAGAGGGCTTTCCGCTTGACCGTCTTTCCTTGGAGATAGAAAGCGGAGAATATTACTATGATTTGCCCCAAAGCGTTGAAACAAGTATGAACAACGGCTTTCGGAGATTTTTTGTAAATTTGCTAAAGGAGAACTATGTATGAGTGAAGCGTTTAAGGAGATGTACGACGTTATTGTCAACCGCCGCGATGACCCTCAGGAGGGCAGTTATACCTGCTACCTGTTCGATAAGGGGCTTGACAAGATACTAAAAAAGTGCGGCGAGGAGTGTACCGAAATGGTCATCGCCGCGAAAAACCACGATAACGAGGAGTTGGCGAACGAGATAAACGATGTGCTTTATCATATGGCCGTGCTGATGGTGGAGCGTGGACTTACCGTCGAGGAGGTTGACGCTATCATGCGCGAGCGCAGCAAGAAGATTGGCAATCTCAAGCAGTTCCACGTCAGCGACCATAACACATAATGAATATAGAGAAATTTATCGACGCGTTTGGCGACGACGTGTACGCGCTCGCACTGCTCGTCACCAAGAATTTTGACAGTGCCGAACGTGTTTTCACGCAGATAGCGCAGGATTGCGACACGTTCCCCGAGACCGCGGAGCTGTATGATATCGTGAAAAAGGCTTACAGGCTCTGCCGTAAAGTGCCGTCAAACGATAATGCTGAAACATTGTCCGAAATAGGCTTATCCGCGAAGCAGGAGGCTCTGATCTCGGAGGTTTTTTCGCGTCCGCAGATAGTCCGCGCTATTATTCATCTGAGCTACGAAAATGATCTTGAGCCAGACAGGGTAGCGGCGATTACCGACGTAAACGTCCGCTATGTCAATGAACAGCTCGGCGATCTCGGAGAGCTTTCGGAAAGACTGAATAAGTCATACAAGGAGCTTTGCCTAAAATTAACCGCTCCCGACAAGCTGAAAATATCCGTTATCCAAGCGGTGAACTCGGGGGAAAAGCGCCTTTTCGAGGTTCGCGGCGACGCGGCTCCGCGCCATTCGTGGACAAAAAAGCAGAAGATCGGCACCGTTATTGCCGCCGCGGTGGTAGCCATACTGGCATGTATAGTTATTCCGCTGTTTCTCGCGTATCTGGAAAGCTACGAGGAGATAAACAGCTCCTACGACGAGGTGCCGCCCGAGCTTATTTTTTCCTATACGACCGAGACGGAGCATACACCGAGCGAGTGAGGTAAGCCATGAAAAAGCCCGAGATGATAATTTTTGATAACGGACATACCCTGCTGTACGAGCCCGATTGGAATACGGAGCGCGGCAACAGGGCTGTTTTCGCGCATATAGTTAAAAACCCGAACGGTGTTACGGTCGGGGAGTACGCGAAAATATGCTCGGAGGTTTTCGGGAAAATGGAGGATATCCGCAAAACGCAAAATTGTGATATCCCCGCGAGGACGGGTCATAAGATAATTGACGATCTGCTGAACATTGAGTTTTCCCTCGCCCCGACCGAACGCGAAATTGTTTTCTGGACAGCCGCTTCAAGCGGTGCTGTAATGCCGTATGCGGACAGAATGCTCGATCGTCTTAACGAAAACGGCATACGTACCGCGGTGATCAGCAATCTTGCTTGGTCGGGTGAGGCTTTGACGGAACGTCTTGACCGCCTGCTGCCCAACAACAAATTCGAGTTTGTTATCACCTCAAGCGACTATATGTACCGCAAGCCAAGCCGTGTGCTGTTTGATATCGCGCTGAATAAAGCGGGTCTTGCAGCGGATAAGGTATGGTACTGCGGCAACAGCATAACCGCCGATATTGAGGGCGCTCACGGCGCGGGAATATTCCCGGTGCTGTACGAGGGCGAGACCCCCGGCGATATAAATCCGTACAGCGGACAAAACGACGGTATCAAGGTTGATTTTGAATATCTGCATATTCACGATTGGCGGGAGCTTATCGACGTATTGGAGAAAATTCCACGATAACCGAAAAAATCTACAAAATATATTGCATTTTAATGGAAAATATGATACAATATATTTGGATTGTTAATCCTAAAACAATGACAAAGGAGTAATTTAATATGTTGGTTTCCGCTAAAGAAATGCTGAACAAGGCTCGCGACGGCAAGTACGCGGTAGGTCAGTTCAACATTAACAACCTCGAATGGACAAAGTCGGTTCTTCTCACCGCGGAGGAGCTGAAGTCGCCCGTTATTCTCGGCGTATCCGAGGGCGCAGGCAAGTATATGACAGGTTACAAGACTGTTGTAGGCATGGTAAATGGTATGCTCGAGGAGCTTAAGATCACTGTTCCCGTGGCTCTTCATCTTGACCATGGCTCTTTTGAAGGCGCAAAGGCTTGTATCAATGCGGGCTTCTCGTCAATAATGTTTGATGGCTCTCATTATCCGATCGATGAGAACATCGCAAAGACCAAGGCTCTTGTTAACGCATGTGACGTTCTCGGCATTTCTATCGAGGCTGAGGTAGGATCTATCGGCGGCGAAGAGGACGGCGTTGTGGGTATGGGCGAGTGCGCAGACCCCAAGGAGTGCAAGATGATCGCTGATCTCGGCGTTACCATGCTGGCTGCGGGTATCGGCAACATTCATGGTAAGTACCCCGAGAACTGGGCGGGTCTTTCGTTTGAGACCCTCGAGGCTGTCAAGAAGGAAGTCGGCGATATGCCGTTGGTTCTTCACGGCGGAACGGGAATTCCCGCGGATATGATCAAGAAGGCTATCTCCCTAGGCGTTGCGAAGATCAATGTAAATACCGAGTGCCAGCTTTCTTTTGCGGACGCGACACGCAAGTATATCGAGGCGGGCAAGGATCAGCAGGGCAAGGGCTTCGACCCGAGAAAGCTGCTCGCTCCCGGCGCTGAGGCTATCAAGGCTACCGTCAAGGAGAAGATGGAACTGTTCGGATCGGTAGGTAAGGCTTAATGGGATTTTCGGTAGGCCTATATGTAAAGAACAGCGTAGAGGCTGTGGAGCTGTACAAAGCCGTATTTGGTCTTGAGCTTGGCTATCATGTGCTGAATGACGACGGAAGCTATTTTCACTCCGAGCTTAGCAAGGAAGGTGTGAACGTTTGCTCCGTTGTCGAATCGGACAAGGATGTTTCCGGCGTCAACCCCATAGAGCTTGGCTATACCTTCAGTGATCGCGTGGAGCTTGAAAAAGCGTTCAACGCGCTTAAAGAGGGCGGGACGGTCAAGCTGGACATCTGCGAGCTTCCGTGGAGCCCGTGTGCCGCGTGCGTTACCGATCGCTTTGGCGTAAACTGGTATCTCACCGTGCCGGGATATCGTCCTCCGGATGATTTTACACCAGCCGACTGTAAGTAAGTTTGATAATTTAAAGGGCATTGTTCGGCGTTGACAATGCCCTTTATTTTGCTAAGGAGAAAAATGAATTATTTTATAAATATTTTATACACGTTTAGTTTTTATGCTATGTTTTTCATACCATCATTCGCGGCTATAATTTGGTTTATCGTATCGTTGATAAAATACAAACGCACCGACAATAGCTCGCCCAAGCTGTGCATACGTCAAAAACTCACAATAGTTTCGGGCTGTGTCGCAGGGGCGCTGTTTATTGCGACCGCGCTGCTTATGGGGCTGTTTTTCTTTGCTTTGCGGCATATGTAAGGAGTGAAATAATGGAAACGATTATATATTTAGCGTTGTTTGTGCTTGTACCGACGGCGGCGGTCGTGTGGTTTGTGTTATCTTTGGTGCGGTTTGTGAAAACTCCCAAGACCGACCCCAAGCGCCGTTCGCTCGGAACAATGGCGCTGATCTCGGGTATCGTTATGGGGCTTGCGATTACGGCAGTCTCGGCAGTGATAATGTTTTTGTTTATATATTTTAGCGCAATAGTGCATATGTAAGGAGAAATTATGAAAGATAAGGTGTTTTACGGAATTCTGACCGCGGTCTGCGTTGCTGGAGTGATAAGCGTTATCGCGCTCGTTGCGTACACCTACTCGCTTTACAGCGACTGCTCGATAATCTCGTATATCGCGAACAGGGGGTAACGAATGAAACTTATCAAACAGATAGCTTTGATATTGTTTGTCGCGGCAATGTTCGCGGCGTTTGACATTGTCGTTTACAATATCTTTACCAAGCGCTACGTCAACGATACAAGCCCCGAAATGCAGGCAAAGTCCATTGAGCTTAGCAAATATCTGCCGTTCGACGAAAATTCGGGTATCGTCAAGATAGACAGCGTAACCAAGCTTAGCGGCGACCTGCCTGTGATCGACGGCGCGGCGGCGCTTTATCCCGTGTTCTCGGGCTTTGTGAACGCGGTCTATCCTTCGGGCAGCGTATCGTTTGACGGAGAGAACTTTGCGCCCGACAGCGCCCTACAATTTCATAATACGCGCGGCGCATACGCGGCGATAGTGGACGGCACGGCGGACATTGTCATCTGCGCAGCTCCCTCAAAGGAACAGCTCGAATACGCCGAACAGAACGGTGTGGAGCTGGAGCTTGTGCCGATAGGCAGGGAGGCGTTCGTGTTTATCGTCAACAAGAACAATCCCGTTGATAATCTCACCGTTGAGCAGGTCAAAGGTATCTACTCGGGGGAGATAAAAAAGTGGTCGGAGGTTGGCGGTGAAAACCGTTACATTGATGCGCTCCAACGCAATGCGGGCAGCGGCAGTCAGACAGCGATGCTCTCGTTTATGGACGGAGTGCAAATGAAACGCAGTCTGACGGGGCTCTTCGGCAGCGCGATAGGCTTTTCGTTCCGCTACTACGTCGAAGGAATAGTCGAGAATTCCGACGTGAAAATGCTTTCGCTGAATGGTGTTTACCCAAGTCCCGAGAACATTGCCGATGAGAGCTATCCGCTCGTGAGCAGCTTCTATGCCGTATACCGCAAGGACGATACAAATCCGAATATTCCCGTGCTTATCAACTGGATACTGTCGGACGAGGGGCAGAGGATAGTTGGCGAAAGCGGTTACGCGCCGTTAAAATAACTAAAATTATTTGGGAATTGCAAAAAAATCCAATAAATTCCTTGCAAAATCTTTCCAAATGTGTTATAATAACAAGGGATTATATTATTGAGCGAAAGGAATTTTAAATGAATATAGCGGTAATAGGTCTTGGGCTTATAGGCGGTTCTATCTGCAAGGCTCTCAAGGCGAACACTTTTCATCATATAATGGGTATCGACACCGATCCCGAAACGGTGCGCAAGGCTCTTGAGCAGGGCGCTATCGACGAGGAAATAACCGAGGAAAGGCTCAGCGAGGCTAACCTCACGATAGTAGCGCTTTATCCCGTGGCTATCGTTGACTTTATCAAAAAGAACGCCGACAAATTCCGCAAGGGTTCTATCGTAATGGATATATGCGGCGTCAAAGGCTATATAGTGCGCAACTGCACGCCTATACTCGACGAAAAGGGCGTTATCTTTATCGGAACACACCCTATGGCGGGTACGGAGCATTCGGGCTTCGATTACGCGACGGCGGATTTGTTCAAGAATGCGAGCTTTATAATCACGCCCTCCGAGAATACCCCGCAGATCGCCATTGATCTGGTATCCACTCTGGGCGCATGTATGAGCTTCGGACAGGTTGTTATTGCCACTCCCGAGCAGCACGACAGCAACATAGCCTACACCTCGCAGCTTGCTCACGTCGTGTCGAGCGCATATGTAAAAAGCCCCTCGCTTTTCCGCGCGGACGGCTTTTCGGCAGGCAGCTTTCTCGACCTTACGCGCGTTGCATACCTCAACGAGGAGATGTGGTCGAGCCTGTTTATGTGCAACAAGGAGGCGCTGCTGTTCGAGATAAACAACGTAATAAACGCGCTCTCGGACTACCGCGACGCTATGGTCAACGACGATATCAACGAGCTCCGCGAACTGTTAAGGGTCGGCACGGAGAGAAAAGCAAAGAGTATGGAATTTTACGGACAAGAAAGGAAGTAATATGTCGGACAGGGAAAATCGGCATATTGGATATACGGTATCGCTGTGCGGAATTATGAGCGGTCTGGCGCTTGCACTGATGTTTATTCTGGGAATGATACCGTCTTTTGAGTATATCACCCCCGCAATCGCGGGCATACTGATATGGGTGATACGCGAAAGGCTTGGCGTGAAATACGGGCTTGTAAGCTATGTCGCGGTGGGACTGCTTTGTTTGCTCATCACGCCGAATTACGAGGTCGCGATGATGTATATTTTCCTGCTCGGATATTACCCGATAGTCAGGGAATATCTGCAGAAAATACGTCTGAAACTGCTTCGCTGGATAGCAAAGCTTGCGCTGTTTTCCGTTATGGGAGTGGGCGCGTATATGATACTGATATACCTTTTCGGAATGACGTATCTTATGGACGAGACCAATGAGTTCGGACAGTACGGTTCGCTGATAATTTACGGTATGGGGGCATTCGCGTTCATTATGTACGATATATTTCTCGGAATGTATGTGCCGTTCTACGAAAAGATTTTAAAGCCGAAAATCATGAGAAGAATGAAATAAAACAGATAATTGTTATAGAACAGGAGATTGCTTATGTCTGAAAGAATACCTCAGCGCGCGGATGTGTCCGCAGAGAACAAATGGGCTATTGAGGATATTTACGCCACGGACGGGGCGTGGGAGCAGGATTACAAAAAGGCGGCGGGGTTTGCGGAAAAAATCGGGTCTTATAAGGGACAGCTGAGTACCTCCGCGGATAAGCTGCTTGAATATTTAAGGCTTGACGACGAACTGACGATCGTGTTTGACAGTCTAATAAATTACGCGCAGAGAAAGAGCGACGAGGACACGCGCGTCGCGAAGTATCAGGATATGACCAACCGCTTGGAGATGCTGTACGTACAGATCGCGGGCGCGGCGGCATTCGTTACTCCCGAGATACTTTCGATAGACGATGTCGGGTTTGAGGGATTTTTCAAGACTTGCCCCGCTCTGGAGCTGTACCGCCGTTCGTTGGAGCGTATACGCAGACAGCGTGAGCATATCCTCTCCGAGGCGGAGGAAAAGATAATGGCGCTCACGGGCGAGATGCAGGGCACTCCCGACACGATTTTTTCAATGTTCAACGATGCCGATCTGAAATTCCCCGACGCGGTGGACATCAAGGGGAACGCTCATCAGGTCACTCACGAGAGCTATGTTCCGCTTATGCAGAGCCCCGACAGGGAGCTGCGCAAATCTGCGTTCAAGTCGATGTACGAGACCTACGGGAGCTTTAAGAATACCTCGGCGGCAATGCTCTCCGCACAGGTAAAGACGCTCGTTTTCCGCGCTAGGGCGAGAAAGTATCCAAACACACTTGATGCCGCGCTTGACGGTACCGAGGTCGACACCGCGGTTTACCGCCGCCTTATCGAAGCAGTCCACGAGAATATGGAGCTTATGCACCGATATGTAAAGATACGCAAAAAGGCGCTCGGTGTTGACGAGCTTCATGCATATGATCTGTACACACCGATAGTTGGCGGGGTAGAGGACAACGTTTCGTTCGAACAGGCAAAAAAAGAGGTTTACGAGTCTCTTGCGCCTATGGGCGAAGAATACCGCGCGATATTCAAAGAGGGTATCGAAAAGCACTGGATAGATGTTTGCGAGAACGAGGGCAAGCGCAGCGGTGCGTATTCTGCGGGCGCTAAAGTACACCCGTTCGTGCTGCTGAACTATAAGAACACGTTGAATTGGGAATTCACGCTGGCTCATGAAATGGGTCACGCGATACATTCCTATCTGTCCAATAAGCACCAGCCGACGGCATATGCCGATTATGTGATATTCGTTGCGGAGGTCGCGTCAACCTGCAATGAGAGTCTGTTAATGCAGTATCTGCTCAAGAACACGACCGATAAAAAGCGCAGGGCATTCCTTATCAATTACTTTCTTGAGCAGTTTCGGACGACGCTTTACAGACAGACGATGTTCGCTGAGTTTGAGCTTATGATAAACGAAAAGGTTGAAAACGGCGAGAGCCTTACCGCCGAGAGCCTTTGCGAAATGTATCACAGGCTGAATGTCGATTACTACGGCGAGGGTCTGATAGTCGACAGCGAGCTGGATATGGAATGGTCGAGAATTCCTCATTTCTACTACAACTACTACGTCTATCAATACGCGACCGGTTTTTCGGCGGCTATCGCGCTGTCGCAGCGCATACTGAACGAAGGAGAAAGCGCGGTCAAGGACTATATCGGCTTTCTGAGCGGCGGCTGCTCCGCCGACCCGATCACGCTGCTTAAGGGCGCGGGTGTGGATATGACGTCAAAGAAGGCTGTTGAGGACGCTTTAAAGCTGTTTTCGTCGCTGCTTGATGAAATGGAAGAGCTGCTTGCGTGACAATTTTGAGGAGGATGTGCTTTGGATGGCGGACAGAGAGAAATATTCAAGTGCCTTTTAGAGCGTTTAGATAATCCCGCTGCTGTTTTGGATAGCTCTCTGAACTGTATTTTCAGCAACTGCCCCGATATGCTGCCTGCCCATATTTCACTTGAAAAATTCATACAGGACGAGATACTATTTCCGCTAACCGGAGTCGTGCGGACGATGCTCGTAATGGACGGTATAACGTACTGCGCGAGGATGTGTTCGCTTGATGATGAGTTGGCGGTGTGCGAGTTGTTTAATTCGAGCGCGGTAATATGTCTGGCGGAGAATACGGATATCCGCGAACTGATAACGCCACTGTTCAACGCGGTGGAACACAACACCTCTAGGCTGTGGAAAACGCTTTTCGCGATGAGAGACTGTATTGCGAACAATGAGGACGTTTCGGGGTTCGAGATGAAGTTTTACGACCGCATCTCCGAGTTAAGCTCCGTTGTCAAAAACGTATTTGAGTATTCTTTAATGTTCGCACATTGCTCGCCAACGATAATTGACGCGGTATCGCTGACGAACGGCATTGTTAACAGGTGTAATACGATACTCGCGAAGTGCGGGAGATGTATACGGTTCGTCTGTGAGTGTGACAGACTGTTTATCACTGCTGATATGCGCCACACGATAACCGCGCTCGCGAATTCTCTTCAGAACGCGCTGCTGTTTTCGCCGCGCGACTGTGTACCTGTGCTTTCACTTGTACGGATCACCGAGGATGAGGAGAGCTTTGTTTATTTACAGCTCGTCAACGACAGCGTTCTTTTTGTTGATAAAGGTTTCGGCAATAACGATATTGATTTCAAGTATCAGCGTGTAGGCTTTGGCATCCCGATAATAAAGCGCTTTGCGGAGGAAACGGGCGGCAGCTTTTTTCTTGATGCGTCGAGAAGGACCGTAAAGCTCGGGATAAAGCTGCCCGAGGCGGACGCTTCGGCTGTGAGAGGGCTGCGCGTCGAGGAGTGCGGTTATACGTATTACGATACGGGTATTCCCGATATCGTTGATGTTAAGATGCATGAGGTAGTGAACTTTTTCACATGATGTAAAGGTCAGATTTACATAACATTCAGCGCCTTTTCACTGTTTCGTCATATTTGTATATTATAATTAAAGTGTCGAAGATGATTCGGCATGCAATGTTCATAATTTCCTCACTGTGGTAGGCGTTCTTCTCATATTCCCGTATGAAAAGAACGCCTGTTTTTTAATCATTTGTGGGATAATTCACCGCTCATGAGCGGGATAATATAAATTGGAGGGAAGATTGTGTATAAAATTCTTGTTGTTGACGATGAAGATAATATCCGTGAGGTACTTAAGGAGTATGCCGAGTTTGAGGGTCACGAAGTAGATGAGGCGTGTGACGGTATGCAGGCTATCGAGATGGTTAAGAACACCGATTACGATATCATTATAATGGACGTTATGATGCCGCGTCTTGACGGCTATTCCGCATGCAAAGAGATACGCAAGGCAAAGCAGACGCCCGTTCTTATGCTTTCGGCGAGGGGCGAGGAGTACGACAAGCTGTTCGGATTTGAGCTTGGCATTGACGATTATGTGGTAAAACCGTTTTCTCCTAAGGAGGTTATGGCGAGGGTAAACGCTATCGTAAAGCGCAACACCGCCGCGTCCGCCGCCGCAAATCTGTCCGAGGTGGAGAAGTTCGAGGGGCTGGAGATAAACTTCACCTCTCGCGACGTTTTTATTGACGGTGAAAAGGCGAATCTTACGCCGAAGGAGTACGACCTGCTGTTTTATCTGGTGCGCAACAAAAACATCGCCTTGACGAGAAACAAGCTCCTTGAGGAGGTATGGGGCTACGATTTCTTTGGCGACGACCGCACTATTGATACGCATATAAAAATGCTGCGCAACAATCTGGGACCGTACCGTAAGTATATTGTAACACTGCGCGGATTGGGATATAAATTCGAGGCGTAAGGAATGAACTTTTTTCGCAGTATAAAAATACGCGTCTGGGCGCTTTTCGAGATAGTTGTTATTACGATGTTGACGTTCACTTACATCTTCCTTATCGCGATGTTTCCGAATTTCTACGAGTGGATGAAAACCTATGAGATAAGCGAAGCGCTGGTAGAGATACGGAGCAACTGGTATAACGACGGTATCGCGGAGATAATCAATAACCAAGCCGCCGAAAAGAAGATGTATATTGAGATATACTTCCCGCAGAACGGAGCCTCGTTTAGCGTGGACAGAATCAACGCGGGTTTGCCGCTCGGTTCGCTTACGAAAAATCTGGGTTACGAGGTTGCGAAGTCGGAAAAGGGTATCGTCTACAAGCGCCTGCGCGACGAGCGCCTTGACAACACAGCGCTTATGATGGGCAGCTATATTGGAAAAGATCAGCATAACCCTGAAGCGTATATCTTTATTTGCAACTTTATTCAGCCTATCGGTACTACGGTCGCCATTTTCGTGCGGCAGTTCTTTTTCGTTGGTATTATAATGATGATACTGACTATTTTTATGTCGGCGCTGTTTTCGTATAAGATTTCCGATCCGATTATTCGTATAAACAAATCGGCTAAAGAACTCCCGCAGGGGAAATTCAACGCGGATATCGAAAAGTACGACTATGCGGAGATAAAACAGCTTGCGAGAACGCTCACGTCCGCATCCAAGGAGATCGCGAAATCCGACGACCTGCGCCGCGAGCTTATGGCGAACATCTCCCATGACCTGCGTACGCCGCTTACGATGATCAAGGCATATGCAGAAATGATACGAGATCTGTCGGGCGACAACCCCGAAAAGCGTGAACGTCACCTTAAGGTTATCATTGACGAGACAGACAGACTGTCGTCGCTTGTAACGGACATTCTCGATCTGTCAAAACTTCAGGCTGGCGTTACCGAAATGCATCTGGAAACGTTCAACTTTACCTCAAGGCTCTCGGGAGTGATCTCGCGTTTTGATATAATGAATGAGAGCGACGGGATAATCATTGATTTACAGGCGGAGAACGATATTATGATCACCGCCGATATCACCAAGCTTGAGCAAGTGATATACAATTTGATAAATAACGCTGTTACCTACACGGGTGATGACAACACTGTCATAGTGCGTCTTGTCCGCAAGGATGGCGGGATAGTCCGTTTTGAGGTGGAGGATCATGGAGACGGAATTTCCGCGGAAAATCTGCCGTATATCTGGGACAGATACTACAAGGTCAGCGAGCGCAACAAAACGCATAAGCGCGCCAAGATGGGCAGCGGGATAGGGCTGTCTATCGTAAAAAGCGTACTCGAGCAGCATAGCTTTGCGTATGGCGCGGACAGCAGCGAAGGAAAGGGAAGTACGTTCTGGTTTGAGGCTCCCGAGTACTCCGAAAAGCCGTCCGAGCAGGCAAAGCCCGCTCATTCAAAGCGTTTCACTACCGAGAAAAGCAAAAAACAATAAAATAACAGGCAAGGGCAGTATGCCTTGCCTGTTTTTGCTATATAAGTATTCCTTCGCAGTGGTCGGTCTCGTGCTGGATTATCTGTGCGGTAAAGCCGGTGAACGTCTTTATACGCGGCTTGAATTCCTCGTTAAGGTAACGTACCTTTATCTTTTTGTAGCGCGTTGTCGGTCGCGGTTCGCCGAGCAGGGAAAGACAGCCCTCCGCAGTTTTGTAAGGCTCGAACCTGCCGATTATTTCGGGGTTGAACATTACGCGGAATGCGCCGCTATCGTTGAACACGATAACGCGTTTCTTAACGCCTATCATATTTGCTGCCATTCCCACACATTCGTCCTTGTGCGCGATGATAGTATCAAGGAGGTCTTGCGCTGTCTGCCTGTCGCTCTCGTCGGCGGGGGAGGACTTCTGCGCCAAGAATATCGGGTCGTGAATAAGCTCTTTTACCATTTTACTTCTCCCTCTCAAACGGCTTGTCGGTCAGCATTTTCAGCAGAGGCAGCAGCATTCCGCCGAGACTGTTGCCGAGTATCACGAGCGGCAGATACGCGCCCGCGTTTCCCGTTCTGTTTGTGAGGAACAAATAGAACATATCGGCGATACAATGGTTAAATCCGCAGAGGATAAACACCATTACGCAGAATATTACGCCGACGGTCTTTTCTATATGACCGCCCTCGTTGCGGGAGATACGCGCATTGTCGACGGCGAGGAACATCAGCATACCGCAGAATACCGCGAGCACGAACATGCTTAAATACCCGTCGCTGAGCTTTGCGTCAACACTTGCCATTGCTTTTTCGCTGATAGTGGGGAATATTCTCGTCTGTTGCAGAAGAAACGCGTCAAGGAATGTTCCGATAGCATTGCCGATTATCGTGAACAGACACTCAAGCAGATAAGCGGGCTTGCGCAGCGGAATATACCCGACCTTGCCCGTATACAGTCCGAAACCGAACTGAACTATCGCGAACAGCCCGAGCGAGAATAGCAGCGAGCCTATGTACTTGTTGTCGCAGGAAAGACTTACGCAGCCGCCGACGCCGATAAGCATACCGCCGATAACGCCGTTGGCGAGCTGTGATACTATCCGTTTTAATGTTTCTTTAGAATTCATAAGTCAACCTCTTGAAATATTTTTATGCGGACTTTTTTTTCGTCAGTATGCGCGCTGTAAGTCCGACGGCGATCTGAACGGACAGCACAATTGACGCGAGTATTGCCAGTGCTATCCACTCGGCACTCGTGAGCGGAACGATATAGAATATCCTGGGAAACAGCCACACCGCTCCCGCAAACGCCGCGATAAGCACCGCAAGCATTGCCGCTCGCCATTTTTTGAACGGACGGCAGACATTGCCGAGTACCAGAAAGCACGCAAATCCCGTTACATAAGTCGCCATTGCCGACACATCCTCGGGAGCAAATCCGAAAACGCTTTCGGCGGCGGTCAGCAGACCTATCCCGACTGCTACGGAGATACCACCGGGCGCGGCCTTCTTCATCACGTTGACGAGAAATCTTCCGCGCACAAGGTTCTTGTTTGGCTCAAGCGCGAGCAGAAACGACGGAGCACCTATTGCAAGTGCGCTTATCAATGTCATCTGTATCGGCTTGAACGGGTAGCCGTATGGCAGCACCAGAAACGCCGCCGCCAATAAGAACGAGAAGATTGTCTTGACGAGAAACAGCGCTGCCGAACGTTGTATATTATTGATACACCGCCGTCCCTCCTCGACTACGAGCGGCATTGACGAGAAATCCGAGGTCAGCAGCACAAGCTGTGATACCGACCGCGCAGCGTCGCTGCCCGACTGCATCGCGACCGAGCAGTCTGCTTCCTTCAGCGCGAGAACATCGTTTACGCCGTCACCCGTCATCGCGACCTTGTGACCCGCAGCTTTCAGCGCCTTTACGAGCAGCAGCTTCTGATCGGGAGTTACTCTGCCGAATACGGAGTATTTTTCGGCGATATCGGGGATTCTTTCGTCGTCGATATTGCCCATATCGACATAGTTTTCCGCGCCGCCCAGACCCGCGCGCTTCGCGACGCTTGAGACGGTCACGGGGTCGTCGCCCGAAATGACCTTTAACGCCACCCCCTGCTGCTTGAAATAGTCCAGGGTATGGGGCGCGGACGAGCGTATCTTGTCGGACAGCATCACAAGCGCCTTTGCCGAGGTATTGCATGGGGGCGCGTTATCGCAAAGGGGTAGGGGAGACTGCGCCAGAACCAACACCCGAAAGCCCTTTGACGCGTATTCTTCACATATATCCGCGATCTGAGCATAATCGTTGCCGAGTACAAAGCTCGGCGCCCCGAGAACGACCGTTCCGAGAACGTCAAACTGTGCCGCGCTCCACTTTCTTGCCGAGGAAAATGGTATCGTTTTCAGCGCCGAAACGTCCGAACCGTCTGACCAGCGCTCGCAGACCGCCCTCAGAGTGGCATTCGGATCGGGAAACGCCGACGAGAATGCGTTCAGCGCGCCGTCAACGTCGAAATCACTGTCGAGCGGGTGCACCTCTCGAACCTCCATACAGCCCTCGGTGAGCGTTCCTGTTTTGTCAAGGCACAGCACGTCCACCCGCGCGAGGGTCTCCACGCAGTACAAGTCCTGACATAACGTTTGACGCTGTCCGAGGCGGATAGCGCTGACCGCTAACGCAATGCTTGTCAGAAGCACCAAGCCCTCAGGAATCATTCCGATAAGAGCCGCGACTGTGCTCGTAACTCCCTCCTCGACAGGGAGTTTGGTAACATAGAACGCCTTGTAAAACAGTATAAGTCCAAACGGCACAATGCATACCGAAACGATCTGTATTATTTTGTTGATGGCTTTCATCATCTCGGAGGAGTGCTTTTTAACGTATTTTGCGCCGCTTGTGATTCTGCCCGAGGTCGACTGTGCGCCTACGCGGACAGCCCGCGCCGTACAGTTCCCCGAGACTATAAAGCTGCCCGAGAGTAGCTCGTCGCCTTGTTTTTTGGCTACAGGGTCGCTTTCACCCGTGATAAGACTCTCGTCGGCTTCACATTCTCCGTCGAGGACGACAGCGTCCGCGCAGACCTGTCGACCTCTCGCCAGCAGCATAATGTCGTCGGTGACAATTTCGCTCACGGGGAGGACTTGCTCGCTGCCATCACGGATAAGGTGAGCCTTTGGCGCGGAGATTATCGACAGCCTATCGATAATGCGCTTAGAGCGTATCTCCTGAAATATCCCGATAGCGATGTTGCTGACGATAACACCCATAAACAGCATATTCCGCCAGCTTCCGACAAACGCGACAAGCACGGCAAGAATTACGTTAATTATATTGAAAAGCGTGAAAATGTTGTCTCGAAAGATTTTGGGAACGCTTTTTGTCTTAATATCGAGACTGCCGTTGCTCTGACCGTTTTTAACGCGCTCGGAGACCTCTTCGGCAGTGAGACCTTGTATATCGTTATGTTTCATATTGCCTCCGATTGTGTATAATGAGGTTAATTTATTGTTTAACGCAGTGGCGTTGCTACGATAAATTTCAATTTACTGTATCGGTCTTTAAAATACATAATTTAATTATATCACATTTTCCCCAAAAAGACAAGTACACGACTTGAATTTTTCGGAAAAATATGCTATAATTAAAATAACGCGGTCAAGCCGCTAAACTATATGAGGTGTAAAAATGGACATTAACCGGATATTGGCAGACGAATTCAAGCTCCGTCGGGAGCAGGTCGATAACACGATAGCGCTTATTGACGACGATAAGACTATACCGTTCATCGCGCGTTACAGAAAGGAACAGACGGGCTCACTGGACGATACCGTGTTGCGCGAGCTGTCCGACAGACTTACATATTTGCGCAGTCTCGAAAAGCGCAAGGAGGAAATAATCTCCTCAATAACCGAGCAGGAGAAGATGACAGACGATATTGCAAAGGCTATCGAGGCGGCTATGACCCTTGTCGAGGTCGAGGATATCTACCGTCCGTTTAAGTCAAAGCGCAAGACTCGCGCGTCAGTCGCGCGTGAAAAGGGACTTGAAACACTCGCTGAGATGCTTATAGCGCAGGACAAAAAAACCGATCCGATTAGCGAGGCTGCCGCTTATGTTAATGAGGAAAAGGGTGTTGCGGCTGCCGAGGACGCGCTGCAGGGCGCAATGGATATAATTGCCGAGGATATTTCCGATAACGCAGTGCTGCGCAAGCGCTTAAGAGAGGTATTCTTTAAGGAGGGCACGATAAGCTCAAAGGCAGCCGCCGAGGACTCCAATGAGGTCTACAAGAACTATTTCGAGTATGCCGAGCCGGTGAATAAGATAGCGGGACACCGCATTCTTGCGCTTGACAGGGGCGAAAAGGAGGAACAGCTCAAGGTCGCGATAAAAGTTCCAGAGGGCGTTGGCGAGGGAATGTGTACCTATGAATACGTTAAGAACAACAGCAAGTGTGCGGAGTATGTCCGCACAGCCTGTGAGGACAGCTACAAGCGTCTGATATTCCCGTCAATCGAGAGGGAAGTCCGCGCGGAGCTGTCGGCGGGGGCGCAGGAGGGCGCTATCAAGGTGTTTGCGTCCAATCTTCGTCAGCTTATTATGGCGCCTCCCGTCAAGGATACGGTAACGCTCGGGCTTGATCCGGGGTACGCTCACGGCTGCAAATGCGCGGTAGTCGACAGCACGGGTAAGGTGCTCGACACAGTGATAATCCAGATAACGCGTTCCAAGGGCGAACTTGAAACGGCTAAGCGTGTTATCAAGGGAATGATCGAAAAGCACCACGTTTCCACTATCGCTATCGGCAACGGCACTGCTTCGCGCGAAACGGAGCAGTTCACCGCCGACCTGCTGAAAACGATTCCCGAAAAGGTTTCGTATATGGTAGTTTCCGAGGCGGGCGCGTCGGTTTATTCCGCGTCTAAGCTTGCCGCGGAGGAGTTTCCCGACTATGATGTTTCACTGCGTTCGGCGGTCTCTATCGCGCGCAGGCTGCAAGATCCACTTGCGGAGCTTGTCAAGATAGATCCCAAGGCTATCGGCGTGGGGCAGTATCAGCACGATATGCCAAAGACGCGTATGGACGAGGCGCTCAAGGGCGTTGTCGAGGACTGCGTAAACTCCGTCGGTGTTGACCTTAATACCGCGTCATACTCGCTGCTGTCCTACATTTCGGGAATCAACGCGGCGGTCGCTAAGAATATAGTCGCGTACCGCGAGGAAAACGGAGCGTTCACCGACAGGAAGCAGCTTCTCAAAGTAAAAAAGCTAGGCGCTAAGGCTTACGAGCAGTGCGCGGGATTTCTGAGAGTTCCGGGCAGTAAGAATCCGCTTGACAATACGGGAATTCACCCCGAGTCCTACGACACCGCAAAGACACTGCTCGAGAAATGCGGCATAACCTCAGAGGAGCTTGGCAAATCCGAAATGATTCGTGAAAAGGTCAAGGCGGTGGGCTTGAAGAAGATCGCCGACGAAACAGGCGCGGGAATGCCCACTCTTTCCGATATCGTCAAGGAACTTGAAAAGCCCGGACGCGACCCGCGTGACGAGTTGCCGCCGCCCCTTATGCGCAGCGGCGACATTATGGAGATAAAGGACTTAAAGCCGGGTATGGAGCTTATGGGAACTATCCGCAACGTTATCGACTTCGGCGCGTTTGTTGATATCGGTGTACACGAGGACGGACTGGTTCATATTTCACAAATATGCAACAGATACATTAAGCATCCCCTCGAGGCTGTTAAGGTCGGCGACGTTGTAAAGGTCTGGGTATTGGACGTCGACGTAAAGCGCGGACGTATCTCGCTCACTATGAAAGACCCCAACAAGGGCGACGGTAAAAAGAGGTCATAATATGAGTTTTTTGGGCAGATCGGCGGCTTTTGCCTTTATTTTGGGGGAGTTATGAGCACAAGCCGTTTGCAGAGAGCAGTACCTTTTAGATAACCGTAACGCCCTCCGAGGGGCACAAGGCTATATCGCCGTATATCTACGGTGTGAACAGCGGCGTTGACGTGAGCGCGGTTTCGGCAAAGTCGTTCCGTCTCGGCGTCAACAGACTGTCCGCGTGTAATTGGGAAAACAATATGTCCAACGCGGGTTCGGACTGGCATAACAGCTCGGATATATACCTTGTTCAGAATGCCGCCGAAGAGTTCCCAGACGTTCTCGCTGATGTGATATTCAACGCGGCATATGACGCCAGAAAGTGGAAAGTGACGTATACGCTTATTACGCTGCAAATGCTCGGGTATGTTTCCTCGGCGAAGAGCGGAGAGGTAAAGGAAGAGAACGCTGCGCCGTCGGACTATTGGATCAAGGTGGTCAACCGCAAGGGCGGAGAGTTCGTCGCGGATCCCGATCTCACCGACAACAAGGTCTATATGGATGAGTTATTGAACTATCTGATAACGAACCTCGGAAAATCGGATACCGAAACGTGTATTAAGGCATATTCTCTCGATAACGAGCCCGCGCTTTGGCAGCACACGCACAGCCTTGTTCAGCGTGAACCGCTGTTCTGCGCGAAGCTGTTTGAAAAGAGCGTCGACCTTGCGGCTGTTGTCAAGGTCATGGACGGCGTCGTCGATATCTCGGTGTACTCCTCAATTGACGGTGAGGACGAAATCACCGTCAAGATCATCGTCACAAACCGTTTGATACACGATGATACGCCCGTCAGCATTACGCTTTCCTCAGATAAAACCTACGAAAGTGCGGTGGTGTACTCGCTGTACGGAGACAGTCCGCTTGTATGTAAGCTGGACGGGGTAGGGGAGATAACGGAGAACGGTTTCACGTACACTCTCCCAGCACATTCCGTAACCGAATTTGTGATCAGCGTTCCGCAAGCAGAGCCCGAGGTCTCAGAGGTCTTGTCGGAAAGTGCTTCGGAAAGCGGAGGTAATAATGCGCTGCCGTTTGCGATAGGCGGCGTTGCGGCGGTCGGAGCTGCCGCTGCTGTAACGACGTTCGTTCGCAATAAGAAGAAAAAATGATTTAAAAAGCCTCGGTTTTCACCGAGGCTCTTTTTATATTAGTTTGTGTAATTATCTGATACCGTACTTCTCGATAATATAGTCCATATCCTTGTCGCCTCTGCCCGAGAGGTTGATAAGGATAGAGCCCTTGCCCATCTTCTCGGCGAGCTTCATCGCGTAGGCTACAGCGTGGGAGCTTTCGATAGCGGGGATAATTCCCTCAAGCCTTGACAGCGTGAAGAACGCATTTATTGTATCGTCATCGTTGATAACGTCGTACTTTACGCGATCAATGTCGTGCAGGAACGCGTGCTCGGGTCCCGATGACGGGTAGTCGAGTCCGCTTGCTACGGAGTAAACTGGCGCGGGGTCACCGTTCTCGTCCTTGAGCATAATGCTGTTAAAGCCGTGCATAATGCCCTCCGAGCCGTATGTCAAGCTTGCAGCGTGGTCGCCGAGAGCGGAACCTCTGCCAAGCGGCTCAACGCCGTAAATATCAACAGGATCGTTCAGAAATCCCGAGAAAAAGCCCATAGCGTTTGAGCCGCCGCCAACGCAGGCAACGATAGAGTCCGGGAGTTCGCCCGTCATCTCGAGGAACTGTTCACGAGCCTCAATGCCGACAACGCTTTGAAAATCGCGAACCATCATTGGGAACGGATGCGGTCCCACTACCGAGCCTATGCAGTAAATGCAGTCCTTGTAGTCTCTGCTGTACGCCGCGAACGCCGCGTCAACAGCCTCCTTCAGCGTAGCCAGACCGTCCGTGACCTCCACGACGTTCGCGCCGAGTATCTTCATTCTTGCGACGTTGGGAGCCTGTTTCTTGATGTCGACAGCGCCCATGTAAATGTCGCACTCAAGACCGAAGTATGCCGCTGCGGTCGCAAGAGCAACACCGTGCTGACCCGCACCCGTCTCGGCGATGACTTTCTTCTTGCCCATATACTTAGCCAGCAGAGCCTCGCCCATGCAGTGGTTGAGTTTGTGAGCGCCTGTGTGGTTCAGATCCTCGCGCTTTACGTATAGCTGAACATGACCTAGCTTGCTCGAAAGTCTCTCCAGATAGGAGATAGGCGTGGGGCGACCTTGGAATTCCTTGCGTATTCTTCGCAGCTCGTTGATGAACTTGCTTGACTTGCAGATTGTGAAGTACGCCTCGGTAATCTCGTCCATTGCATTCTTCAGCTCATCGGGAATATACGCGCCACCGTATTTGCCGAAATATCCGTTTTTGTCGGGATAATTCTTAAAGTAGGTATCAAAATCAATTTCTCCGTATTTCATAAAAAACCTCCGAAAATTTTTAATATATACATATTAGATTTTATCACTTCAACATTGATTTGTCAAGTGGTTATTTGAAAAAAAGGCATAAAAACGCATCCTATGAAGTTTTTTCATCAGAAGCGTGGGATATGATTTTTTAATCGATCTTTCCGACAAATCGGTAGAAGATCTCAATCTCCTGTGTTCTGCTGCCATCCTCTCCGTCTATGTCATGTGCCGACTTGTCCAGTTTGGCTTGGAGTTCCTGCTTTTTGTTTTCAAGCTGCGACCGCTCCTCTTGGTACTTCGCCGAGAGCATTGCGAAGTTGCGTTCGGTAATCTCTTCTCTCGCTCTGTCCTCGTACATCTTGGCGAACAGGTTGTCCAGCTCTTGAAGCCGCTTTTCGGTTCTCGCCAATTCTTTCTTGGCGCTCGCGTTTTCTTTTTCACGCTGCTTATCGCCGCTTTTCAGTAACCGTTGCAGCAGCTCGCCGTCGTCCTTTTCGTGCACCTGTGATATCCAGTATTGCAGTCTGCCAATCACCACGGCATATATCACATCATATCGTATGTAGTGCTGTGAGCACTTGTCCTTTCCATTCTCGCTGTAGGTCGTGCAGAAAAAGCACTTTTTTTCCTTTCGGGTAGCCGTTGCGTTGTTGTGGATATACCGAAGTCCCCAGCCGCAGTCAGCACATTTCAGAAGTTTTGCGAAAATCTGCGTTTCTCCGTTTTTGACGGGACGCTTTGACCTCCGCACGCCCAGCAAGCCTTGCACGGCTGAATAATATCTCCGCCGAGCTGCACGAGTTCTGTTTCGATACTCGTCGCGTTCAATAGCTCAAAAGCTGTGTTTATCATTATCGCGGTGTTTCCGTCACGGCGTGCGCTGCCGTTTATACCTAAAACTTTCATTGTGTATTCCTCCGATTAATCAATACCAGTCATGCTTTTCGCCGCGGTCGAGAGCGTTGATGAGCTCCATTTCCTCATCGGATAACTTGAAATCGTACAGCTCCGTGTTTTCCTTAATGTGCTCGGGATTGCTCGAGCCCGGGATCACCACAACGCCTTTCTGCAAATTCCAGCGCAGAATGACCTGCGCGGATGATTTACCGTGCACGGCGGCGATCTCCGAAATGGTCATGTCGCCGAGCGTTTCCTTGGTGTGACCTCTGCCGCCGAGCGGATACCAGCCCTGAACCGTTATTCCCAAGCTTTGAATATACGGGATAACGTCGTTTTCGGGATAATACGGGTGTATCTCGTTCTGCACAAGAGCGGGCTTTATCGTTACCTGAGGAAGAAAATCCTCAAGCTCTTTAACATACCAATTCGACAGACCGAGTGAGCGTACCTTTCCGCTTTCAACGTACTTTTCCATAGCCTTGTATGCCTTTACGTCGTCCGTGCCCGGGTGGTGGAGCAGCATCATATCAATGTAGCCGATATCCAGCTTATCAAGCGCCTGCTCAATAGCCTTTTCGGGTTCGGAAAACTGATTGGGATACAGCTTTGTTATAACGAATATCTCTCCGCGCGGAATGCCCGAATCGCGCACCGCCCTGCCGACCTCTTCCTCGTTGCTGTACATATACGCCGTGTTTATAAGCCGCACTCCGTTTTGCAGAGCCGCGGTAACCGAATCAAAGCAGGTATCGCCTGTAAGACTGTATGTCCCAAGTCCGTTTATCGGCATTATATAGCCGCTGTTCAGGGTGACTGTTTTTGAATCAAAATCAAACATTCCCGGGTTCTCCTTTGTTATAGGCTCGTTTTCGGGCAGTTTTTCGGTTGTGTCCGGGCTGCTCACGGACGAATTGCTTGTGACCTCCGAATCACTTTCGGGAGTGCCGCTTGCCGAGTTGTCCGTTTCATCGGAGAAAATATTATTTATCGGCTCATAGGAAGAACTGTTTGCCGAACTTTCCGCTTCAATATCGGTCGAATCTTCCGTTGGAACGGACAAAATACCGCTTGCTGAATTTTCACTCGAACTATCCGTTGTTGGTGAGCTTATGTTTGAATTGGATATAAGCGGCGGCGCGGGAACGCTTGTCGGCGCATTTGAACAGGCAGTCAGCGCGAGCGACAAAGCAATTATCGGAATTACTTTACACAGTTTTTTCATGTCTTTCCTCCTTTGGGTCGATCGTCCTTATAACCTTTGCGGGAACTCCGCCTACTATCGTCAGCGGCGGAACGTCGCGAGTTACCACAGCCCCCGCTGCTATCACCGCCCAATCTCCGACAGTAACTCCGGGGAGAATCGTTGAGTTGGAGCCTACCCACACGCTCTTTCCGAGCCTTATCGGCGTGTAGTGATTTATTCGGTTGTTCTCGGGATAAAGGTCGTGATTTATCGTCGCCAGCACGACATTGTGCCCGATAAGACATCCGTCGCCGATCTCGATTCCGCCCTGATCCTGAAAGTGACAGCCAGAATTGATAAACACGTTTTTGCCGATAGTAATATTCTTCCCGAAATCAGTGTAAAACGGCGGAAACATTTTGAACGTATCGTCGATTGTTTTGCCCGTAAGTTCCGACATTATTTCACGAATTTCCTCAGGCGTATGGTATTTGTTGTTCAGTTCCATTGTGACACGTATGGCATCCTGAAAAAGATTTTTTGCGAAATCCTCGTTATCAAGTCTTTTCTCCGCGCTTTCGCGGAAGCTGTCAATAACATCCTGCACGGTCATAAAATCATCTCCTTTTCTACATTATACAACGGCTGTGCAAAAATATCAAATACATACATTAAATGATAAATCATACTTGAAAAGTATCGAACAATGTGCTATACTGTATTTAAAGAATTAAAAGGAGGTCGGCTATGGACATACGTGTACTTCAATATTTTCTTACAGTCGCGAGGGAGGGGAACATAACCCGCGCCGCCGAGATACTTCACATGACACAGCCGCCGCTGTCAAGGGCGCTTATTGAGCTTGAACAGGAGCTCGGTAAGCATCTCTTGATACGCGGAAGCAGAAAAATAACCCTCACGGAGGAGGGTCAGATATTACGAAAGCGTGCCGAGGAAATGATCGAGCTTATGGAGAAAACAAAGGCGGAGATAATCTCATCAGCCGAGAACGTAAGCGGTGATATTTACATCGGTGGAGGCGAGACAGAGGGCTTCCGCATTATCTCAAAGGCCGCAGAAGCGGTGAGAGCGAAGAATACGGGAGTGCATTTCCACCTGTTCAGCGGAAACGCCGCCGACGTTACCGAACGCCTTGACGGCGGTCTGCTCGACTTCGGTATTCTGATAGAACCCGCGGATATCAAGAAATATGATTTTATAAGACTTCCCGCGAAAAATAGGTGGGGCTTGCTTATGCTCCGCGGTCATATGCTCGCCGAAAAAGAGCATATCACTCCCGACGATCTCAACGATATACCGCTTATCGCCTCGCGGCAGTCTATGGCACACAACGAGCTTTCGGGCTGGCTCGGCAGGGAATACGAAACATTGAATATTGTCGCTACTTATAATTTACTGTACAACGCCTCGCTAATGGTGGAGGAAAACGTCGGCTGCGCGCTTTGCCTTGATGGAATAATTCCCGAATACGAAAACAGCACGCTCGTTTTTAAGCCGCTCGAACCTGCGGTCGAGGTTGGGCTGAATATAATTTGGAAGAAGTATCAGGTGTTTTCAAGGGCGGCGGAAGTTTTTTTGAACGAGCTCCAGCATCAATTCAGGAAAAATAGTCCTTCAAATCATTAAGCAGCAGTTCCGCGATAGGCGTAAACATCTGATATTTTTTCCAAATGATATACATCTTAGTTTCAATCGGAGGCTCAAGCGGACGAAAACAAAGTCCGCTCTTTTTTTCCGTGTTGACCAGACCGTCAAAGGTAAGCATATAACCAAGCCCATTTTTTACAAAGACTGCTCCGTTGTAGCAGCGATTTACCGTTCCCGAAAAGTTCAACATATCCGCTTTTTCGCCGCGCCAGCGCGGAATATCCATCCGCACAGCCTGCTCCGAGCAGATAAGCGGCAGCCCATACAGATTGTCGGGACGAATAGACCTTTTACGCACAAGAGGACTATCGCGCCGCATAACTATGCCACATACGTCGGCAACCGGAGTCTCGATATAATTGTATTTAGTCAGATCGGGCGGCTCGACAATAAACGCGAGATCAAGCAGCCCCTTGTCCAGCTTTTCCGTTACCTGTTCCGTACTTCCGTTCGAAAGATGATAACGTATCAGGGGATATTTTTCCCTGAACGCTCCAATTAACCGTGCGAGGTGACAGATCTGCTCCGATTCCGCGCAGCCTATACAAATATTGCCGCCGTTTATCTCGTCCAAAGAACCGAATTCGGCGGCTGTTTTATCCACCATATCAAGTATGTCCTCGGTGCGCTGTCTTAACAGCATTCTCTCGTCGGTGAGCTTTAATCCGCTGCGATTTCTGTGAAACAGCTTCTGCCCAAGCTCCTTCTCCGGCGCTGTCAACGGTGGCTGGAATAAAACGGGCTGTATGTCGTTTATTAATATGCCGCTGATGCGTTATGCGAACGAAATACGCAGCGCGATGCTGATAATTCACGGTGAAAAGGCGCACTCGTGCTATTTCGGCAAGGATGTGTTCGTCGCAATGATGAACGGCAATCCCGTTTCCGAAAATAAGGAGCTTTTGATTATTCCGAACACCATCCACACCGATCTCTGCGACATGACGGATATTATCCCGTTTGATAAGTTCGAGAACTTTTTCGGCGAAAATCTGAAGTAATCGGGAAAATGAAACGGTGAACGAAATGTTCACCGTTTCGTTTTTATGTTCTGTTAAAGTAGTTTAAGACGGCTATGTTAAAGCTTTATTTTATTCGTGTTTCTCCATTCCCTGGGAGAAACTCCGTAAGTATTTTTAAAGGCTCTTGAAAAATGCAAAGGACTGGCGTATCCGACAGCCGCGCCGATATCACCGATAGACAACTTAGTCAGCTTCATAAGCTCGGCGGCTTTGGACATTCGATATGACAGCAGGAATTCCTGCGGAGTTTTTCCTATGGCTTCCTTGAATATTTTTCCGAAGTAACTACGGTTAAGTCCGCAGACGGCGGCTATGTCCTCGACCGAAATATTGTTTTGGAAATTATGCTCAATATATTCCAGTGCCTCATGAATGTAAAAATCACGCAGCTTACTTCCGCTTTGAAGTATTTTTGACGCCGAAGAACGCATAAGATAGTCTAGAAAAAGATACAAATGCCCGATAAGATGAATAGGAGGCAAGGCGGAGTTATCCGATATATAGAGCATCTCCCTGACCATATCCTCGCGCAGATCGTTATGTCGCGCGTGGTATATCGGAGAGTCTGTACCCAGTCCCGCCGATTCAAGTATGCCTTTAGCCCGCAGCCCGTCAAACTCGATCCAGCAATATTCCCATGGCATATCGTTATCGGCAATATAGGTCGTGGTCTGATTTGGCATAATAAGAAATCCGTCTCTGCTTTTTACACGGTAGGTTCTGGTCACGCCTTTGCTGTCATCAGCCATAAGCACACCCATACCCGAAATTACATAATGAAAAAGAAAGTGATTTCTTTTTGCGGGTCCGAACGAATGTGACGGCGAACAGCGTTCTCTTCCGAACTGAAACAACCCGAGATCGACAAAATTTTCGGTTGGGAAAATCGAGAAAGACAGATCTTGCATTTATGTCAACTCCTTAAAATGTGTATCCGCTGCTGACGGCAATTGTCAACAATTACATTATAGCACAAAACATACCAAAATGCAATGTAATTTTCAGTTATAAAGTTATATGTGCCATTTTGGTATAAAACAAGTGGAAATCGGCTATTTACAGTAGCATTAAGATATGTTATAATAAAAACACAAAATCAAATCCAATATATGAGGAGGCAGAATATATGAAAAAGCGAGATTTTCTTTCGGCGGCGCTTGCAGCGTTTTCTCTGCCCGTTATGCTGTTGTCGGGGTGTTCGGGGAGTGCGGACAGCGAGGGAAAGATCGAGATCCGTATGCTGCAATACAAGCCCGAGGCTGTCGCGGCGTTTGAGAAGATGGAGCAGCGCTTCAACGAAACTCATGATGATATTCATCTGACTATCGAATCGCCAAACGAAGCGATGACAGTGCTCAAAACACGGCTTATTAAAGAGGATTACCCCGACATTGTCGGTATCGGCGGTGATATAAACTACTCAGACTTCCTTGACGCGGGATTGTTTGAGGATATATCAGATTTTGACCTTCTGCCCGAGATCAAATCCTCATATATGCAGATCGAAAAAGACCTTGAATTTATTCCGCAGGACGGAGTTTACGCGCTTCCTTATGCGGCCAACTGTGCGGGAATTCTGTACAACAAGGACATCTTCAACAGATACGGATGGGAGATTCCGCATACATGGAGCGAGTTTACCGGGCTGTGTGAGACGATACAAGAGGAAACGGACATATATCCTCTTTATTTCGGGTATAAGGACACATGGACGTGTCTTGCTCCGTGGAATGCTCTGGCGGTAGGCTTGTCGCCCGCCGATACCTGCGCTCGGGTCAATGCGGGAAACACAACATTTTCGGAGGAGTATCCCGAGGTGGCGGAAAAAATCAAAGCTCTGCTTGAATATGCCGAGCCTAACCCGTATGCGTACAGCTATAACGACGCGTGTACCGCATTCGCGAGGGGCGAATCGGCGATGTATCCGATCGGCAGCTATGCCGTACCGCAAATAATACAGACAAATCCCGATATCAATATCGATTCATTCCCTTTCCCCGCCAATGAAAACGAAAGTGACAACGTTCTGAATTCGGGCGTCGACCTCCAGTTTTCGATAATGAAAGGCTGCAAGAATAAGGAAGCGGCATACGAGGTGCTGAAATTCCTGTACGAGGACGAAACCATTCAGATATACCTTGACGATCAGAATGCGGTGCCTTGTAAAAACGGTGATTTTACTCTCCCATCAATGCTTGACGGAATGAAGGACTATATCGAAAACGACAGAATGTCCGACTTCCACGATCACCATTATCCGAGCGAAATGAGCGTTGACGCAATAATCCAGACATATCTTATGGATAACAGCGAAAACGCCCGTGAAACGTTCCTGACACGCTTTGATAACGAATGGAAGCGCTATAACCGCGACCTTATTGAAAAGGTAAGAAAATATGAGGAGGAAAAGCAATGAAACACAAACTTTCTTCGCGAACAAAAACATATATCGTAATGATATTGCCCGCGCTCATTCTCTTTGTGGCATTCAATACGATACCTCTTATTACGGGAGCATTTTACAGCTTCACCAATTACCGCGGATACGGCAGCTATGATTTTGTAGGTCTGCGAAATTACATAGACCTTTTCCAAGACGCAAGAGTAGGACAATCTTATCTGTTTACATTCAAATACGCTATCGCGGGAACGGTGCTGGTAAATCTTATTTCTCTGTTTCTTGCTATGGGTCTGAACAGCAAGATCAAAGCTAAAGGTTTTCTTCGCGGAATGTATTTTGTTCCGAACGTTCTCGGCGGACTTGTTGTGGGTTATATTTTCAGCTTTCTGTTTACCTATATTATCCCTACTCTGGGCAGCGCACTCAATATCGGATTTCTGAAGAACAGCATACTTGCGAGCGAGGATTGGGCGTGGGTAGGCGTGCTGATAGTCGGGGTCTGGCAGTCCGTCGCAATGAACACGATCATTTATATTTCCGGATTACAGACGATCCCCGCGGATATTTACGAGGCGAGCAGCATTGACGGCGCAAATAAGTGGCAGACGTTTATAAAGCTCACGCTGCCTATGTTAGTACCGTTCCTGTCAATAAATCTCGTCCTCAGCACCAAGAATATGCTTATGGTATTCGATCAGATCGTATCCTTGACAAAGGGCGGACCCGCACAAAGCACAGAATCTATTTCCTATCTTATATACCGCAACGGAATGGACGGTGGGCAATTCGGATTCCAGAGTGCCAACGCAGTATTGTTCTTTGTGGTTATCGTTACTATCTCAGTAATTCAGATGAAAATGACAAGTAAGAAGGAGGAACAGTTATGAGCGGAACAGATATTGCCAAAACCAAAAAGCCCGCGAAGATAAAGAAAGATAATCATATAAACATTCCCCTGACGATAGTACTGTTTATCGGGTGCCTTACTGTCATATTCCCGCTGTACATGACAGTCATTATCGCTCTGAAATCGCCGGCTGAAATGACAAACGACGCTATGGGCGCGTTGAGTTTTCCCAAGACATTCAGCCTTGATAATTTTGCCGAGGCAATGCGTGTAACGAACTTCGGAATATCCCTGCTCAACAGCGTGATTATTACGGGCGCGACTATACTTCTGGCACTGATCATTCACTCAATGGCAGGTTACGCGATAGGCAGAGCAATGACGCGTCACAAGAGCTTCAAGTTCATTTATTTCTATATCGTAAGCGGAATGTTCGTACCTTTCGCGATACTGATGATGCCGCTCGTTAAGCAGACCGCTATACTGGGTATTGACAATATGTTCGGCGTTATAATACTTTATGTGGTATTCTATATGCCGATGAACATCATGCTGTATTCGGGGTACTTAAAAAATATTCCCCTTGCCATGGAGGAAGCAGCAAGTATTGACGGCGCTTCAACATGGAGAACATATTGGACGATAATCTTCCCGATGATGAAGCCCATGCACGCAACGGTAGCGGTGCTGACAGCCCTCGGTACATGGAACGACGTTATGACTCCGCTTGTAATAATGTCCGGCTCGGAAAATACAACGCTGCCGCTTGCGCAACTTAATTTCCAGACGCAATTCGGAACAAATTACAACCTTGCGTTCGCTTCGTATCTGTTGGCGCTTATCCCTATTCTTATTTTCTACATATTCTGCCAGAAGCAGATCATAGGCGGTATCGCAAACGGTGCGGTGAAAGGATAATACATTATGAAATTATGCAACAAAATAATGCTGATTACCTATGCCGACAGTATGGGAAAGAACCTCGGCGAGCTGCATAAAATTATAAACAAGCATTACCGGAAAGCCGTCGGCGGAATACATATACTTCCGTTTTATCCGTCTTCCGCCGACAGGGGCTTTGCACCGATAAGATACGATACGGTGGACGAGAACTTCGGCAGCTTTGATGATATTATGCGGCTCGGCGATGATTACTATCTGATGTTTGATTTCATGGTAAACCACATTTCCGCTCAGTCGGAATTTTACCGTGATTTTCTGAAAAATAAGGACGCTTCGCCGTACAAGGATATGTTTATCCGCTACAAAGATTTCTGGGAAAACGGCGAGCCTACAAAGGCGCAGACCGATCTCATCTACAAGAGAAAGCCTCGCGCGCCGTATGTCGAGGCGCAATTTGCGGACGGCAGCACAGAAAAGATTTGGTGTACGTTCTGCGAGGAACAGATTGATCTTGACGTATCCAAAGATGTTACAAAGCGTTTTATTACGGAAACGCTGGAGAATATGTGCAGACACGGCGCGGCGATAATACGGCTTGACGCATTTGCGTATGCGGTAAAAAAGGCAGATACAAATTGTTTCTTTGTTGAACCCGACACATGGGATCTGCTATACGATATCGAAAAAACAGTATCGGAACACGGCTGTGAAATACTTCCCGAAATTCATGAGCACTATACCATTCCGATGAAGATCGCCGACAAGGGATTCTGGATATACGACTTTGCACTTCCGGTGATCACTCTCCACGCTCTGTTCAATCATACGGGAAAATATCTCAAGAAATGGCTCGAAATGTGCCCGATGAAGCAGTTTACTACCCTTGACACGCACGACGGCATAGGAATTGTCGACGTAAAGGATCTTATTCCCGACGACGAGATAGAAACCGTCAAGGAGCAGATGTACAGCCGCGGAGCAAACGTTAAAAAAATTTACAGCTCGGAGGCATACAACAATCTTGATATTTATCAGGTCAACACTACCTACTATTCGGCGCTCGGGAATAACGATAATGCGTATCTGCTTGCGAGAGCGATACAGTTTTTCGCGCCGGGTATTCCTCAGGTCTACTATGTCGGGCTGCTGGCGGGAGAGAACGATATCAAACTTATGGAGCGCACCAAAAACGGACGCGATATCAACCGTCATTATTACTCGGCAGAGGATATTGACAAGGAGCAGGACAGAGAGGTCGTGCGGAAGCTGAAGGAGCTTATGGAGCTCAGAAACTCTCATGCCGCTTTCGGACTTGACGGCAGCATTTCCGTAACCGCCGGCAGCGACGAGATATCAATTACAAGAACCTGCGGTGACAGTGAGCTGACGCTGAACGCAAATCTGACAGATTACAGCTTTACTATCGGATAAGGAGCATATTTCATGGGTATAAACGTCAACGAAAAGGAGCGTTATTTCAGCATTACAACGCGAAATACCGAATATCAGCTAAAGGCTGATAGGTTCGGGGTGTTAAAGCACCTGTGGTACGGCGGGAAAACCGGGTGCGACATGGAATATTTGCTTGAATATCCCGACGTGGGTTTTTCGGGAGCTATCTACGAGGCAGATAACGACCGCACATATTCCCTTGACACAATGCCGCTGGAATATCCTTGCGGCGGTGTGGGAGATTTTCGTATTTCCGCCATTGAAGTTACTCACGCTGACGGAAGCACGGCGCTTGATCTGCGTTACAAAGGATATTGTGTGAAAGACGGGAAGTACGATATTCCCGGTCTCCCTGCCGTTCACGCAGAAAAAACAAAGGCGCAGACGCTTGAAATAACGCTTTGCGATACCGCAACGGATACGGAGGTAATACTCCGCTACGGTGTTCTTGAAGAACTTGATATAATAACCCGAAGCGCCGAGATACGCAACAACGGCGACAGCCCGATATTCCTGAAAAAAGCCGCAAGCTTTAGTCTTGATGTGCCATACGGAAATTGGGAATGGATACACTTTCAAGGCAGACACACCTTAGAACGGCTGCCCGAACGCGCTCCGCTCATTCACGGAATACAGGAGAGCTCCAACATTCGCGGCGCGTCAAGTCATCAGCAGAACCCGTCATTCATCATCTGCTCTCCCGACTGCGGCGAGCGGTATGGCAAGTGTTACGGCGCGTTTCTCGTATACAGCGGAAGTTTTCAGACGCAAATAGAGCTTGATCAGCTGAACCAGACCAGAGCGGTTATGGGAATAAATCCTCGGCTTTTCGGATGGAAGCTGAACGTCGGAGAGAGCTTCCATACGCCGGAAGCGGTTATGACATACAGCGGAAGCGGTTTTTCCAAGCTGTCCCACAATTTCCATAAGGTAATAAGAGAAAACATATGCCGCGGAAAATATAAGCTTGCCGAGCGACCCGTGCTGATAAATAACTGGGAGGCTACTTATTTTGATTTTGACGCAAATAAAATTCAGACGATCGCGGAAAATGCGGCGGCGCTCGGAGCGGATATGCTCGTTCTTGACGACGGTTGGTTCGGCAAGCGCGACAGCGATTGCTCGGGGCTGGGAGATTGGTTTGTAAATGAGAAAAAGCTGCCGGGAGGGCTGGGGACACTAGTCGAAAAGGTCAAGGCTTTGGGAATGAAATTCGGACTGTGGTTTGAACCTGAAATGGTCTCCGAAGACAGCGAGCTTTACCGCGTACACCCCGATTGGGCGATAAAAATACCCGACCGCAAGCCGACACGCGGGCGTTATCAGCTTGTGCTGGATATGTCAAGAAAGGACGTCCGCGATTATCTGTACGATTCTATTGCCGCGATCTTAAAAAGCGCCGAAATATCATATATAAAATGGGACGCCAACAGAAGCATATGTGACTGGTATTCGGGAGAGCTTTCGGCGGAAAGACAGGACGAGCTTCCGCACAGATATATTCTCGGACTGTATGAGCTGTTCGAGCGGCTGAATACGGATTTCCCTAACGTGCTGTTTGAGGGGTGCAGCGGCGGAGGCGGACGTTTTGACGCGGGAATGCTTTACTACTGCCCGCAGATATGGTGCAGTGACGACACCGATGCTTTTGAACGCGCCAAAATACAATACGGAACGTCGTTCATTTATCCGATTTCAACGATAGGCTCGCACGTTTCGGTCGTGCCGAATCATCAGACGGGCAGAATAACTCCCATTGAAACAAGAGCCGTTACCGCAATGGCGGGGAGCTTCGGCTACGAGCTTGATCTCGGAACGCTTTCCGACGAGGAAAAAAACGCCGTTTCGGAGCAGATAAAACGCTTTAAGAAATACGATCCGCTTATTCACGGCGGAAGATATTATCGTCTGAGCAATCCGACAACGGAGAATATCGCGCTTTGGGAATATGCCTCGGAGGATATGTCGGAGGTGCTTATCCACGGCATGGTTTTCCGCACAGAGCCGAATATGAAGTGCATTGCAATAAAGGCGGTGCTTGACCCAGAGTGTAAATACAAAATATCCGGAAGCACAGAGGTCTACACTGGCGCAGCGTTGATGAATGGCGGTATACTTCTGCCAAAAACGTGGGGAGATTACTGCCCGATTGAAATTCATTTAATAAAACAGAATATTGAATAAACACAAAAAAATTTGGAGGTGAGGAGCAATGTCAAGATTCGATGTAAGTGCGCTGGGCGAGCTGCTTATAGACTTTACCGAAAGCGGACTTAGTCCGCAGGGAAATTGCATTATGGAAGCAAACCTCGGCGGTGCGCCGTGCAATGTGCTTGCAATGCTTTGCAGGCTGGGCTACAATACCGCGTTTATCGGTAAGATCGGCGATGATATTTTTGGATGGCAGCTTCGCGAAACGGTCGAGGATATCGGTATCAATACCGAGGGGCTTGTTGCTGACAGAACTGCCAACACCACGCTGGCATCCATCCGTACATACGCTTGAGGCTGGTGACCGCGAGTTCTTGTTTTACAGAAACTCAGGTGCAGATATGATGTTGAATGAGTCGGATATAAATGAAAAAATCATTGCCGAGAGCAGGATATTTCACTACGGCTCGGGAACTTGTCCTTATCGCTCGGTTATATCATGTTTGCGCTTTTTGGCGAAACTGTTCAATATCGTGTTGAAATCATCTTACGGAATAATATTGAGCTGAGGCTAGTCCGGCGAAGTGCCGTGCTTGTCCGATCTTGTGATATAGGGAACGTCTTGGCGGGATGCTCCTTTCGCTTTCAACCATAAAGGCTGCGCAAGGGAAAGTATCTGAAATACTGCATTAAGTTTTCAAAGAACACAAGAAGGGAATTTTACCCCTCTACTATATGGAAATTTACCTCCCGTTTTGTACACCCCTATTCGGAAAAACTTTAGAAAAATTTTTCTTGCTCCCCAAATTGACTTGGCAACTGAATAGCTGCTAACTCCCTTGAGGTGACCAATCTTACGCAAAGAAAGTCCGCCAATCAGCATGAGAAGCCGTCTACGCTGAGTTTTGGACAGACTATTCATTGCGGCATCGATAAGTTCTTCGTTGCGATTGCTGTTGATTTTTCTCTGCAAAATTATTTCGGGAGTTTCGCCCGTGCTGAGTTCTTTGCCCTCGTATACGGAACTTTCGACCGAAAAGCGGTGATAACGCTCTTTACGCGAGAGGTTTTCCTCGTCCTGCCGATATTCTATAATGAGGCTGCCGATAGCTTTGTTAACCTCAACCTCCGAAACGGTACCGTCCGCAAACGTATACTTAATAATCTTTATGTAATCCTCCAATCTTGAAATGTTTTTTATGGATTTCAAGATCGGAGGGAGGGGCGCGGGAACGGTAAAACGCTATATAATGACCTTTTGCGACAAAGAAAAGGCACAGCCTTTGTAATCGGGCTGTGCCTAAACCTTTTGTTGATTTTTTATATTTTGTTATTTTATCGGGAAGTATATGGAATAGTGTCGAAAAAAATGCCACAATCCTTTTTCGGATCGCGACAACGGTTCAATGGAAGGTTTTTGGGGTATCCTAAAGTCCGAGATGTATTATCCTCGGAAATTCAATTCTGCTGACAACCTGATTTCGGCAATTGAAAATTACATAAATTTTTATAATAAAAAGCGTTACCAAAAACGGCTCAGATGTATGACACCAATGGAATTTCACGCTGCATTTGCCATCTAAAAAAATTCACCAACGCCATATAGAGTTGGTGAATTTCCACAAACTTTTCAAAATTTCTTTTGTTTTTTACTCTGTCTGCTTGACAGGGGGCATATCACTCTCAAGAGATTGTCACAGGCACTTTGTGCAAGTTGCACAAATTCATCGGCAAAAATTTTGTAGCTAAAAGGGTTTAAATCCCGTCCGTATCTTTTTTGTCAAGGTTCTGAAAACAAAAAAGCCCTATGATTGATTCCTCGAAATTGAAAAATCACTCACAGGGCTTCTCGTCAAAATATCCAATTTCAACCAAGAAAGTTTTGCAGGGGGATTCAAGTCCATTTTCGTGTTGAAAATATTCGTGGACGGTAAATCCTGTTTTTCACAAGATTTATGCCCGCAAATAGCTTTACACAGCCGTTTGCGGGCATGATATCTTTTTGGTAACATTTAGTTGGCGGAAGCGGTGGGATTCGAACCCACGGTACCGTGAGGTACAACTGATTTCGAGTCAGTCCCGTTATGACCACTTCGATACGCTTCCATGACTATAATATTATACACTTTTTTCATATGTTTGTCAAGGGGTTTATAAAAAAACTTGTAAATTTCTCAAAATTGTCCATAGTGCTTGACAACAGCTTAAAAAAGGGTTATAATTAAAACAGACCAAAACTTGGGAGGAGAAAAATGGATCTGGACGTATTAAAGGGTATCAGGAGAAATCTTGTGCTGCTTGCTATGCTTGAGTTAGCCGGCGGACTGTTTATGATAATTTTCAGTTCAAACCTCGTGGTAATGCTGATAAAGATACTCGGTATTATCGCGGCGGCTTATGGAATAATCACGTTTCTGGTGTGGGCTGTTAAAAAGGATAAGAGCGGTGGAGCGGCGGTGATAATCACGTCGGTGGCGCGCTGCTGATCTTTCTGACCGAGCACATTAAGGTCTTTTTCACGATAATAGCGGGAATTTTCGCGGGTATCTTCGGCGTTGTTAAGATACCGAGTATGTTCGCGGTGAAGAAGGCGGGTTTTAAAAAGTGGTATATAATGCTTATCCCTATGCTGGCGATAGTGGCTATCGGCATATTTATCGGCATTAACTACGGCAATTATTCGGATAAGGTCACTTCTATATTGCTCGGTATTTCGTTGATTTTGGGCTGTGCGTTCGATATTATCGCAATGGCAGGGGCGTCGAATGTTGAAAAGCAGCTGCTCGTCGCAAAGGAAGTCGATATGCCCGAGGACGAGCTGAAATGATAAAGGAGATCAAAGATCGCCGAAGTATCCGCAAATATGACGGCAGGGAAGTGCCGCGCGAAATGTTGGAGAAGATAATCGCGGCGGGAATGTGCGCGCCCTCGGCAAAAAACCGTCAGCCGTGGAAATACGTTGTTGTTACTGGAAGCGCAAAGCAGGACGCTCTTTCGGTTATGGAGCGCGGTCTGGAACGCGAAAAACACAAGCCTTTCCTCCCGACAAGCGCGGGAAATCTCGCGGACGCGGAGAACACCTTAAAGGTTATGAGGCAGTCAGCGGCGGTGATATTCGTCGTGAACACACTAGGCGCGGAACTTTCGCGGACATTATCGGTCGATGAGCGCGTTTACGAGATATGCAACGCGCAGTCAATAGGCGCTGCGGTACAGAATATGTCGCTTGCGGCGGTTGAGCTCAAGCTCGGCAGTCTGTGGGTGTGTAATACGTTTTTCGCGCAGCCCGAGCTTAACGAGTGGCTGAATACGGACGGCGAGCTTTTCGCGGCGCTTGCGGTAGGCTATGCCTCCGAATCGCCAGCGCCGAGACCGAGAAAGCCAATAAGCGAAACGGTCGAATGGATGTTATAAGGAGATTATTATGCTTGATGTAATACCTGATACAGATCAAATGATAGCTTTAGTTGGAAAATCTTTATATGAGATATGGGATAAATTGTGCGCTTTAGTTGATGAAAAATATGATATGGATCGTTTGTGGGATAAAGGTGGCAAAGCATGGACATATGAATACAAATATCGTCGAGGCGGCAAAACTCTATGTGCTTTGTATGCAAGAGAAAACTGTGTAGGGTTTATGATTATTTTAGGAAAAGATGAACGCTTAAAATTTGAAGAAAACAGGGAAGATTATTCAAAGGAAGTTCAAAGAATTTATGATGAAGCAAAAACTTATCACGACGGGAA
>ERZ778495.197-NODE-197-length-66178-cov-5.436611_pt1 | contig 66178 bp, 54 predicted proteins | sample MGYA00433100_ERZ778495 | MGnify/ENA primary metagenome ERZ778495 (study PRJEB29527, sample SAMN07138962) | mouse gut metagenome | material: feces | host: mouse | place: China:Nanjing | collected 2016-01-25 ...
CTTGCGCGGATGCTTGCCATGGCCTAAGCTCGCACAGGCCCTACGGGCCTTTCCTTGTCACAACTGATTAAATCATAGGTTTTGCAACACCCTCATCACTGTATTGAGTCATTGGTCCTGGCACACCTCCGCTGCGCTTCGGTGTACCAGGTTACGATCAAATCAGCGTCCTGTGGACGCCTCTCCGATTATTTCAATATTCTTCATCACAGCAAAAAAAACAGCACGGAATCTTCCGTGAAATCATCGACAGTCTTACAGTCTATAAAACAACTATCTGACAGTAAAACAACACTCCCGCCACAAAAAGTTTTCTCCACTGACAGTCTCAGTCTCACTATGACACTGTGTGAGACTTCTGATACTTTGCGCTTTCCTATGAGACTGAGACTGAGACCTCACGTCTGCTCCGGCTCATAGCGTCGTGCAGGGCCGAGCATCATACCCGCAATATCGCCTCAAGCATCTCCGCGATGGTGACACAACGTCTCGAGCCGTCTACTATAAAGGCATCCGCCGTGACCTCGACGGTCATGTCGGGACGGCTTACATCACACGGCAGCTCCTCACACCCGGGAGTCACCGCAAGCACGCCCTCACGAGCCAAAGCCTTGACCGCCATACTCATGCGCCCGCTATGTGCGTCGCCCGTCACAATCACCGACCGCGAGAGACCTGTATTGATGCGAAACAGGCCCGTAGTCATGTCAAACACCACCCCCTCGCGCTCGAAATACCGTCCCAAGGCCCCGTTAAGCGCGAGATCCTCCGGCACCCCTATCTCCACTCCACGCGTCTTGTCGATAAGCCACACCCTGTCGGCTATCTGGAGAGCAAGCTCAAGGTCGTGGGTCGAAAGAAACACCGTCTTGCCCTCCTCGCGTGCCAGCCGCTGCAACAGTTGCATAATCTCCACCTTGCTCGGATAGTCAAGAAAAGCCGTCGGCTCGTCGAGAAATATTATCGGCGTCTCCTGGGCCAGAGTCTTGGCTATCATCGCCTTCTGACGTTCGCCGTCGCTCAGAGTGCCGACAGGCCTCTCCCTGAGCTCATCGATACCTACAAGACGTATGGCTCGGTCGGTCACCTCCATGTCATGAGCCGACAGCCGGCCCCAGAAACCCGTGTAAGGACTTCGGCCAAGCCCCACAAGCTCGCCGACAGTCATATTGCTCAGGCTCACACGCTCGGTAAGCACCACACCTATCAGCCGCGACAGCTCACGGCTGCTGTAATCGGCAAGCGGCCTGCCCTCTATCTCTATCGTCCCGCCTATAGCCGGCTGAAAGGCCGACAGTGTGCGCAGAAGCGTCGATTTGCCAGCCCCGTTGGGCCCAAGCAGACAGGTGAGCTCACCGCTCAGCAGAGTCGCGTCAAAGCTCTTCGACACCTCCCTGACCGCCGACCGGCTCCTGTAGCCCGTCACAAGGTCATGCACCCTTACCGTATCGCGTCGTCCGACAGACATCTCCATCATCTTGATCTATGTTTAAAAAGTACCCATATCACGACAGGCGCGCCTATAAGCGGAGTCACGGCATTGAGCGGTATCACCGAATTGGCCGGAAGCACACACATCAGATTACAGCCCAGAGCCACAGCAGCTCCCGTAAGCAGAGTGCCGGGCATCAGCACACGGTGGCTGTCGGTGCGGAATATCATACGCGCTATGTGGGGCACAGAGAGCCCTATGAAAGCCACCGGTCCGCAATAGGCCGTAATCACAGCCGTGAGTATGCCCGTGGCAAGCAGCAGCAGATTTCTCACCCTTTGCAGATTCACACCGAGATTGCGCGCATAGCCGTCGCCAAGCAGCAGCAGGTCGAGCGGCTTCATCAGCAGCAGCGACATCACAAGCCCGACAGCGGTCACCGAGCAAAACAGCGGCAACTGTCTCACCGACACGCCGCCAAAGCTGCTCATACCCCACATCACATAGCTCTGCACACCCTCGGCTGTCGACACAAAGTTGAGCAGCATGATGACCGACGAGGTCAGATAGCCTATCATTATACCCGTAATCAGCAGCATCAGAGTGTCTTTCAGAGCCGATGAGAGCAACAGCAGCACCCCCATTATCATGAGACTCCCGGCAAACGCCCCCGCCATCACGGCCGCATAGCCACCTATCGTGAACGAACCCGCCGAGACAGTCCCGCCGAGCAGCAGCATCACCAAGGCTACCCCGAGACTCGCCCCGGAGTTGACGCCAAGCACCGAGGGACCCGCCAGCGGATTGCGGAAAGCCGTCTGAAGCATGAGGCCCGACACGGCCAGACCAGCTCCGGCGAGCAACGCCGTGACAGCCATGGGCACACGGCTCTCCCTCACGATAAAGCCGACGGCTCCGTAGCCGTCAGCCCCCAGCAGTATGTCGACGACATGCGACACGGGTATGTCCACCGAACCGATAAAGATGTTCAGCAGAAACAGCACGCCAATCAGCAATGTCACTCCTATAAATTTCACTGCTCCAGTTGTGTGAAATATTTTTTACCCTCCTTCTCAGCCACAAGTCCGGGATGCAGGATGGAAATCATATCCCTCAGAAGCCACTGCGGATGAAAAGGTATATCTTCGTAGAAAAACACACGGGACGTATTGCACCCGTACACTCTGTTATCCTTAAACGCTTTGAACTGCGTGTATATTGCATTGTCCGAAGCCAATTCCCTCATCGTCTTGTCGGAGTCCTGGGCATAGCGCATCAGCCACACATCGGCATCCTCGGCTTGATACAGCACCTGCTCGCCCGCAAGCCCCACGCTCCCGTTTCGGTCATGGACGGCAAACGGATTCTCGCCTCCGGCATCCTTGATGAAGATACCCATTGTCGAATTGGCCGCAGGCACATACCACGCCTGCCCGTACAGACGGTCAACAAGCACCTTGGGCCTGTCGGCAACACCCTCGGTAAGATTTTTCAGAGCGTTATACTCCCGCTCCGTGGCGTCAAACAAGCGTCTTGCCTCCTCTTCGCGGTCAAAAAGCATGCCATACAGTATCATCCACTCGGCCCTGGCCAGCGGCGAGGTCTCCATATAGTCGGCACACTCTATGAGCGGTATGCCAAGCTGTCCGAGCCGCCCGTAAGTGCCCGAGTTTTCATAGGGCGACAGCATCACACCGTCGGGATTGAGGCTGATGATTTTCTCGATGTTGGGCGAAGTCCCCGTGCCGCAGTCGGCCACACGGCCCCCGGCAATCCTGTCGGCAAGACTCTTCTGATGTATATATTGCGCGTCACACACTCCCGAGATGGCATCGAGAGCACCAAGCTCGGTCACCAGACTGTTGTGGACCGACGAGTATATCAACGCCGACTTCAACGGTGTGCGCACCACGGTCCACTCCTCCGGCAACCCTTCGGGCACCGACACGCTGTCGGACACAAGCACATAGGTGTGAAGCACAGCAGTCGTGTCCCACGGATTTCTTACCGTCGCCTTTACATAGTCAGGATACTTCACGAGCGAAAGATGGTCGGCATACTTCAGATGGAGCGTATCGCCGCCATCCGCCGAAACAAAAGCGTTGCCGCCCTTGCACGAGACAAGGGTCGACAACGCTATCGGCAGAAATAGACTGAAAAAATATTTGATTGTCATCTATTGTTCTAAAGTCTGTTTAGTCTACAAAGACAGCAGTCCTGGGATTCAGACCTCCGCAGTCAAACTTCTCGACAAACGTACCGTCCTTTCTGAAACGATACATGTCGCCGTTTCTCGAGTAGTCGGACACACCAATATAGATATCACCGTTCTCATCGTCGACAGCCATCATGTAGATGCTCGAGCTTGAGAGTTCGGCGGGAGCATTCTTAAGGAATGACTCATTGATCACACGGCCGGTCTTGATGTCATACGAGAAGAAGGTGTTGGTTGTGATATAAGTGGACCAGTCAGTATCTGAATATACAAGATATACTTTATCGTTGCCGGCACACATTTTGCTGGCAACCGCCAAATCAGTCACTTCATTGTTATTTGCAGGGTCAATCATCTGGAATGAATATCCCACATTCTTATAATTGCCATTTGAAATCACAAACACCTTGTCATCCTCCTCTGTCATGTCATTGGGATTCTCCACTACGGACAGAGTCTCCTTCAGAGTGAAAGTATTCAGGTCGATTACAAATACGTCGTTGTGGTATATGTATTTTGTTTTTCCATCTTCACTCGTCATAGTATATGCATTTGACACATAAAGGTTGTCACCCACTATAGCCACACCCTCCAGGTTGGCACCGGGAGTACGGAGCTTGGCTTCAACCTGCATGGTCTGAGCATTGATTTTTGCCACCATGCTGCCGTAGAACGATGCGTAGACATATCCGTCCTCTGCGGCAATATACCTGATGCCGCCACCAAGCTCGGTGTCACCGGCAAACGAGATGCGGGCCTCCTCGACACACGCGCCGTTGAGCCGAGCGAGATAGTTGGAGCGATACACGGCCACATAGATTTTGCCGTCCTCCTCTATCATGTCCTGAGCGGTATCGCCGAGATGCATGTCGTTTTGCAGATAAAATATGTCATCGATTGACTCCATGTTGTTATCCGGAGCATAAAAACCGATGCCGGCATTGTTGTAATCTTTCTTACCCTCGTTGAGAATAAACATCCTGTGTCGGGGCAGAGCCACCTTCGACACCTCGCTGTCCACTACAGGAGCATCGTCATCATCGCTACAAGCCACTGCCGAGAAACCGACAGCAAGCACACACATCCAGTTGAAAAAATTCTTAATCTTCATAATTACGATTTTGTATTTTCGATTGTTGTCTTTAAAATTTGACATTTGCCACCACACGCCACGAACGTCCAGGCATGGGGTAATACTTTATCACATCATACTGCTTGTCGGCCAGATTGACAAGCTCACAGCGCAGACCCAGCCTGCACCCTCTCAGGCTCAACTCGTGCCCGAGCGTCACAGTCTGCTCCACATAACCCTCTATCTCGTTGACGGGAATATTCTGGCTGAGATAATACCTCTTGCCCACCCCCACGAGCGAGTAGCCGAGAGTCACCCACGGGCTCTTGACCGTCACGGCCATGTTGCCGCTGTGCTCGGGCGTGTAAGGCAGTTGCTCCTTATAGTTTTTTGCCTCGGGGTCGGTCAGATCGACAGCCCGCTGCCATGTATAGGCGGCCGAGAGCGAGACGTTGATGCCGCGGGGGAGCGAGAAAGCCGTAGCCATGGTGAAATCCACACCCGTCACATGTACCTTACCGAAATTGGCCATCTTCCAGGCATATGTGGTCGGGAAAGCCACTATCTTGTCGGTCACCTCGTTGAAATAACCGTCGGCCGTCACCGAAAAATAGTCCATGGCCTGACAGAACTTCCCGCTCCACGTCACTCCGAGGTCATACTCATTGGCCCGCTCGGGGCGCAGCGACCGGTTGCCGAGACGGTCATAATACAGGTCGTTGAATGTCGGAGTGCGGAATGTCGACTTGTACATGCCTCTCAAAAACAGCATCTCCTCCTTCCACGGCTGCACGCTCACCGACAGACTCGGCGACAGCCGCTTTATATCTTCGGGTGCTGTCCCCTCCCTGACTCTCTCGGTGATATACGTCCCCACCACAGTGCCGGTAGCCGTCAGCGGGCCCCTGCGCCACCGAGCCGTGAGAGCGGTCAGCGATGTATAGCGGGTAGGAAAGGGACATGAGCCCATCGTGCTGCTGAGAGTGTTGACTGTCCCGTCCTGCGCGAGAGCCAGCGACAGACCCGTCACAGGGCTATACTCGGCCGTGGCCGACAGGTAATACTCGTTCTGAGTGTGCACGGCCTGATACATTCCGCCGGCAAACTGCGGCCCATGCTCCCTGTCGCGGTTCCAGCCGTAATTATATTTGCCCAAAGCTTGAAAACGCCATTTAGACGAGAAATCGCAGCTATATCTTGCCTGCACAAATCCGTTCTTGTCCCAAAGCGTTTCGTTCGACACCGGATTGTAGAGCGTCACAGCTCCCGGCAATCCGCGTTTGGAGTAGAAATAATAACCCTTTACCTGCAGGTCACCCCCTCCGGGCACATCGTAATACACATTGGCTTCGCCATGCCACGAATCTATGGCCGAGTTGTTGCGTCGCTCCCGTGTGACATATTTACCGTTTACAAGTGTGAAGGGATAATTGCCGTCGGCCCGCATGAAATTGACGTCAAGCGAGGTCCTCACACGGCTTCCGGCCTTCTGCCACCACCGGGCCATCGGGTTGACATACCCGAATGAGCCCCCCTTCATCTGCACTTCAAAGGCCGAACTGCGTCCCGCCTCAAACTCCGGAGTGTTGGTAATGATATTGAGCACGGCAGCCGACGCATAGAGCTTGGCGGGATACAACAGATTCTCGTCCTGCCCTATTGCCAGCGAGAGCATCGACACATTGTCAAGCGAGAACCGGCCGATGTCTATCTGACCGGCCTGGCAGTTGCTCACAGGGGCTCCGTCATAACTCACACCCGTATGCGAGGCTCCCATATTTCTCACCGACACGGTCTTAAGTCCGCCTATGCCGCCATAATCCCTCACATTGGTGCCGGCAAAGCGTCTCACGGCGTCAGCTATGTTCTGAATACCGAGCTCGGCTATGTTCTGACCGCTGAGCGACTGCACAGCCACTCCTGTCGACACTCTTACAGGCGACCTCCTGGCCGTGACTGTCACCTCGCCAACCTTCTGCTCGGTGCCGGTCGCGACGGTGTCGGGCAACTCGGGGCTGCTCCACCCCTTGACAGGGAGAAGTGCGGCCGCCACAAGTAGCGTTAATGACATGCTTTTACGGTTTTCCATCAGCGATTGAGTCTATATCTTAATCTCGGTGCTTCACAGCAACGCCACAACTCATCGCTCTCACTCCCTCATGCCTGCCGCCGATATGCCGCCACACACGCTCTGAGGGGGAGTGGATTTATGGTTGTTTTGTCGCTTTATGTCCCGAAAACTTCAAAACTTATCACACGTTCCGGCAGGTCTTCTGACTTATCCCCTCATCGACAGCCTTCCCGGAGAGGCTCCAGTGGCTTTGCTTCATCAATGAGTTATGGCAGGAATCACAGCAGCGGGTCTGTCCGGGATTCTCACCCGGTTCCCTTTTCATCACACCCCTTTCAGGAGTGCGACACCAAAACGTGGGGGCAAAGGTAGAAAATCTTTCCCAATCCGCCAAACGATTTCCGCCTCTTCAACCGCTCTGTCATCCACATTCCATACCACTGTCATGAAACAAAGTGGCCCCTCACGCGGTTAATACTATGTTACAGATAAAAATTCCGACTTATGAAAAAATTTCTTATATTCATATCTCTGGTCATAATATTTGCCACAGTCGTGTGGATATTCTCCGGACGCATCGAGAGCACCGCTCCCGGCCTCTCGGGTCCGCCAAGACTCCTTGAAGCAGCCAATAGTTCGACTCAGCTCTCCACATCCGACCTCAAAGGCAAATATGTACTCGTAAACTTCTGGGACTCGCACAACGCGGTGTCACGCATCGCAGCCGGCGAATATGACCGTTACTTCCGCGCCCACAAGCGTCCCGACCTCCGGCTGCTCTCGGTCAACACCGACGACAACCGCCGACTCTTTGACGAGATAGTGCGTCGCGACGGTCTCGACTCGCTCACCCAGTTTCACATCGCCGACATCAAGGCCCGAGGCATCTCGCCGGGCTATCATCCCGAGGGTGGATACTCGTCCTATCTCCTCAACCCCTCCGGCAAAATCGTGGCTGTCAACCCGACAGTCCAGGCTATCAACAGGATTATCAACACCCACGGCAAATAGCCCGCAATAACCGTTGTCACAGGCGTTTCACTCCGCTTCGATAAAAAATATTTCAAAAACATTTGGCAGTTATGATAATTTGACATAATTTTGCCACGAAAACAAGAAATTATGAGAAATATGCTCAACAATCAGAATTATTGGTGGCGCATCGGTAGACATATCGATGGCAGTTGCCTGTGACTGATTTTTCCAATTACGGGCATACAATAAAAATAACACATCAACCCATACCAAGGAGGCCATCGAGTTATATCGGTGGCCTCCTTGTTTTTGTTTACAATCATCCCGACGACAACAAAAAAATACACTCATCATATGAAACAGTTTCACTCCATTCTCCCTGTCGACGACGAGGGCTACTACGGACACTTCGGCGGAGCCTACATCCCCGAGATACTTCACGGCAACATCGAGCGGCTCCGCGAAGCCTTCTACCGTTATGCAGCCGACGATGACTTCAACCGCGAGCTCGACACCCTGCTCCGCGACTACGTGGGACGCCCCTCTCCGCTTTACCGGGCCGACCGTCTGAGTGCACATTACGGCACCAACATCTATCTCAAACGCGAAGACCTCAACCACACCGGAGCCCATAAGATCAACAACGCGCTGGCCTCAGTCCTCCTGGCCAAGCGCATGGGCAAGACCCGCATCATCGCCGAGACAGGAGCCGGACAGCATGGCGTAGCCACCGCCACCGCCTGTGCTCTCATGGGCATGGAATGCATAGTGTTCATGGGTGCCACCGACGTGGCGCGTCAGAAACCCAACGTCGACCGTATGCTCATGCTTGGTGCACGTGTCGAGGCTGTCCAAAGCGGCAACCGCACACTCAAGGACGCTACCAACGAGGCCATACGCTACTGGTGTTGCAACCCCGACAGCTTCTACGTCATAGGCTCCACCGTCGGACCTCACCCCTATCCCGAGATGGTGGCCTATTTCCAATCGGTCATATCGCGTGAGATTCGCGCCCAGCTACTGTCGCAGACCGGCTCCGAGCTCCCCGACTGCGTGATAGCCTGCATCGGCGGAGGCAGCAATGCGGCCGGAGCCTTCTATCACTTCATCAACGAGCCCTCCGTGCGTCTGATAGCAGCCGAGGCGGCCGGACTCGGAGTGGACACCGACATGACCGCAGCCACCATGCAGGTGGGCAGCGAGGGCATCATACACGGCTCGCGCACTATGGTGATGCAGACCGACGACGGCCAGATTATAGAGCCCTACTCCATCTCGGCCGGTCTCGACTATCCCGGCGTCGGACCTCTCCACTCCTATCTCGCCTCATCGGGCCGCAGCGAGGTCGTGGCCATCACCGACTCACAGGCTCTTGACGCGGCCATGCGCCTCACACGCACCGAGGGTATCATCCCGGCCCTGGAGTCGTCACACGCGCTCGGTGTGCTCGACATCATGAGATTCTCGCCCGACGACACAGTGGTGCTCAACCTCTCCGGACGTGGCGACAAGGACATGCAGACCTACATGAAATTTATCAACTCCTAAACTTTGCAAACAACAATGCCACATACACTCTTCATAAACTCACGCGTCATTCCGGCCGATCTCGAGACTCCCGTGGGCATATATCTCAAGATCCGCGACCTCTATCCTCAGTCGGCTCTCCTCGAAAGCTCCGACTATCACACTTCGCAAAACTCGGTCAGCTTCATCGGCGTAGATCCCATCGGAGGCTTCATGGTCAACAATGGCGTGATAACACTCTCCTATCCCGATTCTCCCGACACCATAATCCCCGTCACCGATGATATCGACGTGGTGGACGAACTGAAAAAGTATATCTCCTCCTACTCTGTCGAAGGTGATTCTGACAGCAGCGCGAGCGGTCTCTTCGGCTACACGGCCTATGACGCCGTGCGTTACTTCGAGCGTGTCGACATTCAGCCCAAAGAGGCATGTTTCGCATCAGTGCCCGACATGAAATATATCCTCTACCGCTTCATCATAAAGGTCAACCATTACAAAAACCAGATGACGGTCTATGAACACGCTCTGCCCGGCACCACCTCGGCCATCGACGAGATTGTAAGCGTGATTCACAACAACAACGTGGCACAATACTCATTCTCACTCATCTCCTCGCCTACATCAACAGTCACCGACAGTCAATACATGGACATGGTGCGACGCGGAGTCGCTCACGCTCTCCGTGGCGATGTGTTCCAGATAGTTCTCTCGCGACGCTTCGCCCAGCGGTTCAAGGGCGACGAGTTCAACGTCTACCGCGCCCTGCGTTGCGTCAATCCGTCGCCCTATCTGTTCTATTTCGATTTCAGCGACTTCCGCATCTTCGGTTCATCGCCCGAAACCCATCTCAGAGTGGATGGCGGCACAGCCTACATCGACCCTATAGCCGGCACGTTCAGACGCACCGGCGATGACGCCCGCGACCATGAGCTGGCCCGCGCTCTGCTTGAAGACGAGAAGGAAAACGCCGAACACATCATGCTCGTCGACCTCGCCCGCAACGACCTGAGCCGGAGCGGTGGCAAGGTAAGCATCGACTTCCTGCGTCAGATCCAATATTACTCCCACGTCATCCACATGGTATCGCGCGTAAAGGCCGAACTGCCCGACGATGCCGATGTCTATCGCCTCTTTGCCGATACTTTTCCGGCCGGGACTCTCAGCGGCGCGCCCAAGGTGAGATCCATGCAACTGATTGACGACATCGAGCCTCACTCGCGCATGACCTATGGCGGATGTATAGGCTACATCGGCTTTGACGGCAATCTCAACCAGGCCATCACCATCCGCTCGTTCCTGAGCCACGACAATAATCTCTACTTCCAGGCAGGTGCAGGTGTGGTGGCACGCTCAGTGCCCGAAAACGAGCTCCAGGAAACCAACAACAAACTCGGGGCTCTCACACGCGCCCTTAACTATGCCGAGAGTTTCGGCGCATAATCAGTTGTAACAGCTCAAACAGGTCAAAATCATGAAACTGCTCATACTCGACAATTACGATTCTTTCACCTATAATATCGTGCATGCCGTCCGCTCGCTCGGCATTGAACCGATTGTGCGACGCAACGACTGCATCACGCTCGACGAGATAGAGGCCTTTGACAAAATCATCATATCTCCGGGCCCAGGCATCCCTTCCGAGGCAGGCATCCTCCCGGCTCTGCTCGAACGTTATGCCGAGTCCAAGCCCATCCTCGGCATCTGTCTCGGCCATCAGGCCATAGGCCAACGTTTCGGCGCACGGCTCCGCAATCTCTCACACGTGTATCACGGCATCCGCTCCGACATCACGGTTACATGTCACGACTATATATTCGACGGTCTCCCCGCCATGATCGAGGTGGGCCGCTATCACTCATGGGTCATCGACCGTGAGGGGCTTCCCGACTGTCTCGAGGTCACAGCGGTCAGTCCCGACGGCGAAATAATGGCCATACGACATCGCTCGCTCGACATACGCGGGGTCCAGTTTCACCCCGAGTCAATCCTCACGCCTCAGGGCCTGGTGCTGATTTCCAACTGGCTCAGACACTGATAGTCCATTCAACCGTTCAACACCGAAAAACATATGAAATCACTCCTATATAAAATGTTTGAGCACAAGAGTCTCTCGCGCGAGGAGTCTCACCGAGTGCTGCTCAACATCGCCGACGGCAAATATAACGACTCGCAACTGTCGGCCTTCATGACCGTCTATCTGATGCGCTCCATCACGCTCGACGAACTGACAGGTTTTCGCGACGCCATACTCGAACGACGCAATCCCGTCGATTTCGGCGACATCAAGGCCATCGACATCGTAGGCACGGGCGGAGACGGCAAAAACACGTTCAACATCTCCACCGCCTCATGCTTCGTGGTGGCCGGTACAGGACGCAAAGTGGTGAAACATGGTAACTATGGCGCAAGCTCCATCTCGGGAGCTTCCAACGTGCTCGAGCAGCATGGCGTCAGATTCACTGCCGACCTCGACCGTCTCCACCGCTCGCTCACCGACAGCGGTGTATGTTATCTCCACGCTCCGTTTTTCAGCCCGGCACTCAAGAGCGTGGGGCCGGTGCGAAAAGCACTTGGCGTGCGCACGTTCTTCAACATGCTCGGCCCGCTTGTCAATCCGTTCATGCCCAAATATCAGTTGCTCGGAGTCTATAACCTCAAGCTCCTCCGCCTCTACAATTACATAGCCCAGCAGGAAGGCATCGACTGCACTGTCGTACACTCGCTCGACGGATACGATGAAATCTCGCTGACATCTCCCTTCAAGGTGTCTTCATCCGAGGGCGAACGGCTCTACACTCCGGCCCAACTCGGATTTGACACCGCCTCACAAGCATCGCTCTACGGAGGTGACACTGTGGACGAGTCGGCTGTAATCTTCGACAACGTGCTCGCCGGCAAGGGCACCAAGCCACAGACCGACTGCGTTGTGGCCAACTCGGCCTTTGCCATCCACACACTCGAACCTGAAGTCTCCATTGACGAAGCCATCCGTCAGGCCCGCGAATCCATATCTTCAGGTGCTGCACTCGGTGCTTTCCGCCGATTTGTCGAAATCAACTCTTAACATTACTCTCATGACTGACATAATCCGACATATAGTCGACAACAAGCGACGCGAAGTCGAGGCCATGGCCCGCCACATAGTCCCGGCTACAGCTCCCGACCGAACGCACCGTTCCATGAGCCGCGCACTCTCCCAGAGCCCGACAGGCATAATAGCCGAATTCAAACGCCGCTCCCCATCCAAAGGCGACATTCACCCCATGGCTATGGTCAGCGAAGTGATACCCTCCTACACCCGGGCCGGAGCCTCGGCATGCTCGGTGCTGACTGATACCCCCTACTTCGGAGGCGCGCTCACCGACCTGGCCGTAGCCCGCACGCTGACCGACATCCCGCTCCTGCGCAAAGACTTTATAGTAAGTGAATTTCAGATAGCCGAAGCCGCCTGTCACGGAGCCGACGCCATCCTGCTCATCGCAGCAGCACTCTCGCTCGACGAGATAACCCGTCTCACCGACTATGCCCACAGCATGGACCTCGAAGTCCTCCTCGAGTTACATTCGGCCGAAGAAATGGCCCGCTTCTATCCGGCAGTCGACATGGTAGGCATCAACAACCGCAACCTATCCACATTTCACACCGACCCCGGCCTGTCGCTGACACTCGCCCGCATGTTGCCCGACAACGTAGTCAAAATAGCCGAAAGCGGACTCACCTCAATTGATGAAGTCAACCGTCTCCGCGATGTCGGCTACCGAGGCTTCCTCATAGGCGAAACCTTCATGCGCCACACAGACCCTGGCCGTGCCTTAAGCGATTTTTTAAACCCACCCCCACACCAATCTATGAATAATTAAGGACACAAACAAACTCTTTAAGTAAGCAAGTAAGTAAGTAAATAAGTAAGTAAAAAATTAAAAACTTAAAAACTTATGTTTCTTCTGTCCTTTTGAAACTTTTGTATCCCCTTTTTGTATCCCCCTTTTTGTATCCCCCGGAATTATGGAAATCAAGATTTGCGGTCTTTCCGACCCTGACAGCATACGGCAGATAGCCCTTCTGCGCCCCTCCATGATGGGCTTCATATTCTATGCACCATCCCCGCGCAACGCCTGCGCCCTCCTTCCATCGGTAGTCAACGCCCTGCCTGCCGATATAAGCCGCGTCGGAGTCTTTGTCGACGCCCCCGTGGACCACATCCTTCACACCGCCTCGCGTTACGGCCTCGACACCGTCCAGCTCCATGGCAAAGAGACACCCGACACATGTCGCGAACTCCGCCGGGCAGGACTCCGTGTCATGAAAGCCATCGGTGTGAACAAAGACATCGCCTGGACAGACGTCAGCCCATATGAAGGAACTGTCGACATGCTCGTGCTCGACACCCTCACAGCCAATCACGGCGGCTCGGGGCGCAAATTTGACTGGAGTCTGCTCAACAGCTATCCACTCTCCACTCCGTTTCTGCTGAGCGGAGGCATAAGTCCGGATGATGCCGAAGCCGTGGTCAAAGCCATGTCCGCACTGCCCCTCATGGCCGGCGTAGACATCAACAGCCGTTTCGAGACTACGCCCGGCTCAAAAAATCCTCAGCTTGCAGCCTCATTCATCAACCGGCTAAACGACTCTAATCTCTAAAAAACTGCTAAAATGAATCGTCTTCAATCACTCTTCTCACGCAAATCCTCCGACATACTCTCTGTATTTCTCACCGCCGGCTTCCCTCGCCTCGACTCCACCGTCGAAATCATACGTGAACTCGACCGCCGTGGCGTCGACATGGTAGAAATAGGAGTGCCCTTCTCCGATCCCATGGCCGACGGCACTGTCATACAGCACAGCTCCTCCATAGCCCTTGACAACGGCATGAGTCTCTCTCTACTGTTTGATCAGGTGGCCGAAGTCCGCAAAGAAGTCAAAGACATGCCATTCGTGCTCATGGGCTATCTCAACCCCATGCTCCGCTACGGCATCGAACGAGTCTTTGCCCGTTGCCGCGAGACAGGCATCGACGCCATAATCATCCCTGACTTGCCGTTTGCCGAATACATGCGCGAATACAAACCGCTCTGCGAGAAATATGGCATCGACCTCATCATGCTCATCACACCCGAAACATCGCCCGAACGAATACACCTCATCGACGAGCACTGCTCGGGATTCATCTACATGGTGTCGACGGCTTCCACCACCGGCACCAAAGACCGCTTCACCGACGAACAGACCGCTTACTTCCGGCGCATAGCCTCGATGGGCCTTAATCATCCCCGGCTCATAGGCTTCGGCATCTCCACCCCCTCCACCATGGCCGATGCATGTGCCAACTCCTCGGGAGCCATCATCGGTTCGCTCTTCATCAAATGTCTCGAGCGCAACTCCACTCCCGCCGAAGCCGTAGCCGACCTCCTGGCTACAATTTATTAGAGCACAGACAAAAATTTAGGGTCTGAAAAGTCACAGCCGACTTTCCAAACCCTAAACTTTAAACTCTAAACTCTAAACTCCAATTAGCCATACTGTATCGTACCGTCCGAGTTGCGATACTGGTCGAAACTCTTCTCATACTGGTCCATGGCGCGGAGGCTCATACCCATGCTGGAGAAACCACCGTCGTGGAAGAGATTCTGCATGGTCACCTTACGTGTGAGGTCAGAGAACATCATGATGCAATAGTCGGCACACTCATCAGCAGTGGCATTGCCCAGAGGCGACATACGGTTGGCAAAGTCCATGAGCGAATCCATACCCTTGACACCGCTGCCGGCAGTGGTGGGAGTGGGCGACTGAGAGATAGTATTGATACGCACGTGCTTCTCGCGGCCGTAGATGTAACCAAAGCTGCGGGCAATTGACTCGAGCAGAGCCTTGGCATCGGCCATGTCATTGTAACCAAACATGGTGCGCTGCGCTGCGATATAGCTCAGAGCCACGATACTGCCATATTCGGCGATGGCATCGAGCTTTTTGGCGGCCTGGATCATCTTGTGGAACGAAACAGCCGAAATATCGAGAGTCTTGTTGAGCAGGTCGTAGTCTATATCATCATAGAGACGTTTCTTTCTTACGTTGGGCGACATGCCGATTGAGTGGAGCACAAAGTCGATTTTGCCGCCGAGCACCTCCATCGACTTCTCAAATACCATTTCGAGGTCATCGACATTGGTAGCGTCTGCAGGGATTACCTCGGCATTAAGTTTCTCGCCGAGCTTCGACACATCACCCATGCGCACAGCCACGGGGGTGTTGCTGAGAGTGATGATTGCGCCTTCTTCCACAGCCTTCTCGGCTACCTTCCAGGCGATACTCTTGTCGTTGAGCGCGCCGAATATCACGCCACGCTTACCTTTCAAAAGATTATAACTCATAAAATAATGATTAATCGCACACCGGCCCTAAGGCCTCATAGCAAGCATGCGAATGTTGGTTTTTCATAAATTTCGCCGCAAAGTTACAAAAAAATCCTCACCCTCACAACCCCGGGTCTTCCCGAAGCACGGCCGGCGAGGTCTTTGTCTACGGCACGCGCCTCTGCTCAGCCTCGCCCGAAAGCACCCGGATTGACTCCGAATTTTTTCTTGAACGCCCGCTGAAAGTAATGCACATCGGCATATCCGCACATATCCGCCACCTCTGCCACAGCCCGGCCGTCGCCAAGCAACTGCCGGGCACGCTGCATACGCGCCTCAATGAGTAGCTGGGCAGCCGTGATGCCGAGCTGAGCGCGCAGATGACGGTTGAGCGTTGAGCGGCTTGCCGCTGCCGCCACTGCCATATCGTCCACATTAGCCTCTGGGTTATCAAGATTTTCCTCGATATATTTTCTCACCCTGTTGAGAAAAGCCGTGTCTTCCGGCTTTTGATCAGGATTTAGCGGAGGCATCTCATACTCTCCGTCAGCCTCCTCAGCCACAACTGTCCTCTCAGTCGAGACTGCATCGCGCTCCTTCAGCAAAGCCATATATTTATCAAGCAGTTCGCGACGGTGACGATTGACATTCCTTATATAAAACAAAGTATACACGACCGCCGTCACGAAACCCACACCCATGACCGCAAACAACAAGCGTGCCCATATAGTCTCATACCAATAATATGGTACATCAATCTTCAGCTCGGCCACATTATCGACCCAACGTCCGTAACGGTCGGTCGACTGCACCTCGAGTCTGTGCGTGCCGGCCGACATGTTGAACAGGGTCACGCTGCGCGTGCGGTCGGCCCCGGTCCACGGCGAGCCGTCAAGACGCGTGCGGTAAAGTATATCTCGGTTGTCGGTATAGTCGATTGCCGCGAAGCTCACAGTCATGTTGCGGTGTCCGGCAGGGATTTCAATCATCCCGCCCGGCGTGGGGGCAAAACACTCCGACTCTCCGTTGACAAGATATGATGTAAACACTACAGGCGGCACATAGTCACGCCCGTAAATGCTCTCGGCTGTGGCTACATAAGCACCCTCTCCGGCCCCGAACACCCACGTCCCGTCGGGCAGGCACAAAGGAGTGGTCTCGGCAAAACGGCAACTGTCACCCCAGAATGTGCGGCTGAGAGTCTGAGTACGCCCCGTGACAGGGTTATAGGCCATCACATTGTCACTCCCCGCTATCATCAGCAGCGAGTCGCTGTGAAGAGTCATGGCGTTGACGATATCGCTTGTCAACGAAGAGCCCGACGTATTGACATGCGTGAACTCGGGGCTGTCAGAAAAGAGCACGTCCTCATCTATGACATCAATCCCCGAGCTCTCGGTAGCCACATACACACGCCCACGGCTGTCCTGCGCCAGACTCATAGTGGCATTACTACACAGGCTCCCGGCCACACTGCCGTCGCGACTTATGCGACGCAGTTTCACCTCGCGGCTGTCATCCGTGGCGATACTTCCTATCAATAGTCCATCGGTTGTCGCGGCTATCAGACGGTCGGACGGCGTTATGAGCAGCCGGCGTACCCTGTGTCCGCCGAGCGAAGTAGAGACCGACGGCCTGCCGGCACGCGGATTGTCGATACACTTCACTCCGTCACCATACGTCGCCACCCACAGGCGGCCTCGGCGGTCCTCCTTTATATCATATACGGCATCGTCGGTCACACTCTCACCTCCATATTTCATGAGAGACCCGGGTTTACCTCCTATCCACACGTCACCTGCCGAGGTCTGAAATATGCAATAGGGAGCTGTGGCGAGATGCATGCTGTCGACAAGAATACCGGTACAATCATACCTACGTACACACCTGTCAGTCCGCGTGCCCACCCACAACACACTGTCGCGGTCGAGCATCAAGGCACGCGGATGTCTGTCAGCGGTCCCGGCAAGTATCGACGCTGGATGACGCAGCGTATACCGTTTGTTAAGCCCCTGATGATTGCCCGACCAGAAATTGCCCTGACGGTCATAAAATCCACGCCATGGCCGTCCCATACGTCCTCTAAGCGAGTCTTTTCGTTCAGGCGTGATGTCTTTGAAAGAATATGTGCCAAGGTCATACTCATAGATATCCTCGTCAGTGCGACACAATATGTTGCCCTCGTCCGACAGGAGTATGTCGCGTATGCGGTTAGTGCTTATCGACACGCGGTCGCCAGGACGTATCTGCACGCGATGGAAATCATATCCGTCATAACAGTTGAGCCCGTTCCATGTGGCAAACCACAACAGGCCGTTGCCGTCCTGCAAGCCCCACCCGACACTCGTGCTCGACAATCCGTCGAGGGTGTCATAGTGCGTCACACGCTCCGGCTCCCGCACTCCGGCTGACATCGGCATCACGCACGACAGCAAAAAAGCGATTATGGCTGACAGACAGTTTTTCATGGCATACATCACACTGATTTCACCCCAAAAGTAAGAAAAAAACGCCGTTTCACCTACTTTTGACGCTTTTTTCACCATGTTTGACCGTTTTTTCCGTACCATCCGAATCGGTCTGCAATAATTTTGCAGTCGGAAAAATAACCTTAATTCTAACTGTATAATGAAAATGACACAGACCGACACAATGTCAAAAAGCGGTCAGGCAAGGCGGCTATTACTCGCTGCCGCAACTGCCTTAGGCTCGCTCGTCGCCATGGCTGCCGAGCAGACCACCGTGGCCCACTGGGAATTTACCACAGGCTATGACGAAGTCAAAAACGGCAGCACCGTAACCTACACTCCCGACAACTCGGGATGGGCCGCATCGGCCAACCAAAAATGGAGCGACATGCACCCTTGCTTCCTTCCAAACTCCTGTGCCCTGACACCCGACGACTGCAAAGTGACACTCCACACAAGCGACGGCAAATGGCAACTCACCTCAAGCGGCTCTACACCCAACTATCTGCTGCGTCTCAACACAGCTTCAATCACACGTTTTACATCTCCTGACGATTACGCCGACGCGACAAAGCACGACCAGTATTTCGAGGTATCGATGCCCACGACGGCCCTCTCCAACGTGAAACTCAACTTCTCCATCGGCGATGGCTCCAGCTCCTCAACACGGTTTGGAGTGGTCTACTCAGTCGACGGAGGCACCACCTGGACACGCCTTCAGGACTATACGGCCGCAAGCCATTGGAACAAATATGAAGACGCTGTCTATACTCTAGAAGCGGACAACAAAGAGAGCCTCATCGTGCGCATGCTCATACAGTCGGCCACCAAAACCAGTAACTATAATCTCAAATATCTCAACATTATAGCCGACGACTTTCAGGCTCCGGTACTCGAACGCATAATTCCTGCCGACGGAGAGACCGATGTTGTGCCATCAGGCAAGATCGCACTGCTGTTCAACGAGAGCGTCAAGGCTGTCGGCAATGCCGCTGGCGTGCTGACAAACAATGCCACAAAAGCTTCGCAGAAGATACTGCCGGTCATCAACAACACACGCGTGACATATGAGTTTGACAACCTCGACCTGTCAGCCTCCTACACATTCACTGTCCCGGCCAACTCGTTCTCCGACATAGCAGGCAACGTGTGTGCCGCCCCGAGCATCACCACATTCACCACCTCGGCCTCACGTCCGGTGCCGCCTCCGGTGCTCGACAGCAAAAACCGCCTGTGGTACAACCGTCCGGCAGCCTACTGGGAGGAGGCCCTACCCCTCGGCAACGGTCGTCTCGGAGCCATGGTGAGCGGCAGTGTGGCCGTTGACACACTCCAGCTCAACGAAGACACTTTCTGGGGACAGTCGCCCAACACCAACCTCAACGCCAACGCCCGTTCCGTACTCAAGCAGGTGCAGGACTACATCTTTGCCAAAGACTATGTGTCGGCCCAGAAACTCGCCATTCCCAACTGGATGTCACAAGCCTCACACGGCGCGCAATATCAGGCCGCCGGCTGTGTGCTCATCGGTTTTCCCGGTCACCGCTATAACGACAATGAAGCCGGAGCCACTGTCGACGCCCGCGACGCCCAGGCCTATGTGCGTGACCTCGACCTCTCCAATGCCGTAGCTACCACGTCATATATAGTCAACGGTGTGACATACACACGCGAGGTCTTCACCTCGTTTGACGATAATGTGACCGTGATGCGTATCGAGGCCTCTCAGCCCGGCCGTCTCGACTTCAACGTATGCTTCGCCGCTCCCATAAAGACCAATATGGCCAAACTCGGAGAATATAAAATCACCCCCGACGGCATGATAATGGCCTCGCTCGTTCCGGCCAAGACCCAAAGCGAGAATGTGGACAACAAGCTCAACTGTTACACCTTCATCAAAGTCATAAACGACGGCGGCACACAGACAGCCTCCACCACCCGTCCAGTAATCCAGCAGGGGCTCGTTGCCGCCAACGGGTCGGCTCCATCCATTGAGGTAAGCAACGCCACGAGTGCCACCATCATTATCTCGTCGGCCACCAACTTTGTCAGCTACAATGACATCTCGGCCGATGCCAAAGCCAAGGCCAGGGAATATATCGATACCTATCTTGCCAAAAACAAGGACTATGCCACTACCCTCGCCGACCACACCACCAAATATAGCCGTCAGTTTGGCCGCGTGAGCCTCGACCTCGGCAATAATCCCGCCCAAGAGGTCAAGGACACCGAGCGACGCATCAAAGAGTTCTATGCCGACAGCAACGACCCGGGCCTGGTGTCCAACTATTTCCAGTTTGGCCGCTATCTGCTCATAAGCTCCTCTCAGCCCGGCTCCCAGCCGGCCAATCTTCAGGGCATATGGAACCCCAACGCCCGCCAGTATCCCGCCTGGGACTCCAAATACACCGCCAACATCAACGTCGAGATGAACTACTGGCCCGCCGAGGTGACCAACCTCTCAGAGTGTCACGACCCGTTTGTCGAGATGGTAAGAGACGTGTCGGTGACGGGTGCCGAGACCGCCTCCAAGATGTACGGTGCCCGCGGATGGGTGCTCCATCACAACACCGACCTGTGGCGCACCACAGGTGCGGTCGACAACGGTCCGGTAGGCGTATGGCCCACATGCAACGCGTGGTTCTGCTCACACTTGTGGGAAAAGTATCTTTTCTCGGGCGACAAGGCTTATCTGGCCGACGTATACCCAATGCTCAAAGGATGCTCCCAGTTCTTCCAGGACTTCCTCGTCAAAGACCCGACCACAGGCTATATGGTGGTGTGCCCGTCCAACTCGCCCGAAAATCATCCCGGACTCGGCTCCTACACCACCGCCGAAGGCAAGACCATGAACTGCTCGCTCTTCGGAGGCGTGGCAATGGACAACCAGATGGTCTATGACGTGTTGAAAAACACTGCCGAAGCCGCCCGCATACTTGGCAAAGACCTTGACTTTGCAACCGAACTCGATGCCCTCAAAGCCCGCATCACCCCCTACAAAGTGGGAAAATACGGACAAGTACAGGAATGGCAGGAAGACTGGGACCGCGAGTCGACATCCCACCGCCATATCTCTCATCTCTGGGGCGCATATCCCGGCAACCAGGTGTCGCCCTACGGCAACCCCACCATCTATCAGGCCGCACTAAAGTCGCTCATAGGCCGCGGTGACGCTGCCCGCGGATGGTCGATGGGATGGAAAGTGTGTCTCTGGGCCCGTATGCTCGACGGCGACCACGCACTCTCGATCATACGAAACCAACTGCGCCTCGTGTCGCCCGACATCACCATGTCAGACCCCAACGGCGGAACGTATGCCAACATGTTTGACGCCCACGCACCCTTTCAGATTGACGGCAACTTCGGATGCTGCGCCGGCATAGCCGAAATGCTGCTGCAATCCCACGCCGGATTTATCCACCTCCTGCCGGCTCTCCCCGCCAAGTGGGCCAAAGGCTCTGTCACAGGTCTGCGGGCACGAGGAGGCTTTGAAATCACCGATCTATCATGGGCCGACGGCAATGTCGACAAGGTTACAATCCTCTCGACAATAGGCGGCAATCTGCGCATACGCTCCAACTCTCCCCTGAAAATGGCCGACGGCACCCCGCTCGCTCTGGCCGAAGGCGAAAACTCCAACGACATTACCCGTCCCTACGTCATGCCCGAACCGATAGTGGTCAATCCTGGCAAAATCCCCGAGACAAAACTTCCCGACACATATCTCTATGATATCCCGACCGTTGCCGGACAGTCAGTATCACTGGTTCAGTCCTCAACCGCCATCAGTGAGATTACCGCTCCGTCAATCTCCGATGACACCGACACTGACCGCTACAATCTGCTCGGACAAAAAGTCTCAGCCGACTACAAGGGTGTCATAATAACCAAGGGTAAGAAATACATCAACCGCTGAACACCGGGCATCCCCCAAAGACACACATAACCGCAATCCGAAAAGCCGGATGTCAGACTCAACCCTTCATAACGGGTAAGTCGGCATCCGGCTTTATGCATTCAGAAGAAGATTGACACCGTAGGTCCCGGCACAGGCCTGCAATCTTGCACTATTGGATTATTTTAACTACATTTGCTCCTGACATGTCATATATGACATCTTAGAGGGTTTAATAATAAATTAAAACACACCCACTTTGGCTTAACATTTGTTATTAGACACCCGCTAAAAAAGTATCATCATGAAACAACCCCTCTCAGCCATGAAACCTAATTTCTACACCCGCACCCACAAGATACTCCGCTATCTTGCCATAGCCGTAGCCTTGTGGTATGGCGGATGGATTGTGATGTTTCTGCTTTTCGGATTCCCGATACCGCGCGGAACAAAGATTGACCCGGCCTACAACTCCTATTACAAAAATATCCGTGGAGTCTACTACATCTCGGTCGACCATCCGCTGACGCTTATAACTCACGGACATTTCGGCTATCTTCACGACGTCGACCTCAACACATTTACCGTTCTCTCCCACTCATGGGCCAAGGATGCATCACACATATGGCACGGTGACGAAGTGCTTGAGGGGGCTGACGTAGCGACATTTCACGTCGACCCGAGCGGACTCCCCAAAGACAAGAGGCACATCTATGTATATGATGGCTACTCCAACGCCATGCGCCCATCCTCCGCAGATATCGACCCCGAATCGGCAGAATATTTTGTCAAAGGATTTTTTAACCACAACTACATACGTGACAAGGACTATGTATATCTTGACGAAAGGCGTCTTGACGTCGACAGAAACAGTTTTGAACAAATAGGCCGGTCTGACTGGTATGTCGACAAAGATTTTCTCTATACTTCCGTATATGACCACCCGCAACAGAGATGGACTTTGACCACGACCGACTCGTTGCGCTCTCCGCTCGACACTATCAACTCGGGATGCCGCTATCTGCGTAACGGCTGCAACATAAATATAATGATTCTGTAATATTACAAGGAATCGACGTGGTGAGGTTTGAAGAGGTCGGATTGGACAAATGCATCATCAACGACATGTTGATACACAACGGCAAACAGATGTTGAAAGACTCGCTCGACGTCTCCATGGCAAAATTTTATTTCCACGGCCACATCGCCACTGACAACCGCAACGTGTATTACGGAAGCAAACGTCTCCACGACATCGACGCCCCAACATTCCGCCCTATTGACGACAAGACTTTTGAGGATAAAAACTACATCTACACTCTCAAAGACAGAGCGTGGACACAAGATGACCCGTTTGAGCGGAAGAAAAAACATCCATAAACCGCCGTGGAGAGAAAACATTCCGTGAATGGATTGTGTTTTATTAACAAATTAACAACATAAAAAAACATTCATTCTCCACTGTTATGTTCTCTCAGAAACGCGGAAACATGCTTCATGGAGTGCTGCTCATAGCACTGTTCTCATGCGCGGCATTCTACATCGGCAGCGCGCACATATTCACCGCACTGTCCATCAGTCCACTGATTATAGGCATCATACTTGGTATGATATATGCCAACATGTTGCGAATGCACCTGCCTGACACATGGGTGCCCGGAATACAGTTCTGCGCCAAGCGTCTGCTCCGTATCGGCATTATCCTATACGGCTTCCGACTCACATTTCAGGACATAGCCGCCGTAGGCATAGCCGGAGTGGCAGTTGACGCAATCATAGTCACAGTCACAATCATCGGCGGATATTATATAGGCAAACTCCTCAAGATGGACCCCGAGACGGCACTGCTCACCTCGGTAGGCAGCGGCATCTGCGGAGCGGCCGCAGTGCTCGGCACCGAAGCCACCATACGCTCACAGCCCTACAAGACCGCCGTAGCCGTAGCCACTGTAGTGATATTCGGCACCGTAGCCATGTTTCTCTATCCCGTAGCCTATCGCTCCGGCCTCATGCAGCTCTCACCCACCGAGATGGGTATATTCAGCGGTGCCACACTCCATGAGGTGGCTCATGCCGTGGGAGCTGGCAACGCTCTTGGCGACCAGATAGCATCGACAACAGTGATTGTCAAAATGATACGCGTTATGATGCTCGTGCCAGTGCTGCTCATACTCGGTGTCTGGGCTGTCCGACGCACACGCCGCGGGTGCTCCGACTCGACAGGCGAAAAGGGCAAAGTGGCCGTGCCGTGGTTTGCATTCGGGTTTCTGCTCGTAATCGGCATCAATTCCCTTTCTGTATACCTCAACAGCCTTAGCACCCCGATAGGTATTCCGGCTATGGGCATTGACCTCATAAACTATATCGACACCTTCTTGCTGACAATGGCTATGGTGGCTCTCGGAGCCGAGACAAGTTTTGACAAGTTCAAGAAGGCGGGAGCCAAACCATTTATCCTCGCCGGTATCCTCTTCATATGGCTCATCGGCGGCGGTTACTTCCTCTCCAAATACCTCGCCCCGCTCATGATGTAATCAGCCAGGCACACCAAGACTATCTCCATAATATTCAGCCGGGATTTGATACAATCCAATCAGATCCCGGCTGAATATTATGGCATGGACGCAGACATAATACACGAAACAAAAAAAGCACCCGACCTTAACCATTCTACTGGTCAAAAGCCGGATGCTATTCATTATAAAAACCTGATTCCCAGGCTAAAAGTGGAGCTGGAGGGGTTTGAACCCTCGTCCAGTCGTCCAGACAATGAGCTTTCTACATGCTTATTCTCATGTTGGTTTTCGTGTCGTGACAGGCAAGAGACGGCCAATCGCGACCTTATCCTCTAAAGAATCTCGGCGATTATCGAGGCTTTTGTCGCCATATTTCCGATTTAACTGCACCACCGGGTCGATCCGTCTCGGAAAAAGGACAATCGGGTGATGTCTCGTTTCCGCAACTGTTGCGGAAATAAAGTTAATCTACTGTACTTCGATTAAGCAGCGAGAGCGTAGTTGTTTTCGCCATTTGAATTTTTGATGTCTCTGATTATAGAGTGTGGGCATCATCACTCTGCATGCTTACTCACCACCTCAAAACGCTGTCAAAGCCAGTCAGCCCCGTTGTGTAGCAAGTGAAATACAAAATTATATATTTTTCTGTGAATACAAAAATACCAAGGAAAATTTAACTCATCTTAACTGTATACAACATACTATATCATAAACTTCGGTTAAAATTAGTTAATCACAGCAGGTATTTACAATTAATGTTAAATATTATAACGTATCTTTGCACCGTCATTGTGAATTGACAGATTCGCAGAAAATGAACCCACGACAAAACTCGACCTTAAATCGTAAGGCAGACATTATCTCTAAAACCATGTAATCATATGAAATTAAGTAAAAAAATCCGGTTATGGCTTGCCGCGGCTATGGCTATTCCCGCCGGAGTGTCAGCACAAGAGCAGATTCTTGCATTTCCAGGCGCAGAGGGATTTGGTAAATATACACTCGGAGCCCGTGCCGTAGCCAATCCCGAAGTCTATCACGTGACCAACCTGAACGATTCAGGAGCCGGTTCACTGCGTGACGCCGTGAGCCAATCGGGTAGAATCGTGGTGTTTGACGTATGTGGCACCATCAATCTCAAAAGCACACTTATATTCAAGGGCAACAACACCATACTCGGACAGACCGCTCCGGGCGAGGGCATACAGGTGTATGGCAACCGCGTGTCGTTCTCGGGAGCTTCCAACCTCATCGTGCGCCACATGCGTTTCCGCATGGGCACCAACGGTGACTCCGGCAAGGATGCCGCAGGTATTGCCAACGGCCACGATATGATATTTGACCATCTGTCGGTACTATGGGGGCGCGACGAGAATTTCTCAATCAACCCAGACAGCAAAGGTGATATATACAATATTACCATCCAGAACTCCATCATAGGCCAGGGTCTGCAGAGCCATTCATGCGGCGGTCTCCTTCAGACCGACGGCGGCGTGACAATCTATCGCAACCTCTATATCGAAAACAAGACCCGCAACCCGAAGGTGAAGGGCCTCAACCAGTATGTCAACAACGTGGTGTACAACTGGGGCAACGGCGGCTGCTACATCATGGGAGAAACCGAGAGTGCATCCTGGGCCCATATCGAGAACAATTACTTCATGAGAGGCCCCTGGAAGAGCGCGGCCGCTCCATTTATCCGCGGCACGGAGGCTTTCCACATCTATGCAGCCGGCAACTATTATGACGACAACATTGACGGTGTGCTCAACGGCAAGCTCATGCCTATTGACGATTGCCGAGGTTGGATGAGAAACAGGCCCGTGATAATAAACGGACAGGAGACTACAGTCGACTGGGGTAGCACACCTGTAGAGTCACTCGACGCGCTCAACAAGACGGTCATCCATGAGGTCATCCACGGTACGACCGACGGAAAAATGGACTATGACATTATCAAATCGGAAAATTACCGCTCAATCACCCGCCCCATCCCTGTCATTGACAATATGATGACAGCCGAGGAGGCTTACAAGTGGATAATCGACAATGTCGGCCCGGTGCTTCCCGCCCGCGACGAGGTGGACAAATACATCATTGACGAGCTGACAAGCTATGGCATAATAGGCACCGAGAACGGTATCTCAGCAGAAGCCCAGCTCCCCCACAAGGGTACCGGAGTACTCTCGGGTGGTGTGAAGCCTCTTGATACCGACGGTGACGGCATACCCGACGAATGGGAAATCAAGAACGGTCTCAACCCCAACGATGCATCCGACGCCGTAGCCATCGCAGCAAACGGTTACACCAACATCGAGAACTTTGCCAACGGCATCACCGAGGCTTTTCCCTATATAAAGAAACCTGTAAAGTTTGCTCTCACAGGTGACCCTAACAAGACTTCTGGCTCCTTCACATGGGATACCAACGGCAACGAGACCGAGGTAGCATCAATCGCAGTCGGCAATAGGAAACGCATATATAAATTCACATACAACTACATGGAGGCAGAACCGGTTAAATTCAAATTTAACGCCAACGGCAAGAAACTTGATGTCAACGACATACTCGTAGAACGCTGGTTGCCAGAAGACCCCGACAAACCCATAGAAGTGACCGCAGGCTCACTCGACAATACCAATCTCAGCTATGCCGACGGCTCTCTCTCACTCACATTCAACCAGGAAGTAGCCTACAACGGCGGGGCTGAAATAAAAGGCATCACTCAGTGGGAAAACATCAGTCCTGTTGCCTCAGGCAAGAAACTGACCATCTCGTATGAGGCTCTTAACGTCAACACCGACTATTCTATAACATTTCCCGAAGGCTCCCTTACCGACCTCACCGGCAACAAGAGCTATATCGGCACTGTCAAGATAAGCACCACCGATTTCGGTCCCGCCAAGCAGAGCGGTGAAACCCACTATGGCAAGCAGGCCAAGACTCTGCCTCTGACATTCGCTCCATTCAACGCAGTAGCCCCCTTCGAGACCATCGGCGGCATTATGCAGACATCTCAGAACGATTATCCCCACTGGGTACAGGTGTCGGGCAGAAAATCTGCCGACCATGCATCTATGACCAGCACAAGCGACAAAATCATGACACTCTTTGACGGCGAGTCAAAACTCCTCGCGCTCGACATAGAGTATATCGGCACCGGCAGCCCTCGCCTCAAGCTCCAGGAGTCACGCAATTGTGACGTCACCCCCGGATGGCGCACCATGCGCGTGCTTGAGAAAGGCGACTTCCCTTTCAAGGGTGAGATTGCCATCACCCCGAGACCCGTATGGTGAAACTCGCACCCGTCACCATCGGCGGCGAACTCAAAGTCAACGCCATGCGTCTCTCTGACGCCAACGGATATTTCGGCGACGACTACCAGTCGGGCATAACTGACATCAACGCTCTCCAAGCCATGGTAATAGCCACATCCGGCTCAATCAGAGTGACAGGTGTCACGGACGAGACAGCTGTATCGGTCTATGACGTAGCCGGACGCATCGTTGCAGCCGGACGCGGCGAGTCGGCTTACAGCCTCGCCCCCGGCATGTATATTGTATCAATCCAGAACGGCCCGACCGTCAAAGTGATACTCTGAACATATAAAACATAAAAAAAGACAGGAGTACGGAAGATTGAGATCTATTTTCCGTACTCCTGTCTTTATATATCAGAGAGACCTTTGGCATTTTGTATCGTAGAACCAAAAGACCGGCAAAATTGTTGTTATGACAAGTTGTCAGTCACGACTGACAATGCCGCCGTTTGGCACGGATTTTGCTAAATCAACCATATGAAAACATATAAAAACATAAATTAAAACATTAAAATCATATACCAGTTATGAACATCAAACCATTAGCTGACCGCGTGCTTATCCTCCCCACCCCCGCTGAGGAAGTTACCGCCGCCGGCATCATCATTCCCGACTCGGCAAAGGAGAAACCTCTGCGCGGCACCGTAATCGCTACAGGCAACGGCACCAAAGACGAGGAAATGGTAGTAAAGAAAGACGACGAAGTGCTTTTCGGCAAATATGCCGGCACCGAAGTAGAGGTGGAAGGCACCAAATATCTCATCATGCGTCAGAGCGATGTGCTCGCAGTGATCGAGAAATAATATCTTACATATTATAATTATAAAGCACGACAATCATGGCAAAAGAAATAAAATTTGACATAAAGGCCCGCGAGGAGCTCAAGAAAGGTGTTGACGCTCTTGCTGACGCCGTAAAGGTAACCCTTGGTCCCAAAGGCCGCAACGTAATCATCGAGAAGAAATTCGGTGCACCCCACATCACTAAAGACGGTGTGAGCGTGGCACGCGAGGTAGAGCTCGAAGACCCCTTCCAGAACATGGGCGCGCAGCTCGTAAAGGAGGTGGCCTCGAAGACCGGCGATGACGCCGGCGACGGCACCACCACCGCTACCGTACTCGCTCAGGCCATCGTGAACGTCGGCCTCAAGAACGTAGCTGCCGGAGCCAACCCCATGGACATCAAGCGCGGCATCGACCGTGCGGTAGCCATCGTGGTTGAGGGCATCAAGGCCCAGAGCCAGGAGGTAGGCGATGACTTCAAGAAAATCGAGGATGTGGCCCGCATCTCGGCCAACAATGACGAGGCTATAGGCCACCTCATCGCCGAGGCCATGAAGAAGGTAAAGAAAGAGGGTGTTATCACCGTCGATGAGGCCAAGGGCACCGAGACCACAGTAGACATCGTGGAGGGTATGCAGTTTGACCGCGGCTACATCTCACCCTACTTCGTGACCGATACTGAAAAGATGGAGTGTGTGATGGAAAATCCCTTCATCATTCTTTTCGACAAGAAGATTTCCAACATCAAAGACATACTCCCCGTACTTGAAGCTACCGCACAGAGCGGCCGCGGACTTGTAATCATCTCGGAGGACGTAGACCAGGAAGCTCTCGCCACCCTCGTAGTCAACCGTCTGCGCGGCTCACTCAAGGTATGTGCCGTCAAGGCTCCCGGATTTGGCGACCGTCGTAAGGAAATGCTCGAGGACATCGCCATCCTCACCGGCGGCACTGTAATCTCGGAAGAGAAGGGCATGCAGCTCGCCAACGCCACCGTAGAGATGCTCGGCCGTGCTGAGAAGGTGACCATCAACAAGGAAAACACCACAATCGTAAACGGTGCCGGCAACAAGGAAAATATTGCTGCCCGCGTAGCTCAGATCAAGGCTCAGATCGAGCAGACCACCAGCGACTATGACCGCGAGAAACTCCAGGAACGTCTGGCCAAACTCGCCGGCGGCGTGGCTGTGCTCCACATCGGCGCGCCCAGCGAAGTGGAAATGAAGGAGAAGAAAGACCGCGTGGACGACGCTTTGAGTGCGACTCGTGCGGCTATCGCCGAGGGTATCGTGCCCGGTGGCGGTGTGGCCTATATACGCTGCGTCAAGCTGCTTGAGAACGTCAAGGGTGCCAACGAGGACGAGACAACCGGTATACAGATAATCCGTCGCGCTATCGAGGAACCCCTCCGCCAGATTGTAGCCAACGCAGGCGAGGAAGGTGCGGTAGTGGTACAGAAAGTCAAGGAAGGCAACGCCGACTATGGCTACAACGCCCGCACCGACACATATGAGAATCTCATGGCTGCCGGCGTAATCGACCCCGCCAAGGTGACCCGCGTGGCTCTTGAAAACGCTGCTTCAATCGCCGGCATGTTCCTCACCACATCGTGCGTTATCGCCGACAAGAAAGAGGACACCCCTGCCCCCGCAATGCCCGCTCCCGGAATGGGTGGCATGGGCGGCATGATGTAAGCCAAATAGCCTCCTATAACTGATACAATATCAATCCCGCATAAAGGATGTCTGACAAGGCTCCTTTGTGCGGGATTGTTTTGCTATAAAATAGCGCGAGGCTGCATGCGATATTACAACTCAATATATCCTCGCAATCTCGGTTTTAATCATTTTTCAGCACAGGCCACCTGTCTTTTTATTTATCGAGTGTTTGTATATTTATTCAAAATTGCCTAACTTTGCACCCGAAAAAGCATCTCTTCACAAGAGATACTTTTTACGAACGTCATATCACAGGATTTTTATCTCCCCTATTCCAATCATTATTCATAATGTTGGACTTTAAACACCTGTTCTTGTCTGACTTTTGTTTTGGCGTCGATCCAAAATAAGAGGAAAAGAAGAATTGTCTGAAAACTCAGATGTTTAAATTTTTGTGTCAGTGGGAAATTTCATACTGATTTCAGACCTTGAAACACTCGTCAAGGCGGATAAATCAAAATCATCGGCAAGAAACTATCTTTCGATGCTTAACTCGCTACGTATATTTTTAGGGGGAGATAATTCACTACCAATCAACAATATAACCCCGGCATTCGTGCAGAGTTTCGGTGACAGCATGCTTCAGCGCGATATAGCACCGTCAACCGCAAGGCTTTACAAGCAGATGTTGCGGGCCATGCTCAACAAACAGCTTGGCAAGAGCTACCGGGAACTTATAAAAACAGCCTTTAAGGATACAGGCTCGGTTAATGAGCCGACAACACACATCTTACAGCCGGCCGACGTGGCGACAATCGCGTCAAGCCCGCTCGACAACTCGTCACTGATGCAAAAAGCCCGCGATGTGTTTATGCTGAGTTTCTACGGCGGAGGCCTGTCGCTCGACGCCCTAAAAGATATAGCCCGCAGTGACACCGGGCACTCAGCCATACTAATCCCCCACCAGAAAGATTTAATCGAACGATTCGAGTCGCAACACGGGACACCGTTTTGCGACTACATACAGTCGCTCTCCGACGAAGCATACAGTCAAAGGCTTTATGCCATAGGCCGGATGCTTAATCTAAAAGCCGGGCTGACTCCACTCTCGTCGGCCGACGCTTGGGTAAAAGCCGCCTGTAGATGCGGTCTCGGACCGGAGGTGATTTCTGCTTGTCTGAAGACTCCGACAACCTACATTAATGTAGACGTAGACGCATCCGTAACAAACACAAATGCCGCCGCCAACCGGCAATACTATCAGAATGTGGCTGACAGTATACACAACTCTACGCTACACTGGTATGTGATGAGATGTCACGACATCTCACCGGCCGAGGCGGCAAAACTTCTCGACATACCATCCGCACAGACATATATCGAACGTGCCGAGACATTCATGCCTGTAATACCCTCGGAGCGGCATGACAAATCGCTAAGGATATTAGGCGACATTCTGTTTTTCCGCAGCCAGGCCGACACTGCAAGCCGTGTGAAGAAAGCCATGTGGCCCAAGGCCTATGTCTATGCCAACCGCTCGACAGGTCGGCCGTCATTCATCCCCGACGAGGAAATGAGAATGTTTATGCTGCTTTCAAATATCGCAAGCGATACAATAGAATACTTCTTCCCCGACGTAAACACACCGGAATTTAACACCGACGACCGCGTTACCGTCATCGACGGCAACTTTTGCGGACAAGTGGGTGTGGTCAGAAAACTGTCGGATGACAAACTGAAAGTATTCATCAAAATCGAAGCCTTCAACGGAGCCATTATCACAGCCGAGATACATAAATCATTTCTAAAACCGTGCTGAAAGCCATAACCTCCACCGTGACAAGCCTACAGCACCAACTCCCCCACTCTATAACAGACCAATGAAAATCACAACGCGCCTCATCCCTATCGCAACAATAACACTCCTGGCATGCTCGTGTTCGACACCCAAGAACATCACTTACTTTCAGGACGCCAAAGTCGGCGAGACGGTCAATCCTCTCACCCCGCTCGAAATCAGAGTCAAACCCGAGGACAAGCTGTCGATAATGGTCAATACACCCGACCCTTCACTCTCGACTCTGTTTAACCTCGTGCAAGCCCAAAATCGGCTCCAGGCGTCCACAGCCGGAACCAAGACCATAGGTTCAACCAACACTTCGTCGGGCAGCGTGTCGCTCTATACTGTCAACCCAGAAGGCGACATCAACTTTCCCGTGCTCGGAAAGCTGCATATAGCCGGCATGACACGATATGAGGTAGGTGAATATATCGAAAACGAACTCATCACACGCGACCTCGTCAAAGATCCGATAGTCACGGTAGAGTTTGCCAACACCGGCATTACAGTACTCGGAGAGGTGGCAAACCCGGGACGCATCGAGTTTAACATGGACCACATGACCATCGTCGATGCCATCGCTATGGCCGGCGACCTGAAAGTCAATGGCCGACGTGAGGACATACTCGTATTGCGCGAAGAGGCCGACGGCTCGCAAAAGGTGCATCGTGTCAATCTTATTGACCTTGACGCCCTTGCTGCATCGCCTGTCTACTATCTGCAACAGAACGATGTGATATACGTCGAACCCAACGATAAGCTCAAACGACAGACCACGCCCAACGGCGAGACGCCATTCACTCCGGCCTTCTGGATGTCGGTAGGCTCCTTTGGTGTGACCATCGCAACACTCGTAATCAGTCTGACAAAATAATATCATGGCAGAAAACAACGCAACAACACCCGCTCAGAGAAGAAAAAAAACACCCGAAAGCACCCCGGTACCCATTGTCGACATTATCTTTCTGACACTCAGAAAGTGGCCTTGGATATTATTGTCACTCATCGTGTGTGTGGGCGCGGCCATGGTATATATACTCCGTACACCTGACGTGTATACACGCGCGACGGAGATAATGATCAAAGAGCCCTCAAAAGGCAAATCGGCCGGCATGGAGGAGTTTGCCGACCTCGGCCTCATATCGTCAAGCACAAGCGTGGCCAATGAAATAACCAACCTGCGCTCAGGCGATCTGATGGAGGAGGTGGTGAGACGCCTTAATCTCGATGTCAACTACTTCCGCAAGGGTCGCTTCCATAACATCGTGGCCTATGGCACCGGTCTGCCGGTACAACTTGAGATAGTCAACTTTCCGACCGACGCTTCGGCAACTCTTGAATTAAACATCTCAGCCGACAAAAAAGTTGCCATAAGTGAGCTCAAACAGGGCGAACTCAAATGGGAAGAAAATTTCACCGGCTCGCTCGGTGACTCAATCGCCACTCCCGTCGGCATCGTGATAGTCAATCCCTCGCCGGCCTATACTCCCGGCACCGCAATCGAGCTCGAAGTCAACAAAATACCCGTCAAGACAGCCCAGGCTATATATTCAAGCCATCTCGGTGTGTCACAGAGCGGTGAGAACAGCAGCGTGATACGTCTCACTCTATCAGACCGCTCCATACAGCGTGCCGACGATGTCCTCGCCACCCTCATCGATGTGTACAAAGACTCGTGGATCAGAGACCGAAACGAAATCGCCGTTTCGACCTCACAATTTATCAATGAACGTCTCAATGTCATAGAGGGAGAGCTCGGCAATGTCGACAATGACATATCGTCGTTCAAGTCGGAGCACCTCATACCCGACATCGCCGCGGCGTCATCCATGTATATGACGCAAAACCAACAGATAGCTTCGGAAATCCTCACCATAAACAACCAGATACAGATGGCGCGGTTTGTCAGAACCTATCTGACTGCCGAGGATTCGCGCAATCAGCTCCTGCCGGCCAACTCGGGTCTTGTGGGTGACATCGCCAAACAGGTGAGCGAATATAACGAGATGCTTCTGCAGCGCAACGCTCTCGTAGAGAAGTCGTCAGACACCAACCCGCTTGTCGTGACCATCGACCAGCAGCTCGCGGCCCTGCGCAACGCCATAGTAGCAACCGTGGACACCCAGATAGCTGCCCTCAACACACAACTGCGCTCGCTCCAGAACACACAGGCTTCCACAACATCCAAGATTGCCACATCTCCGGCCCAGGCGAAATATCTCTTGTCGGTAGAACGCCAGCAGAAAGTAAAAGAATCGCTCTATCTCTTCCTGCTTCAGAAAAGAGAGGAAAACGAATTGTCACAGGCTTTTACGGCTTACAACACCCGCGTAATCAACAAACCGGGACCGGCCGGCGTGCCCCCTACCCCGGCCAAGACATCGATACTCATGATTTCGGTGCTTGTCGGCCTCGCTCTGCCGTTTGGTGTGACATTTGTAATCGAGACGAGCAACACCCGCATACGCGGCCGTAAGGACATCGAACATCTCACCCTCCCGTTCCTTGGCGAAATACCCGAGGCCGGTACTGCCTCAGGCCGCAAGAATAAGAAAAATGACCACAGCATCAACACTCTCATCGTCAAGGAGGGCAAACGCGACATCATCAACGAGGCATTCCGCGTGCTGCGCACTAACGTGGAGTTTATGCGCAACAACAGCGGCACAGGCAACGTCATAGCCGTGACATCGTTCAACCCCGGTTCGGGCAAATCGTTTGTCTCGGTCAATCTGGCTATGACAATGGCTCTAAAGGGTAAACGTGTGCTTGTAATCGACGGCGATATGCGTCACGGCTCTACATCGGCCTACATAGGTTCGCCCCAAGAGGGCATTGCCAACTATCTCGCCAATCCCGGGACACATCTCCACGACATCATCGTGCAGGATGCAGAAAATCCGCTGCTTGACATACTCCCGGTGGGTGTAGTGCCCCCCAATCCGACCGAGCTGCTTGAGTCGCCGCGCTTCGGGGAACTCATCACAGCTCTGCGCCCGGCTTACGACTATATATTTATCGACTGTCCGCCCATCGAGGTAGTAGCCGACGCACAAATCATTGACGCCCACGTAGACAGGACCATCTTTATCATCCGTGCCGGCCTTCTTGAACGCTCCATGCTCCCCGAGCTCGAACGCATCTACGAGGAAAAGAAATATCGCTCCATGGCCCTGATCCTCAACGGCACCCCACTCTCCCGCTCACGCTACGGCTATTCCCACGGTTACCGCTACGGTTACGGATATGGCTACGGCTTTAACTATGGAGAAGGAAAATAGGACTCTAAGCAGATGAACTACAGCAATATAACGCCCCAAATCGGGGGGGGTAAAACACGCTCTTCCAATATAGAATTGCTGCGTTGTGTGGCAATGATGATGATTATTGTTCATCACTATTGTGTAAATTCAGGTATATCAGAACTGCTTGATTTCACCAATAATACAATAAATACAATCATTATACAGTTCATGGCATTCGGCGGTAAAGTTGGAGTCAACATATTTTTCATGATCTCAGGCTACTTCATGATCACCGGAAAAATGAATGTGAAAAAGGTGGTATTATTTTTACTTCAAATTTTTACCTATAATCTTGTAATCCGTCTCTCGCTATGGTACTTTGGCGGATATACGTTCCCAACCAAGGATTGGCTTGGCATTATTCCTATAATATTTGGAGTGCCAGCGAGCTTTATTGCCAGCTATCTGTTTATATACCTTCTTACTCCTCTTATCAACCGAGGATTGACCGCATTAAGTAAACGCGATTTCAATTACATGCTTGGTGTATTATTGTTTTACTTTACAATTGAACAAACTTTTATGATGCAAAACACATGGCATTATTTGGGTTGGGCCTTTGTAATGTATTCTATCGGAGCCTATATTAGACGATTTGAGATTGCATCTCTCAATATGCCCTGGAGATTGCTTGCTATCGCATCTGTTTTACTTGTTTGGGGATTGATTATATTCGTGGATATTAATCATTATAGATTTCATTGGTCATATTTTATATTCGATGCCAATAAATTAACTATGCTGTTGTGTGCAATATGCATTTTTATGGCATTTCTAACTCTTGAAGTCCGCTCGAGTCGAGTCATCAACACTTTGGCAAGCACATGTTTCGGAGTACTTCTTATACATGCCAACTGCGATGCCATGCGTCAATGGTTATGGCAAGATACTCTTGACGTACCGGGCCAAATAGACAATCCCTGGCTGTTGGTACATATGCTCGGATGGTGTCTTACAATATTCATAATATGCGCATTCATAGAATTGTGCAGAAAGCATATAATCGAAAAGCCGTTATATAATATCGTCGAAACAATATTCAAGCCTTTACAATCTCTCGCAAGACAAATCATATAATCAAGTGGAACAAACACTTAAACATAAGGCTGTAAACGGTGTGCTTTGGCGTGTGGCCGAGCAGGGCGGTAAGCAATTGATATATTTGGGTATATCAGTCGTGCTCGCCCGTCTGATTATGCCGGACCAATTTGGTATGGTGGCTATGCTTACAGTGTTTACCGCTGTGGCCGGAGTATTCATTGACTCAGGTTTTTCAACCGCTCTTGTACGCAAAACCGACCGAACGCAGGCTGATTGCAGCACCGTATACTGGTTTAATATCGTCATTTCAATAGTATGCTATCTGATACTTTTCGTATGCGCACCCCTGGTCGGACGATTTTATGATATGCCACAACTGACAGCAATACTACGTGTTTCGGCTTTAGGATTAGTCATCGGATCTCTTGCAGGAGTACATCGCACTCTGCTTCAAGCCGAAATGGACTTCAAATCCTTGACTAAATTCAATTTGCTTGGTATTTTCATCTCCGGCTCTATCGGCATTTTCATGGCATGGCTTGGATTTGAAGTATGGGCTTTGGTTACACAAGGACTCATATTGCAAGTCATATCAACAATATGTGTATGGTATAAAGTAAAATGGCGGCCATCGTTTATTGTTTCTCGTGATAGTTTCAATGAGTTTTTCGGATTCGGTTCCAAGATGCTGGCCTCCTCTCTGCTCGACACAATATACTCCAACATATACTCCATTGTGATAGGAAAGGTTTATCGTGCGGCAGATCTTGCTTACTACAATCGAGGTAGTTCGCTATGTCAGATGACATCTTCATTACCCACAGGTATACTTCAGTCTGTCACCTATCCGACATTGTGTAAACTACAGCATGACAATGAGGCGTTAAAACGAGGTTACAGGCGCACTCTTAGAATCGCAGCTTTCGTAATCTTCCCAATGTGTATCGGAATGGGAGCAGTAGCCTACCCTCTGATCAACGTCCTCTATACCGAGATATGGATTTACACTGCAACCCTGCTCTCCATCATGGTATTCAGCATGATGTGGTATCCAATCCATGCCATCAATCTCAACTACCTCATAGTAAAAGGCCGAAGCGACCTTTTTTTTCGACTCGAAGTCATCAAAAAAATACAGGGGGTCATAATACTATGCGTGACTATCCCACTCGGCCTCGAAGCTATGTGTTACGGCAGTATTGTCAGTTCATTACTATCACTCATATGGAACACCTATTATAACGGCAAATTCCTCAATATGAGTATATTCAAACAGCTCCACGACTTCTCACCGATCCTGTTACTCAGCGGTGTGATGTATATCGGAGCACGCAGTGTCGCTTATTTTATGGGCAATGATCTGACATCATTAATCTGTTCAGTCGCTACAGGCGCAGCAATATATATCGGTGGAGCATTTCTTTTCCGCTTCCCTGAAATCAAAGAGCTTAAAGAACTGAAAAAATGAATCACCAAATTACAGTCACCTCACCACTTCTTCCTGATAAAGAAGAGTTTGGCAGGTTGCTTTCCGAAATATGGGAGAGCAAGTGGATTACCAACAACGGACGGTTTCACCAACAGCTCGAAAAAGAGCTGGCCGAGTATCTCAAAGTGCCATATATCAGCCTCTTCACCAACGGCACTCTTCCTCTGATTACCGCACTACAGGCATTGCGTATTACAGGCGAAGTCATCACTACACCATATAGTTTTGTAGCCACGACTCACTCGCTGTGGTGGAACGGCATAAAGCCCGTGTTTGTCGACATTGACCCGGCAACATGCAACCTCGACCCAAGTAAAATCGAAGCGGCCATAACACCTCGCACCACAGCTATCATGCCTGTCCATTGCTATGGCAAACCATGTGACACAAAAGCCATACAGGAAATAGCCGACAAATATGGTCTGAAAGTCATCTATGATGCTGCGCATGCCTTTGGTGTGGAAGTCGACGGAGTGTCGTTGCTAAATGCCGGCGACATGTCAACGCTTTCGTTTCATGCCACAAAGGTATACAACACCATCGAGGGCGGCGCACTCGTGATGCATGATGAGCAGACCAAAAAGCGCATAGACTATCTAAAGAACTTCGGTTTTGCCAACGAAACTACAGTCGTCGCCCCGGGCATCAACTCCAAAATGGACGAAGTAAGGGCCGCCTACGGCATACTCAATCTGCGACAGGTCGATGCCGCCATAGAAGCACGCCAACATGTGGCCCAACGCTATCGCCAGACTCTGCGTAACATCGATGGCCTGACATTCTTTGATGACATGCCGGGTGTACGTCACAATTACAGCTACTTCCCGGTGTTTATCGATGCTGAAAAATTCGGAATGACGCGCGACGAACTATATTTCAAGATGAAAGATGCCAACGTTCTTGGTCGCCGCTACTTCTACCCTCTCATCAGCGACATATCGCGGCCTCCCCTCCTCTACACCCCAAAATCTCCCCGTCGCCACCCGCATCGCCAATCAAGTAATATGCCTCCCGATGCATCATGAAATCTCCGAAAAAGATTTAACCCGTATTATAAATTGCATCAAAATATCATGAGTTTTCACAGTTATTTGTCGCGCAAACTATTTTGGTTTCAAGACTTTACACAGGGGGGGGTAATTTGGAGGGAATATAAAGACATCCGTAGAATATATCATGGAGGAGATAGAATAACATTACTTGATCATATGCTTAAATACACGGTCAAAAATGTAGCATTCTATAAAAATTTTAAATATGTCACTCTTCAGGATTTTCCAATAGTCAGCAAAAAGATTATCAATGAAAATTACGAGAAGTTCTTAGTACCACCAACGAACATACCAGGACAGAAAGGAGAGTTGCACATACAAAAAACTTCCGGATCTACAGGAATCCCATTTTTGATTCCTCAAGACACAAAATGTCGTCTTAGAAGATTGGCAACCATTAAATTTGAAAATGATTTATTAGGTTTTCATTCATTTGAACCATTATTACATCTAAGAGCCACCAGCCACTATTGGAAAGGATTCCTTGATAAATATGACAAAAAAAATAACATTTGGTATTCCGATAATTCCAATTTAACCGAAGAAAGGCTTAAGACTATTATTAATATAATTAGAGCTCATAAAATTAGATTTGTCCGCGGTTATATGACAACTCTTGATTTTATAGCAGACTACTTGATAAAATATAATATTGCCCTTCCTTCAAAGCCATTATTTATTTCAGTCGGAGAGCTATTAACAGAGTCTTTGCGCAAGAAGATTGTATACGACCTTAAATGCAATATTGTATCACAATATGCAACTGAAGAAAATGGAATTTTTGGAACGTCTACTATTAATGGAGAAGGAACAACCATAAAATTAAACCGAGCCAACTGTATTATAGAGATTTTAAAACTTGACTCTGATCAGCCAGCCAAAGATGGAGAGATTGGTAGAATCGTAGTCACTGATTTGATAAATCATGCAATGCCGTTAATCAGGTATGACACAGGAGACTTAGCTGCAGTTGGCAACCGATGTGCAGATGGTTACCCATCACTATTGATAAATCTCTCAGGGAGAAAAACCGATTTGATAACACGTGTTGATGGTTCTTATGTTGATTTCTATAATTCAATACCAAAAGAAATATTTCTCAATACAGAGATTAAACAATGGCAATTTATACAAGAGGACGAAAAAATATATACTTTAAGATTATCTTTAGCACAAGAAACCGCCTCTATTGATGAGAAATATGTGACTGACAACATAAAAAAAATAATTGGCGACAGTGCGATAATCAATTTCGATTATGTTAACGAAATACCAGTCCTAGATTCCGGTAAAAGAAGATCAGTCATAAATAAATATCAACGCAATTGAAAGAAATATACGCCCTCGGAGTGGGTCATAATACTCCTGTATTCATTGATCTTGCTGAATCCTGTGGCTACAAAATAGCCGGACTGTATCACTATAATAGTGAACGGACCAATGAATTTGATCATGGTTTTAAAATATTAGGGTCTTTCGATGATCTGTTTGATGAAGACAATAGTCTTACTGACAAAAATTTCTTATTGACTATGGGAAATAATGAAATCCGAAAGATTCTCACTCACAAAATAGTCCAAAAAGGAGGAAAAGTCCCAACTATCATACACCCATCGGCAATAATATCTCGTTTTGCTAAAATCTCAAAAACGGGTGTATACATAAGTGCTTTTTCTCACATACAAGCTGATACGGTTATTGACGAAGGAGTAATCATACTCTCCGGTGTCAACATCTCTCATACAAACCATATTCATCCATATTGTTTTATCGCCGGAGGTGCCACAATCGGAGCATATACAGAGTTGGAAGACGAGGTCTTTGTTGGCCAAGGAGCATTGACTATTTCCGGGAAAGTATCCAAAATCGGGCGAAAAGCCTATATCGGAGCTCGTTCACTTGTAACAAAATCAATAAATCCAAATTCAATTGTAAAAGGCTCTCCAGCCAAAACAATATCCTGTAATAACAAGAATTTATAACCTATATCAAATATATATGATTATATCGGTTAATATTTTTGGACTCTAATCAATATCGAATCACATCTGTAATATCATATTTAACATCTGAACGATGACTGAAAACAATTCAAACGACGCAGTTAAAACTAAAGCATTAGTCGCTATAAGATGTATAACTTATAATCACGAGGCATACATTCGTGATGCTCTTGAAGGATTTATAATGCAGAAGACTAACTTTCCGTTTGTAGCGATTGTTCATGATGACGCATCAACTGATGGCACCGCAGATATTATCCGCGAATATGCAGCTAAATATCCCGACATAATCAAACCCATCTACGAAACAGAAAACCAATATTCCAAACATGACGGCTCACTTGGTCGCATTATGACGGCTGCATGCGAAGCTACCGGTGCGAAATACATCGCCATGTGTGAAGGTGATGACTATTGGACCGATCCGCTAAAACTTCAAAAACAAGTGGATTTTCTCGAGACCCATCCTGATTATTCAATGTGCTTTGGCAACGCAATAGAACATAGGGAGAATGGAAATTCTCCAAATCGTGAAGTCGTTTCTTTACCTCCAGGAGATGTCTCACCATTAGAATTATATGCTCACTGGCAGGCACCAACAGCAACAATACTACATAGAATTAACGTTTTAAATCTTGATATTTATAAACGTTCTATTTCACTTAGAAATATGGCTTTCGGAGATATCCAAATTGGTATTGCTAGTGGTTTTTGTGGCAAAATTTATTTTATTCCAGAATGTATGTCCGTTTATAGAAAACACCAATCAGGAGCATCAGAAATTATTTCCAATGATCCTTGGCCACATATTAAAACGCGACATCAATTATCAAAAATATATGGCAAAGAATATGTTAATATTGACAAACAGTATGTTGCTATATATTTTATAAGAGCTTTGAAAAAACCACTTGCTCACTACCCCAATAATCTGAAACTTATTTTTTGGCTTCTTTGGTTCTCTCCAATATATTCTTTGAAAGAACTAAAATGGATTATCCGCAGTCTTAAAGCCAAAATCAGCCATTGACAAAAATTATTATGAAATCCACTAAATATGGTCTCCATTATAATTCCTGCATATAATGCGGAAAAACATATTGAGAAATGTATTGAGAGTATTCTCTGCCAAACAGAACATCAAATTGAGATTATTATTGTTGATGATGGTTCTGTTGATAATACATTAAATATATGCAATAAAATTAAATCCGAACACAACAACATAAAGATCATATCACAAAATAACGCAGGCGTTAATGCAGCCCGAAAAAAAGGATATGAGAACTCTTCAGGAGATTGGATTATGTTTGTAGATGCAGATGACACTCTCCCAAGCAACTCTATTCAATCATTACTATCTGAAAGCCATGGTTATGACATAGTCAGCGGTCGATTTAAATTCATTGATTTGAATGATCAGACTCTCGACAAAAAAGGGCCAATAAATGAGTTAACCGAGGGCGATTCATATGATTTTATAAGCAAACTTCTAATCGGAAAACGATGGAAATGTCTATGGCGACAAATTATAAGGAGATCTACAATAAGCCCACATTACTTCGATACAGATAAAAATATAATAATAGCAGAAGATTTTATCGTAATGCTGCAGATAGGTCTAAATATAAAACGATATAAAGGTATTGAGAATATAGTATATAACTATAGATGGTATGATGAAAGTACTGTCCACCAGTATATACCCAATATCTCACACGCAGTAAAACTTTCTGATGCAATACTATCAATATTCCAATCCAACAATCTGAAAATATTTAGATCTCAACTCTTTAAATGCCTATTTACCATCTATCTTGAATATTCGCATTATAAAGATATAAATACGACCAGTCTTGCCTCATTTTTAAGGCGGAATCTATTATATAGCAAACATTTACCCCTAAGAAGCAAGTTCTTATCAACGATGCTGTTTCTACCGTCTAAAAAATTTAGGACTGCATACAAACGATTGTTTTGCTAATCTAATCTACAATTATTTATTTAGCGAAGACATGATACAATCAATAACGGTATATAGCAACGGAGACTCCAACGACTTAGCGACATGGAGCAATGTCCCTTATCTTTTTTGCAGAGCATTGGAAAAAAGAGGCATTAAAGTCAATCGAGTAAACATAGAGGCGAATAAAATTTTAAAGAGACTTTTTAATGCAGCTTCTTACTACCTATACAGGAAAATATTACACAAAAATGCCTGCCCTGAATATAATCGCACTTGGATGCATCGGTTCCTAACTGAACGGAAAATATCTAAGGCCAACAAGATGTTTCCAGATACGGATTTGAACTTATTTCTATCGTATGCCTTTATAAACAAAAAATCAGATAAGCCTAATGTGTTATGGTGTGATTGGACGGATAGGGTTTCAATTGAGCGCATGGGACGAAAACCTCAGTGGTATGAACGTGCCGGATTAAGATATGAAGACAATGTATTGGCTAATGCAGACGTTTTGTATACGATGTTTCCAGTTTGCAAAGAAAAAATGGAGAAATACTATTCCAAGGAGTTCAGATATCTGAACCGAAATGTCATCAATACGGTTTATAATGGCACTTTCGATCTTAAAAGAAATATAAATACACGTTTTGCATCTAAAAAAATTATCTTTATTGGAAATCACAGATATAAATCTGCAGCATACGAACTTGCCAACACATATAACCGGTTAAAGAAATTTCACACAAATCTCACCCTTGACATAATTGGCATGAAAAAATCTGAACTATCAGAGATATATTCTTCAGATGGAATTACATTCCATGGCTATTTGAATAAAAGATATCAGAGTCAATGCGATCTTTACTATAAGTTGATTCAAGAAGCAACAATATTAGTAAATCCAGCCCGCCAATGGGGCGCATATAGCAGTACTGTCGAAGCCATGTATTATGGATGCCCCGTTGTTGTATCGCCATATGATGATTTCGTCAAAGAATTTGGTGTCAATATAGATTTCGGTATATATGCCAATAATAAAAACGACCTGCAATATTGTATTGACATGATATTAAATGCCACGTATGAAAAATATCGTCAAATGTCTATTTGCGCACACAATAAAGTTGCCAACCATACATGGGACAATTATATTGACTGTTTTTTATCAGATTTGAATAGTATTGGCATTTCATAAATTAAAACTATTCTATAAAAAGATGACAATCTCATTTCTATTGCCTGGTCCATCTATATATCCCGCCGGAGGATACAAAGTAATATTTGAATATGCTAACCGGCTCGCACAGGAAGGTTATAAAGTCAACGTCGTATATGCCGGTTCTTTATTTTGGAGAAAAAAATCAATTCTATTTAAATTATCTGCCATTGCAAGATATTTACAAAAGAGATGGGTTGGATTTTCTTCTGATTGGTTTTCATTTCATCCTAATGTCCAAGAACATCTTACATATTCTTTAAACTATAGACACGTACCGATTTCAGACATCTATGTTTGTTCTACTCCATTTACTGCAATGTATATGAATAGCTATCCTATAAAACAAAACTCTAAATTTTATTTTATTCAAGGATACGAAAATTGGGGTGGAATAAATGATGATCAATTAAAAGAAACCTACAGATTTCCATGTAACAAAATTGCAGTATCCAAATGGCTAGCTGATATTGTCAAATCAGAGGGAGAGGACTGTCCCGTTGTTCCCAATGGGTTTGATTTCACACAATTTAAATGCAGCATTCCAATTTCAGAAAGGCCTGATAACATCATAGGCATCGTTTATAGTCCGATTCAATGTAAAGGTTTTAAATATGGCTACGAGGCTTTAATTTTAGCTCATAAACAAAGAGCGGATTTAAAGGTTATAATGTTTGGAACGGATTCAGAGCCCGAGAATCTGCCTAAATGGATTACATATATCAGATGTCCAGATACAAACCAAATAAATGAAATATACAATAATATTTCCATATTTGTTGCCCCCAGCATTCAAGAAGGGTGGGGGTTAACTGTTGGAGAAGCAATGATTTGTGGAGCCGCTGTGGTTTGTTCGAATAACAAAGGTTATCTTGAAATGTCACAAGATGGAATCACTGCATTAGTCTCACCTGTGTGTGACTCAAAAGTGATGGCTTCAAATATACTAAAATTAATGTCTGATAGTCTCCTTAGGCAAAAAATCGCATTGAATGGCATGAATAATATCAAACAATTCACCATAGATAAATCATTTCTATTGATGAAAAAATCTCTTGGTATAAAATAGAAATGATCTCACAAAAAATTACAATTATTGTACCAGTCTACAACGCTGCTAAAAGACTGGCTAATTGTCTAAACAGCATCGTCAACCAATCATTTGCGAATTTTGAGTGTATTTTAATCAACGATGGTTCTACTGACAACAGTTTAGAAATATGTCAAAATTTCGCTAATATAGATAGTCGATTCATAGTTCTTGACTGTGAAAACCAAGGGCCATCTGCTGCAAGAAATAAAGGGCTCGATATCGTAAAGACTCCCTGGGTCACATTTGTTGATGCCGATGACTATATAATGCCATCATATCTGTCCAATTTCGTAAAATATAATACGGATGATGAAACCACTCAAGTGATACAAGGATATTACTGCGAGGGACATGACGGTATCGACAATGACACTATATATAACTCAAAATCATTTATTCACACAGAAGTTGATTGTAATAATGGATTAGACTATGTCGATACCAATAATCTTCTTTACAACTGGGGGGTATGGTGCAAAATATTTAATACTTCATTATTGAACAGATACCGCATTCGGTTTAACGAAAATATACGATGTGGAGAAGATGGGTTATTTTGGCATACATATCTATGCCACATTGACAAAATTATTTTTATTTCAGAGATTGGATATACCTATTTTTGTCCACGGATCTATTCTTCTATATCCAGACAAGGAACCACAACATATAGTCTTCCACAACATATAGAATTATGCCAAAGCTACAAAACAATATATGATAGATTAACTAAAAAATTTAGATTTGGTCTCAATTCAAAAAAACTATTATTGAATTTGTATTTGGACAACTATTATAACGTAATCTTGAAAAGACACGACATAAATAACTCTTTTTGGCCCGATATAACGAAGATACGCCCTAATCACAAATATTTTACATTAACAAAACGAGGAATTATATATGCTATTCTTAATATATTTCCACCTAAACTTATAAATACATTTGGGAATATATTATATCATTGACAATGCGATTAGCGACATTTGACATTTTTGACACGACTTTGGTTCGCATATGCGGTGTGCCTGATGCGATATTCGGACTGATGGCCATAGAGCTTTGGCCGGACAGTGAATCTTCACGTACTGCTTTTATCAACCGTAGGCGACAAGTTGCGGCTGAGGCAGGAGTAAATGCATCACTAACCGAGATATATTCCAAAATAGGCGAAACGGAATTTGCGCCCTACGGTCAGGAAATATTGCAGAAGACTGAACTGGAGATAGAAAGCCGAATGCTGATAGCCAATCCAGTAATAAAAGAAAAAATCAGCAGACTCCGGGCTGAGGGGTACATCATAAAATTTCTCAGTGACATGTATCTGCCATCCGACTTTCTCAAAAAGATACTGAAACGCGAGGGTTGTCTGACTGATGAAGAGGAGGTTATTGTATCGTGTGAATGGAATGCCAGAAAGGACAACGGGAGTCTTTACCAAAAAGTACATGAAACGTATGCTCCGACGTCATGGCTTCATCATGGCGACAATGCACACAGCGACATACGCATGGCTCGCAGGCATAATGTCAAGGCTGAGAAAGTCAACACAGGATTTACTCCTGTAGAGCGACAAATAAACGCTTTAGGTGCTTCTTTGCGAGACTCGACAATGGCTTCACTGGCGGCCGGCGTAATGAGGATGAGCCGCCTTGACGGTCGTGACTCTGCCGCTACCACTCTTGCCGCCGACTATGTAGGCTCACTGTATATCCCGTTTGTTGCCTATGTGTTAAGAACCGCACGACGCAACGGCATACAACGGCTTCATTTCCTCTCGCGTGACGGTTATATAATGCAAAAGATAGCCGAATCGCTTGACCATGACGGCATTGATCTAAATTATCTTTTCGTTTCACGTCGCTCTCTCATATGGGCCTATATGACTGAAAACTGCGAGCAGCGGTTTATCGAGACATCCGACCGTAAGAATCTGCTGATGCGTTCGGTGGATACTCTGCTTGACCGATTGCAGACATCGCGTGAAGAATTGCGTCAAGAGTGCGGCGTCACATTCAATTATGATAAAATATTATCGCCATCGCGCCAACGGGAATTTCTCGACACTCTTTTCAACCACCCACGTGTGACACCGTGGCTAATGGAACGTATAGCTCAGAACGCACGTCTTACGCTGGACTATCTCTGTCAGGAGGGTCTCGCAGACGACATTCCGCAAGCAATGGTCGACATAGGTTGGTTAGGGACCACACGCCTGATGATCAACTCCATACTCGGTCTTGACAACAGCCATGGCCATCTTTCCATCCCTACATTTTACATAGGCGTGCGCGGTGATGTGTATCCACGCTCTCACGGTGATTATTATTCCTTCTTTCCGCAAGGGGCACTTGATACAGATGCAACCGCACTCATTGAAAATTACTACTCGGCTTCTCCTTATCCGTCAACCATCGGATATTCAGCAGAAAATGGCTCCATCAAACCTAGATTTGCACACGGGCAGTCCTATCAAGAGAGCGATACTGTACGTACGAATGTCTCGACAACAATAAGAATGAGTCAGTTTATAAAGCCGTTTATTGACAATATGAGCGATGATCTCCTATATCAATGGGCTAAAATTTCAATCGATTCAATCGCTACTCTACGTGATAACATAGACCTTAGACCACTGCTTAACTCGGCAGAATTTGATGGGACACCAATGGCTTCCAAGCTATCAGCCGGCCAATTGTTCAGCATTACAGCATTAGGAGGCCGACATACAGCATTTGATCGTGGAAGCCTGTCTCTCACAGTAGGACACAAAATGGGTGACCGTCTATGGCGTCTGCATAACATCACCTCCCGACTCCGTAAGGCCATTTATAATCGATGGATATTGAAGAAAAAATGAAAATCCCGGTAATATTACTCAACTATAATTCCTCATCCGACTGCCGAAAATGCGTTGGGTTCCTGAAACGCCAGGAAGGTGTTGACCTGGAAATTATAATAGTCGACAACGCATCATCCGACGCAGTCGAGGTTAACGAGCTATGCAAGGAACAAGGCCTTACATTTATCTCTGCCGATGCAAACCGAGGCTATAACGCCGGCAACAATATCGGTTTACGCTATGCAGCCTCAAAAGGCTATGAATATGCATTGATTGCCAACCCCGACATGGAGTTTCCCGACCCATGCTATGTGAGACGTCTTGCTCAGGAGCTTGATAACAACCCGCAAGCCGTTGTTGTAGGATCCGACATTGTAACACCTGATGGAATACATCAGAATCCAATGCTTCCCGACGGAGGTTGGACACACTCATTCGGATGGATTAAAGATCTGATACATCCCCGAAAACCGCAAGAAGCATATAACTTCATCGGAGACTTCAATACCACTGCTCAATGTTTCAAACTGAGTGGCTGCGCTCTCATGGTAAGGCTTGATTATATCTCGAGCCTTGGATATTTTGATGAATATCCGTTTCTATATTGTGAAGAAGCTATTCTTGCAAAGCAGGTCGCACATTCAGGCCATATAATGAGATATGTAGCTGATACAACGGCCGTACACCGACATATCCCATCAGTCAAGGGAGACCCGCGCCCACGTTTCCGCCAGTGGCAACGCTCACGCCTCTATTTCATACGCCGTTATAGCGGATATCCTTGGTACGGATGTATGCTCTCTTCGTTATCATGGAGAATGTACTTTACACTAATCCTCTTTGCCTTTTCATTAAAAAAACGCAAATAACAATTATGCCTCAAACATCTAGAGCGAGATACCTTGACGAAGCCAAAGGTCTTGGCATATTGTGCATCGTTTTCTTACACTATGAAAACGGTGTGATACCCTGGACTGTCAATACATTCATAGGCTCATTCATGATCACAATCTTCTATATTATAGCCGGTTGGATTATGGCCATGAAGGAGAAAAAAATTCCTACTTATAATTTGGCCAAGAAACGTTTGCGTTCATTAGGCTATCCATACATTTATTGGACAGGGATAATACTTTCATTCGATATCATTCTTTGGGCTTTCGGTTATTATGACAGTTACTTCATAGCCCGCGAAACGTACAAATCCATTGTACTAAGAGGCATCGGCACACTATGGTTTCTTCCAGCATTATTTTTTGGCGAAATCATTTGGAACTGGCTATCAAAACGGCATTGGAGTGTATGGCTATTGGCCTTAATTGTGATTATGATTTATGAGCACGAATACAACAACTTTTTTGCTAGTCGCACCACACCTTTATGGAATATTATAAAAGCGCCATTCTATACTATAAGCAGCACACTATGCGCCACTATAACTGTTGGTTTAGGGTATATTGCTTATAAAATCATACATAAACTAAACTTATTGGATTATAAATTCCTGAGTTTTATTACAGGGATAGCCATTTGTATTTCAGCCTATCTCATGGCCAACTATCTTAGCCTATTACTTGGAAATTTTAATCAGTATCTTTGGCAGCTATGCGCACCCATATTCGGTCCTATCGGTTTCATCCTTATATTCTACAGCTCTCAAAACAATAAACTCTGGAACTATTTTGACTATTGGGGAAGAAATTCACTCTCTCTAATGGTCACTCATTACTCCATCGTACAAGTATTGATAACAATCTTCATAGTCAACCTCCTTCATCTACCCTTTTTGGGGTGGATCACCATTTTGGCATTCATCGCATCCATGCCCATACAATGGAGTATAACTCTATGGATGAACAAAAACATGCCTAAACTACTTCATCCCTAATTCTGATGATAGCCTCTATTTTCTCTGCAGTAGCCTCATTTACACGAGGATTATTCAACCCGGCTAACTATACACTACCCAATCTTGTGGTTTTTGTGATGGTACTGATGTGCATACAGTACATCCCGATAGAAACTCGCGCTGGAGTATCACCGATCAAAACCATTGTTATGGCCGTAATGCCATTGGTGCTTTTAGCTCACTTTCGCATCAATCGAGCCTTGATTCTAGGCATAGTCTATATGGGTTGGCTATTTTTTACCGCAGGAATTCTTCATCCGGCTACATTTAGAGCCTCGACCATACTCTACACATGCATGTTTGTCATTACATTCATTGTAACCTATACCGCAGTATGGAATTATCACATATTCACACTTGATAATTTCATAAAATTCATGCGTCTGTTTTTCTTCGTGCTTATAGGATTTCTCCTTGCACAACAGGCATGTCTCATCGTAGGCATAAAACTCTTACCTCTTATCAATCTTTGTCAGATACTTAATCGTGGTATCGGAGCTAATTCACTGACATTTGAACCCTCTACCCTTGGACGTTTATTGGCAGTGATGTATTACGCGTTACTCAAATGTTTAGAGATTCGCAATGGAGAAAAAGTCACCATAAAAGATATCTTCAAGGGTGAACTCAAATGGGTCTCAATCTTTTACATATGGGCAGTCCTAACAATGGGCAGTGGCACCGCGTTTGTTGCAGCAGGAATAACATCTTTATATTTCATGCGTGGATGGTATTTTCTTTTTGCAGTACCAATATTCATAGGCATATACTTTAGTCTTGAATATTTCGGAAATGAATCTTTTTCTCGTGCACAGGCAGCCTCTATTGCCACAATATCGGGAGATGCAGATGTTGTTAGAGAAACCGATGGAAGTGCCTCAATGCGCATAGCCCCTCTTCTTACAACATTAAAAGCCGATTTTTCAGATCCAGATATCATAATTGGGAAAGGTTGTGACAGCGTAAGCAAACGAAATATAGCAATTGGGAATGTCTATATGGGACATATTGATGACTATGGGCTTATTTCATATGTGTTAGAACTAATTATCGTTTTTACCTGTTGTATAAACTTTCGATCATTAGGCTCTATTTACTTTTTCACCGGCACAGGAGGAGGCATAGGCAATATCTCATATGGGTGGGGATTACTTTTTATATTTTGTTGCGTAAAATATTTCTATGATAACCGCTTCAACGACTTCATATATGAAGACAACGAATTAATTGAATAACAAGACATGAATATTGTTGATTTTTTTGACAAAATACGTTTTTGGGGCACTAATCGAAATAAAATACTCCAAAAACTACGATTTTACGGATTTATCAATAAACTTATTGAAGTTTCTGCGAACATTGTCATTCCTATTTATTTTAGTTTGACGAGAAATAACACAAAGTACCGCATCACCACACAAAAGGCTAATAATCATAGCATTATTGTTTCCATAACATCGTTTCCTAAACGATTACCAACATTACATCTAGTAATTGAAACAATCCTGAGACAATCTGTCAAACCAGATAAAATCATTCTCTATCTTACATCCGCCCAAATCAAAAATATTGAATATCTACCCAAAAGACTACTTAGTCTTCGAAAAAGAGGACTTGAAATTATACTATGTCCTGACGAAATCAGGTCTCATACAAAATACTATTATGCATTCAAGACCTATCCCGAGGATATAATAATAACTGTAGATGATGATTTGTATTATCGTTCAGATCTTATTGAATCACTTCTAAAAAATGCTGCATCTAATCCAGAGTGCATTATCGCTAATTGGGTTAAAGAAATCATACCAGGAAAAAATAATTATAACGAATGGCCTGATCCACTTCCCATACAAAAAAAGTCCAAGAATTTTCTTATTTTAGGTGTTGGAGGTGTTTTATACCCTCCTAATTCGGTTCATCATGACATTTTTAATATCGAAAATATCAAAAATCTATCACTGACAGCAGATGACATATGGCTTACCGCAATGTTACTTAAAAAAGGTACTCCTGTACTATATTCAACTTACAAATACAATTTTCTACCTGTAAGGATAAAAAACAACGAGACATTGATTTCGGGGAATTATATCCGTAATCAAAAATGCATTGATGCCATAAATAACTATTACCAAAACAAGATGGAAGAAAGACCATTCATTGATATTCCGTATAAAAACTTATAATCAAACAATTATGAATTTCCTAATGACTGTATCTAATTCCTACGTACCTTATTTAGGGGTAACAATAACGTCGATTATAGAGAATAATCGACATATGGAATTATCGTTTTATATTATTTGTCCTGATTTATCAGTATGTAACAAATCCAAATTGGGGGGGTAATTAATTGTAAGTCAGCAAGCAACGTATCAATCCACTTTTTAGAATTAAAATCTGAACATAGAGTTTTATTGGAGGAAGTTGGAAAACATCTAAGATCTGTACACAACACATCATTTTTACTAAGACTTTTATCAGAACAATTATTACCAAGCAATCTCAATACCATTTTATATATGGATGTAGATGTTGTGGTCTCATCCGATCTGAAAGAATTGGATAATTATGTATTTCATGATAATATTGGAGCTGCAGTTGTTAAAGATGTCGTTAGAACTACTGATTATCAACGTCTAAAAATTAACCCGAATGAACATATATATTTTAATTCTGGCGTTATGCTGATCAACCTTCCTTATTGGAGGGAAAATTCTATCGGTCAAAAATGTCTAAAAAAATTATGTGAAAATACGGATGTTTCATTTATGCCAGATCAAGATGCACTAAATATAATTTTAAAAGGCAAGGTTGATTATTTGCATCCTAAATACAACTGTCTTATGCTATTTTTTATGCGAGATGAATTTTTAAAATCCCGAATACAAGCAGATGAGTTGAAACAAGTCAAAGAAGCAATTGAAAATCCGGCAATCATTCATTATGTATTTCTTAATAAGCCTTGGTTCAAAGGGGGATTCTTACCTAAAAAAGAATTATGGTTAAATTACCTATCTCTGACTCCATGGGCAGACCTTAAATTAAAATGGCGTAATGGTTATAAAGGTATGCTGAATCATTATGGGAAACAAATAATTGAAAATATACCTCCTTTTTTTGGTTTTGAACTTAGGCCTAATCTCTTTAAGAAAAAACAATACAACCACATTCGATTTCTTTTTTTATTATTGTATTACGGATTTGCACAATGGCTTCCTAATTTTGACTCTAGACTCCTAGGAAAATTTAGCAATCGTATTAGAATTGCTTGCGTTCGACGTTTATTTGATTTTGTTGGGAAAGATGTTAATATTGGGCGTCGAGTAAAATTTGGCCATGGTAAAAATATCAGAATAGGAGATCGAAGTAATTTTGGAGCCAATTGCAGAGTTCCATCTAATATTGTCATTGGCGATAATGTCATGATGGGACCAGACTGTTTCTTTTTTGGCAGTTTTTCCCATAAAACATCAGACACTTCAATACCGATGATTGAACAAGGTATCGAGCTACTTCCAGGCCATACCTCTATCCACGATGACATTTGGATTGGTCAAGAATGTTTATTTATGCCAAATGTTGAAATAAAATCACATTCAATCATTGGAGCAAGAACGATTGTTACAAAGAATGTCCCCCAAGGAGTGGTCTTCGCTGGAAATCCTGGGAAAATTAGAAAACATCGATTAGATTAATGGATCTTACGCTCGCCATATGTGTCTATAACGCTGAACGCTTTATTGAAAAGACTCTTGCCAGCGTTTTAAAGCAATCAGTTTCTGGCTTTTATCTTCTTATAATAGATGACTCATCCACTGATAGCTCCATAAATATAATAAAATCTTTTTTTAAAACTTACCATCGTCAATATGAGCTGATATCATTTGATAAAAACAAGGGCATCTGCTATGGCCGTCATTTCGCTGAACGTCATGCCAAAACAAAATATCTTATGTTTCTTGATGCCGATGATATTCTCCTTCCTGACGCAATAAAAAAAATGTGGGATAAAATCAAGTCTGATCAAGATTTGATTGCTGTCGGATGCCATCTTGACTATATTGATGAGAACGATAAGAAAATAGGTGGCGGCCTTTATCTCGGCGAAACCACCAAGGACGCTTTCATCTCAAAAGCTGCTGCCGGAAAACTGATATTTATGCAACCGACAGCCATATATGACCGGGAAGCCTCCCTTAGAGTCGGAGGATACATCATTGACGGCTATCCTGAAGGCAAACCTCGATATCAGGATTATTGCGAAGACCTTGATTTATGGACACGTATGAGCGACCTCTACACTGATGGCAAAGCAATCGTGGTAATTCCAGAAACCTTGTGTCTTTACCGTAAGGGGGGAGGATTGTCATCGAATAGTTTTAACATGATTCTCAAGATGAGATATACCAAAACAAATGTCAGACGACGAAGAGCCGGAATGAAAGACATGACATTTTTAGAATATTATTCATCACTATCCGATAAAACTATATTAGAACTAAAAAACGAAGCATCTGCAGCTGACAATCTTCGCAATGGAGCGATATTACTAAAAAAAGGAAATGCTATTAAAGGTGCATGGCTGATATTACGCTCAATTATAGCACGTCCATCCTACTTCTTAGATAAAATTAAACATAATATATGATTCAATCGAGTGTAACAGCAACACTTATAGGCGAAGTGATTGCATATCTCAATCAAAATATTGATTATGCTGTTATGCGCAACTACGAAGGGCTTCCACATAGCAATTCAGCCCGAGATATTGATATAATCATCAGACGTAGAGATTTAAGACGTGTGCAACCACACATCATCGACATAATTGACAAATGCGGATGGAAAATCATCAATTATCTCAATTCTGACCGACTGATTACATATGTTTGCGCACGAAACGACGGGAACGATACATCCATTATGCAATGGGATTTCTTCGTTGACACATCCGTATTTGGGATTTTATTGATGAAAGCCGACGAATTCTTGTGTGACAAAGAGTTTAACGGATTTCTATGGCATTCCAAAATCAATTCCCAGTTTCTCGACAAATATCTCTATGACCGGGCTGTAGGTGCTGAGTATCCTGAGAAATATCATTCGACACGCTCTTACGCCGAAAATTCTCCGGCTGTACGAACCAAACTAAAAGCCATATTCGGTATCGACAATACTGATCAATGTGACAGTACATCCGGACGAAAATTGCTATTTCGTGCTTTTCGATACAATCTCCGCCACAGGCCGTTTGGACTTATGGCCGACATGGGACGATTCATCCGAACATTTACAGGCAATTACATCATGTCTCGCACCGGTTTTTCAGTCGGCTTTACCGGCCCTGACGGTTCGGGCAAGACCACTGTAATCGACCGCACAATCCAACGCCTTGGTGCTGTTTTTGCCACCGCCCATGCCTACTATCATTTCCGTCCGGCACTGTTTGGCAATCTTGGAGAAGTAGCACACTCCGCAGGTATCAAAAAGGATGTCGACCGCAATTACAGTGACCCACATCGCGGCGGACGCACAGGCTTATTTTCATCGCTTATGCGACTTGCCTACTACTCAACCGACTATATTGCCGGATATTTTGCCAAAGTAAAGACCAAAACACGCATCACACGTCTGGTGATATTCGATCGCTATTTTACTGATATCATATGTGACAGCCGTCGTTCTCGTATCTATCTTCCCGTGCGTTTTCTGAACCTGTGGCGAAAACTGTTCATTCCTTCGCTTGACTATAATATCCTGCTCACAGCCTCAAGCGAGACAATACTCTCGCGCAAACGTGAACTTGACGAAGCCGGCATACGCGATATCAACAACAGAATCGACTATCTAGCCGATCAAAAAGGCTATCTCAAGGTGCTCAACGAGTCGACTCCCGACGATGCTGTGACCACCATACTCAATCACATATTCAACGAACAGCATAAAAAGAATCTCAGACGTCTGAAATGAACCGTTTAAAGATTTTCGTCTCGGCATATGCCTGTGAACCCGGATTGGGGAGTGAAATCGGTGTCGGGTGGCATTGGGTACTTGAGATGTCGAAGTATTTCGAACTGTGGGTACTTACACGCGAAAGCAACCGCCACTCCATAGAGCCGTGGATTAGGGAACATCCGGAGTATTCCGGCATACATTTTCTTTACTACGACCTTCCGAAATGGGCCCGATTCTGGAAACGAGGCTTGCGCGGGGTGCGCACCTACTACAATATATGGCAAAAGATGACCGACCGTATAGTCCGCGAGACCATGCAGGCCAACGGCATCAAGGTTTTCCACCATCTCACCTATGGCAATGCTCTGTGGCCAGTCAGCGCGTATGGTTCGCGGCAAAAGTTTATATGGGGGCCTATCGGTGGACTTGAAACTATTCCTGAAGACTATTCACGCCACTACTCGCGAAAATCACGGCTCATCGAACGTTTGCGCAGATTGTCTGTCGGCATATCGGTCAGAAGCAGAGCTCTTAAAAACCGTGCTCTACGGGCTGATCTAATACTGTGTAAGACCGAACTTACCAAAAATCTGCTTCCTGCGGATGCAAGGCTCAATGCTGTCAGTTTTACGGATGTCGCTCCAGACACTGCTATTGCTGTTGAGTCTCCTTCCATCGCTCACTCCGGGCTATGCTGCATAGCCGTAGGACGTCTTGACGCCTGGCGCGGATTTGACATAGCAATTCTTGCCGTGGCCAAAGCACTAAAGACCTGTCCCGACATACGTCTTGCCATCGTTGGCAAAGGGGTAGACCGTCCACGGCTCGAAGAGTTAGCTTCAAAAATCGGTATATCGGAGCATGTGACATTTTTTGGTGCGGTTCCGGCTGAAATATACCGTCAACTCATGAACGATACCGACATCGTACTCAATCCGTCACTCAAAGAGGGTGCTGTAACGGTGTCTTTTGACGCTATGGCTATGGGTAAACCGCTCATAGCTCTTGACACCACAGGTTATACACGCTATTTCCACCCCGACTTCTCGGTGGTGATACCGCGCGAAGACAGAGACACAACCATCAATGCGTTTGCCGATGCTATAATACGTCTCTCCGACCCCGCGCTCCGCTCTCGGATGGGATTGCAGGCCAAAGAAGCTGCAAAAGAAATCACATGGCAGCATCATGGCGAAGAGATACGCGACATAATACTCCGACACATTGATTTCAATTGATTCCATAATCACACCCGGCGACTCCCGGGCTTATCTCATCACCAATGCCGACGGCAAGAGCTGGCTACTGCCGGCAGCCGGGTTATCAATCGGTCTGGAACTCTACCAGCCCAGCGGCATAAAAGGAAAATTGCTGAAACAGCTCTTACCCCTACTCCATCGTATGCCCGGCATCACGACGGCTATCCACGCCTCATCCATGCGGGTCGCACTTCGTCCTGATATTGTCGAAGCCGCAGAGAAAGTATTCGGAATCAAAGACATCGAGTTCTCGATTTTCGGAGGCACACCGTCGGTCCATCAGAAGATTACAATACAGTTTTCCCACGGACGCAGGATACTTGGCTATTGCAAGCTATCAGATTCGGATGACATACGTCGACTGTTTGTCCACGAGCGCGATTTACTCGCACGACTCTCGGCCGCAGGTGTCGACGGCATACCTCGCTGTCTATTGTGCGAAACACTCTCTGACGGCATGCACATCTTCATACAATCAACAGTCAAGACTCCAAAATCTTATTCGCCACACCACTGGACTCCACTGCACGAATCTTTTCTCCATCAGTTATCATTACTGACGCGCGTCGGGCTGCAGTTTGAGTCGACCGACCTTCACACATCTCTTTCAGCTCTCAAAGACAATATGTATCGGCTTCCGACAAGAGCCAGAGAGATTATAGCCACACGGCTTGACAAAATAATCAGAGAAAAAGCGTCTGTCAAGGTTGAATACTCGGCTTATCATGCCGACTTCACGCCCTGGAATATGACAATTGAAGACAATCGCCTGTTTGTCTTCGATTGGGAATACGGCCGGCTATCTTACCCACCCATGCTCGACCGCTATCACTTTTTCATCCAACAGGCCCTGCATGTCACAAACCTTAAGCCTGATAAAATTTATCGGCTGATATGTAGCATGCCATGGTATACCACCGAGGATTACACCATCTATCTGCTCGACATCATCTCACGCTTCACCCTCAGAGAGAACGGAGAACTATCACAGTCATTTCTATCGATGCTCGAAGTGTGGACCGACTTGCTTGAGCGCGTCCGATAAAATACGGAAATGTCAAAACGCATAGTCTGCTTTCATCTTTTCAACGATTTCAGCGGCAGCCCCAAAGTGTTGCATGATGTTCTTTCAGGCCTTTTGGATAATGGCTATGAAATCGACCTGATTACCACCCGCGGAGGTGTTCTCGACAATCTCGACAGCCCCCGTCTGCACCGCCGCTACTATCGTTACAGTTTCTCGCCCAATCCGATAGTGACAATGCTGCGTTACTCCATGGCCCAGTTTATGACGTTTCTCATGGCTCTGCGATATGCATTCCGAAAAGATACACTATTCTACATCAACACCATCCTTCCGCTCGGACCTGCGATAGCCGGCCGCATCACAGGCAAAAGGGTCATATATCACTATCACGAAAACGCGTTTGTCAAAGGAGCGTTTTACAGGACTCTTGCCAAAGCCATGCAACGCCTTGCCCACAGAATAATATGCGTGTCATCCTATCAAGGCTCATATCTGTCTCGTAAAAATGATGTGGAAATAATACCTAATGCTCTGTCTCCTGATTTTATATCCCGCCTTTGTCCCGATCCGACCCGATCATTCGACAGGCACACTGTGTTGATGCTCTCATCACTCAAGACATATAAAGGTACACACATTTTCATTCGACTGGCGTCTTTGATGCCGCAGTTCAGGTTTGTACTGGTTATCAACGACACTTCCGAGGCCATCACAGCGTGGATTGAATCGAAAGACATCAAAATTCCCGATAATATAACCATACATCCGCGCTCGTCGGATGTCGCACGATTTTACAACCAAGCCTCGCTGGTGGTCAATCTCTCCGATCCCGACCTTGTTATCGAGACATTCGGTCTGACAGCTCTTGAAGCCATGTCGTGCGCATTACCTGTAATAGTTCCGATCAAAGGAGGTATAGCCGAAATGGTTACAGACAACATAAACGGGTTTAAAATAGACTGTAAAAACACACAACAGCTCAGCAAAACTATCAGTGCATTACTCTCCGACCGAGAGAACTACGAACGAATTGCCAACAATGCGCTGACCTATTCACGCTCGTATAGCCGAGACGCTATGATCGGGCGCATATGTAACGTCCTGGAAAAATAACATCACTGTATTTAATGAAACCAATCAAGGTCGCGATTGTCGGGACCCAGGGTGTCCCTGCCAATTATGGAGGATTTGAGTCGCTTGTCGAAAACATAATTGGTGAAAACTGCCCCAAAGATGTGCATTATACCGTATTTTGCAGTTCATCCGATATGCCTTCGACTCCCACCGAACACAAAGGGGCGACACTGAAATACGTCAGGATGCACGCCAACGGTGCCCATTCCATTCCCTACGACATCATATCCATGTGCCGCGCCATAAGCGGCTATGATGTGATACTGATACTGGGAGTCTCGGGATGTTTCTTCCTGCCATTGCTCAGGCTGATGAGCCGCAGCAAAGTCATAGTCAACATCGACGGACTCGAACATAAGCGTGCCAAATGGGGACGCACAGCCCGGTGGGTGCTGCGTAATTCTGAGGCTATGGCTGTAAGATATGCCGACATCATTGTCGCTGACAACAAGGGCATACAGGATTACGTCACCGATACCTATGGACGACAGTCAGAACTCATAGCCTATGGAGGAGATCATGTGCATCGCAATCTGCCACACTCCATGATGAAAAATATCCTTAAAGAGTATAATCTCAAGAAGGACAAATATGCAATAACGGTATGTCGCATCGAACCTGAAAACAATAGTCATATCATACTCAAAGCCTTCGCCGATACCGACTATCCGCTGGTATTCATCGGCAACTGGCATCACAGCGAATGGTCACGACAGTTGAAAGCCCGATATGACAACAGCCCCAATATAACCCTTCTCGATGCCATATATGACCTCGACATCCTATACACGTTACGCTCCAATGCCGGCATATACATCCATGGTCACAGTGCCGGCGGCACCAATCCATCACTGGTCGAGGCCATGCACTTCGGCATGCCCGTCATAGCATGTGACGTAGTCTATAATCGCGAGACTACCGAAGGCAAAGCATATTATTTCAAAAATTCTTCCGAACTCAAGGCTCTTCTCTCACGTCACGACCTCGACGGCAGCGATATGAAAGAAATCGCCAACCGCCGTTATACATGGCGACATATCTCCGAGCAATACTGCCGATTGTTCCGACAGGCACGAAGCAAAATTGTCCATCAATGAGTCATATCCATATTTGGAAAAATTTCATTTTATAATTAACTTTGCACCATTAAAATAAATCAATATCATAACCTTAATATGAAAGGCATAGTTCTTGCCGGTGGATCCGGTACACGGCTTTATCCTATCACTAAGGGAGTGTCAAAACAACTGCTCCCCGTTTTTGACAAACCGATGGTATATTACCCCATCTCCACGCTTATGCTTGCCGGCATCAGAGATATACTGATTATCTCGACTCCACAGGACCTTCCGGGATTCAAGCGTCTGCTTGGCGATGGTTCTGACTACGGCGTGAGATTTACTTATGCCGAACAGCCGTCACCCGACGGACTGGCTCAGGCATTTATCATCGGTAAAGAGTTTATTGGAGACGACACCGTATGTCTCGTGCTCGGTGACAATATATTTCACGGAGCCGGCTTCTCAGCCACACTCAGCGAGGCTGTGCGTAAGGCCGACGAGGGCAAAGCCACGGTGTTTGGCTACTGGGTCGACGACCCGGAACGATATGGTGTGGCCGAGTTTGACCACGAGGGCAACTGTCTCTCAATTGAAGAAAAGCCCGAGCACCCCAAGTCAAACTATGCTGTGGTCGGACTCTATTTCTATCCCAACAAGGTTGTCGATGTGGCCGCACATATCAAACCCTCGGCACGCGGCGAGCTTGAAATCACCACTGTCAATCAGGAATTTCTCCACGCCGGCGAGCTGAAAGTGCAGACTCTGCAACGCGGTTTTGCATGGCTCGACACCGGCACACACGACTCTCTGGCCGAAGCATCGATATATGTGGAGGTACTTGAGAAACGCCAGGGCCTCAAAATTGCCTGTCTGGAAGGCATCGCCTACCGTCAGGGATGGATTTCACGCGAAAAAATGATCGAACTCGCCAAACCCATGCTCAAAAATCAATATGGCAAGTATCTAATGAAAGTTATCGATGAACTTGACCGTAACAACAACAACGCCAATCTTGACTGAAACATGGAAGTAATCAAAACCGACATCGAAGGGGTTGTCATCATCGAGCCCCGCATTTTCAAGGATTCACGCGGCTACTTTTTCGAGAGCTACTCCAAGAAGGAATTTGACGAGAAAGTGCGCCCCGTCAATTTCGTGCAGGACAACGAGTCATGCTCCACTCGCGGCGTGATGCGCGGTCTGCACTTTCAACGTCCGCCTTTCACCCAGTCCAAACTCGTGCGTTGTGTCAAAGGAGCCGTTCTTGACGTAGCTGTCGACATACGCAAAGGCTCGCCGACATTCGGCCGATATGTAGCAGTAGAGCTGACCGAAGACAATCACCGTCAGTTTTTCGTGCCTCGCGGATTTGCTCACGGATTTGCCGTGCTCTCCGATATCGCTGTGTTTCAGTACAAATGTGACAACTATTACCACCCCGAAGCCGATGGAGGCATCTCCATCCAGGATACATCACTCGGCATCGACTGGCACCTCGACCCCTCTCAAGCCATATTGTCAGACAAGGACCTAAGACATCCTCTTCTGAAAGACTTCGACACCCCCTTTGACTATAACATAGACCTCTACGCTGAATGAACATACTTGTAACAGGAGCCAACGGACAGCTCGGCACCGCGCTGCGCAATAGCTCGGCCAACTCTGTAGACAAATACATATTCACCGATGTGACCGAACTCGACATCACCGACGCCGAAGCCGTAAAAAAAGCCGTAATGGACAACGGCATTGATGTGATAGTCAACTGTGCCGCCTACACCAATGTTGACAAGGCAGAGGACGATGCCCAATTCGCCGAACTTCTCAACGCCACGGCTGTGCGCAATCTCGCCGAAGCCGTAAAACTCAACGACGGCACACTCATACACGTATCAACCGACTATGTGTTTGGTAAAGAGCCCTACAACGTACCATGCCGCGAAGACCAGACAGGCACCCCGACCGGTGTATATGGCCTTACCAAACTCCACGGCGAGCAGGAAATTAAAAAATCAGGCGTAAAAGCCTTGATATTCCGCACGGCATGGCTCTACAGTGAGTATGGCCGAAATTTCGTCAAAACCATGCTCGGCCTCACCTCTACCAAGCCGGAACTGAAAGTAGTCTTTGATCAGACCGGCACTCCGACCTATGCCCAGGATCTTGCCGACGCTATTTTCCACATCATCGAGAACAGAATGATCAACGGCAACGAAGGCATATATCATTACTCCAACGAAGGAGTATGCTCATGGTTTGACTTTACTAAAATTATAGCCGAACTGGCCGGCAACACACAATGTGACATACAGCCCTGCCACTCGTCAGAATTTCCCTCCAAAGTAGTGCGTCCCTCCTACTCGGTGCTTGACAAGACCAAATTCAAAGAAACATTCGGTATCAAAGTTCCATATTGGACCGACTCCCTCAAAAAATGCATAAAAAATCTGAAAGAAAATGAAGCGTAACATACTTATCACAGGCGGAGCCGGTTTTATCGGCAACCACGTAGTACGACTCTTCGTCAACAAATATCCCGAATACAACATCATCAACCTTGACAAACTCACCTATGCCGGCAACCTTGCCAATCTCAAGGACATCGAGGACAAACCCAACTATACATTCGTAAAAGCCGACATAGCCGACCTTGATGAAATGCGTCGCATCATCACCGGCCACAAGATTGACGGCATCATACATCTCGCTGCCGAAAGCCATGTCGACCGTTCCATCAAAGACCCCTTCACATTCGCACGCACCAACGTAATGGGCACACTGGCACTTCTCCAGGCCGCCAAAGAATACTGGGAGTCATGCCCCGAAAAATATGAGGGCAAACTCTTCTATCACATCTCGACCGATGAGGTATACGGAGCACTCGAACTGACCAACCCCGAAGGCATACCCGCACCCTTCACCACCAAGGCATCGGCCGGCGAACACGAAGCCTACGGCTCGGAATTTTTCCTTGAGACAACCAAATACAACCCCCACTCCCCCTATTCGGCCTCCAAGGCATCGTCCGACCACTTTGTGCGCTCCTATCACGACACATACGGCATGCCGACACTCGTGACCAATTGCTCCAACAACTACGGCCCCTATCAGTTCCCCGAAAAGCTGATACCACTCTTCATCAACAACATCCGCCACGGCAAACCGCTCCCCGTCTATGGCAAAGGCGAAAACGTGCGCGACTGGCTCTATGTCGAAGACCACGCCCGCGCCATCGACCTGATATTCCACAAGGGTAAAATAGCCGACACATATAACATCGGCGGCTTCAACGAATGGAAAAACATCGACCTCATCAAAGTCATCATCAAGACTGTCGACCGTCTTCTCGGCAATCCCGAAGGCCAGTCAGAACACCTCATCACCTACGTAACTGACCGTCTCGGCCACGACATGCGCTACGCCATCGACTCACGCAAACTCCAGGCCGAACTCGGCTGGGAACCCTCTCTCCAATTTGAGGAAGGCATCGAAAAGACAGTCCGCTGGTATCTCGACCACCAGGACTGGATGGACAACATAACCTCGGGAGCATACGAAAAATACTACGAAGAAATGTATCAGAACCGTTAAACGCTCCCCCATCTCATATCGGCCGCTGCGTCTCAATCACAACCACGATTGAAACGCAGCGGCTTTTTATATCTTCTGGAAAGGTACTTTGCCTTTATGTTCAGCATTACATGAACGCTTCGGACTCCAGGTAAAGTGTACCAACGATGCAAATGCAGCAGCAATCGGTGAGATGACTTACAGAGCGGCCAGGGGTATAAAGAATTTTATCATGATAACACTTGGCACAGGTGTAGGCAGCGGTATTGTTGTCGATGGTAAGGTCGTGTATGGAGCCAACGGTTTTGCCGGAGAATTGGGTCATGTGATTGTAAAACGTGAAAACGGACGCAAATGCAATTGCGGACGTCGCGGATGTCTGGAATGTTACTGCTCGGCAACCGGAATAGTGCGCACAGCCAAGGAATTTCTCGAACAATCATCTGACAATTCAATACTTCGTGCAAAGAATCTGTCGACACTGACATCCAAAGACATATTTGATACAGCTATGCAAGGCGACCTCATCGCAAAGCATGTGTTTGACTACACAGGCCGTATACTTGGCGAAGCTTTCGCCGACTTTGCTGCTTTTACCGCCCCCGAAGCAATTGTCTTGTTTGGAGGATTGGCCAATGCCGGACCTTTGCTCCTTAATCCAATCAAGGATGCAATGGATGAAAACACTCTTTATGTATACAACGGTATGACAAAAATCATACTCTCAGAACTTGACGGCACCGATGCTGCATTGCTTGGAGCCGGAGCTCTCGCATGGGCAACCGAATAATATATCTATCACCTTAAACAATATAGAAACTAATATGCGTTTAATCATTCAACCCGACTATGATAAGATGTCTCAATGGGCTGCTTATTATGTGGCCTCATGCATCAACAGTTCTCACCCGACTCAGGAAAAACCGTTTGTGTTGGGTTGTCCCACTGGCAGTTCACCAATAGGCATGTATCGTGAACTGGTAAAGCTGTATAATGACGGGAAAGTTTCTTTCCGCAACGTTGTCACATTTAATATGGACGAATATTGCGGTATCCCCCAGGATCATGAGCAGAGCTATCATACTTTCATGTGGGATAACTTTTTCAGCCATATAGATATACCGGCCGAGAATGTAAATATACTTGACGGCAATGCACCGGACCTGCAAAAAGAATGTGATGAATTTGAGGCTAAAATGGCATCATACGGAGGTGTCGACTTATTTATGGGAGGAGTTGGGCCCGACGGACATATAGCATTCAATGAGCCTGGCTCGGCATTGGCCTCTCGTACCCGCATCAAGACACTCACCAGAGACACCATTATAGCCAACTCTCGGTTTTTCAACAATGATATCAATCTTGTTCCAAAAACCGCACTTACCGTAGGTGTCGGTACAGTTATGGCTGCCAAAAAAGTCATGCTACTGGTCAGCGGACACAACAAAGCCCTTGCACTTCATCACGGAATCGAAGAAGGAGTCTGTCACATGTGGACAATCTCAGCTCTGCAAAACCATCCAAAAGCCATTATTGTAGCTGACGACGGGGCCTGTGAAGAGCTAAAGGTCAAGACATACCGCTACTTCAAAGACATCGAATCAGAGAATCTCACCCCCGAACTAAGAGTCGACTAAGATATTCAGCGCGATTTATTTACCCGATAAGTCAAATCAGAATATGAGGCTGTCTAACAACTGAACTGCACCCCAAAAGTTTTGTGTTCAACTTTTGGGGTGCAGTTCAAAAAATAGTCTTCACAATATTTTCCATCTGGAAAGGACTATGTAAAAAACGATCTGATAATAAAAATGGCATGGCCGAACTGATGACATTTGTTTCGATGAACTTTACCAGACCGATTTCTTTTTATGCCCAAAATGGGGAAAATCTGATTTTTTAGAAAAAGATAAACTACTAGAACTACACCCGTGGAAACCTACCCGATTCTCAATGAACCGGCAATGGAAGATATATCTCTATTTTTATCTTAAAGGAAAGAGCCACTAAAAATTAAAAAAATATTTGCATAATCAAAAATAAAGTCCTATCTTTGCACTCGTAAAATAAAACAAGCCCAGGTGGCGGAATGGTAGACGCGCTCGTTTCAGGTGCGAGTGCTGCGAG